>Ga0101944_10000479_pt1 | contig 116025 bp, 83 predicted proteins | sample DewCreD2012metaG_FD_75245 | JGI IMG/M metagenome (GOLD analysis project Ga0101944, IMG submission 75245) | Hot spring sediment bacterial and archeal communities from British Columbia, Canada, to study Microbial Dark Matter (Phase II) - Dewar... ... | reverse complement strand
GGGCAGCAGCTTTGGGTGGCTACAGCGGCGGGGATCACCCCTTCCCATTCCGAACAGGGCAGTTAAGCCCGCCAGCGCCGATGGTACTGCGTCACAGCGGGAGAGTAGGTCGCCGCCCCCCCTTCGCCCCGCGGGTTTACCCGCGGGGCTTTTGTTTTACACAAACAGAATGTTTTATAAAAAAAGGGATGTGTAGCATCCCTTTTTACATAATATTTGATTTCCCTATAGAAAGATCTCGACTTTATTTTCTTTGCTATTCAATAAATCAAAAAATATTTTTCTTTCAATCTTTATTCCACCTTTTCGGTATGGGTTTTCCTCGTAAGCAAAGGGTGGTTCAACATTGTTTATTTTGAGCAAATGTGGGCTAAAGTTTGATTTAGTAATGTGGTAGGTAACACTAAATGGTATGTTACTAAAGCTAAAGTTTACCCTTAAGCCATCAAATTCTTTTGGTAGAACTGGGTCAATAACAACGAACTCATTGCTGAATCGGAATCCGAGTAACCTGCCCAAGATAATACCAATAATAATGCCAGGTCCACTGGAGTAAACTCGCCAGCCACCATGTAATTTGATGTTTCCTTTAATAACTTCGGGGTATAGCTTATCGGCTTCGTACCTATTCTTAAATAGCACATCAGAGCTGCTGTAATAGCAGTTTGATTGTCGAATATCGCCCTGTTTTACTATGTTAGTGTAACTAATTGGAATTGCTTGCAGTACGGCATGAATAAGTTCTTCGGCTTTGCCGGTAACGGCAAGAGTTTCCGCATATCTAATATGTTCGTGAGTGTACATTAAGCCAATTTCCCTTCCAAAAAATGTACTGCTTTCGGCACGTTGGAAAATTTTTTGTAAACCTCCGCTATACTTAAGGGGCTTATCCATTAGCCGGGCACCATCGGGGCCTAAAAGATGATTTGTGATTATTTTTTGGTGATTGAAAGCCTGGTTTGAATCAAAAATCCCGCTTAGAATACCCCTGTTCATTGGGAGAATGCTATAATTAACCCCTGTTTTACTATCGGAGGGGTGAAGAAGGAGTGTAAAAGTGTTATCGTTTTCTAAATGTCCGTACCCGGCTACAATTCCATCTTTAACTAAATACTTATTAAAATCTGCTCTGATTTTATTACTAATTTCGTTTAAACCATTCGATTTTTCGGTTAGACCAATTAGCATATAAACCTTTTCGAATAGTTTAAAGGCCTGGTAGTTCATTTCAACCGTCCAGCTCGATACCAGACGTTGTGCCAATTGGCTGTTAACAGGTTGAAGCGAATCGTTCCAATCGCCACCACCAAAGGGTACAAGGGCTGTGCCAGGAATGAACGATTTAACAATCCTATTAATTAGTCGTTCTACATGTTCTATAAGTGGAGTAACCTCCATGCTGTCACCATTATTTTCGGTGTAGTAGGGTAATGGTGAGTTCAGAATATCCACATCTCCACTGTTTAAGATGTAGTTGGAGAGGGCAATAATACACCAGTAGGCAATATCGCCATGGGCCTCGTGGGCCCTGATGGTTTTATACCTATCAAACATCCACCATTGTGGCCACCACCCATCGGGGTTTTGGTTGGAAAAGATTGTTTGAAGAATTTTTTTTACCTCATTGTACTTACCTAAACTTAACAACATTTCAACAGGACCCTGGGAAACATCGCGTGTACCCCATGCTGCACCGCCAAATTGTTCTAACCCATAAGGAGTAAGGTAATGGATTAGAGCGTTTGACTCAAACCAGGGTATAATCTCGTTAATGATTTCAATTTTATCGGAATTTCCTGAAATTGTTATTTCTAATCCCGATTTTTCTCTAAATGCCAGAGCATCTTCTATATCTGCATGGAACTGTTGGTCAGGGTTGTTATTGGTTGAGTGGTCAAAAACATCCTGAAGCTCGCAAATAAAGCTTAAACTTACCTGTTTAGTTGCATCCGATTTAATAATAACAAACGAATTGGCATAGCTGCTTTCAATATCAATACACTTACCGCTATCAAATTTTATATTAGCGCTATCCGATTTGTTAATAACTAAACGGTATTGGGCTTTAGGGTAATTTTTGGAAAGAAGGCTTTCAGGACTGGGGATAAAGGTTAAACTGTTCGGAAAGCCTGACGATTTTATTTGCCAACCGTTCAGCTCATCGAGGTTATTGGTAATGATAATGTTTGTTGGATGGCCAGATATTACCTTAAAATCAAAATTTACAATTGGTGTATTAGGTGAAGCCCATGTTCTTACTTGAAAAATATTACTATCGAGCTTATAAATCCATTGAGCATAATTTAAACCCATTTCGTAGGCCGATGGTACACCTAGCTGGTAATACCTATTGTTGATTTCTACGAAAATTCTTTGACCTGTTTCGGGTAAAAGGTTGAATTGACTGGTATTTATTGATAGTAGTGTATTGAAATTAGTGTTTCCTTGTTTTAGATGAGAATTAAAAACACCAAACGACCATGTTGTAAGGGAAACAATATTATCATCCTGATTTAGGTTGATATTGGACTGGAGAATGTGTCCGTGAGGACGATAGGCGAGAATATCTTTTTCTCCAAGTACAACATGCTTGCCCTTCCCATAAAAAAATGAAAGCAATTTGCCGTTACTAAATTCAGGGAATCGTTTCTCAGAACTATAAAAATGGTGAATTTCATTTTCACTCAAATCCTGGGATGGGAAAAATTCAGAGCTAATAAAAAGATTATGCTTTCCCTTTTCCCAATTGCTTGTGGTAGGGTATTTGCTTTTGAATTGTTCAAAAAGGTCAGGTAAAATGGCTAAATCGTTTGATGAGGTTGCTGAGGGATGATCGGGCAAAAACCTAAAGACGAAACTGATTTGCTGGTTATTACCACCGCTGAAATCAAATGGTTTTGATTGGATAGCAATAACTGACGATTCAGCAGCACATTCGCCAGGTAATGTATCGAATTCTAAAGCAAGGGGAATTTTAGTTTTTCGGTATGAGTTGCCGTAAACATAAAGCCCATCGGTAGTGGCCGAGGCTGCACCATTTTTACATGCCGCCATTAACCAAGGGTTCCCGGTAGGCTCTTTCATGTTTTGTCGGCAGCAAACCACAGCACCATACTGAGGATCATCCAGGATTAGCCTTTCAGTGTATTGACTTATGTAGTATTCATTCACTGGGCCAACTGATAGCTGCTTTAAGCCAACATCCTGAATTATTATTATGTCGTAATAGAAAGGTGAAGAATTCCCTTTGGTTAATTCAATTGACCATAGCCAACTACTTTCGGTATTATGAAGCTGGAGACTAATTAAGTATTCAATATCGTTCCACTTCCCTTTTGCAAAGTAGCAGTTGTCTTCAAAAGCAAAAACAGAATTACTGCCTGTGCCGAAAAGCATTATATGTTTCGTGGGTGTATTCCTCTCTCTAAGAAAAATACTTGTCCCAAATATTGAGAATGGGTTGGCATCACGTAATCCTATACGGATATTATTTGATAAAATTCGCTTTATTCCGCCATTACTGTGAAATTCAAACTCTAAACCTGAATTGTTTTTCAGCTTCATTTGTCTAGCATTTTTAGTGTTAACACAATTTCCTTGTTGCTGTGTAGGTAGTTCAATACTATCCGATTGTTATGCCAAATGAGCATAATGGGTTTTTCGGAGATTTCTGCCGATTTTATTCTGGTGATATTTTCCCCTTCAAGAACCATTTCACCAATTAAATCCGGATTGCCCGTTAAATGTAAATTAATGATATTATTGCTAGAAATGATCCCAATAACATCGGATGTTGTGTGAAGTATGTTAATGCCTTTACCAATTTCTATACTGATTGGTGAAATAAATGCGTAAAGGGGTGGAATCTCAATTTCTCCATCGATTAGTGGGAGTTGAACCCTTTCGTTTGTCTTGGGATGCTTATAGGTAATTTTCCCGCTCTGATTTTCGTTGTAGTAGTTCCCAACAAATAAAAGCGATTCAGAGGTATCGTTAAATTTCTGACGTACAGTAATAAAATCGTTAGTGCTCGAAGAATTGGCTAATTGAGCCGATGAACGCTTTAGAATGGAAAGGTAGGCTTGCTTATGGCCTTCGGTGTCAAATCCAAGCCAAGTGCCAAGGTGTATTACCTTTCCTTTACCAACATTTTTTTCAAATCCACATATACTTCCTTTAAGGGTGAAGGCGATTGGGGTTGAATCGCCAATTGCTTCAGTTGTGTATGTAATTAGAGGGTTTGAGCATTTAATATCAGCTAAATTGAATAATTTGATTAATGGCGAATCGATAACTTCGTGTTGCGATGATTTAATGTTAAAAGCATCTCTGAGTATTGTACAAGGCCGCTGATTCATTTCCCTATCCGGTAGGTAGGGGAATATAACTAAATTACCACCTGCAGTCACATATTTGGCAATGGTTTGCTGATCGGGAGCATTCATCTCATCGGTACTAAAGAGCCAAACCTGCCTATAGGCTGACAAATCGTTTACCGATGAACTGGCTAGGTCAACCATATTGTAGTCAACATTGAGAACCTGGAGGGCTTTGAGCAACCCATCGAAATATGCCGACCGACGGATCCGAACTGGTACAAATTTTAGTTTTGAAGCACCTTCCTCAGGACGTTCAAGTTCAGTGGCATAGTATGGGGAATAGAATAGTACACAAATCTCTGCTTTCCTTTTTGTATTTAAAATGAGTTCTTCGTGGGTGTCAATGAACTTGCTCAATTTTTTTACAACAGGAAACGCGCTCGATGGATTTGCCTGATAGTCAAGTGGTGTAAACCAGTAGAATGTGTCACCAGAGTACCCCTTTGCAGGTGGGTTTTTACCCTGCGAAAACATGTAGTAATTCCATCCTTTTAGGCCATTGGCAATACTTGCCTTGTAAAAGAGTTCCATTTCACGCGGGTTGGTAACCACATGGTATTCCCTTGAACCGCTCTGAAACTCAGCGGCAAACAGGGGCTTGTTACCCTGCATTGCACTAACAATATCGTTAATAATTCTATCGTCGTGCAAGTTTCTATACGATACAAATTCAGGGATATGGTCCACCCCAAATATCAATTCACTTTTATCCCTGTATAAATCCTCATACATGGTAATATTAAGGGGAAACTCGTAGCCATGGCCGTATATCCATCCGGGGAGGTTATGGTATAACGGAACCCATATTTGATGTTTACGAATCCAACTGGATAGAAGGCGCAAGTAATTACCGTAGTATTTCCTCCAGAAACAGTGCCATTCATAATCGCGACTTCGGTCGCCTTTCGATTTGTATGGGCTATTTCCATCGGGGGGTAATTCAATGTCGTCGAACGAAGAATAATTAGTTTCCCAAAGGGTATTCAATTCTTGAATACCTGAGTATCTGTTCTTGATAAAGTTGATGAATTGTTCTTTAACCTGTTCATTGTAATCGGCTTGGTGAGCAAGCCACGAGAATACTCCAATTTCGTTGCAGACCTGCATCATTATTATGGGGCCACCATTGTGTATCTGTTTTTGACTAATAATGGGCATTACATGGTTATACCATTGCTCAACTTTTGACAAAAATAAAGGGTTAAACAAGCTTACACCATCGCTCAAAACGGTTTCGCCTTTGCTGTTATGCATTTTAACGGCATCGCCGTACTTTTCTAAAAACCAATCGGGTAAGCCTGCTCCACGATATTCTGCAAGTATAAATGGGCCAGGTTTAACAATGCTGGTAAATCCATATTTTTGGCAAAGGTCTAACCATCCCACAAGATCGCGTTCGGGTTGGGTAGTACCATTAAAATCAAAATAGCCATCGCTGATTTCGTGCCAAACCCAGGGAACATAGCTACTAATAGTTCGGAGTCCTGCTTCTTTGGCTTTTTGTAAATGCTCATCCCATAGTTCCCGCTTAATTCTAAAGTAATGTATTTCGCCTGAGTTAAGAAATACTTTTTTCCCATTCAAATTGAAAAAACCACCTTCGATACTAAACTTATTCATGGTATTTCTTTTTTTACTGATTTTGTTCTTTATTTCGGTTTGTTAATGTATTCTTTATTTCCTGTAGTCGCTTTTCTGTAAGATTATAACGGAATATGAAAAGTAACGATAAAATACTCATAATAACCGGTAATCCAATTTCAACAACGCGCATCATAAGAAGGGTAAATGGACTCTGACGTTTTAGGGAAGGAATTTTTTGGGTTATTTCGTCCAGTTTATGGATGTTGACTGAGTCGGAATCATAAATGTTATACTTTTGGAGCACACAATTTATTTCTGCAATGTCCCTTAGAAGCTCTTTATAGTGATTTCCATCGCCTTTACCAGCAATTACTGATTCAAAATGGTTTATCAGTTCGTAAACATTGTTTTGGGCTTTAATAAAATTAAAGTTCATTCTTTGTTTGTTTAATTTTTGGGCAATGATTGATAGGTTGACAGAGTCGGGACTCGATGTATTTAGAATAGAATCCCAATACTTTAGGCTGTCGATAGTAATGCTAAGGTTCTGTCGTAAAGCTACTTTAGCTTGAATTTTTAAACTGTCGGTTTGGGGATTTTCGTGCTGATTTACTCTTTCCAAAAAAGCATCGTATTTAATTGCATTACCAAGTATTTCATTGTTAATATCTTTTGTTTTTTTTATGTAATCGGTGTAGCTTAAAACGTTTTTATCGGTTAGATTAACTTTGATTTCCTTAATGCTACCTTCAAGGTAGTCAACTTTTGTTACCTGGTTCTGGTCGAACTGTGTGAACTCAATAAGGATTCCGGCAACAAAGCTGGCCACGGCAAAGCCCATTTTAATGAACCACCAAAAAACGGAGTAAAAGCTACCTTCCTTCCTATGGCCCGTATTCAAGTCATCCTCATCACAAATGTCGCCAACCATTGAAGAACCAAGGGTAAAAAAGAATAACATTCCTGCCGAGAGCAGAATAGTTGGAATAATTATCAGGTAAGGGTATTCTGGGTTATAGCAAACTATTTTTGAAAGTTGGGCGACGGCCATTAATGCAATGGATAGGATTAAGGTGTTGCGCTTGCCAAGTTTAGGGCTTATCCAGTTTAATGGGAATACTGCCAATAGTCCTGTTACAGCCCAAATTGTTCCATTAATGCCTAATAGATATGCACCAGCTACTTTATCGCCAGAGAAAACATAGAAAATTGGAATATATGAGCCTAGCAATGTTACAAAATTGAAACCGGTTGCAAGGGTAAAAATTGCAAGCGTTAGCCTAATAAAATTTTTGTTTTTGGTGGTATGCTTCATGTCGGTCCAGAACGGTTTTTTCTCCTGCTTCTGAACCCTAACAAAGCTAGGCTCACGTAGTTTTGCAGTCCACCAGAAGGAAAGAGGTATAAGCAAAGCAGCAATCATTAATGAAACATACCGCATTCCATCGGCTTCGTTTCCTCCGGGACCTTTAAAAGTTTCGAGGTTGGCAAGTACAAAGAGCCATGGGGTACTCATGGCAAACAGATTTCCCACAAAACTTTTTGCGCTAAAGAGGCGTGTACGCTCATGGGGATCAACTGTCATTTCCATCCCCAATGCACCGTGAGGGATTTCAAATATTGCGCAGGAAGTGTAGAAAAGCAGTAGAGTTATAAGTATATAGGATAGTTGAAACCACTGATAACCCGATTCGGTGGGGAACCAAATTCGAATGGTTTCACCTTTGGGAATCCACCACATAGCCACAAAGAAAATGGCTACTAGTATGCCTCCAGCCAGTAAAAAGGGACGTCGGCGGCCCCAACGTGTACGAGTATTATCCGATAGATGCCCAATAATTGGGTCGGCAATTGCATCCCAAAGTCGGGGTATAATTAGTATTGTTCCTAACCAAAATGCACTTAAGCCCAAGCTTATGTTTCCCATCAGCCCAACAAGTATTCCAGCGATGTTAAAAAGGGCAATGGGTATTATACCGCCAGCACCATAAGCTATTAGCTGTGAAATCTTTATCCTATTCTCACTTTTTGCCTGTAAGCTATTGTTTTCCATTGTGATATATCGTTAGTAGTAGATTTTTACTTCGCAGGGAAATTCATTTACTCGTATCTCATTCTCGTTATAGGTTTTTATTTCCTTACCATTCACTTCTACCCTTTTGGGGAGCTTTGAACCATTAAAGTTTTTAATGCAAAGCCCATTGGATGGAATTTTAATATTACCCTCGATTTTAAAGATGTAGTGGTCATTATCTTTAGTAATGGAGTAAGATAAGTTTCCGTAGTAGGTCGGTAGGTTTTGGATTGAAATACCTTGAGGGTTATCAATCCATTCCTGTTTTAAAGCAGAACCTAAGCATAAGGTATTGTGGTCGATATCTTCATAAACAAAAATATTTCTGAATGCATTAATGAAGTCGCTACCTACCCAGGTGTGAGGCATATCACCAATAAAAGCAGGGGTTCTATACTCATTCCAAACCACTTCGGCCCAGTGATACCATCCTTGTGGCCTTTGTTGGCTAAGGAAGTAATCAATTAGCTCATGGGCTCTATCTGGCTGATTGAGCATTATGAATGAGCCAATAATTCTATTTTCGTAGGGGGTAAAGTTTACCCAGTTTATTTCGTTTGATTTTCTCTGGTTGAAGTAAGAGTAGTATCGCTCAAAGGTATTGTAAATTTCAGGCTTAGGAAGATTCTCGAACTCATTGCATGGGGTAAGCGCAATTGTTGTAGATGTAGCGTCAAAATCGCCTAATTCGGCACATCCTGGTATATAGTTAATGTTATGACTCTTAATGGTAAGGTTTAATGAGTTATATAGGTTTTCCCTGAAAGTATCAGTTACTTGCTTAATGCGCGTATATTCTTCATGATTTCCCAAAGCGATTTGAATATCGCAGGCATCCTTGAGCCCTTTAAGGATGAAGAAATTATCCCAGTATGAGTGCATAGGTTTTGCTGAGTAACCCTCATGGCTAATCGATTCGGGAACTAAACCATAAAAGGCTCTCAGGCTATCAGTTCCATACCTAAACTTATCGGTGGAGCGTTCGGCAATTAACGATTCGATGTAACCTATTGTTTTGAGGACATAAGGATTCATCTTTCGCAGAAAAACAGTATCGTGAGTAAAGCTGAAGTATTCATGTATTAGGTAGATAAATTGACCGTGACTATCGTGCTCCGCTACAGGGTCGGGGCCTCTAAAGTCCACAACACAGGGTACCTTGCCGTTTTCATACAGATGTTGAGCATACCACTCAATAAATTCCTTTACCTCATCGGTAATGCCCGATTTCAGTAGTGCCGATGAAGTAAGGGAACCGTCGCGCATCCAGCTTCTTTCATAGGAACGGGAGCCTGGCTGTATGCCATGAATATCACGGTTAATTAAAATATACATTAGGTTGGCACGGTAGGTTTTTATCAAATCATCAGCAGATACAGGTAAGTGGAACTTTACGAATCCTGCTTTTTTGCACCAGTAGTCGGACACTTTTGCAATTGTATCGATGATATTTTTCGTTTCTAATTCTGAGTCACCGATACTATTCGAATGGAATGGTGCAATAGCAAATAGAGTATGGGATTGGCCAGCTTTTAGCTTTATGGTGTACTTAACAAATCCACTATTTAAACCATAATTGTCAGTTTCTGCCATTACTACTTGGTGGTTACTTCGTATTGCCTCGGCGGGATTAGCGCTATAGAATGAACTGGCAAAGAACGACTCAAACTTTTGGGTAAAGTATAGCGATGTGTTATCAACTTCAACTCTATCTCTGGATGCATTTGATGATATTTTTTTTATTGTTCCAACACCACCAGCAAGGTTTAAGAACTGGTAGTGTGGGTTAACCTGGAAAGGTCGTATAAGCAAGTAAAAATCTATTGTTTGGTTTTTGTTGGTATTGTTTTTTAAAGTGTAACCAATGGCTAGTTTCGATGAACTATTTGCATTTCCGTATGAGGTAATGCCCACCTGTAAGTCAATATCATCGGTATGCCAATTAACCGTAGGAGTGTATTCATAAGTTTTCCCATCAACAAAATAGGTAAGCAATTGAGTGGTTTTTACATTCGACCAATCATAAGTTTTTTTGCCAACCTTTACAATGGGTTCAATGGAGAACCTTGCTTTTTCCACTTCAACCATGCCATCTTCGTTAATCAGTGCCTCTTTTGTATCGCCGTTTACACCTGAGATAGTCCAGTACGAAGCCTGATCAATAAAGTACCGAGGGTAATAGCCCTTTGGCGAATTCTTTGCTATGTACCTAAAAAAGTTGTTAAGTGTGTTCGATTCTTCAACCTTTATGATTTCGATATCCTTAATTCCTAAACCCTTGTTGCTGCTTTGGCTTAGTTTTAGTTTTACGAATCGGGTTTCAAGTTCAGGCAAGCGGATGTAACTTATGCTGTTAGCATTGGAATTGACTGAAAATGATTTTTCCCAGTTTATGGAATCATCGGATATTAGTATATCGAATTTTTTAGCCTGTTTCCCTTGCTCCCAGTTAATTTTTAATCCGCCAATTTCACGCTGGGCTTTAAAATCAATCAGAATATCCGGATTGCTTTTGCTTTTGGTAAACCAAATGGTTTGGGGTTGTTGATCAAGTATTTGGGATATTTGTTTTGAATTTACACCTGAAATTTCAAAAGCAGCTGGAGCGGGGTAATAGTTAGTAATTTGCGGTAGGGTTTTAAAGGTTAGGCTGTCAATCCATATTTTTCCGCTTCCTCCAACAAACGATGCCACAGTAAACTCTATCCTATCGATTCTTTTAAAACGTGTATCGGTTGTTGGTCCCCAGGCAAAACTAATATGGCGAGGTTTTACTCTAACCTTTTGCCAGCTTGTAGGGAAATTGTAATTGCGGTTGTTTACCCACCAAACATTGTTACCGGTACTGTCAATAAACTTAATCTCAAAGTTGTTTGAAGGTGATTCAGCTTTAATGTAAAAGGTTATTTCATAATTCTCTGGCAAGTCAATCGGAAAAAGCTTTTGAATGCCACAGTAGCCAGTACCCTTAGTAAAATTATATGCAATGCAAATGGATTTGCCTGAAAGGCCTTTATCGGTTTTAGCGGTAATGCTAACCCCATCCGATTTAATAAGATTCCAGCCTTCAACTGTTTCGAACTGATCGAGTGTTACCGTTTGAGCCTTTACTCCGGTGTGTAATGCTAAAACTGATAGCAAAGCAGCAGTAATTGTTGCCTTTAAGTAATGATTCATACCAAAAAATGTTTTAAAAAGAAAAAATATTGACGATTCTTAATCTCAGAAAACAATTAATTAATAGTCTGAAAACCAAGTTTCTTTAACCCTGATTGAATTATTGGATCGGGCATTATATAGTTCCAAACCAAACCTGTTCTAAAGTTTTCAATCATAATAAGCATGGGGCCTTGATCAATCCCAATAAAGTCGTTATCAACCCATTTGGCAGTTGGATTAAAGGAGTCGTAAAACCCATATTTACCCCATATTTTATCGCCATAGCGCTGCAACATTGCTTTTGTTGTTGGGAGCACAATTTCAGGTGCAAATGGAAGCGATGATAGATGCCCATAGGGTGCTATGGTACCATCATCAAAGTAGTTGAGTTCCCTTCCGCTGGCGCCCCTGCCGGCGTATCCAAAAAATACTTTATTGTCAAAATTATACTTGTCGGTTGGCCCGTCGCATGCGGTAATGCCCCAGCATAGCGAATCGTAACCAACCCAACCATGCGGGTTATCGATACAGTACTCCCGCTGGGCATAAGTGGCAATCCGGGAGTTAATGAAGTAATCAATACCTTTTTTGCTTATGTATGAGTCTTGTAAACCTCGAAAATCAATAAACGCTTGTGAAAACTGATGGCCGAAAAGTGGCGGGAATGCAACATGTGAAAAATCCTTGTAGGGTGTGTACCAGTTGTAGGATTCAAGCCACGAATTGTAGGCCTTTTCAATATCTTTCATTCCCGATCCCGCTGCCAATATGTATAGGAATAGCGCTTCGTTGTATCCTTTCCATCCCATGTTATGAAGACCCGATTCTGGATACCATCCCATTGATATGGTATATGCATATTGTCCCTGAGGCGGCATTTGCATAAAGTCCCAGTCAACCCTTTTTATTAAAAAGTCAGCTATTTGGCGAATCTGACGCTCTACGTTGTTGTTTGCGTTGTAGTAGTTGCGGGCAAAAATTATCCCCATTAAAAGCAGCCCTGTATCTACCGACGATAGTTCACACTTCCATTCCCTTTTACCTGTTTCCATGTTCAGGAAATGATAGTAAAAGCCTTTATAGCCCGATGAAAGGGGATCAGGACTTTGCTCGGAGCTTTTAAAGAACTTAAGGATATTCAGGGTTATTTGAGCAGCCTCCTCGCGACTAATCCAACTACGCTCAGCACCTATTGCAAAGCAAGGGATGGCAAAACCTGTAGCAGCTATGCTAATCGGCGACCAAGCAACTGCTCTGTCCTTAACTGCTCCCCATTGAGGGTGGTGCTCATTCATAAAGTATAGAAACGTTTTATACTGTATCGAATCGAGCATTTTTTCTTCCTCCATCGTTAAGGAGTAATTGATTTTGCCTTTTGATGGAAAGCTGATATTATTAGTTTTTGAGCATGAAAGCATGAGGAAGGAAAGCAACAATGATACCTTCCAAAACATTCCAATTTTTTTATTGATAACCATAGCCATGCATTATTTTAGTTACTTGTTCGTAGTGAAACCAAGACGGGAAAGCCCTTGCTTAACCTCGGGTGCCGACATGAAAAGATTCCAGCACAATCCGCTACGGTAGTTTTCAATCATTACAGCTATTGGCCCTTGGTCTATTGCCAAATAGCTGGTTCCCCACCAGTTTGCATTTACGTTAAATGCATCGTAGAAGCCATACTCACCCCAAACCTTGTTTCCTAGTTTGTAGTAAAGAAACCGAGCCACCTGTTTGGATTCCTCAGGGGTATATGGCATCGATGATAGAGCAGCCGTTGGGCTAATTACACCAATATCGCGGGTAGGCTCATGCACACCATAACCGGTATTATCGTCCGATGCTGTTAATCCCCAGCAGTCAGCACTGTATAAGGGGTATCGACCGGGATTAATAATACAGTGTTGACGGTTAATGAGGGTGTGGTTTACGTTTTGCTGCCAGTAGTTGGCATAGTTATCGCTCAAATTTCTTGGGTCAAGACCCAAAAAAGAATAGTGAGCAAAGAAAAGTGGTCCTCCGTAATCGAATCCAACGGGTAAGGTTATGCCATAGAACGTTTTACCGTTGGTAATTGCACCATTTCTTGCCCATCCGGAATGGTAAACCGAGGCATTAATGGGGTAGGTAGTTGATGAAGCAGCTAATACATAAACAATTAAAGCCTCATTGTAACCTCTAATTTGCATGTTTATTGCCCAGCCAACGGTAGGCGACCAGTGCCAGTAAAGTACATCTTCACCACCCTTGGTGTACCATGTCCATTCTACTCCATTTACCAATTCATTTATTTGGTTTATTAGGTTGTTTTCAGCACTATCATTAGGATTTAGATACTGGCGGAGGGTTATTAGCCCTTGAACCAAAAATGCTGTTTCAACCAAGTCGCCTCCATTATCGTTTGTACTGAAAGGATATACTTTACCTGTTACACCGTTATACCAGTGCCCCCAAGCACCATGAAACCTATCGGCATTTTTCAGGAAACTTACTATAGTTGTAAATCGGTTAATACCCTCAGCTCTAGTTATGAAACCTCGTTCAATACCAATAATGATTGCCATTATGCCAAAGCCGCTGCCACCAATAGTAACTATATCGCCCGATGTATTCCTTTCCCTTGCTAAACCTGAGGTTGGGTGAGCAAAATCCCAAAAGTATTTAAAGGTTCGATGTTGTATTAACGTTAATAGGCTATCGTCGGATATTTGTTCAAACTTATCGGTTGAATCGAGCTTGGTAAAAAACTTGGCTGAATACCCGTTAATGATATTACCACCCAAGTTTTTGCCCTGCGATACCGTGAACCGATAAAGCGTGAGAGGTTTCAGATTTTCGTTGGGTATAATACTTAAAACTTTTGAATCAGTATTGAATTGATGGGTGTAATTATTGTATGTATCTCCAGAAAAATAAATATTGTAGGTGTCGATTTTTACTGTATCAACAGGTTTATCGAAATAGACTTTTATGTTTGGTTTAAAACCAATATGGTTAATTTGGCCATTGTCATATACTTTAATACCATCAATGGTAATAGAGTCGATCATTATATTTCCGATGGGTTTCACCGTTTCCTCTTTTTTGCAAAAGGTTACGGTAAGTAAAATTGCAGATAGTGTTATTAGTGTAATAAAGTATTTCATGAGTTTAATAAAAAAATAGGGTGGGGTGTTTTCCCCACCCTATAGGTTTAACTATTCAGTAATTTGAGATACTTCGGCATCGTATAGAGCCTTAACTTCGGTAGCTGAGAGGGCTTTATCGTAAACACGGAGCTCATCCAGGTTACCCATGAACCAGCCCATCCACTCGTCAGTAGCCTGAGTGTCGGTTTTTGGACGCCATGCACCAATGTTAAGCACGTCGGCGTTAACAAAGTTCAAATCACCAAGGGGTTGTTGCTGATCATTTGCGTAACGATTTTCAACTGCAGCAGGGAATTCTACTTTTACACCATCCTTGTAAACCATAAACTTGGAGGTAGTTGCATCGTACTGGAAAACAAGGTGCATCCATTTATTAACTTGGAAAATAGATTTCTTTACCTCAATCCATTGACCTTCCCAGGGAACACCAACTTTTTTGAAGTGTAATTTAAAGAATAGAGAATCGGCGCCTGGATCAGTTAGCCTTTCAATCATGATAGTGAGGTTTCCCCAGAATAGATCATCCGATTTCCCAATTTCGAAAACCTTTGGAACAGGAGTACCATCAACCTTTGGGGATTTAACCCACATGGCAATAGTGTAGGATTTCAAGGTTTTAAGTTTGCTGTTGGTAGGCAAAGTATAGCGAAGGTATGCACCGTTAGCACCCTGGTAAGCCTTACCTCTACGACCTGCCACATAAGTAACACTAGGCTGTTGCGATGGGGTAATGTTACCAATGGTTTCAAGGGCGTTGTTTTCAAATGGGAAGTAAGCAACCAGGTTGGCTGTTGCAATGGTACTTGGATCAACCTTCCCATTGTCTTTGTCATCATCATCTTTACTGCATGCGGTGAATAGTAATCCACCCATTACTACAGCGCCAAATAGAAGCGCACCAAAAATTCTGAATTTGTTCTTCATAGGACTTAAATTTTAGTTAGACATAGGTTTATTTAAGAATGAAATTAATATCCGCTATTTTGAGTTAAATTCGGATTCAGTTGCATTTGGGCAGCAGGGATTGGGTAATGCTCATGCTTGCCTACCACAAATCCCTTAGATGCAAGTGCGGTTGCTGCCTGATTTGTCCGCACCAGGTCAAAATACCTATCTTCTTCCATTGCCAGTTCAGCCCGGCGTTCGTTCCATATATCTTGTAGTGTTGCACCGTTGATACTTGGTAAACCAGCTCTATTACGAACCACATTGAGAGCATTGTCGGCGCTTAACCCACAAGTTAATGGAACTGCTGCACCTTGTACCAGTGCTTCGGCATACATCAAAAGGATATCAGAGTACCTGATTACTCTTATGTTATGGTCAAAGCCATAACCATTGTAAACCCATCGGTTTTGTGATGAAGGGGTATATACCTTTCCATTGTAAACGGGATTAGTACACCTGGTCATTATGCTATCGCCCTCAGGAGTTTTTGTACCCCTGTATAGGAGTGTGGTTGCAGGTCTTATTACCTCACCTCGCGAATTGTAAAAGTCGATAAGGTTTTGGCTGGGTGTGCAGAAACCCCAACCTTGCATGTTGGCAGGTGAATTGCCACGAGGACCTTGTACATACCCATACTCAAGGTATGCTGCATCGCCCGATGATTTTCCTAAAGTAGAACTTTGAATCTCGAAGAGCGATTCCTTTGAGTTTTCACCGTCGAGGCTAAATACTTCGCGGAAGTTATCGAGTAATCTAAACCTACCCGATGCAATAATCTTATCGGTTAACGAGGCAACAGAATCCCATTCCGATTGGTATAGATGTACTTTAGCCTTGATGGCCATTGCGGTGTACTTCGATATTCTGCCGCCCCATTCTTTAGTATAGCCATCGGGAAGAACGGCAATGGCTTCCTTTAAGTCTTTTTCAATGAAAGCGTTAAGCTCGCTTGTGCTGGCCTGATTTAATGAGGCTAACTGTTCCGATGAGAGAACAGTGTCAACTATGGGTACCCTTCCAAATAATCGGGTAAGGTTAAAGTACGCGTAGGCTCTAATCGCCTTTGCCTCGCCTTGGCATTGAATGGCGTAATCGCGATCCGATTTATTCTGTAGGTTTTGAACGAATAATGGCATTTGATGGATGGCGTAGTTAGCGCCACTAACAATGTCGTAGTACCCTGTCCATAGGGCATTTATTAGACCATTGGTGGGTTGAAAGGTTAGGTTATCAATATCGCGCATTTCAGGATTATCCTCAGGCGTACTACCCTTATCGGCATTATCCGAAGCAATCTCAAACGCTCCAATGTAAGGGAAAACATGAGCTCCCCAGTTTCTTAGCTTTGCATAGGCAGCGCTCACAGAAAGGAATATGTTTTCGGATTTAGTGTAATCAATTCCGGTTGTGGGGAGGGTTCCTTCCTGCCTAAAATCGAGAAAGTCTTCACAGTTCCATAGCAGTAAAACTGCTATCAGCGATATTATGATGTACTTTATTCTTTTCATGGCTCAATGATTTTAGAATTAAAAAATCAGCTTAACACCCAGTGTGTAAATGGCTTGCATAGGGTAAACGTTGAAGTCGATACCACTGCTAATTGGCGACCCACCAACTTCGGGTGTAAATCCTTTATAGGTAAAGAATGTGTATGGGCGTTGGGCTGTGAAGAATACCCTAAATTTGGGTACAAAGGGAATTTTATCGGTTGTATAGCCAATTTGGATGTTTTGAATTCGGATGTAAAATCCGTTTTCAACAAAGAAATCGTTAGCTTGCTGGATAAATGATGAGTTGTAGGCTTCTGCTGATGGGTAGTCAGTCGATTTATTTGAGGATGTCCATCGGTTCTTGTAAAAGTCCTCGTCGTAATTTCCATCGGAGAAAACGTCTCTGTTCATTCTTTTGGCATTTAAAATCTTATTGCCGTACTGTCCGGTAATGGAAAGGCTAACATCAAACTTTTTGTAGTTCAAACCCAGGTCAAACCCAGTGATTAACCAAGGTGTGGCACTACCTAAGTAAACCTTGTCCTTTTCGTCAATTACCTTATCGCCGTTCTGATCCTTATACTTGAAATACCCTTTATCCTTAATAGCTTGACTTACTGGGTCACGTAAAGCTTCAAGTTCACTCTTGTAAACGCCGTCAATCTCATACCCGTAGAATGAGCCTATGGGGTGCCCAACAGCAGTGCGGGTTGTATAGTTTCCCCTTACATAACCACTGGGGATGTACTCCCTACCATTAAGTTCAAGAACCTCGTTATGATTGAATGTAGCGTTGAACGAAATGTTGTAGTTAAGGTCCTTTGATATCTCGTTTTTGTAGTTTAGCGAAAATTCCACACCGGTGTTCAAAACTTTTCCATTATTACCTAAAAGCTCAGCAATACCACCTCCTGTGGCAATGGGAGCATAAAACACTACATTATTGGTAACACGTCGGTAGTAATCGAGTTCACCCGATACTTTCTGATTTTTAAGGGTAAAGTCAATACCCATATCCAGCTCTGTAACTGTTTCCCACTTCAGGTAATTTTGCAGAACAGTTTGAGCACCCATGCCATCCACCAGGTTATCGCCAAATACTCCTGAACTTCCTATACCGGTTTGGCCAAGAATCATCGAAGAGTTAGCCGGTATATTATCATTACCAAGCATTCCCCAGCTTAAGCGAAGTTTCAGATTGGCAAACTTTTCGTTAATTCTGCTGAAGTTCTCCTGGGTAATGTTCCAGGCCAATCCTAGCGAAGGGAAGTAACCCCATTTTTGCTGATACTTGGAACTTGCATCGGCACGGAATGTTAGGGTTGCCAGGTATTTATCGGCATAATTTAAGGTATTGCGGGTAAAAAACGACAGCCCATTAAATCTTGCTGCTGCATCGTATGCATTTCGGTCGCGGAACGACCCATTTATAAGGTATTTGGATTGATCATCATACCCGGGAACACTATTGGCATAACCCGAAAGGGTTTCCCATTTCTCCATTCTGACCGAATGCCCTAGGAGTATGGAGTATGATGTTTTTCCAGCACTATTCTTATAGGTTAAAAGGTTATCAATAATTTGTTTAGAGGCGCCTCCAAATGTTTTTGTCAGGCTTGACTTAGTTACTCCCTGCGAGCCGCCGACATAAAACTGAGGGGTATAGTTACGTTGGTTCCAGTTATCCTGATCCTGATTGTATGCGGCACGATAGGTTAACTTATCTTTAATGATATCGAGTTCAGCATAAATGCTGAAAACCTCCTTATGTCCTTTTTCAAAATTATCGACATAGTATGCAGCAGCAACAGGATTCCCGTACTGGTTGCCAAATCCATACTTTTGCGGAGCACCAAACTTTACAGGGTAGGCATCGGTATTTGTTGGGTCATATACTGAGTAAACAGGCGGGTTAACATATGCCCCAAAAAAGGCACCTGGATTGGGGTTGAACTTGGAGTAATTTGAAATTATGGTATTGATGCCTATTTTTAGGTTTTTATTTACTTGCTGGTCAAGCCTACCTCTGATGTTGTAACGCTGGTAATTGTTTTGGGCATCCATAATACCGTTCTGGTAAATATAGTTACCCCCAATTGAGTATGAAGTTTTATCGGTTGATCCAGAAATATCCAGGTTATGATTATTCATGCCGGCTGGTCGTACAAGTTCCTGGTACCAGTCGGTGCTTGTAGGATAATCGGCAGGGTTTTTGGGAACATAACCCGGTATGTTCTCATTTGCCTCGTTAAGGAGAGTAACATATTGATCCTTTGAGGCCATTTTAAGAATGTTTACTGGAACTTGGAATCCAACATAGCTGTCGTAGCTTACTGTAGGTATCCCGGATTTTCCCTTTCTGGTGGTAACAATAATTACGCCGTTTGCGGCTCTAACGCCATAAATGGCAGCAGCCGAGGCATCTTTGAGCACCGTAAGATCTTCAACGTCGCTCGAGCTTAAAAAGTCGATATTGTCAACAAAAACCCCATCAACCACGTAAAGGGGTTTTGCATAATCGCCAATTGAGCCAACTCCCCTTATTTTTACTGTAGCTCCACTACCTGGCGCCCCACTATTAATAATTTGTACACCGGAAACTTTCCCTTGCAGTGCATTCATTGGGTTCGATGCAACCTGCTTTGAAAGTTCATTGCCTTTTACGGTAACAATAGGTGCAGTTAGGTCTTTGGCTTTTTGGGTACCATAGCCAACCACAACAACTTCTTGAAGTTGGGTTGACTTCAATTTTAGAGTAACATCTATTACCTTCTGATTTGCAATTTCAACTTCAGTATCCTCAAAGCCAACAAATGAGAATACTAAGATTTTGTCACCGGGGAGTACTTCAATTTGGTAATTTCCTTCCAAATCAGTATTGGTACCCCTGGTGGTACCCTTTACAGTAACGTTTGCACCGGGAAGATTTTCGCCTGTATCGCCTGCCTTTACCGTTCCTTTAATTATTGTTTGCTGAGCAAATGAGGAAATGAAAAGTAAAACAAGCAAAAAAGTTCCCACTATGCGTATTAAAGTTATTGGTTTGGTTTGAGTTAGGTTGTGCATAGTTTTTGTTTTTAAATATTTCGTTTAAAACGTTTGCGCAATCAAAATTATAGTGTGGGTTAGCTAAAGTCCACTATTTAACATCATCACTGATTACGGGGGTTAAAAAATATCAATAATTGAGGTTGCTCATCACTACATCAATTATATTTAATATGGTCATAATAATTTGATAAACAATTAAATACGACAAATTATTTTGTAAAAAAATGAGGCTGTCAGCAATTAAACAGAATCATTAATTCCAAATGATTCGTTTTATTTTTTTTTGTTTATTCAGATTGTTTTATGCATGCTATTGAGAGCACATTTAACCAAGATTAATGAATAGAAACACACAAAAACATTTAAACAACCTGTTTCTAGTGACGAATTTGGGTTAAATTATTGTCAAAGTTTTACTTATAATATTGAATAAGTAGACGATAGATTTAATTTATCTAAAAGATTATCAGTAATATAATGATTGATAAAGTGATGTAAGCTGAAAGATACAAGGTATAGCTACCTAGAACTTGAGAATGAAATCGTTCAGGCTTTCGTTGGTATCGAGAGCCAATCGTTTTCTTAACCGGTATCGGCGTTCTTCTACTCCACGGATACTAATATTTAGTAAGGGTGCAATTTCTTTTGACGAAAGATTCATACGCAGGTATGCGCATAGCCTCAAGTCGCTTGGGGTTAAGGACGGGTAAGTTTCTTTTAATCTTTTAAAAAAGTTTTGATGGGCCTGATCGAAAAGCTTTTCAAAGATATCCCAGTCATGATCGCTTTCAATGTCTTGAGTTATTAGCTTGCTTATTTTGCTGTAGTACTTATTTGGGATTCGGTACCCAAGCTCGTTCTTAAGGCCTTCAAGTTCTTGAACTATATCTTGCAAAAGTTGATTTTTTCGAACAATTGCCATAGTGCTCAATGCAAGTTGTGAGTTTTTATTTTCAATATCGGCCTGCAGCTTTTCGTTCTGAAGTTTTATAATAATCTTTTCCTTTTCTTCCTTTTCCTTGTTAATTTTTTCCAGCTCTTGTTTACGTTTCTCTTCGTAATGCTTTTTAACTTTCTTTTTATACCTTGCTCTTGTGTATGCTGTAATTGCAATACCAAGAAGTATGTAAATACCAACTGCTTTCCACGATGAGTAAAGCGGAGGTAAAACCCTTATTGTAACAGTGGCGCTTGGGGTAATATGACCTTTTGAATCTAGTGTCCTTACCTTAAACCTATAAGTGCCGGAGGATAGCCTTTTGTAATCGATGGAAGTATTAGGAGTCCACTCGCTCCAGTCCCGGTCAACGCCATCAAGCATAAATTGATAAAAATGTTTGACTCCAATTATATCTTTTGAGGTGAAAGAGAATGAAACGTTATTTTTTCGCCATGGTATTATAAACTCTTTATTTCTATTTAGCTTGGGATGACTTTTAACATTTTGTTCACTATTCCAAATTATAACCTCTGTAATAATTGGCATGTGAATGTCGTTAGGAATTCTTTCTAACATTTTTAGGTTGAGAATGGAGAATCCATTATCAAGGCAAATAATTTGAAGACTGTCATTAAGGCTGACAATATTTTCGTATCCTTCAACCATCTCAATATTGTAGGCTTGGGGTAATATTCTATACTTAAGTTTAGCCTCACCGTAGCGTATTTCAAATAAACCCCATTCATCATCTTTTATAAACCAGTAATGGTTTGCAGGGAGCGAAATTATTGCTTTACATTTTTCAAAACCCTGCAGCTGGTAATTAATTTCGTTAAAGGGTATGAACTGCTCGGAAATATCGTCCCATCTTAAAATATTTTTTTGAGTTGGTACAACTATTCTGTTTTCAATTTTATATATTCTATTTGTGTTGATATTCAGATTGTTTTTTATCCCTATCGTGTCAATTTTCGATATTTCCGACAGGCTGTTATTGATTTGAGCCCGGTAAATTCCGGTTACGGTATGGCCTAGCCACAGATAGTTTTGAAAATCGATTTGAAGAAAATGGGTTGGCGATGAGTAATTCGATATAATTGTATTGACCTTTAGCGAGCCATCTTTGTAGGTATAGGTAACAATATTCCTGTAAGTACTTTGGATAAACAGATTGGGATCCATTCCAAAGCGCTCAAGATTATAACCGCCTGAAATGTTACATATCTTAGTCAGATTACCATTTGAGTAACTATATGTTCCATTATTTAAACCAAAGTAAAGTTTACTGCCAATTTGCCTGGTAAACCAACACTGCCCTTGCGTTCCGTCAATTACGCCTCTGCTTTCAAATTCGCCATTTTCGTTGAGAACATATGTATATACACCTTGGTTTGTAGCCAAGTAAAGCTTTTCCTCAAAAAGCGTTCCTGAGTAGCAAGCAAAACTTTCCTTTTCCTTAACATAGGTGCTAATAGGTGAGTTGAAAGCCACATAGCTTATCCCTTTATCTTTTCCAACCCATAAGTTTCCAATTGAGTCGTATTGCATGGAAAGGATAGTATTATTTTGAATAAGTTTTGAATCGATGTGATGCACCAGAGTCCCTTTTGAGTTGAAAATAAATATTCCTTCAAGTATTGTTCCAATGGCAAGTTTATCGCCACGACAAGTGGCAATATTTGGATTTGATTTAATAAGTTGATTATCGCTTGATGTTTTCCAGGGAGTAAATGAAATGCCATCGAATTTGTAAATCCCCATTGTTGAGGTAAGGAAAAGTGTATCGTTGTTCAGTATAACAACCGATTTAACCTCGGTATTTCGGAATATTTCACTTCCCTTTACTTGCTTTAAGCCTAAAGTATCGACACGGTATAGAGGGCCATTGATCGCTTGAGCAAAAATATTTTTGCCCGCTTGCATGAGCAGAAGAATTGAGAAATCTAACGGTACTTTACCAATTTTATCATTTGACAGGTAAAATATTGTTCCAAAGCTTTGGAAAAAAACTATGTCATCTATAGCAATTATTCGCCAAAACTCTTCGTTGTGGATTGATGATTTAAAGGGGTTAGCCAACGAAATATAATTGCCAACCCTGCTATTTGAGATCTCAAAATAACCAAAATCTTCAAAGGTGCCAACATAAATTCTATTCTTATGTGCTAAAACTGAACGTAGGGTAGTATTTTCGGGTAGGGAATTATTTTTCCATGTTGCACCATCAAAGTAAAGTAACCCATAATTGTTGCAAAAAAAAATATTGTGTTGCATTCCAAGACTGATTGACCAATTCTGATTACCTGCCCGATAGTCTTTTTTTTCAAAATTGTTAACCAGTAATGAATTTTGGCAGTAGGCGGAAATACTTACTGTAAGAATAAATATGAAAGATATATTGATGAAATAAAATCGGTTCAAGGCCATTTGTATTTTAAACATCCTTGAACAAATATATTATAATTCATTGATTTTTTCAAAGTTTATTCCGCAATAACCCCTGAACCTAATAGTTCATCATCGATATACCATGCCGCAAATTGACCGGCAGTTATGCCACGCTGGGGTGTTTCAAATGTAAGGTAGTAGCCATTATCGGTATGGTGAAGTGTGGCCACTTGGAGTGGTTGGCGGTATCGTATGCGAGCCAAAACTCGCATCGATTGTCCAGTAGGTATTGCTAAATCGGGTCGGATCCAGTGAACCTCGTTGGGGTTCATGAAAAGACCGGAACGGTACAGCCCCATATGGCTCTGCCCCATACCCACATAAACAATGTTATTTTCAATATCGGTAGCTATAACAAAAAGCGGTTCAGCTTTGCCTCCAATATTTAGTCCTTTCCTTTGACCTATGGTAAAAAAGTGGGCACCCTGGTGTTCCCCAACCACTTTCCCATCGGAAATCTTATAGGTATATGGTTTTGAAAGCGATGCTAAATCACTTTTGTTGATAGTTTCAAGCGTTGTAAAATAGTCTGAAGGTATTTCAACAATCTTTCCCTTTTTGGCTTTTAATTTTTGCTGAAGGAACACAGGCAAATCAACTTTACCAACGAAGCAGATTCCCTGAGAATCTTTCCGCTCAGCGGTGGCTAAGCCAAACTCTGCAGCAATTCTTCTAACCTCAGGTTTATGGAGATGACCAATAGGAAACAGTGCTTTGCTAAGCTGGTATTGATTGAGCTGACATAAAAAATAGCTTTGATCCTTGTTAGGGTCAAGCCCGGCAAGAAGCCTATATATGGGTTGATTGTCTTTAAGAATAATCTCTTTCCGGCAGTAGTGTCCTGTTGCCACATAGTTAGCCCCAAGCTTTAATGCGGCATCCATAAAGGCATCAAACTTTATTTCCCTGTTGCAAAGAACGTCGGGATTAGGGGTGCGTCCTTTGGAATACTCGCTGAACATGTAATCTACTACTCTTTGGCGGTACTGGTCGCTAAGGTCAACAAACTCAAATGGAATATCAAGCTTACGGGCAACCATCTCAGCAAATTGCTTGTCATCGTCAAACGGACAATCGCCCTTAAGTACACCCGTGGTATCGTGCCAGTTTTTCATGAACATCCCAATAACCTCGTAGCCTTGCTGCTTTAATAGGTAAGCAGCAACGCTTGAATCTACACCACCCGAAAGGCCTACTACAACTCTTTCCATTTCCTTAGTTTAGTGCTGCAAATTTAGCAATTACTATTTTTTAGTCAGATTTTTATGTAAGTAATAGGAATAAATTCTTCAATTTCATAAATTTAATGGATTAAATTTTAAGCCTATCATTTAATGCGTTTTACAATAGTTTTATCTCTACTCAGCCTGTCGGTTGTGTCGTTTGCACAGCGATACAATATTGAAATCATTGGTCTAAAAACTGGTTTACAGCATTCCTTGGTTACTGGTATCGATCAGGATACCCAGGGGAAAGTATGGTTGTCAACCGGAGGAGGGCTTTGCAGCTACAATGGATTTGAGTTCAAATACATTACTACAAGGGACGGACTTAACTATACCCGATTAACCGATGTTGCTGTTGATGCCCAAGGTAATATTTGGGCCAGCTCATCGTTGGGATTAAACATGGTTCGGGGTAATAGAATTTTAACAATTCCCAAAGATTCAATTGGCGAGGTTGCCCTGCTTGGTAAAACAAACAATGGGGTTTGGGTTTTGAGCAATATGGGGGTGTTCAAAGTGACCTTTGACAAGGGAAAGTTCGATATTCTTCGGTACTCACTACCAGTCAGCTTAAACATTGCCATAAGCCCTATCTTTCAGGATAGACCCTTGACCGATTTTGTGTTTCAATCCGGTTTAAACCAGGTATATGTTGGGTACAAAGGAAGCCTTTACATGTTGAAAAATGGCAACTTTATTCCTATACCATTTGAACCCTCAGTTTACGTTAATGCATGCAACGAAAATGCAAATGGCAATGTTTTAATAGCTACCAGTAATGGACTATATAGGCTATTAGATGATAAGCCTGTAAAGGTAAATCATCCATATGCCAGTAGTATTGATATATTGAAGTTTGTTTGTATTGGCAGTAAAATTTGGTGTAACGGAAGGCTTAAAGGATCTGACGAGGTTTCAATCCATGCTTTTGACCTTGAAGATGAAAGTTTTTACCGAACGTTAGGTATCAGGAATGGTTTACCCGATAACCCCTCAAAGTTGTACGTTGACCATGAACTTAACATTTGGATCTTAACTAATAATGGAATTGCAATCCTAAAAGGTGAAGCATTCACCTGTCTTACAACTAGCGATGGTTTAATTGGTAATAAAATCTGGGGGATTTGCAGGGTAAGTGATGGTACTCTATGGGCAGGAACCATAGGCGAGGGTTTATCTGTTATGAGTCCTACCAGGATTTACCAGTACTCCACTAAAAATGGACTTCCTGATAACTATGTAGGCAAGATATTCGAATCGTCCAGCAGGAAAATTTATGTTGGGACAAGCAATGCTGGGTTAAACGTTGCAACTTATATAAATTCCACTTTAGGCTATTCCTTTAATAGGCTTCCATTGCTTCCAAATGATAGGGTTAGAATTGACGATATAGCCGAGGACCGGCAAAAAAGGATTTGGGTAGCCACATCTAAGGGCTTATTTTATGCAAATGATGGAATTCATTTCAGCCATTTCCCCCTTTTTGATAGCGATACAGGAGGCGTTTTTGTCCAAAAGTTACAGATAGATACTTTAAGAAAGCGAATGTGGGTAGGAACTCGGTTCAACGGTGTTTTCTTTATTGAAAACGACAAACCCTTTAAGTTTACTGGTATCGATAAAAACGCTGAAATATCAACAATAACAAAAGATTTTAAAGGTGACATATGGTTTGGAACCCGGAATAGCGGGGTTTTTCATTATGATGGTTCAAACATAAAGCAGATTAAGGAGACCGATGGTGTTTCATCAAATCTGATTTATGTACTCTATGCCGATAGCGATTACCTTTGGATTGGAACCAACCTGGGATTGGATAGGCTTAGCCTCTCAGAGTATAGCAAGGGAAAAATAGATTTGAGGCATTATGGCTCCAGCGAGGGTTTACCTGATTTAGAAATTAACCTTAATGGCGTGTTGGCCGATGGAGAGGATGGCTTTTGGATAGCCACAAATGGCGGACTTGCCCATTACCAGAAGAGTCTCGATAAAATTAATAGTATTCCCCCAAAGGTGAGCATTACCAATCTGCTTTTACGTTCGCAGCCCACCCCATGGGCCGATTATGCCTCTGACATTGATGAGCTCACCGGACTCCCTTCCCAGCTAAAACTTAGTTACTGGCAAAACCATTTAACCTTTGAATTTGCGGGTGTTAGCTTTAAAAACCCACAGGGTGTAAAGTATGCCTGGTTTTTGGAAGGACTGGATAACAGTTGGGTTGAGAGCAAGAACCGGCAGGCAGTATATAGTAACCTACAGCCCGGGAAAACTTATCGTTTACACCTTAAAGCAGCCAACAGCGATGGCATTTGGTCGGACGAGGTGGTGTCGATGCCAATTTATATTGCCCCGCCTTTCTGGGTTACATGGTGGTTTAGGATTTTAGCTGTTATTGTATTAGGAATATTTATTTATTGGTATGTAAACAGCAGAATTCAGTTCCTGAAAGAACGGCAGGAGGAACTTGAAGCCATGGTTGAACAGCGTACCGTGGAACTCAGGGAGCAACTTGATATAGTTGACGATAAAAATAGGCAGATCATGGACAGTATATTGTATGCAAAATTCCTGCAAGGATCCATGCTGCCCAGTATCGATGAGTTTAAGAACCATTTTAGCGATGCTTTCATTTTCTATCGGCCCAAGGACTTTGTGAGTGGTGATTTTTACTGGTTTTGCCATCACAAGAATATATCAGTATTTGCGGTTGCCGATTGCACCGGACACGGTGTTCCTGGAGCCATTGTCAGCGTAATATGTGAGAATGCTTTAAGGAATGCGGTTAGGGAATGTAACTATAGAAACCCGGCACAAATACTTTCCATTACCAATGAGCATGTGGTGGAATTCTTTACCAAATCGCAAAAAAGTATTCACGATGGCATGGAGATAGCGTTAGGTGTTTTCAATCACGATACCCTGGAATTAGATTTTTGCGGAGCCAAAATGCCCTTATACTATACCTGTAATGGCGAGTTAGTTAAGCTAAAACCCGATATTTACCGGATTGGCTGGGATGTTGAAAAGGTTGTTTATAGTAATCAGCGGGTTAAACTCAATAACGATGATCTGATTTTTGCTTTTACTGATGGGTTTTGCGATCAATTCGGGGCGGAGAATGGCCAAAAGTTTTCCTCGGCACGTTTAAAAAATTTACTACTGGAAAATAGTCAACAACCCCTTGCTTACATTGAGCAGTTACTATCCATAACCTTTGATCAGTGGCGAGGTTTTAGTGAGCAAACTGACGATGTTTTAGTTATGGGAATCAAGGTTTAATAATGCCTTTTTGAACCATTTAAAAAGATATATTGTTTAATGTAGATATGTTAATATACGTATTAAGATGATCGAAAGGATTATAAGATTTAGTATTAACAGCAAGCTAATTATAATCTTACTAACACTAACCGGAGCTCTATTTGGTGTTTATGCCTTAACTCAGATTCCCGTAGGTGCAGTTCCCGACATTACCAATAACCAGGTTCAGGTAATAACCACCAGCCGAAACCTTTCGACCCAAGATGTGGAGCAATTCATAACTTACCCGGTTGAGTTAGAAATGTCGAACCTACCGGGTGTAAAGGAAATTCGATCGATTTCAAAATTTGGCTTATCTGTTGTAACCATTGTGTTCGAGGAGAATCTGGGAACATACCTGCCCCGGCAGCTAATAGCTGAAAAGCTCAAAGCGGCAGCAGCCAATATTCCGGAAGGTTTTGGTGAACCTGACATGGGGCCTATCTCAACCGGTTTGGGGGAGATATACCAGTATGTGCTTGATGTAAAACCCGGTTACGAAAGTAAGTACACCAGCACCGATTTGCGAACCATTCAGGATTGGTTTGTTAAACGACAACTATCCGGTATTCCAGGTGTTGTTGAGGTGAACACATGGGGTGGATACCTTAAACAGTATGAGGTGGCTGTCGATCAGCAAAAGCTAGCCCAGTATGGAGTATCTATCATCGATATTCTCAATGCCTTGGAACAGAACAACGGCGTTGCCGGTGGTGCTTACATTGAGCGCGATAATCAAAGTTTCTTTGTTCGTGGCGAGGGGTTGCTTAAATCAATTGCTGATATTGAGCAAATTCCTATTTCCACGAATAATGGAGTGGCGATTCAAATTGCCGATGTGGCTAAAGTGCAGGAGGGACATGCCAACAGGTTTGGCGCTATCACTGCCAATGGTCAAGGCGAAAAGGTAATGGGGCAAATAATGATGCTTAAAAACGCTAACTCTAATAAAGTAATTGAAGCAGTAAAGCAGCGTGTTGCCGAGGTTCAAAAGCATTTACCCGAAGGGGTTTACATTAACCCCATAGTTGAACGTAGCGAGTTAATATCAAAAACCACCAATACCATTCTGGAGAACCTGATATTTGGCTCATTGATAGTTTTTCTGGTTGTATTGCTCATACTTGGTAACTTGAGGGCTGCCGTGGTGATTTCATCGCTTATTCCGCTGGCATTGCTATTCACCATCTCTGCAATGTATATTTTGGGTATCGATGCAAACCTTATGAGTTTGGGGGCTCTTGACTTTGGTATTATAATCGATGGTGCCGTTATTATCATCGAATTCATTGTTTTAAAGCTCACTCTTAAAGTCGATGAAATTTCAAAAAGCGGCAGGCAGGAGCGGAGGCAAATATTCGATGCGATATCGTTCGAAGGCGCATCAAAAATGATGAACTCGGCAATATTTGGACAAATCATCATTCTTATAGTATTTATCCCAATCCTTTCGCTTGCAGGAGTTGAAGGAAAGATGTTTAGGCCAATGGCCTTATCGTTTAGCTTTGCACTGCTTGGTGCCATGTTTTTCGGATTTACCTGGTTGCCAGTAGCCGCATCGCTTTTTCTGCGTCCGCAGAAAAGTAATTGGGCTGTTTCGCGTTGGATTATGTGGCTCATGCATACATCATATAAGCCTGTAATTGAATGGGCCTATAATCATAAACGATGGGTATTGGGTTTAGCTTTTGCCATGTTACTTTTTTCCGGTTGGGTTTTCACCCGTCTAGGTGCAGAGTTTGTTCCAACGCTTGATGAAGGCGACTTTGTTATTCAGCCTGTGCTTAAAACGGGAACATCATTAACCCGAACCGCGGAGCTAACCACCATGATGGAAAAGATTCTGATTGAAAAATTTCCGGAGGTTGATAAGATTGTTAGTCGAATTGGTGCAGCCGAGGTGCCCACCGACCCCATGTCGATGGAAGAAATTGATATGATTATCAAACTCAAACCCAAAAAGGATTGGGTTAGCGCTAAGAGCAAGGAGGAGCTTGCGGCTAAGTTCAAGGAAGCCCTTTCGGTAATCCCCAATGTGGAATATGAGTTTACTCAACCCATTGAGATGCGCTTTAACGAATTGATTACGGGTGTAAGAGCCGATTTGGCGATTAAAATTTTCGGGGAGGATTTAGAGGTGTTGAATGCCAAGGCCCTTGAAATTAAGAAGTTAATTGATGGCGTGCCGGGAGCAGCCGATATCATTATGGAAAAAACGGCAGGCTTACCCCAAATCAGCATAAAATATAATCGGGAGAAGCTATCGGTTTACGGGATATCGGTTGATGAGTTAAATAGACTGATTTCGGCTGCATTTGCCGGGACAACAGCTGGGAATATTTTTGAAGGCGAAAAGCGCTTTGATTTGGTAGTTCGGTTAGCCGATAGTTATAGACATGATATTGACAATGTGAGAAATCTTTTGGTATCGGTTCCTAGCGGGGGATTAGTACCATTGAGAGAACTGGCTCAAGTTGAATATACCAAAGGACCTGCAAAAATTTCGCGCGATAACACCCATCGCAGGGTGGTGGTTAGCGTGAATGTGCGCAATCGCGATTTGGAATCGGTAGTTAAGGATATACAGAAAATACTCGATAGCAAACTGAAATTACCTGCTGGGTATTACATAGAATATGGTGGGCAGTTCGAGAATCTGCGAAATGCCCGCAACCGATTGCTTGTGGCAGTGCCAGTAGCATTAGCCCTTATATTTATATTTCTACATTTTGCATTTCATTCATTAAAAGATGCCATATTGGTTTATACCGCCGTTCCACTATCGGTAATTGGTGGAATACTGATGTTATGGTTTAGAGGTATGCCATTTAGCATATCGGCTGCAGTGGGCTTCATAGCCCTTTTTGGCGTGGCGGTTCTTAATGGCATTGTGCTAATTGAGCATTTAAAGGAACTCCAGGAAGAGGGTGTCGATGATCTTAGGGAACGCATAATGAGGGCAACTCGCGATAGGTTAAGACCGGTATTGCTCACTGCATCGGCTGCTGCAATGGGATTTTTGCCCATGGCCATTTCCACATCGGCTGGTGCCGAGGTTCAACGCCCTCTTGCCTCGGTGGTAATTGGTGGGCTAATCACATCTACCTTGCTTACCATGGTCGCCCTTCCGCTACTTTATGCAGTATTTGAGAACTTTAAGGGAATAAAATTTTGGACTTTTAAACGTAAAGGATGATTAGGTTCAGTTAAACATAGATTCAATTTATAGTATGAAAAAAATTAGTTCTATTTCGATAATCCTAGTTGCAGCTGCACTGGCATCATGCTCTGCAAAAAACAATAATAGCAACGAAAATCAAATTCCCGATAGTTTGATTGTGGTGTCCGCTGAACAATTTAAGGCAATGGATATGGCCATTGGAAATCCAGCAAAGCTGAAATTTGCCAACGATATAGCAGTTCAGGGCGTTATTGAACCAAGTCCCAATGCCAAAGCATACATAACATCGCCCATTGGTGGAGTAATAAAAACGATAAAAGTTACCCCATCGTCATCCGTAAAAAGGGGGCAAGCGCTTATAGTTATTGAAGGGCTAGAGGTTATGAATGCGCAAACGGCTTTTGTTGAGGCATTCAATCAGCATTTGGTGGCCAAGTCGAACTATGAGCGTTTAGCTCAGTTGGCTCAAAACGGAATAACCTCGCAAAGGGAACTCATACAAGCTGAAGGCGAGTACCGCATACTTGATGCTAAATTGCATTCCTATAAAATTTTGCTTACTCGAATTGGATTAAACCCCGATGTTATTCTTAAAGGTGACTTTTCGGGCGAGGCCTATCTTGTTTCACCAATCGAGGGTATAGTTTCTAGAATTGAAACAGCAATTGGTAAACCTTTAACAACCGATGAACCGGTTGCCGAGGTAATTGATCCCAAAAACCTTTTGTTAAAGTTTTATGTGTTCATAAACCAAGTGAATTTGGTAAAACCTGGTCAAAAAGTTGAAATTGTTTTACCCAGAAGTAGAAATGCCATTTATGGAAATGTTATATCGGTAGGGCTTGATGCAAATACCGAGAATAAGGCGGTTGAGTGTTTTGCATCAATCAGTCAAACATCAAATGCAGGATTGATTAGTGGTATGAGGATTTCAGCTAAAGTGATTACCGATTTTGTTGATGGTTGGGCATTGCCCAGAACGGCTGTGCATGAAATGGGTAATGGCCATATTGTTTATGTATTGGACAGAAACGACTCGCTTAGCTATCGTTTTAAAAAAGTTCCTTTAAAGGTTGGGCTAGTTCAGGATACCATTGTTCAAATATTTGACTCTACACTTACCAATGTGCTTTTAAGGGGTGGATATGAACTTACCATTGAGGAGTAGTTTTAAACAAAATGGATAGAAGTTGGTTTAATGGGTATAATTCAATTTCATGAAAAAGGTTAAGAATATTCTTTCCTTATTTCTGCTAGTTTTATTCATACTACCTTTGGTATCAAAGGTAGTAGATGTTTTTTTTCATCACCATTACCATGAAATTGAATACGTTAACTCATCAACAAATCTAGCCGAACAACATGATAAGTGTTTAGTTTTCCAGTATGAACTAGCAGTTTTTGAACCCCAAGTCAAAACCCCTAAAACAGAGGCCTATTTTAGTGCTATTTCAAGAATATCGGTTTTAGTAATTTCCAATTTTTATATTGATTATTTTTATATAAAAAATCCGCGAGCACCACCAATTTCGTAAACCCTAAATCGCTTTTTATCCCTCCATTGATTTTAATAATTTAAATATTATTCAGGTAATTGAGGCTAAGCTTTAATTGCTTGAATGCAGTATTAAATTAACCCAATTATTCAGTAGGGCTTTATTCCGTACAATATAGTTTTTGGGGTTAATTGTACATTTTCATATATGTATATCTGATTACATTATTGTCAGTTTAACAAATTGTATAATATGCGATTAACAAAAATATTCTTAATAGTAGCAATGCTCTTTGCTAACAACTTATTTGCTCAAAACGTCATAAAAGGGACTGTTTTAAATGAGAATAATGTTTCTGTTGAAGGTGCCAATGTTTTTATTCCGATGTTGGTAAAAGGCACTACAACAAGTTCAAGGGGGGAGTTTGAGCTTAATAACTTACCCAACGGAAGGTTCGATTTGCAGGTTTCGCATGTTGGATATGCTAATCAAATAGTATCAGTAAATCTGGCTGGGGGAGAGGCGGATTTAATTGTAAAACTCGCCCATGCGAGTATTGAAGCCGAAGCGGTTGTAGTTTCAGCTGGTTATAATACAACCCAGCATCAGAATGCTGTAAAGATTGATATTCTGAGGTTAAATGAACGCCACCGAATGCCTTCACCTAACTTCATGGAAATGCTGACTAGTGTGCCTGGAGTTGACATGATTAGCAAGGGGAATGGTGTTACTAAACCTGTTATCAGAGGCCTTTCCATGAACGATGTGCTGGTACTAAGCAATGGAGTTCGTTTTGAGAACTACCAGTATTCCAGTCATCACCCTTTAGGAATTGATGAGTTTGGGATTGAGTCGGTTGAGGTTATTAAGGGTCCCGCATCGCTACTTTATGGTTCCGATGCAATTGGTGGTGTATTAAACTTCATCAAAGAGCGACCTGCTGCCGAAGGAAAGGTGGAGGGCGACTATAACCTTCAGCTATTCTCAAATTCACTCGGGATGGTCAATAATATTGGTATTAAGGCTTCGGGGAGTAAATTTCATGGAGGGGCAAGGTTTGGTCAAAAAAATCATGCCGATTACCTTCAAGGGGGTGGAACTTTTGTCCCTAATTCCAGATTTACCGAGCACTCTGTAAAGTTGAATGGTGGATTTAATGGTAAGTTTATGACAACCAATTTTTTCTACGACTTCAACCTTCAAAACTTAGGTCTTGTGGAAGAGGAAGCAATTGATGAAATAGCTGGTAGGGGGCGAAAACCCTCAATTTTTTACCAGCAGTTGGGCACCCATTTGGTTTCATCACAGTCAAAGATATTTTTAGGTAAAACAAAAGTTGATGTAAATGCTTCGTTGCAATCAACCGAACTTACCCACTTTGGAGAACCTAATGATTATGAGTTGCAAATGCGGCTAACAACGTTAATCTACGAGGCTAAGGTGTTGCTTCCCTCAAGTCCAGGAAACGACTATATTTTTGGTGCTCAGGGAATCAATCAATGGAATACCAATATTAACAATCGTGAAACTATCCTTTTGCCTAATGCTCTAACCCTAGGTTACTCGCTTTTTGGATTAGCGCAGCAAACCATTAGAAAATTTCGCTTTCAAACCGGGTTGAGGTTCGATGCAAGGAAACTGGAGTCCGATGAGGTGGGCATTGCAAATCAACCTAATTATAGGCCAAGCGTGAACAGGATGTTTGATAATATAACGGGTTCGGTTGGAGCAACTTATAGGGGTAACGAAAACCTCATATTTAGAATAAATGGTGCGGCTGCATACAGAAATCCAAACCTTGCTGAGCTAACATCAAATGGTCCTCATGAAGCACGCTATGAGATTGGCGATATTGCACTTAAACCAGAAAAATCGTTTGAGTACGATATTAGTGCCCATTACCATATCGATAACCTACTTGTTGATGTTGCAGGCTTTCTCAACTCCATTACTAATTACATTTACATTGCACCTACCGGATTACTTAATGGTGGCTTGCCTGAATACCGCTATACTCAGAATGATGCTTACTTGTATGGTGGAGAATTTGCATTGCATTTTCATCCCAAATCGGTTCAGTGGATTCATTTTGGGACAAACTATTCCTATGTACTAGGGAAAAATCGAGATGGGGACTATCTGCCCTTTATTCCAGCAAGTAAACTGGCATTTGAAACCGGTTACATGGGAAATAAAGTAGGCTTTTTTAGTAATCCATACTTTCTGGTAAAAATCAATTCCGCATTTCCCCAAAACAATGTAGCTGACGATGAAACTGCTACACCAGGATATGTTTTGGTAAATCTATCGTTGGGTGCTAGTTTTAGTTTAGGCAATCAACCTTTTGAATTAAGCATGGCGATTCAAAACCTACTCGACAAAAAGTATATTGACCACCTGTCAACATTAAAAGAGGTTGATTTTTATAACCCAGGACGAAATATCTCATTGACATTGAGGATTCCGTTTCAGGCTTCAATCTTTTAAAGAAAAAGGCTGTCCAATTAGGGCAGCCTTTTTTTGTTTTTTGATTGGTTACTTTCCAAGTTCACGAACAAATGCACCGGAGTAGCCTAATCCTACAATTTTAGCCAAATCGGCATTAGCCTCTTCGGGTGTGGAGTATTTGCCAACACAGTAGCGATATATTCCATCGTGTCCGCGGTAAACCATTACATCGGAAAGGTCAGTAAACTGCTTAATGCTTTTAGGCTTTTGCAGCGCCAGGAACTGAATGGTATATCCCGGATGTTCTCGGTTTATCCTTACCCATACATTGCTATACCCGTGGCTGCGAACCTTTTGTTGTAGCTCTTCAATTTCCTTGATATTATCAGTATTTCCTACGCTATACCTATAGTACCCATCGGGTGAAATGGTTACGCTAATGCTGTCGAGCTTGAAGTAATTATAGTCAACAGGATATAGGGATGCCATTAGCTGCACCGAGTAGGTAGCCTTGGCAAGCATTGCAGTGCTTGAGGTTTTGCTAAAGTCCATGCGAGGTGTAGGAGCTGCTGTTGGGGGAGGGGTTGGTGGCAAAGCCTTTGCAGGTTTTGGCTCAGGCTTTGGCTTTTCAACTTCAGGTCTTGTTTCCTTTTTTGGGGTTTGCTTTACAACCGGTTCTTTTTTGGGTCCGGGTTCAACGGCCTTAGGTTTATCGGTAGCTCTAGCCTCAGGTTTTACTTCAGGCTTGGGTTCTGGTTTTACCTCAGGCTTCACTTCGGCTTTGGGTTCTTCCTTGGGGGGCTCAAGCTGGGCGACAGGCTGCTGAACTATTCTCGGATTTAACATCAGGCTTGCCTGGTATTCCGATTTATCGGGCTTGGCTGGAATATTTAGTGGTGTTTTAGTTTCCTCAAAACCTTCACCTTGAGCAGTTACACTATAATTGCCGGGTTTAACTTTTAGGCTTAGTTGTGTCTTACCTTTTACTGACTGCTTTTCCACTACTTCACCAGTAGAATTATTTATTACGTTTACGTTATAGGTTTTATCTAGTGGTGCATTGTCGGCAAGCATGAGGTTAAGTTTAACATCAACCAAAGGAATTATTTCAACTTCGGCAATATCTAGCTTACCAAAACCATCGGGGCTAAACTTTGAAATATAGCCTGATGATAAACTAGTAGGAAAGTAAAAGATTTCGTCGTCGGTAGTATTTAAAGGATATCCAGCATTCCTAACATTGGGGCTCCCTTGTAGGTTGGTAAAAAACACATCGAACCCACCCATGGTATTGTGTCCCTGGGAGCTGAAAAAGAGATACTTCTCATCGGGTGATAGGAATGGGGTTGCCTCATCGAAAGGGGTGTTAACGTTGGGGCCAAGGTTTATTGGGTCGCTCCACCTTCCATTATTAATGGTAGAAACCCAGATATCATATCCCCCTTGACCACCCTTGCGGTCGCTAGTGAAGTAAACCGTATTACCATCGCGGGTAACACAAACATGGGTTTCGTTGAACTTAGAGTTAATGGGTTTGGCCGCCTTAACAGGTGATGACCATTTACGTTTCTGTAAAAAGCTTACTACAATTTCAGAATTTTTAGGGTCGTTTTCAATCAAGTATAGTTCAGTTCCCTCGTACGACAGGTATGATGTGGTCAGGTTTTTACTACCCAGGTTGCGGGTTATGTCAACCGGTTTAGCCCACAAGCCATCCTCTCCTTTTTTGGCAACAAATATTTTATTTCCAGTGGAGGTGCGGGTTGTGTAAGCAAGTGTGCTACCATCGCCCGACACAACGGCATTGAAGTTATCGTTTTCATTGTTGAAATCGGGGCCCAAACGATTGTATTTAATGCCTATTGGACTTTTCTGAAAGGTTTTAGCATTTTCACAGCTTGCAATTGCATGTTCGACCATACGTTTGGCTTGTTCATCTTTAGGCTTAATGTAGCCTTGATACTCCCTGAACGATTTTAGGGCATTGTCAAAATTGTTTTGATACATATAGGAAATGCCAAGGTGATAAAGGGCTTCGGGAGGTGCATTGGGCTCCTTTAGCGATTTTGCATCGTACTTATCTGAAATTTTCATCACAGCCTCTTCCAGGTAGCTAATGGCTTCCGATTTTCTGTCGGGTGTTTTGAGTAAGCAGTATCCTATTTTAAATTTTAGGTTAGCGCTTTCAGGAAACTTTTTTAGGGCCTTAGCATAGGTATCGGCTGCTTTTGAAAAATTTCCCTCAGCCATGTAGTATTCAGCATCGGTTTCCAGTGTGAAAATTGCGTTCCAATCCTGGCCATAACCTACAGCTGAAAGAGTAGAAATAAGTATGTTTAAAAGGTAAAACCTAAAGCTGCGCATAGTTTAAAGGATTAACAATGATTTTAACGTAAATATTGTAAAAATGTTGGTAAAAGTCAACAGTTGAACTAATTATTTACCTATTTAGTTAAAATATAGACATTCCTTAAATGGTATATACAGCCTAAAGTTTCTATAGGAACTGGAGTTTAGCCTCCTTTAGGAACTTATCCTGGAGTATATTGGCAATTCGTTTTACCACAGTCCTTCGTATCTCCAGTTCAACAGGCAAGTTGGGATCTTGGTGTGCAACGTTAATGCAGGTGCCAATCACAAATTCAATGCTATCGCTTTCCAAAATAAGTTTAACAAGTTCGTCGGCAGGGCCCTTGCCAAGATTAGTGTTCTCATTGTATGTTTCCAGAATGGTGTTAACCTTACTCAGGGTAAGAATTCCTTCGGTAACCAAATCGGCACCCTCCATCTGGCTGATTGGAGGTAGATCGGGATCAGTAAATTCCAGGCTATCCTCAACACTTCGTTTTAATTCTCGGGCAATAATGTCAACAGTGGTTGCACCGCAGATTGCCTTTTTCCCATCAAAGGCGTCAAATATCTTGGCAAGTTTGGAGTCGTTCTCCTTTTCGTAGGGTGGGCCGGTGCAAATAAGGAGTTTTCTGGGGTTACGGAAATATATTGTTACACATGAGGTGTCATCCTTTGGGTGATATCCATCGTTGAGGCTAGCCATATTTACCAACTTGGTGCTTAGCTTACGAGCCGAAATATCGGGTTCGTTTTTTACCATTCGTTTTACGAACTCGCGCGCCTCATCGCCCCAGCCAAAGGGATAATCGGCTGAGCCCAGCCCGGATTGTGCAACACCATCGGTCCAGAGTATTATTCGGTCTTCTTTTTGCGGAATAAACGAGCAGAACTTCAATTCCTTTCCCGCATTCTTTTCGCTGTTAAGGATTATACATTGCCACTCGGGTTCAAGTTCCTCGGTTCCTCGCATGATCAGGCATTGAGGGTTGTCGTACTCCAGTATGCGAGTTTCGCCGTTGTGGTCAATATCCACAATAGAAAATGTAGAGTAGCTCATTTTCCGAACCGAGCAAACCGGCAGTGTGTTCATGATGATTTCGGCAATGGTGTTAACTTCCTTGTGTTCAATGGTGAAGTTGAGCGCCATGGTCGAAGTGAGGGTGGCTAACACATTTGCCTTAACGCCATGCCCCATACCATCGGACAGGACAATTATAGTGCGCTCTTCGTCCTGTAATCTACGCGAGTAGAAAACGTCGCCACAAATACGTTCCTCGTCATGATTCTTTTGCTGGCAGTTTACCTCTATGAAAAACTTACTCGACATGGTTTTAGGCTGCTATGCTTTATCATCTTTATTTTTTCCCTCGCGGTAGGTTTTTATTATCGAGTTGAGCATCTTTTCGGTTTCCGACGCCCCTTCGCCCAGCAGAAATCCGATGTTTTGAACCATGGCTAGGTTCTTATCAATAACCTCGGTTATGCGTTTAATAACCTCCTCCTTCTGAACCTCGGGTGCATACATATCGCGAATAACAGCCCCAACAATGCTATTGGGTTTAATGGTGAATACAGAAAGGTTTAGTAGTTTATCCTTATACATCACATCGCGGTTCAGGATATCGGTGTTATTTTGGAGCACACTGGTAAAAAGGTTGTGGATGTTGTAGGGGAGCAGGGTTTTAAGGTCAGCACCAACAAGCCCGGGAATTATTTCGTTAATTTCCAAAGCATCGTCGCCCAGCAGGTCAATAAAACTCTGATTGCTCTGGAGGATTTTCATTTTTTTGTCGATAAGCACTACTGCCGAAGGCAGTTTTTTAAGCATGGCGGTAATGGTTTCAGTAGCTTCCCGGGCTGCCTCTTGCTCGGTTCTAGCTTTCTTTTCTGACTCCCTAAGGGCTTCCTGAGTTTTAGCGAGTTTTTCGTTAGTGGCCTGAAGGGTTTTTATGTATTCCTGGCGTTTTTTAAGGGTAAAGTTCAAGCACATATCAGTATGGGCAAGCCCCGATGCTACAGCCGAAGCAAAATCGTAGCACGAGGAGTATCCACATGCCTCGCACCCCGAATCGCGCCCAACAAACTCTTTATCAATAACCTTTAATACTTCTTCAAGTTTATGTTCGTTGGGTGTAGGAAGGCGTTGGTCATCAATTGTGAAACCCCTTGAGAAATTTCCAAGGCTATTTTTAGCTATATTTTTTTCCCATTTTTCGCGGTCAAAGGTTTTTAATCGCTTGTTAGCGTAGTTAACCACCATGGTTCGCCTGATAAACTTTTTTCCACCTCTTGAAGTTCCAGGCCCCATCAAGCAACCTTCGCAGTAGAAAAGATTGAAATGCCTATTTATCAGATCGATGCTGGTTTCAAACTGCTCAAGGGCTTGTAAAGTGTTGTTTGGACCATTGGTGCTGATTACTGTGCCAGTAAGTAGATCCTCGCTTATATCAACAGCTTGCAGGATACCCCGACCAATTGGGAACAATGAACCCTTATACCCGATTGGCTCATCAAATTCGGAGTATTCCAAGTTGCTCTCCTTGATGTTAAACTCCTCAAAGAGTTCCCTAAGCTCGACAAATGTCAGGTTTTCATCAATTCTTCGTTCATCGTCGTATAGCCTAATCTCTTCCTTGCTTTGGATGCATGGGCCAATAAGAACAACTCTAACGTTAGAACCATACTCTTTGCGAACCGCCATGGCCGTAGCTACAACGGGGGAGATTATGGGTGCAAGGTTTTGAGTAATTTCAGGGTGGTATTTCTCAACCATCGATACCACCACCGGACACATGCTGGTAATAAAGTACTTGCCTTTAAAATCTTCGAAAAGCTTTTTGTATTCCCGCGCAACCAGGTCAACCCCAAAGGTTACCTCGCAAACGTAGGTAAAACCTAGCTGCTTAATCATCTGTACAAACTTACGATAGTCAGTAATATCCACAAATTCACCCGAAATACTTGGGGAGCAAATAGCCGCAACGGGTTCGTCGCCTTTAAGCAGCTCCAAAACCTCCTTTTTTGAGGATCTATAGCTTATGGCATTAACCGGGCAAATATTTAAACAGCTCCCACATCCTACACATCGGCTATCAATTATTCGAGCGTAGTTTTGCCCTGCCTTTACCTCAATTGCTTTTACAGGACAAACCCTAACGCATGCGTAGCAGTTAATGCAGGTTTGCTCATCTATTTTAAACAGTTGCGACATATGTCTCCTTAAAGTAGCTCGTTTGTAAGAATGTCAATAATTCCATTTTCGTCAACCCCGGTATAAATTTTACCGTTAATAGAGATGTTAGGACCTTCGGCGCAATTACCAAAACAATGCCCCCCGTGGAAGTTTACCTTGTCTTTCAAATCGTGATCGTCCAAAAATTTCATTATTGCCTTGATTGTGGCCTTATTACCCCTTGCAAAGCAGGAACTACCCAAACATATAATTAATTCGGCTCGTTTACTCATCTTAATGTTATCGGTATAACACTTTTACAAAATGCTAAGATAGGGTTTGGTTTACAAATTATGCCTGAAATTTAATCATTTTTTAAATCAAATCACTTATCTGTAATCGTTTTAAATAGATAAAATATTGGTGTTAGGCGAACAATTTTTGTAATGTTTTATTAAATTGTTCCGTGATTAACAAAATTTTATTTGTTGTAACGAATTGATTACTAAAAATATATATCTCTGTTAGTTGTTTAACAGATGAATTAGAATAGTGGGTTAACTATGGTTCTAATTACTACCTTACTTTAAAGCTATGTCAAACGCCGAGAAAATTGAGGAGATTCTAGAACGTTACAGCTACTTAGGTTCCGATAGCCTTATCCCAATTCTACAGGATATTCAAAACGAGTTGGGAAGTCTGAACGAGGAAGCAATTGTTCTGGTAGGGCGAAAGTTAAACATGCCAACTTCCAAAATTTATGGCTTAGCCACATTCTATAACCAGTTTAAGTTTGAAGCTAAGGGGAAAAATCATATCTGCCTTTGTAATGGCACCTCGTGTAGGCTAAAGGGTGCCAAATGGAATATGGTTTACCTTGAGGATAATTTGAAGCTGAAAAATGGCCAAACAACCCGGAATGGGCAGTTTAGCCTTGAGGTGGTAACCTGCATGGGTGCATGTGACCATGGCCCAGTGATTTCCGTTAACGATGAGTATTACCGTGAGGTTGACCCCGAAAAGCTTAAAAATATTTTGAACGATTTAACCCAAGAGTAAACATGGCTCGGTGCGATTCAAAAGCAGAAATATCTTTTATAAAAGATGCTGTTATTCCAAACCTTCACGATGGGACATGGCCTACCGAGGTAAGCGCTAAGCTTAGCGCATTAAGGCATGAACGGGTTAGGCAGCCAATAATATATGTTGGCGTAACTACATCGTCCATTGTTGCAGGAGCGCTTAAAACTAGGTCAGCCATTGAGCAGTACTTAGACGATTATTCTGTTGATGCCGATGTAATATTTGTTGGTAGCCATGGTTTATGCTCCCTTGAGCCCATTGTTGAAGTGCAGATGCCCGGCAGGACTAGAGTGGCTTTTGCCAATGTAACTCCTGAAAGGGTTAACTCCATACTCGATGGAGCTATTAATGGTTTTATTCAGCCTGAGAATGCCATTTTCCAGTACTATTCCGAGATTCATGAGCCTTGGCATGGAATTCCTTTTAAAAACGAACTTCCCTTTTTTAAAAGGCAAAACCGTGTGTTGCTTAAAAATGCAGGTGTCATTTGCCCCGATAGCATTGCCGAGTATATTGCCTATGGCGGATATAGCGCTTTGGCTAAGTCTATCAGGAAATACACCTACGACGATATTTGCCGCATAGTTGAGGAGAGCGGATTACGCGGAAGGGGCGGTGGAGCCTTCCCCACAGGCACCAAGTGGCGCAAAGCGTTACAGGTTGCAACCAGCGATCGATACCTGATTTGCAATGCCGACGAGAGTGACCCTGGGGGATTCATGGACCGACTGCTGATTGAAAGCGATCCGCATAGGGTTGTTGAAGGAATTATTCTGAGCTCGTATGCCGTGTCGGCAAGTAAAGCAATTATTTACATACGCGATAGGTATAAGATTACCATTCAAAGAATTCAGAATGCTATTGACCAGGCATATGAGGTGGGACTACTTGGATATGATATTTTAGGGAGTGGCTATTCGCTTGATATAGAGGTGCGTAAAGGCCCCGGGGCTTACGTATGCGGCGAGGAAACTGCTTTAATAAAAAGCCTTGAGGGTAAGCGTGGAATGCCTAGTATAAAACCGCCATACCCTGCTGAATTTGGATTAAATGGCAAGCCCACTGTTATTAATAATGTTGAGACTTTAGTAAATATCCCCCAAATTGTTAATAATGGGCCTGAGTGGTTTGCCGCTTTAGGAACGGAGGGGTCAAAAGGAACAAAAATTTTCTCCATTAATGGTCAGGCATCTCAAACCTGTTTGGTAGAGCTAACCTTTGGTGAACCCCTTGGGGCTTTGCTTGACCTTGCAGGAGGGGTAAAGGATGGAAGAACCTTCAAGGCATTGCACCTGGGCGGCCCTTCGGGGGTGAGTGTTACAGCCGATGAACTTGATGCCCCTATTGACTTTGATGAACTTCCGAAACGAGGAATAAGCTTAGGATCGGGTGGCGTTCAGGTTCTTGACAATACCGTGTGCATGGTTGACCTGGTTAAATACTTCATGCACTTTATACGTAACGAGAGCTGCGGTAAATGTATTCCTTGTCGTGAGGGATCGAACCGGATGTACCAAATACTCGATAACATATCGAAACGACCGGTTAGCAACGAAGGGCATAACACCCTGGAACGGTTTAAGGGCGTTATTCAGCTCGAAACCCTGGCTGAGGTTATGCGCGACACGTCGCTATGCGGATTGGGGCAAACGGCACCCAAACCAATCCTTAAGGCTCTAAAATCGTTCCGCGATGAGTTTGAGGAGCATATCTTTGATCGGAAGTGCAGGGCAAGCGTTTGTCGTGATTTAAGGACATTTTACATCGATATTGAGCGTTGTACGGGTTGCACTGCCTGTGCCAAGAAGTGCCCAACACAGGCCATATATGGGACACCTCGTTCTCCCTACTTTATTGTTGAGGAGCGTTGTATAGGATGCGGTATATGCCAGGATACATGCAAGTTTGGAGCTGTTTTCTTCAAGTAAAGTTTTTGCTGCTATGAACATTACCATCGAAGTAAATAAAAGAACAATACAGGCCCATAAAGGCGATACCATTCTTGAGGCCTTAAACCGTAACGGTATCAGGGTCCCCACTCTTTGCAACATGAACGATTTAACCCCGACCGGAGCATGTAGGCTTTGCGTTGTTGAGGTTGACGGTCGCGATACCCTTGTTACCTCTTGCTCGCATGTGGTGGAGAATGGAATGCGAATTATGACCCATTCACCCCGTGTAGTACGCGCCCGTAAAACTTTGGTTGAACTGCTTCTTGCCAACCATCCCGACGACTGCTTATACTGTGAGCGAAACGGTTTTTGTGAGTTACAGGATTTGGCTGCGGAACTACATATCCGTGAGCGTAAGGTTTTACGAAAGTCGTTTACTCAAAAGCTTGACCTTTCCAGCCCAAGTATTGTTCGCGATCCAGCTAAGTGTATTCTTTGTGGAAGGTGTATAAGGGTTTGCGATGAGGTACAGTCGGTATCAACCTTTGAGTTTGTCAATAGGGGATGTAACATGTATGTGGGAACCACTTTGTCACGCGATTTAAACTTCTCAAACTGTATTGGTTGCGGACAGTGTGTATTGGTTTGCCCTACTGGCGCTCTACATGAGCGTCAAAATGTTGCCGAAGTAATGGATGCCCTAAGCAATCCTGATTTAATCCCTGTTGTGCAGATAGCCCCTTCCATTTCGGTTTCGGTAGCTACCGAGTTTGGGCTTAAACCCAGTAAGGATGTTAACGGATTGCTTTACAATGCATTGCGAAAAATTGGATTCAAGTATGTTTTCGACACTGCTTTTGCTGCCGATGTCGCTGCAATTGAAATGGCAGCTGAGCTCATTGAACGAAAGGGAAATGGCAGCAATCTCCCTATGTTCTCATCGTGCTGCCCGGCATGGGTTAAGTTTGTTGAACAGTGGTATCCGGATTATATTCCGGCACTGAGTGCCGTTAAATCGCCTCAGCAGGTAATGGGATCGTTAATAAGGAACTACTTTGCTGCCGAAAATGAATTAAATCCGTCAAAAATATTCTCCGTTTCCGTAATGCCTTGTTTGGCCAAAAAGTTTGAAGCTCAAAGGGAGGAGATGACTACCCGTGGCCTATCCGATGTGGATACGGTATTATCAACACGTGAATTGGTTAGGCTGATTAAGCTTTACGGTATCGATATCCAGGGCATTGAACCGCAACATCCCGATAAACCCTTTAATATCCGTAGCTCCTCCGGAAAACTTTTCGGAATATCAGGAGGCTCAGCCGAGGCGCTGGCCCGAGTGGTTTACCAAAAGCTAACCTCAAAAGAGCTTACCGATAGTAAAGTAACCGAGGTTAAGATACTTGCTGGAGTTAAGGCATTCTCTTTCAATGCTGCCGGGCAAACATTTACTTTTGCTGTTGTTAATGGGTTAAAAAATATTCATTCAATTCTCCCGGTTTTGATGGGGGGCGATGCTAAGCTGGACTACATTGAGGTAATGGCTTGCCCCGGTGGTTGTGTTAATGGCGGTGGCCAACCCTATGTTGACGATGATAAATATGTTAAGTTACGGGCCAAGGCAATTATTGAAATTGATGAGGCGGAAGGAATTAAGTGCGCTATCCGTAACCCTGCAGCGCAATCCATATACGATGGTTTTTTAGGTGAAACTGGTAGTGAAAAAGCCAAGAAATTTCTATATACCCGATATTCAAAAAGGGAAGTTTTACTTTAAATGCAACAATACGGCCAGAGCATGGAGATGAATCGGGAAAAGAGGAAATTGGTATACACCATTAAGGAGCTATGCAGGGTATGCTATACCTGTGTTAGGGAGTGTCCGGCTAAGGCAATCAAAATTGTAAATGGCCAGGCCGATGTAATATCGGAGAGGTGCATTGGTTGCGGGAATTGTGTTAAGGTATGCAGCCAGGATGCAAAGGTATTCTTGCTAACACGCACTGAGGTAAAAAGCATGCTCCAGGGCGGTGAGAGGGTTGCGGCACTGGTAGCTCCCAGTTTTCCTGCGGAATTTACAGAGATTGATGATTACCGTTACTTTGTCGGCATGCTAAGGGCTTTGGGCTTTAGCCATGTTTTTGAGGTAGCTTTTGGTGCCGATTTGGTGGCCAGCCGTTACAAATCGTTGCTGGAGGATAGATCGGGTAAGGGTTACATCTCAAGCGATTGCCCTGCAATTGTAACATACATTCGTTACTATCACCCCGAACTAGTTGAAAACCTTGCACCTATTGTGTCGCCAATGGTGGCCATCAGCAGGGTGGTAAGGCAAATTGACAGTAACCTGAAACAGGTTTTTATTGGTCCTTGCATAGCCAAAAAGGATGAATCCGATGAGGTTGACGAGGCAATAACCTTTAGGGAGCTGCGGGTTCTTTTTGAGCAGGCTAATATAACGCCTGAAGGCATTGAACCATCGGATTTTGATCCACCCCATGCTGGTCGTGGGGCGATATTCCCGGTTAGTAGGGGGTTAATGCAAACCGTTAACATATTTGATGACCTAATTGAAGGCAACATCACTGTGGCCGAAGGACGAATAGGCTTTCAGGAAGCCATAAAGGAATGGGAGTCGGGTAACCTGAAGGGGCAAAACCTAGAGCTGCTTTGCTGTGAAGGTTGCATCATGGGGCCAGGTATGTCGCCCGGAGGCAAACGTTTTGAGCGGAAAACCTACATCAGCTCCTATGCCCGCAAAAAGGTAACCCCTGAACAGCTTAAAGAGTGGGAGCTAGCCATATCAAAATTTGAGGATCTTGACCTTACACGTAGCTTTACCCCCGATGATAAACGAATAGCAAAACCTACCGATGATGAGATAAATAAGGTTCTAGCCAAAATGGGTAAGTTTACCCCTCGCGATCACCTGAACTGTGGCGCATGTGGTTACGATACTTGCACCGAACATGCCATAGCTATTGTTGAGGGCCTTGCCGAGGTTGAAATGTGTTTGCCTTATGCCATTGAGGAGTTGCATGAATCCATCAACGACCTCGCCATTTCCAATGAGAAACTGGCAAAAATGCAGCAGGCGCTCAAGCATTCTGAAAAACTCGCCCATATGGGGCAGCTATCGGCTGGTATTGCGCACGAGCTAAACAATCCTTTAGGTGTTGTTTTGATGTATAGCAACATTCTGCTTGATGAGTGTAAAACCGACGACCCCCTTCGTAAGGACTTAGAGTTAATATCGTCGCAGGCGGAGCGGTGTAAGAAAATTGTTAGCGGTTTGCTAAACTTTGCCCGTAAGAATCAGGTTAAGGTGGATAAGGTTAATGTTAAGAAGTTGGCTGAGGATAGCATTGCCGGGGTTGTTATTCCCAAAAACATTAATACCAATGTGGTTTGTCGAACTTCAAATCTGATGGCAAGTCTCGATTACGAGCAAATGATGCAGGTACTCACAAACTTGAACAAAAATGCCTTTGAAGCCATGCCAAATGGCGGCGAACTAACAATTGTTATCGACGGCGATGACAATCAGATTTCGCTCAGTGTAATCGATACAGGAGAAGGGATTCCCGAGGAGCATATGGATAAGCTCTTCACCCCATTTTTCACCACTAAGGGAATTGGCAAGGGAACCGGATTAGGGCTTGCCACTACCTACGGTATTGTTAAAATGCACAAGGGTAAAATTGATGTGGAGTCGAATGCCGATCCCCAAAAGGGACCTACTGGAACAACCTTTAGGATTACCCTGCCCCGTAATGCCGAAAATGATTTAGGAAACGATAATACTTAATTAAACGCAATAGCCATGGCTAATTCACGAAAAACTATACTAATAGTTGACGATGATACCGACTACCTGTTTCAGCTTAAGTTTCATATAGAAAAAATGGGTTTCGATGTGGTTACTGCTGAAAGTCAGCGTGAGGCCGAAAATATTTTAAAGAATATCAAACCCGATTTAGCCATACTCGACCTAATGATGGAAAACGAGGACAGCGGTTTTATACTTAGCTACAAGCTAAAACGGATGTATCCCGATGTTCCCGTAATAATAGCCACTGCTGTATCGGCCGAGACAGGTATGTCGTTTGGCATTTCAAGCGAACAGGAACGCCAGTGGATTAAAGCTGATTTATACCTCGAAAAGGGGATTCGCCCCGACCAGCTTCATCGTGAAATACTCAAATTGCTTAAGGTGTAAAATGGAAGTTGTTGATATACTTGTTGTTGACGATGAGCCTGGAATTCGTTCCGGTGTCACACGCATACTTAGGAATTTTACGGTTAGCTATCCATTCCTTGAGGATGATATAGGTTTTAATGTAATTGAAGCAGCCACGGGTGAGGAAGCCATCGATATCATCAAGCGTTCGAGCCCGGCCATTGTGTTGCTCGATAACAAGTTGCCGGGGATTCAAGGGGTTGAGGTTTTGCAGTTTATTAACCAGAATCATCCCGATATTCTGGTAATGATGATTACATCGTATGCTTCGCTGGAGTTGGCTGTTAGGGCTACAAACATTGGTGCCTACGATTTTGTCCCCAAGCCCTTTACTCCACAGGAGCTTAAGTCGTCCATAGAGAATATCACCAAACATTATTTTCTGCGGCGTATGACCCGCAAGCTGCACCGCGAGGGTAAACAGGTACGATTTCAGTTCCTCACCGTGCTATCGCACGAGCTTAAGGCTCCACTCAATGCAATTGAGGGCTATTTGAAAATGATGCAGGAAAAACAGGCCGGCAATGACATAGATAGCTACATGGATTTTATCGACCGATCGCTTGCACGAATCCAGTCCATGCGTAATCTAATAATGGATCTACTCGACCTTACACACATTGAGTCAGGCAAACGGCAGCGAACCCTTCGTGAAATCGATTTAACCCTCGTGGCCCGTTCGGCCATTGAGACCATGACTCCCCTTGCCATTCAGCGCGACGTCAACCTTAGCCTGCAAACCACAGAACCGGTTATCATGCTTGCCGATTCCGACGACATGGAAATTTTGTTCAACAACCTTATTTCCAATGCCGTGAAATACAATAAACCCAGTGGGTGGGTTAAGTGTAGTATCAGCAAAACAGCATCAGAGGTTACGCTAGTTGTATCCGATTCAGGAATTGGCATCGAACCCGAGGATATACCTAAACTTTTCCAGGAGTTTACTCGCATCAAAAATCCGCAGAGCAAAAATGTAACCGGAAGCGGCTTAGGACTTTCAATTGTTAAGCGAGTGGTGGATTTATATGGTGCCAGAATTGATGTTCAAAGCGAGCCCGGTGTAGGATCAGCCTTTACCATTACATTCCCTTTACCCGGTTCCGATACCCTTAACGATGGTATATAAATTCTCTATATTATTTTAAACAGCCGTTTGTTAACTGAAAAAAGTTAAATAGTTTTGTGTTGAAAAATGTAATAGTTGAGCTATGGATAAGGCAAACCTACCCGAAAAAACCATTGAACGATTAAGCGAGTATCGCAGAACCCTTCTGAATTGCTTAGCACGAGGGAAAACTCATATCTACTCCCATGAACTTGCAGGTTTGCATAATATCACAGCGGTTCAGGTAAGGCGCGACCTGATGCTTATTGGATACTCCAGCATGAAAAAGAAAGGGTACGACGCGCAGGAACTTATTAAGGTTATTGGCGATATCATCGACCACAAAGTAGGATTAAATGTTGCTGTTGTTGGAATGGGTAACCTAGGACGCGCTATCACTACCTATTTCAATGGCAAGCGCCCTAAACTTAATATAGTTGCCGCTTTTGATGTAGATCCCAACAAGGTTAACAGGGTAATTTCTGGCGTAAATTGCTACCACATGAAGGAGTTGCCCGATGTTATAAAACGTAACGATATTTCCATTGCCATTATCTCATCGCCACCCGATACTGCCAATCAAGTTGCCGAGCAACTTGTTGCAGCTGGGATAAAGGGTATCCTTAACTTTACAACAATTCCTTTAGTGGTACCTGATAATGTGTACCTTGAAGAGTATGATATGATTACCTCCATGGAGAAAGTGGCTTACTTCGTTAAACAGGGCTATTCCCAGTAATCGTTAGCAATGAAAGTACATTATGGCTTTGATGGTATAGGGGAAATAGCTAACCCGGTGGTTACCACCGGATCGTTCGATGGGGTTCACTTAGGCCATAAGGTTATTATCAACAGAATAAACGAGATTGCCCGAAGCATCGGAGGCGAGTCGGTTTTAATCACCTTTTACCCTCATCCTCGCAAGGTGCTTTACCCGGAAACTGCAGGCAAAAACCTGATGTTTATCCTGTCGCAACGCGAAAAGATTGAACTGCTCAGCAAAACCGGTCTCGATCATCTTATTATTGTTAAGTTCACGCTTGAATTTTCAAAAATCTCATCGGTACAGTTTATCAGGGATTACTTGATTAGTAAGCTTAACGCTCGGTATATCGTTGTTGGCTTCAATCATCATTTCGGGCATAACCGCGAAGGCGATTATGAGGAACTCAAAAAATTGAGTTCGGAGTATAATTTTATGGTTGAGGAGATACCCGAGCAGGATATACAACAGGAAACGGTTAGTTCCACCACTATTCGCAAGGCTTTACTTGAGGGAAAAATACAACGGGCAAATGCTTACCTTGACCATTACTACATGATTATTGGTGCTTTGGGTAAGGGTTCGCACTTCTTTGGTGAAGTGGGTTTCCCAACCCTAACGGTTCAAATTGAGGAGGCAGGCAAGCTAATCCCGCCTGAGGGAATTTATGCTGTATCGCTGTATTGGAACCAATCCTCGTACCGTGCCATGGTTATAATTTGGTCAAATGGCGATAATCCCGATTTAACCCCTGTTCTAACCAGAAATGTTGAACTTCATATTCTCAACTTTGATGGTTTGCTCCACAGTAACGACGCCTATATTTACTTTCATAAGCAAATAGTTGATAGAATTGATATTTCCGATAATAGGTTGTTATTCCAACAGCTTACAAATGCAGCCAAACAGATTGATGAGTTAATTTATTAACAGTAATGATATTTATCATTGCCAGCCAATCGTTTTTTAGCGTATCTTTGTTACGTAGATAATCGTATAATTATTTAGGTTTTTTGAAATACAAATCCTGTATCTGAGGTAGGTAAGCATTTGCCGCCAAGGATTCAGAAAAATGAGTCTGATCCAAAGGAGACAGTCTGATGGAAAAGAGAATCGGAGCTGCACTAATTCTTGTTGAGAACCGCGAGAGCGCTTCAAGGCTGAATCAAATTCTTTCGGCTCATGCCGATATTATTATTGCCCGTCAGGGCATACCGCTCCACCAACGGGGCATTCATGTAATATCGCTTGTGCTTGAAGGAACAACCGATGAAATAGGAGCCCTTACCGGCCCTATTGGTAAGCTTAGCGGTGTTCAGGTTAAAACCTTAATGCTCAAAGGGGTGTAGTTAAATTAAAACTCTTTTCCCGCTGGTATCAGGCTCAGGTAAGTTTGATAGTGTAAACTATTTTAATTGATATAGAGCCATGAAATTTAATCCGGAAAAGTACCGAATTCCCGATGAGCGCATGAAGCCATTCATCGATGCCGATGAAATTTGGGAATACATAAACAACGCAAAGCCCACCAAGGAACGGGTTCGTGAGATAATTGCCAAGTCGCTCGATAAGAACAGGCTTAACCTTGAAGAGGTTGCTACCCTGGTTAACACCACCGACCCAGAATTGGTTGAGGAGATACTACAGGGTGCCCGTACGCTCAAGGAGCGTATTTACGGGAACAGAATAGTACTGTTTGCCCCGCTTTACATAGGGAATAAGTGTACAAACAACTGCCAGTACTGTGGTTTTAGGGCATCGAACAAGGATGCTATACGTATGACCCTTTCCGATGAGGAGATTATACAGGAAGTTGAGGCGCTTGAGGATAACGGGCAAAAGCGATTGATACTTGTTTACGGTGAACATCCGGAGTACTCGGCTGAGTACATTGCCCACACCGTTAGGTTGGTTTATGGGATAAAGAAGAACAACGGCGAAATCCGAAGGGTTAACATCAATGCCGCTCCGCTCGATATTGACGGGTTCCGGAAGGTGAAAGAAGCCGGAATTGGCACCTACCAAATTTTTCAGGAAACCTATCACCCTGAGGCCTATACCTGGTATCACCCTTCGGGTAAAAAGAGAGACTTTGAGTGGCGTTTAACCTCGCTCGACCGTGCGCAGGAGGCTGGGCTGGACGATGTTGGTATTGGGGCACTATTTGGCCTTTACGACTGGCGCTTTGAGGTTCTTGGCCTGGTTCGTCATACCAATCACCTTGAGGCATGCTATAATGTTGGGCCGCATACCATCTCGTTCCCCCGCATCAAGTCTGCATCCGGTTTAAATATCACCGATAAGTATTTTGTCTCCGACAGCGATTTTGTAAAGCTTGTTGCCATACTCCGCTTGGCTGTGCCATACACGGGTATGATTCTTACAGCCCGCGAACCGGCCGATATCCGTAGGCAAGTTATTCAGTTTGGTGTATCGCAAATTGATGGAGGAACTAAGCTTGAGCTGGGCTCCTACCATGCATCAAAGAATGAGCACCAGGACCTTAATAAGGAGCAATTTGAAATTAATGATAACCGATCGCTTGGCGAGATTATTGATGAGCTTATTGACCATAAATACATCCCTTCATTTTGTACGGCTTGCTACCGCCTGGGACGAACCGGTGAGCATTTCATGGAGTTCTCGGTGCCCGGCTTTATAAAGCGTTACTGCACACCCAACGCCTTACTAACCCTTACCGAATACCTGGTTGACTATGCCAATCCCGAGGTTCAGGAGAAAGGCTACAAGCTCATTGAGAAAACCCTTGGAGAGCTCGACGGGCATCAGAACACCCTGGAGATTCGTCGTAGAATTGAGCGTATTAAAGCTGGAGAGCGCGATTTATATTTTTAAAGTGCGTATTAGCCTATCGTAAAGCTCTGCACAAATAGCAGGGCTTTACTTTTTACAAAACCTTGCCACTACCTCGGAAGCCTGATTATTGCCTAAGTTAACAGCCCTTCTTAAATCGGAACAACCCTTTACGGTTTCATTGTTCATAAGGTAGAGCAATCCCCGGTTATACCATGCGCCATGTATAAGGGGGTTACTACTAATAGCTTTGGAAAACCATTCAATAGCAAGTTCGTTATTTTCAGTATGCATAAACATTACACCTATATTGTAAGGAATTATGCCTTCAAAGTCGTTGACTAATGAAATTGTTTTAAGATTACTGGCCGCATTAGTGAAGGGTTCGTTATCATTTTGCTTTTGGGTTATAGTGCTATTCCCGTTTTGTAAATTTTTATTTTTAACGTTTTCAACAAATTGGGTCATTTTTATTTTTGCCAATACCTCGGTAAGCCTATACAGCGTGTTTGCGCTATCAACTTCTAAAATTACAGACAAATCTTTCATTGCTGCTGTATAATGGTTGCTTTGTAAATAGGCTAACGCTCTACAAATACCCGATAATGAATCGGTGGCAAGGGTTTCCGAAATTGTACGGTGGTTAATGGTGTCGTATTCAAAAAATAGACTGTAACCAAGGCAGCTATGCGTGGCAAGTATCTGCCTAAGGTTCGTACTTTGCCAGTTCCTAGGCTTTACATTTTCTATTTTATCTATTTTTAGGGTGATTATTGGGTAAACAATAGTTAGAATGCGGGTTCTGAGCTGTTCCATACTGATTGATGAGGTGATATCGAGTTCCTCGTCAAGGGATAGTAACCGTTTTAGTTTTCCTGTGGAATCGATTACTGATGCTATATCATTGATTGCCCTATTACTGTATGCTTGTGCTAATCTATTGCCCTGAGCAATGTCAGCTTCGGCACCTTTCAAATCGCCTTTTTTAGTCTTAATATCTGCTCTAAGACGGTAAGCATTAGCAAACTCTGGAAAGATCTCTATGGCTTTATTAATATTTTCCAATGCCAACGGCAAGTATCCAAGTTTATTACGTATTGAGGCTAGGTAGTAATGAACCAGCACATTGGTAGGAATAATTGATGAAAGTCTGGTTAGGTCATCAATTGCGCTTTCGGGATTGCCAACCTCATAGTTTATAATCGCTCTGTTAAAAAGGGCAAGGGTATTACGGTGTTCAAGTTGCAAAACCTTATTTAAATCTGATAATGCCTGGCTATAATGTTTTTGGTAGTAGTAAACCAGTGCACGGGTAAAATATGCCTGTGAAAGTGTGCTATCAATCCCAATGGCTTGATTAAGATCCTGCAAGGCAAGTGGGTAGTTTGATTGCTGCGCATAAAGCGCACCCCTTCGAACGTAAGGATTTGCATTAAAGGGATTAAGGTTTATGGCTGTAGTATAATCGGTTAAAGCCCCTGAACTATCTGAGAGCATTAACCTGGTGGTTCCACGGTTAATCCAAGCATCCGGGATTCGGTCATCAATTTTAAGCACCTGGTTGAAGGCGTTAAGGGCATCGTGGTACTGCTCCTGCTGGAATAGAATAACTCCATAGGTGAAAAAGTATTGCGCCGATGCTGGACGAAGCTCTATAGCTTTTTGGATGCACTCAATGGATTCAACATTTTTCCCTAACTGCTGCAGAACCATTGCATTAAACTGGTAGGCTTGGGAAAATAAAGGATTAATATTTAGGCACTTACTGAAATCGTTACCTGCACCAACCAAATCGTTTTGGTAGTAGCGGGCTACGCCCCGCAGAAACCATGCCTCGTGTATGGTTGAATCCACATTTAAAAGGGTGTTCAGGATTGGAATGGCATCGGCATAACTACCCCTTGATATAAGTTCCTCGCCTTTGTAAAAAAAGTATGCCTTGTTGAATTGGGCTTCTGAAGGGGTAAAGCAAACAAGCAAAACTACAGTTAGCCAAAAGGGGTATAAAAACAATCTTTGCATTTTACGGTATTAATTATCGTGTCGATTTTTGTTCCTTTTCTTTCAGGTCAATTTTACCTATGTTATACATATTCCACAAAATTTTACGTTGGTAGCTAACCATGTATGCGCTGGGTTTTGCTGGATTTCGTTTGGTTGGTGCGGGTAGGGTAGTGGCAATCATTGCAGCCTCATGACGGGTAAGGCGCGATGCAGGTTTACCGTAGTATTTCCTTGCTGCTGCTTCAACTCCGTAAATCCCCCTTCCCATTTCGGCTACGTTTAGGTAAATTTCCATAATCCTTACCTTTGACCAGAACGTTTCAATGAGCAGGGTAAAATAGGCCTCCAACCCTTTTCGTACCCACGATCGTTTTGGCCAAAGAAATACATTTTTTGCGGTTTGCTGCGAAATTGTACTGGCTCCGCGCAACTTCTTGCCCCTCTGATTATACTTTCTGGCTTTTTTAATCGATTCCCAGTCAAATCCATTGTGTTCCATAAACTTGTTATCCTCAGCAGCAATAACTGCTAGCACCATCTCTGGCGATATGTCGTATATACTTACCCAGTTATGTTCAAAATTGCTGCTACCACCCTGGGTTTCCGGTAAATGTTTTTTTAGTACCATTAACCATGTGTAATGTGGGTTTACCCATTTGTAAGCAACGGTTAAACCAATACTAATGGTAAAAAACAGGAGAATTGAGTAGGTTAATACTCTAATTATCATTTTTTTAAAACTTAATCTGGCAATTTTCCCTGATTCCGTCATTAATTGTTGACTTGTTGATTCTACCAATCAATAAATTATTTTAACGATAATGTTTGCTAATATATTAAATTTGCATTGACAAATTAGGTTTGATTTACATTGATTTGTGCATTGGGATGAATTTCAACGAATTAAAACAAGCTAAAAAGTGATACTATGAAACGACTATTTTGGGTCATAACGACTGTGATACTGCTAAGCGGTTGCTCCGACGATGGCATTAACTTTTTTACGCTCGAACAGGATATTCAATTCGGTGCTCAGCTCGATTCAACAATCTTGGCAAATCCCAACGAGTATCCAATTCTTGACAGGACTCAATACGCCGAGGCATATACTCATATTGAGAGGGTTATGAATGCCATACTAAATTCCGATGATTTGAGGTATAAAAATACATTTCCCTGGCAGGTAAGAATTATACATGACGATAATGTACTAAACGCATTTGCAGCACCTGGTGGCTACCTGTATTTTTACACGGGACTAATTAAGTTTCTGGATAACGAGGCTCAGCTAGCCGGTGTAATGGCGCATGAAATAGCCCATGCCGATAGGCGGCATAGCACACAAATGCTTACTCGCCAGTATGGATTTAGCATGTTGCTATCCATTATTATGGGCGATAATCCCTCGCAGCTTGAGCAGATACTTTCGCAGTTAGCCCTTGGTGGAACAATGCTCAAGTACAGTCGCGACAACGAGTATGAGGCCGATAAGTATGCTGTTACCTACCTGTGCGATACCGATTATCACCCGCGCGAATTAGCCGGCTTTTTTGAGAAGATGATGGGTTCTACCCAAAAGATCCCCGAATTCCTTAGCACTCATCCATCGGATGAGAATAGGATTAAGAACATTGATGATGTGTGGAAAAGTTTAGGTAGTAAGGTTGGTAATACCTATGCTGACCGGTACCAAAGTTTCAAGAATTCATTACCCTAAAAAAGGGAGAAAAAAAAGAGCCACTGGATGTGGCTCTTTGCTTTTTATTACTAGTTTAAAATGATTTCTTGATTAGCTCAACCCAACCTTTTACACGGGCAATAGTTTTATCGGCCTCGTAATCTTCATCAATGGGTAAGCCAATAAATTTCCCATCAATTAGCGCTTCGGAGTCGGTAAAGTTGTAACCATCGGTAGGCCATTGGCCTATCACTTTTGCTCCCTGTGCAATTAAATCTTTGGCAAGCACGCCCATTGCATCCACAAAATTTCGAGGATAGGTAACCGAATTGCCCGTTCCAAAAAAGGCAAAGAGTTTACCTTGAACCTGTATTTTTTTCAGTTCAGGCCTGAAATTATCCCAATCTGAAACTGAGGACTCCCCATTCCATGTCTCACTACCTATGGTTGAGCATCCCAAAATGATGATATCGTAATTATTTACCATCGAAGGTGTAGCCTCTTTTACAGGGTGCAAATCGGCTATATTTCCAAATTCATTTGCAATTAGCTTAGCAACCTTCTCGGTTGAACCTCCTGTTGGTCCGTAAAATATTCCAATTCGTTTTTTCATATCTCAAAGTATTTCGGTTGAGGTAAAAATAACATTTTTTTATCAGATATTTATTTGCCACTGCCTTTAAGGCTTGCCACAGCAAGGAAAATTCCTAATACTACGCTCAAAACGGCTGCAAATAGAACCTGAAAATCGGCAGGTAAAAGGAATGTGATGGTATGAGCTGGTATCCAGAAGTAGGGTATTGTTTTGGCAAAAACAAAACTCCATTGAACCTTCCAGTTTATTGAAGCAAGAATTTCGCCAAAATGTATGGGCTTTATCAGGCATGTAAGGGTTCCGCCGTTGTTCATAATATGCGTATCGGTAACCTTATGGAGTGTCATCATCACAGGAGCGTAAATAATGTTCATGAACAGGCTAATGCTGAAGGCAACTAGGACTTTAGCCAAACTTAAATTGTCTTTTAAGGCTAGGGGCGCATTTTCCATGCCCATATATGCAAGGAATTGTGGAACACCCGTTGCAAAAAGCACAAAGGCTAACTTTATGGTAAGTCCCAGGAAGCCCCATACAACTGCCCTTGGCAACAGCCCAAAACCGGGTTGATTGAAGTTGCCAGTTCTAATCCTTAACCCGATTGCTTCGCCAAAGGTTGCCAGTAGGGCAAACTTTATAAAACTTGTAACCATTCCATGGCTGGCATTAAAATCAACATAAAAGTTGTAAACCGTTTCCGATACAAAAAAGGGTAACAGGAACAGTATAGTTCCTGCCATTACGTATAAGTCTACTCGTTTCACTTCAATCAATTTTTAACGATTAAAATATCTTGCAAAACTGGCCTTAACCTGTTCCCATATATACTCAAAGCGTGTAGCAATAAGTATTACAAGAATAATAGCAAGGCCGATCATCATTTTTTCGTTAGCCGATAGGCTATTCCATTTCTCCTTAAGGTTCATGGTACGTTATTTTTCTATCCTAATACGGGCATCAACCGCAACAACCTTATCGCTAGAACCTAACAGTGGGTTTAGGTCCATCTCAAAGATTTCAGGGGCAACTGTTACTAGCGCAGATATGCGGCTAACAATTTCAGCAAAAATCATTTCATTTACGGGTTCCTGTCCCCTTGCACCCTTGATGATTCCATAGCTATTAAGTCCTTTTATCATGCTTATTGCCTCGTTTGTATCTATTGGTGCAAGGGCAGCCTTAACATCTTTAAGCACCTCGATGAAAATACCGCCAAGCCCGCAAAGAACCATGTGTCCGAACTTTTCCTCACGTTTTGCACCTACAAAAAGTTCAACTCCCCTAAGCATTGGCTGAATGAGGATAGCTGTAGTATCTTTGATTTTAATCATACGGACAAACTCTTTTCGAACAGTGTCGGCATCCTTTACGTTAAGCACTACTCCGCCAACGTCCGACTTGTGCACAGGGCCAACTACCTTCATAACCACGGGGAAACCTAATTCCTCGGCTGCTTTAGCAGCATCGTTGGCAGAGGTAACAACAGCTTCGCCAGCACGGGGTATGCCAGCAGCATCGAGCAGTTGTTGAACAGCATCGGGTGTCAGGTAACCGTTATTGCTTTTATCAATAATCTCACGAATGGCTTTTTCATTAACCTTTGGTAAAACGGGTACTTCAGGTGATGGTTTTGGTGTATGGTAGATTTTTGCAAGGGCGTTGCCAAGCGATACCTCATCGGGGAAGAAAATTCGTCCTTTAGCAATAAAGTGTTCAATCTCATTCTTTACGTTCATAACTGAGGGGAGAACAGGTAATATGGGTTTTCGGCAAACCTTCATCTTTTCATCAAGCAGGTCGTAAACGTCATAAACAGGGAATAGGCCGGGGCTACCAAAAATAACTACCATGGCATCGATATTATTGAAGGAGTTCTCGCAGGCATCAATTATAAACCCTAACTGCTCGGCTGTGCCGGTGGCCAGAAAATCGATGGGGTTTGCTACCGATGAACCCGGGAATAGCTTGGTTAGCAATTCCTTTGCCTTGGGCCCTTCAATTGGTGGAACCTCAAGTCCGTTGTTCGATAGTGAGTCGGTGAGCATAACGGCTGGGCCACCTGCATGGGTAATTATCGCAATGTTTTTTCCTTGAAGTTCAGGGTGCATGAAGATTGAAGCTACTGTGGCCAGCTCGTCGCGACCATAGCAGCGAACAATTCCCGCTTTGCGGAATAGCGCATCAACAGCAACATCGCTGCTGGCAAGTGCTCCGGTGTGGCTCGATGCTGCCCGGCTTCCTGCCGATGAGCTGCCGGCTTTTATTGCAGCAATCCTGCATCCTTTTCTTATGAGCGACTGGGCATGCTTTAAAAGTTTTTGAGGTTTGTTTATGCTTTCAACGTAAAGCAGTTTTACCCGCGAGCTGCTTTGGGGATCGAATGTGTTATCGAGGTATTCAAGCACCTCCTCAACGCCAATTTGGGCGCTATTACCCACGGAGTATACGCTGTTAAATGTTAAACCGCGCGGAATACTCGATTCCATAATAAACACCGCGGTAGCTCCTGAACCCGAAATGAAATCAACTCCTTTGGGGTCGAGTTTTGGAATTGGGGTGGTGAAAACACCGGCATAGTTTGGGTTCATTACACCAATACAGTTGGGGCCTATAAGGCAACCGCCGGTGCGGTTTATGGTATCAACAATTTGTTGCTCTAGTTTTGCCCCTTCCTCGCTCTCCTCGTGAAAACCGGCTGAGAGGATAATGAAAGCCTTGGTACCCTTTTGTGTAGATAGCACTTCAACCGTTTGTGGACAGAACTTAGCAGCAATGGCTAGTATTGCCAAATCCACTTGTGGTAAATCAGCTACATCGCGAACCGATGTCACTCCTTGAACCTCATCGGCCTTGGGGTTGACTACGAAAAGGCTTCCTCTAAAGTGGTTATCGATCAGATTCTTTAAAACCTTACCGCCGGGTTTTTGAATATCGTCAGAACCTCCTACAACCACTATACTTTTTGGATTGATTAACTCGTTGGTAATCATTTTAATACGTTTTGGATTTAACAGTATGCATTTTACACAAACGTAAATGAATTATGTAAAAGTAACAAGCCTGCATAATGTGTTAGAGAGCTACTTTTTAACAAGAAAAAAAGGCCAACAGAAAATTGTTGGCCTTTCCGGTTATTATTTCATCTTTAGAAGCTCTTGATATCCACACCACCGAAAAGTACTAGCCCTTTAAGAACAAGCTCTGGAGCGTTTTCAGGCAAAACCTGTGGTATCTTTCGTTTATCGGAAACGCCCCCAAAAATTGAGGTTACCTCAATTTTTACTTTCCATTCGGAAGGAATAATGAGTTTTGATCCCCCAAAAATGCATAGCAGATCAACAACATTTAAGCCTGATTCAAGCTTTGCGCTGCTTAGGTCGATGGTAGAGCCGCCGAAAATGTTTGTGATTTTGCCCCCTTTGAACTGCTGTGAGGTAAATTTCTGGTCTGAACCACCAAAAATGGAAACATCATCAATCAAGTCGTCCTTAACTTCACCTGTTTTGTATGGGTGCCACCTGCGTCGCCTGCTACCAAATATTAATGAAAGGCCTATAAAAAGAATTACTGCAGGCCAAAAAAGTTTGCTAATTGAAACAGGCAACTCGTAAAACTTTGCAGCCAGGAAAAATGCCCCTATGGCAATTAAAACTGTTCCAGTAGTTCTATTCCCTTTACCGGGCAGCATAATTAATCCTATTACAATTAGTAACGTTTGCCAGGTGAAAATGTATTTGCCCCATTCAACAGGATACAAATCGAAGTTATCGATAAGGAGTAAACCTGCCAACACAATTAGCAAAAATCCAAGTACTAGTCTTGAGTAGTCGGTTTTCGGGCTGTTCTCAATTTTTTCCATTTGATTTGAATTTGGTTTTCAACATTCTAAAAATACGATTTATATGTTTCATTTGCTGCATGATTATAAAATTTATTTGGGGTATTGTTTTTTTTTACCTAAACCCATAAAATGGGTTGGCTAAAGAAAAAAGAGCAATCGACAAACGATTGCTCTTTTTTTATTACTTTGAGAATGATGGCTTAGTGACTAGCAGCGCCTTCAGGAACTGCCAGCTTATTGCCGGTTGCATCAATCACATTTTTCTTCCACCAGTCGGGGTATTGAGGGTTCTTGACAGGGGCAGGACAGTAGTCGTACTGGTTGTATTTAAGCCCACCCTTTCCGTCCTCCTGCTTAACGTTTCCATCCATAAACTTCATTAATAGGAACTGGAATAGCTTTTCCCAGCGGGCAACTACATAGTTTCCAGTATTTACTGTATAATCGGTAAGGAATCGCACTGCTTCATCCTTGTTGGTTTCCAATAGCTTGAGAGCGGTTTGGTCAACAACATCAGTTTGTGAGATGAAACGGTTTTCCAGTTCATCCTGTACTTTTTTAATATCCTGAATCATCAGGTCGTAGCGGAGGTAGGCAAAGTTTGATACCTTATTGAATACCCAGAATGCACAATCGTCGCAGTAGGTGAGCATATCGCCCTTGCCCTCGGCGTAAGCCTCTGGCACAGAGGTAACGCTGCAATATACAGGGAAGTAAACGGTTGAGGCAGCATCGTCAACACTGAACCAGAAAATACCACCAACAGCATCGGGTAGCCAGCTGCGCATTTGCGCAACAAAAGAGAATCCGGTTTGCTGGGTTGCTGTGGCGCGTTCGTTAAAGTACGATTTCCCTTCGTATTTCCAGGTAAGTGGACGCCAGCGGTAAGGAAGACCATGAGGCCCCGCACCCGGATCCTTGCTCATATCGAGCTCTGTTCCCTCAAGGTGATCGCGCATGAAGTTCATCATATCCCTAACCGAGAGTTTGCGCTCAGGCTTGATGTATAAGGGCATACGATTTTTAAGTTCGTGCCCCTTAGCGTAGTCAAAGTAATTCCACATGTCCTTGTTAACGTCCTTAAAGAATGTCCAAACTCTCATCTCGCAGAATCGGGCTCCACCAAAATCGAGTGGGGCATATACATCGGAAAAGCTGAACTCCTCATCTTTCCCGGTGAAGTAACCCTTTTGGCGGGCAAAACTGATTACATCGTGGGCGTAAACAACCTCAACATCGGGTTCAAAAATCTTATCGAGATTTTTTGAACTGATAGAGGTTTTCATATTTTCCAGCGGGAATGTGGTTATTCGAGCATGATTGGCATGTCCCGACACATAACCATCGGGAATGCGAATTGCTACCCATACGGCACCACGGTTGGCATTGTAGGACTTTTTGGTCTTCTTATCAACCTTCATTTCGGTTCCCTTACCAATCATTTCAAAAATCCAAACCTCGTTCTTATCGGCAACCGAGAACGATTCCCCTGAGCTGTAGTAGCCATACTTTTCAACCAATTCGGCCATCACCTTAATGGCCTCGCGTGCGCTCTTTGAACGCTGAAGGGCGATATACATTAGTGAGCCGTAATCAATTAGTCCGGTGCTATCCTGTAGTTCCTCACGTCCGCCATAGGTGGTTTCGCCAATTGCTACCTGATATTCGTTCATGTTGCCCACAACGCTATATGTTTGCAATGCTTGAGGGATTTCGCCTAAAAACTTTCCGGTATCCCATTCGTAAATCTTCATTAGTGTACCAGCCGGATAAATAGCTGCTGGTTTGAAGTAAAGCTCGCCAAACAGGTAATGTGAGTCGGCGGCGTAGGTTATCATGGTTGAGCCGTCAACCGATGCACCCCTGGTTACAAGGTAATTGGTGCATGCATTGCCGGTATTGGCATTAATCAATAATGCAATAGCAGCAAAAATCTGGATTGTGAGTTTTCTCATAATCGTTTTAGTTTAATTAAAGTTTACAAACCTAATATTTTTTTGATTATAAACCAGGTTGATGGTTTAACCCAAGTGCAATGAATTAACAAATCCAAACGGGTTGATAAGAATGGGGAGACAGTAAGATTTTTAGAGGAATGAATCGGAATGAATCGGAATGGACAGAATATGATGAAGTTAGAGGAAGTTAAAACGGTAAGCGTGAACCGTGAGCCGTTAAACGAAATCGAAATACGATTAACTAGTCACACGACCAACGCTCTTTGTCATTTCGAGCGGTAGCGAGAAATCTCATTGAAAGGGAATAACGGGTGGAAAGTATAAAGCGATGCTTCAGCGCTGTTAAGTATGACCTGAGAGGACGGGGCACAAGCCAACCATAAACAGTAAACTATCAGTTCAATCCCTTCGTTCGCACACGTTTCCTGACCCGTGCGAACACTAGTACTAATCGCCCTGTAAGGGCAAATCGCTTTAGCCTTGGGTTTTAACCCTGGGTATGGGGGTATTCAAAATATTATGCGATGCACGAATTGCATAAGCCAAAGAGCAGGTAGTATACGTTGCATCGCAACCGGAAAGCAAGGCAAAGAGCGATTGTCTAGTCCTGAAATAAATCCTCAGGTTAATAAACAAATTCAATCGGGCTAATAAAATGGGAAGGCGGAAATATTTTTTTGAGGGAATTCGTCAAGTGTTTTTATCAATTGATGAACTTGGGTTTAATGGTACCAAAATACATCAATAGTACAAGCACCCGGTGATGGAGTTGTTGTTTGCTCCTGTTACTGAGGCTAATGCACCAGGGTATTGTAGTAAGTAAAGCACTCCCAGGAATGCAAATACTATGGCTTCCTTATAATCGATAGTTTTACTTTCGGGGATTATGATTTTTGCTTGGGTTTTCTGATTGATTAGTTCCATCAAAAAAACATTCTTTGCACCACCTCCAGTTGCCAGCAGGGTTGTTTTTTTCAACCTGTTACAATCTTCTGCTATTCTGCTTGCAATATGCTCATACGCTGTTCGCAACTGGCTTTTAGGTGGATATGCAGCATACCTGCTGAGTATGGGTAATATATTGCCCTCGAACCACTCCCTGCCCAACGATTTTGGCGAAGGTTGATTGTAGTATTCTAAATTTTCAAGCTCCTGAAGTAGTTCCGGAATAACCTGACCGGTTCTCCCAAGCTCTCCATTAAAATCGAACTCTTGACCTGTTAACCCAGCAAGGTGGTTAAGTAGCATGTTGCAAACGCAAATGTCGTAAGCCAATCGGTTGCCTAAAACATCATCGAAGCTAATATTGGCTATGCCTCCTAAATTCAGGCAGATGTCAAACTCAGGGAAAAGCAGCTTGTCGCCTATTGGGACTAAGGGTGCACCTTGGCCCCCTCGCGAAACATCGCCCGAACGAAAATCGGAAATGCACGGGATTCCTGAGTATGCAGCAATTGCTGCACCTTTGCCTATTTGCAGGGTGTATTCTTGTGTTGGATTATGAAGAACGGTGTGCCCATGCGATGCAATGTAATCGGCCTCAATTCCATGTTCCGATACAAACCGTTTAACCTGTTCACCTAAATACTTCCCGTAGCTAAAGTCTAAAGCAGTAATCTGCTCAGCCGAGTACTTATGTGCCTCCTTTAGCTGGTTTGTAAGTTTTGTGGGATACTTAATGGTTTCGGCAGCCAATAGGGAGTATTGCCATTTGCTATTTATATTCCGGAAAGAACAGTAACATATATCAAGCCCGTCGAGCGATGTGCCCGACATTAAGCCTATCATCCTATAACTTGATGACTTGTTAAGGGAATGCATTACTTACGCGAATACACGCTTATTACTAGTTCCTTCACAGCCTGGTTGACCAGTTTATAAAGGGTTTCGTTAGGTGAGTTTATGTTAGGGTTTACAAAACCGTCAAAATACTTATCGTTCAGCGTTATTACTTTACTTTCAATAGCTTCACCTTTAGTGTTGGCTACCGGTATAATCCCCTTATCGTTGTAAATGTTCATTTTAATAGTAATCTTTGGTTTAATCTCATTTGAAGCCAGTTGGATTACCTGTGGTGAGGTGTCGCTGGAGGTTTTGGTTACATATTTCGACATAAACTCAGGGCCAATTTCCACATCAATGCTGATATAAAACTTTGAGTTCCCTTTCTGAAGAGCTCTGTTTATTGTCACATTTGGAAATCCATAGTGGTCGTATGAAAATTTATCGCCGTAGGCATCCAGGGGCAATATAATCATACCAACATCGTTGGTAAGCTGTTGCTTTATAATATCCCAGATATCGGCTGTAAGGTGCCCAACAATTCTATCCTGCTGCGGTTTAACTGGCTCGCGGAAAAGGTGAGCATACTCGCTAAACTTCGCATGGTACCCGGGATCAATGTTGACCTTGAAATAAATCAGCCCTACCTCTTTATTCCTGTATTTTTGGGCAAAAACCTGAGTGCTAAAGAAAAATAAAGTTAGTGCCAGCAGAACTGAAGTATATCTTTTCATGGCTTCAATTTTTTTCAAATGTAATAAAACTTATCAAAAAGTGAACCACTTAGGATTTGCTATGCTGTTTTGGTTCTTTTTCTTTTCCAACGCCTATGAGTCCAAAGCCAACTTTCGGGGCATCTTCTGATGCTCTCTTCAAGTTTTTTCATGTAAGCCGCCGTTAGCTCGCCATCTATCATTTCGTTTGGTTTATCGCATAAAACGCTAAGCTCTACGGTATAGTATCCTCTTTGGACTCTTTTTATATCGATGTAAACAACCGGATAGTTATACATTTTTGCATACTTTTCTGGTCCATGAATGCAAGCGGTTTCCTGATTAAAAAATTTTATCCAATAGGCTTTTGATACATGCGATGGGCTTTGGTCGGCAACCAGAATGTAAATGCAGGGCTCATTCTTGTATTTATGAAAGGTTTCGTATGTTTGATTTGTTGGCACTAACTCCGTTCCCCTTATTGACCTGTTCCACTTGATGAACCAATCGATAAGTTTATTACTTAGCGGTTTGTAAATGGCAACGGGGTGGTGCATTAGCTGAATGCCGGCCGAAAGGGCTCCCCATTCCCAATTGCTTATGTGACCTGCAACACCAATTATGCTCTGTTTCCGTTCATAGTAGTAATCGAGCAACTCCGGATTAAGAATTTTATGGCGTTCCCTTATTGCAGAATTCCGCATGGTAAAGCCTTTAAGGGCTTCAACTGAAATGTCGGCAAGATTTTGGTACGATTTTTTCTCAATTATTGCCAATTCTGCATCGCTTTTTTCAGGGAAAGCCAATCGTAAATTGCTTCGGGTAACCTTTACACGGTATTTTAATACTTTATGCAAGAGTTTAGCCATAAGATTACTGTAGCCGTAGATTAAGCCCCAAGGAATTATGGCTACAATTACTATAGAGATAAGGAATAGTATGAAGTAGAAAACGGTTATCAAAACTCAATCAGTTTACGATGCCAAAGTTAGCTATTACCAGAAAAATTTGGTTGTATATTCCGATTCATTGTTTAACATATCGGTAACAACAATTTTAAGGCTATGCCATTGACCTTTTTTAGTCCTTTGGGGGTTAAGATTATGCGAAAGCATTCCGGTTTTAGGATCCCACTCAAATAGCACCCATCCACCATCAATGTAGCCATTATATGTTTTGATACCTGTATTGTCTATTAGCTTAAACTTTAGGTTGCTTTGACTGGTTATTTTTGCGTTAGGCATTAAGTTTTGGGCGATAATCGACGGAGGAATTGTATCAATCAGTACAGTATATTTCCCAAAGCTATTGCAAATTGCCTTAATGCTGTTTTTGGCAGGTTCGCTTCCAACATACTCAAATCCTTTCCCGTTTATTTTGGCAATGTAGAGTTTTCCATAAAGATCTTCAGTGATGTTGCTGGTATTGTATTCCAAGGTGAACTTTTTGAATAGTTTAGTTTTAGAGTTATGAACAGTGACTGTAGGGTAGGGAAAATTATCCGGCTGGCTCTCTTGCATTTTGAATAGTATATCGTGGAATAATGAATTTTCGGGCAACCTAACCATGTAGTTATCGGTTTTATAGCTATTTTCAGCATTCCACCTGAATAAAGGAAGACTAGGCATGCTTTTAGCGTTTACCTTACTTTCAACCCCTAGTATCATGAATGTTAGCTTACTAATGTTCCCAGAATGATCCCAAACCGTAACATCTACAACGTATGTGCTATCTTTCGCCACATCTATAATACCATGGTTGATAGCCTTATTTATGCCCGAAAACCTGTTGTTTGGATCCACCCATAGCCTAATTACTTTATAGCCATTCCATCCATTATCGGTTATACCATTAAAACCATTTGCATAACGGGTTTCCAAAAAAGAAAATTTGTCAACATGAAAAGTAAACGAGCTAATACCATTTACTTTCACTTCGGCATTTTTGATACTGGTTCTCAGGCTGTTGGGGTTTACAATATCGTAGTAATCGAGAGCAAGCCCAACTTTGCCGGATGCTTTAATTGGCAAAGGTACACTAAAATCACCCCCTTTTTTAAAGGTTTCATAGGTTTTATAGGTTAAGCTGTCGAGCAAGTAGCTTGTGCTGTCAATTTCGAAAACAAGCAAACGGTTAATGAAGGGTGGATAGCTATCGGTTTGTCTCCACTCGGTAAAAAACTCAAACGGATCTAATATATGCTGTGAGGTGGTTTCACGAATTTCAAAGTGCAGGTGTGGTCCACCGGAACTGCCACTATTTCCTGATAGTCCGATAATATCGCCCTTACTCACCGTTAGTTCTCCCGGGTTCGGGAAAAGTTCAATCTCAAACGTTTGCTTTTGGTACTGGGCATTCTCAACATACTCTGCGATTTTGCCTGTAAACCTATCAAGATGAGCATACACCGATGTTTTGCCATTGGGGTGGTCAACGTAAATTGCTTTACCAAAGCCAACCGGGCTTACCTTAATTCGTGATACAAAACCCTTTTCAATGGCAAAAACGTTAAAACCTACCTGTCCCATGGTGCGAAGATCGATCCCCGAGTGGAAATGATCCGTTCGTACTTCACCAAAGGTACCCGAAAAAGCAGGTGGCATTTCGAGTGGCAGTTTAAGTGGTTGGTTTTGAGCAACTATAATTTTTGTAAGTAAAAGGAACGTTGCAACCCTGTAAAACCTCATTGGCTTCATTTTTAAAATCTCCCAAATATATAAAAGCTTACCCTTTGGTGATGGCTAAAATCGTTTGAATAAAGCAAAATAATTGAGGCGCAGGGCGTAAATATTTCATTATTAATATGATTGATTGTGCTGTGTCACCGATTTTAAAAATTGTTTAAAGATTTGTTTTTTGAACTAGGTTTAATTAACTTTGTAAAACTTTATCTGGGATATGAACGATTCTTCGAGCCATATAGTTGACAACATTAAACAAAAGGTTCAAACTCTTGTTTTTATGTATGAAAGAGAAAAACAGGAGAATGACCGTTTAAAGGCTCAGGTAGTTCAGCTTGAAGCTAAGCTGAAAGCAAAGGAGCAAACCTGTGCCGAGCTTGAAGAGCGGTATTCCCGGTTAAAGATTGCCAAGGCACTGAAAGCAAGCGATGCCGATGTGCACGAGGCAAAGATTAAGGTGAACCGGATTGTGCGGGAAATTGACAGGTGTATTGCTCTACTTAATAAATAGAACCTAGCGCTGCCGAATGGACGAAAAGTTATCAATTAACGTGAATGTAGCCGAACGGTTATATCCCCTCAAAATCGACAGAGACGATGAGGAAAAGATCCGAAAGGCTGCTAAATTGATAAACGACAAGGTAATGCTGTACAAACAAAGGTATAGCGACAAGGATGTACAGGATTATTTGGCTATGGCAGCACTACAGTTCGTTATAAAGCTGATAGAGTGCGAGGATAAAACTGATACCTCGGAATTTATGAGCGAGTTGAAAGATCTGGACGAGTGGCTGGGTTCTTTCATTGGTAAGCAAAACATGAGTTCTTTCAAATAGCATTGCCCGCATTATCGCCTTAACGTTTTTGCGAAACTCAACACTACAAAAATTGGAGAAGGACTTTCTCCGCACAAGACAGGCCTGTTTACCGCTTGTTCGGGATCTCCTCCGGGAGACGCTGGTAGTCTGAATCGGATGGCCTCTCCACCCATGTTTAGCTGGGGTTTCTACATAAAATTAAGGCATAATGCGGGTTTTTTATATATATAATTCTTAAAAATTCATTTAGTATGGTGTTAACAATAATAATTGCAGTTTCGGCTTTTTCCCTGGGGGGATTACTGTCGTACTTTATCTGGAATAAGTTATTGGCCAGCAAGCGCAATAAGATTATTCAGGAGGCCGAAGCCGAGGCCGAAGTTATCCGTAAGGAGAAAATCTTACAGGCAAAAGAAAAGTTCTTACAGCTTAAAACTGAACACGATAAGGTAATTTCGGAAAAGAACAACCGGATTGCTCAGGCCGAAACCAAAATCAAACAGCGCGAACTTCAGCTATCGCAAAAGTTCGAGGAACTTCAGCGTAAACAGAAGGAGGTTGACGTAATCCGTGAGAACCTTTCGAGCCAAATGGAACTGGTTGAAAAGCGAAGCGAAGAGCTTGAGCGCATGCATAAGGATCAAATCGAGCGACTTGAAGCAATCTCTGGCCTTTCGGCCGAGGAGGCTAAAGCCCAACTCATTGAGTCGCTCAAAGCTGAGGCTCGTACTCAGGCCATGTCGTACATCAACGAGATTGTTGATGAAGCCAAAATGACTGCCACCAAGGAGGCAAAAAGAATTGTTGTGCAAAGCATACAGCGTGTTGCAACTGAAACAGCAATAGAGAACTCTGTTACGGTATTCAATATCGATTCCGACGAAATCAAGGGAAGAATTATTGGCCGTGAAGGCCGCAACATTAGAGCTTTGGAGGCTGCTACAGGTGTAGAAATTATTGTTGACGATACCCCTGAAGCTATTATCCTTTCGGCTTTCGATCCCGTACGTCGCGAAATTGCTCGCCTGGCACTTCATCAGCTCGTAACCGATGGTCGTATTCACCCCGCCCGCATTGAGGAGGTGGTTCAAAAAGTTCAAAAGCAGGTTGAGGAGGAGATTATTGAGGTTGGTAAGCGCACCGCCATCGATTTGGGTATCCATGGCTTACATCCTGAACTTATCCGTTTGGTAGGTAAAATGAAATACCGCTCGTCATACGGACAAAACCTGTTACAGCACTCCCGTGAGGTGGCTAACCTTTGTGCCATTATGGCATCAGAGCTTGGGCTTAACCCCAAGGTTGCCAAACGCGCCGGATTACTGCACGATATAGGCAAGGTACCCGATGATGAACCCGAACTACCACACGCAATTCTTGGTATGAAACTCGCCGAGAAGTACAAGGAAAAACCCGAGGTTTGCAATGCCATTGGATCGCACCACGATGAGGTAGAGATGACCACCCTCATTGCTCCTATCGTACAGGTTTGCGATGCCATTTCCGGTGCACGTCCCGGCGCTCGCCGCGAGGTTGTGGAATCGTATATCAAGCGACTCAAGGAGATGGAAGACCTTGCTCTTTCGTATCCCGGTGTACTTAAAACATACGCTATTCAAGCCGGTAGGGAGTTGCGTGTGATTGTTGGTAGTGAGAAGGTATCAGACGAAGAGGCCAACAAGCTCTCATTCGAAATTGCCAAAAAGATACAGGATGAGATGACCTACCCCGGTCAGGTTAAGATCACCGTAATCCGTGAAACACGTGCTATTAGCTACGCTAAGTAGTGTTCAGTGTACAGTGTACAGAGTTTAGTATGAAACTTTAACCTTGAACCTATAACCTTGAATCCCGCTAAGCGGGACAGGCTCTTGAACTCCGCATAGCGGAGCAGGCTCTTTAACCTTTAACCTTTTAGTCTATGAACCTCCAAATGTGCGACCTAAAGGGTCAGTATCTTAGGATAAAAGATGAGATTGATGCTGCCATTCAGGAAGTTATTGACAGTACTGCTTTTATTAAAGGGAAAGAGGTTGGTTTGTTTCAGGATGAGTTGGCTTCCTACCTGGGTGTTAAGCATGTAATTGGCTGCGCCAATGGAACCGATGCCTTACAAATTGCCCTAATGGCACTCAACCTGAAACCGGGCGATGAGGTAATAACTCCCGATTTTACTTTTATTGCTACCGTTGAGGTTGTGGCCCTTTTGGGGTTAACTCCTATACTGGTTGATGTTGATCCAAATACCTTTACCATTGATATTCAAAAGTTAGAGGAGGCCATAACTCCCAAAACTAAAGCAATTATTCCCGTTCATTTGTTTGGGCAGTGTGCAAACATGGATGAGGTGATGCGTGTGGCCCAAAAGCATAATCTTTACGTTATTGAAGATACAGCCCAAGCTTTGGGAGCCGACTACTACCATTCCGATGGCAGGGTTGCTAAGGCAGGAACCATAGGCACTATTGGTACAACATCGTTTTTCCCTTCAAAAAATCTGGGATGCTATGGCGATGGAGGTGCTCTTTTTACAAATGATGATAGCTTGGCTAACGAGATACGTTCAATTGCCAACCATGGCATGAAGGTGCGTTACCATCACGATCGAATAGGGGTGAACTCTCGCCTCGATACTATTCAGGCTGCCATTCTTAGGGTTAAGTTAAAATACCTTGATTCATTCAATAAAGCCCGTATTGAGGCTGCCAATGCTTACGATGCAAGGTTGAAACCTTGCAGTAGGGTTATTACTCCCGTTCGTGCTAAATGGAGCAACCATATTTTTCACCAGTACACCCTGAAACTTATCGGTGTCGATCGCGATAAATTGCAAAAGGAATTAGCGGCTAAAGGCATTCCTACCATGGTTTACTATCCAATACCCCTTCACAAGCAAAAAGCTTTTGAGCCATTTCGCGAGTTTAACCTTGGTCGGTCTTTTCAGGTTTCCGACACTCTTTCGAGTTCGGTTATCTCACTTCCAATGCATACCGAATTAACAGATAATGCTATTAAATATATCGCTGATAGTATAGTGGAAGCGCTAAAAGAGTAACTTTGGATTAAATTTTGGTTATGGAAAAGAACTACTTTGCCCACGAAACAGCAGTTATCGACCCGGGTTGTGTGATTGGTGCAGGTACAAAAATTTGGCATTTCAGCCATATTATGACTGGGTGTGAAATTGGCGAAAACTGTAATATTGGGCAAAATGTAGTGGTTTCCCCTGGCGTTAAGCTTGGAAGGAATGTAAAGGTTCAGAACAACGTTTCCATTTACACGGGTGTAATCTGCGAGGATGATGTTTTTCTGGGCCCATCAATGGTGTTTACTAATGTGATTAATCCGCGTAGCGCCATTAACCGCAAGAGTGAGTATTTAACAACACTGGTAAAGCGTAGCGCCACCATTGGAGCAAATGCAACCATTGTGTGTGGAGTAACCTTGGGGGAATTCTCGTTTGTTGGTGCTGGCGCAGTGGTAACTAAGGATGTAAAGCCCTATGCCCTTGTGGTGGGTAATCCGGCCCGACAAATTGGATGGATGAGTGAGTATGGGCATCGTTTGGTGTTTAATACCGAGGGCATTGCTGTATGCCCTGAGAGTGGACAAAAGTATAGGCTTGAAAATAATCAGGTTTTAAGAATTGAATAGGCAATGAAGAATTTTGCACTTATTGGAGCGGCCGGATTTATTGCTCCCCGTCATCTTAAAGCAATTAAGGAAACTGGTAACAATCTTTTAGCCGCGCTCGATAAGCACGACTGTGTAGGTATTATGGACAGTTACTTCCCCGAGGCTGATTTCTTTGTGGAGTATGAACGATTCGATAGGCATATCGATAAGCTCAAACGTCAGGGTATTAAGGTTGATTACGTTAGCATTTGCACACCAAATTACCTTCACGATTCGCATATCCGTTTTGCCCTAAGGCAGGGTGCTAATGCCATTTGTGAAAAGCCAATAGTCCTAAATCCTTGGAATATTGATGCACTTGCTGAAATTGAAAAGGAAACCGGCAAACGTATCAGCACAATACTTCAGCTTAGGTTACATCCTACTATCATTGAGCTGAAAAAGCAGATCGACAGCGCTCCTAAGGATAAGGTTTTTGATATCGACCTAACCTACATTACTAGCCGTGGCCGTTGGTACTTTATTTCATGGAAAGGTAATGTTCAGAAGTCGGGGGGGGTTGCCACCAATATTGGTGTGCATTTCTTCGATATGCTTTCATGGATTTTTGGTGATGTTAAGTCGAGTGTGGTGCATGTTTCACGTCCCGACAAGGCTGCTGGTTACCTAGAACTGGAAAAGGCTCGAGTTCGCTGGTTCTTAAGTGTCGATTATAATGATATTCCTAATGCCATCAAGGAGAAGGGGCAGCGGACATACCGTTCCATTCGTATAGCCGATAAGGAACTGGAGTTTAGCGAGGGCTTTACCGATTTGCATACTTCAAGTTACCGTGAGATTCTTGCAGGTAACAGCTTTGGTTTAAACCATGCCCGTGCATCAATCGAAACTGTTTACACTATCCGAAATATGGCACCGGTTGGTTTAACCGGCGATTATCACCCGTTTTGTAAAACTATTTAATCTTTAGGCTATGTATAACGAACTTGTTTCAAAAAAGGAAAAGCTTGCAGTCATTGGTTTGGGTTATGTGGGTTTACCCATTGCCCTGGAATTTGCCCGTAAACTCTCTGTTATCGGTTTCGATATTAAGCCCGACAGGGTAGAGTTGATGAAAAAGGGTATCGATCCCAGCCGTGAGCTGGAACCCGAGGCTTTTAGGGGTTGTGATATTGAGTTCACTTCAAGTATCGACGATTTGCGCAAGGCCAAATTCTACGTTGTTGCAGTTCCAACCCCAATAGATGAGCATAACCTGCCCGACTTAAAGCCGCTACTTGCAGCAACCCGCACAGTTGGCCAAGTCCTAAAAAAGGGCGATTATGTAGTTTATGAGTCAACCGTTTACCCCGGCTGTACCGAGGAGGATTGCGTTCCCTTGCTTGAAGAGCTATCGGGATTAAAGTACATTCAGGATTTTAAGGTAGGCTTTTCGCCCGAACGCATTAACCCCGGCGACAAGGATCATACCTTAACCACAATCAAAAAAATTACTTCTGGATGCGATGCCGAATCGGCTGAGGAGATAGCCAAAACATACGAGCTTATCATTAAAGCGGGCATTCACCGTGCCAGCTCCATTAAGGTTGCTGAGGCGGCAAAGATTATTGAAAATACACAACGCGATATTAATATCGCCTTTATGAATGAGCTCTCTATCATTTTCAATAGGATGGATATTAACACCTACGAGGTGCTTGAGGCTGCAGGAACCAAGTGGAACTTCCTGAAGTTCTTCCCCGGCCTTGTGGGTGGTCATTGCATTGGCGTCGATCCTTACTACCTGGTTTACAAGGCTAAGGAACTGGGTTATCACCCTCAAATCATTACTGCTGGCCGCTTTATTAACGACTCCATGGGTGGTTATGTGGCTAAGCAAACCGTTAAGAAAATCATTGCTGCCGATAAAAACCCAAAGGATTCGCGCGTTCTCATCATGGGCGTTACTTTCAAGGAAAATGTAAGCGATATTCGAAACTCTAAGGTGGTTGATATTTACAACGAGTTAAAGTCGTTCGGTATTCAGAATATCGATGTGGTTGACCCATACGCCGATAGCCATGAGGTAAAGGAGGAGTACGGTTTCGAAATGGCCGCAGATCCAAATGGCAAGTACGATGCCATAATTGTTGCCGTTAGCCATAACCAGTATATCAACCTAAACGAGGATTGGTTTAAAAATCTTGCCAACCCTGCATGTGTATTTGTTGATGTTAAAGGCATTTACAGGGGAAAGATATATAGTTTAACATACTGGAGCCTTTAAAATTTTACTTTTGATTATCAAAAAATTAAGCCCCTATATGGGGTTTTGTTTATATTTACTGGTTTTTTTTATGGGCTAGTTTCCCTTAATTATATTATTTTCGTAGAATAATTTCTGGTAGGTCATCCCCCTTGGGTGTGACTGACAGGGCGAAGCTGTAAAGTCGTTAAACGTTAGCCGTTAAACGCGAACCGTTAAAAGTTAGCCTTAAATCTTGAATCTTGAATTTTGAATCTTAAATCAATGTCGTTTAGTTAACAAAACAGACACTCCTTTTGTCATCCTGAGTGAAACGAAGGATCTCTATTTATCTATTGTTTTGAGATGTTTCGGCGGAGTCTATCCCGATATTTCTGGACTCAACAAGACAAATATTGAATCTTAAATTTTGAATTTTAAATCTTTAATCTTAATTTTTTTATCCTTTATCCATTAACCTTTATCCTTAAGTTATGGTAAAAAACATCTGCTGCATCGGTGCTGGCTATGTGGGTGGACCCACAATGGCAGTAATTGCTTTAAAAAATCCGCATATCAGGGTAAACGTTGTCGATATCAATGCTGAGCGCATTGCAGCATGGAACACCGACGATTTACCTGTATATGAACCCGGATTACTCGAGGTGGTTAAACAGGCACGCGGCCGTAACCTTTTTTTCGATACCGATATCGAAAACGGTATCCGTGAGGCCGATATGATATTTATAAGCGTAAATACCCCAACCAAAACCTATGGTCTTGGGAAGGGCCGAGCTGCCGATTTGCGCTATGTTGAGCTCTGTGCTCGCCAGATTGCCGAGGTGGCTACAACCGATAAGATTGTGGTTGAAAAATCAACACTACCGGTTCGCACAGCTCAGGCAATTAAAACCATACTTTCCGAAACCGGAAGTAAGGCACGTTTTCAGGTACTTTCCAACCCCGAATTCCTTGCCGAGGGCACTGCCATTAACGATTTGCTTGAACCCGATAGGGTTCTGATTGGTGGCGATCAAACCCCTGAGGGACTTGCCGCCATTGAGGCTCTAACTCAGGTTTATGCCGCTTGGGTCCCCCGTGAGCGCATCATTCAAACCCGCCTCTGGTCGTCGGAGCTTTCCAAACTTACTGCTAACGCTTTTCTTGCGCAGCGTATCTCATCAATCAACAGCATTTCGGCCCTGTGCGAGATAACCGGCGCCGATGTTGACGAGGTGGCCTATGCCATTGGTACCGATTCGCGCATTGGACCTAAGTTCCTGAAAGCCTCGGTTGGCTTTGGTGGGTCCTGTTTCCAAAAGGATATCCTTAACCTGGTTTACCTTTGTGAGTACTTTGGCTTGCCTGAAGTGGCCCGTTACTGGGAGCAGGTAATAGCCCTTAACGATTACCAGAAGCGTCGGTTTGCACAGAATATCATCCACACCCTGTTCAATACGGTTAGTGGCAAGAAGATAGCCTTGTTAGGCTGGGCCTTTAAAAAGGATACTAACGACACCCGCGAGAGTGCAGCCATTTATGTTGCCGATCATTTGCTTAACGATATGGCCAACATCTGGGTTTACGATCCCAAGGTACCGGCTAAAAGCATGTACACCGATCTGGATTACCTGGGAACCCGTTCACCGGAGGAGAACCGCAAGCACCTAACGGTAGTTAGCGACCCCTACGAAGCCTGCAAGAATGCCCATGCCATTGCCATTATCACCGAATGGGACGAGTTTAAAACATACGACTGGCAACGCATCTACGATAACATGATGAAACCCGCCTTTATCTTCGACGGCCGCAATATCCTCGATCATAAAAAGCTTATGGAGATTGGATTTAAGGTAAAGGCGATTGGGAAAAACTACTAAATTCCAAATTCCAAATTTCAAATTCCAGATTTCAGATTTCAAATTCCAGAACCTGTCCCGCCTTAGCGGGATTCCAGATTTCAAATTCCAGAACCTGTTCCGCCTTAGCGGGATTCCAGATTCCAGAAATAATGATTGAAAGATTTGAAGATATTGATATTTGGCAAGATGCAAGAGAATTATGCAGTATTATAAAAGGTTTATGCGATAATCAAAAATTTGCGAAAGATTATATTTTAAGAAATCAGATTCTTTCATCAAGTGGTTCAATCATGGACAATATTGCCGAGGGATTTGAGCGTGGAGGGAATAAAGAATTAATTCAATTTTTATTTATATCTAAAGGCTCTTGTGGCGAAACAAGATCTCAGATTTATAGAGCATTTGATTTTGGTTATATTACAAAGCAAGAATGTGATCGCGTAGTTGAAATGCTTTTATCAATTAGTAAAAAACTATCAGGATTTATATCATATCTAAAAAAATCGGATTATAAAGGAATTAAATATAAAACTTGAATTTTGAATCCCGCTTCGCGGGACAGGTTCTTGAATCTTGAATCCTGAATCCTGAATTTTGAATCTTGAATTTTGAATTTTGAATCTTGAATTTTGAATCTTGAATCTATGAAGTTCCTCCTCACCGGCACCGCAGGCTTTATCGGTTTTCACCTGGCAAAACGCTTACTTGAGCGTGGCGATGAAGTGATAGGCCTCGACTGCATTAACGATTACTACGATGTAAACCTAAAATACTCCAGGCTGGAGATTACCGGTATCGACCGTGATAAAATTGAGTATGGTAAATTTGTGCAAAGCACAAAATACCCAAATTACAGGTTTATCCAGCTAAAGCTCGAGGATAGGGACGCCATTCTAAAGCTTTTTGCAGAGGAAAAATTCGATAAGGTATGCAACCTGGCTGCTCAGGCTGGTGTACGATACAGCTTACAAAACCCGTTTACCTATATCGATAGCAATATCAACGGTTTCCTAAATATTCTGGAGGGGTGCCGGCACAATGGCGTTAAGCATCTGGCCTACGCCAGTAGTTCCAGCGTTTACGGGCTAAACGAGACCATGCCCTTTTCCGTTCACCACAACGTTGACCATCCCATAAGCCTTTATGCCGCCAGCAAAAAGAGCAACGAGCTCATGGCGCATACCTATAGCTACCTGTATGGAATTCCAACAACAGGCTTACGGTTCTTTACCGTTTATGGCCCCTGGGGACGCCCCGATATGGCGCTATTCCTCTTTACCAAGGCCATCCTGGAAGGCAAACCCATTGATGTGTACAACAACGGTAACATGCAGCGCGACTTTACCTATATCGATGATATAGTTGAGGGCGTAGTGAGGGTTCTCGATAATCCCCCCAAGGGCAATCCAAGCTGGACAGGCGCAAGTCCCGATCCCGGAACCTCAGTAGCACCCTATAAGGTATATAACATTGGCAATAGTAGCCCGGTAAGGCTCCTCGATTTCATTGAGGCCATTGAGGAGGCCCTTGGCCGCACGGCCATTAAGAACTTCCTGCCCCTCCAGCCTGGCGATGTCCCCGCCACCTGGGCCGATGTTTCCGATTTAGAGACTGAGTTGGGATACAAGCCCAATACCAATATTAAAGTTGGGGTGAAAAGGTTTGTGGATTGGTATAAAGTTTACTTTAATAAATAAGTTTGTGGATAAATCAAATCTTGCTAAAAAAACTATAATTTATGCTATTGGTAATGTCGGAGTTTTGGTAATAAATTTTATCCTCGTGCCTTTTTATACTTTCTTTTTGAGTAAGGAAAGTTTGGGCTTTTACGATTTTATTGTTACTAATGCACTGTTAATTGCTCCCTTTGCAACCCTACAAGTTGAAATGGCGATTTTAAGATGGTTACTTGATGCTAAAACTCCTAGAATCAAACAAAATGTTATAGCAAATAGTTTTTTTATTTTTATTTTAAATCTAATTTTATTTACTGTTTTATACTTTTTTTTATCAAAAAGTTTTATTAAGCAATATAATGAGTTAGTTTATATATATTTTATTTTATTTTTTTCTTATCCGATATTCAAACAAATACTAAGAGGTATAGGAAAATCTAAACAATATGTAATCGTTGAAGTAATTTACACGTTAATATTCCTTTTATTCTCTGTTTTTTTTATAGTTTATTTAAAGTTAGATGTAAAAGGACTATTAATTTCAAATATTTTATCTCTTTTTATAGTTATTTTATTTATATTTTTCAACAACAAACTGTACTCTTTTTTTAAATTGAATTTCATTTCTTTTAGTCTTATAGGTGAAATTTTAAAATATTCTACACCCATGATATTAAATATTTCAAGTGTTTGGTTTATAACATCTGCTATTAAATATTTCATTGTGTATTTTAATGGTTATTCTGAAAATGGCATATATACTGTTGCTTATAAATTTGCCTCTATAATACAAATAATCAATTCTGTTTTCTATCTTTCTTGGCAAGAGGAAGCCATAAAGAGTTATAAAATAGGAACATACAAAGATAATTTTAATAAAATTTTATTTAATTATCATATTTTCTTATCTACTTTATTAATCTTTTTTACTGGAATTGCACCTCTTTTAATCCCTTTTTTAATTGGTAATAATTTTCATGATGCCATACAATATATTCCAATGCTTACACTAGGTTTCATGTTTATGAGTTTAGGTTCTTTTTACGGTGTTTTTTACCAATGTGAAAAAAAAACCTTAGGGTTATCCATATCTGCTTTAATTTCTGGTTTGCTAGTGGTTATTTTTAGTATCATTTTTAAAAATATTTATAGTTTAAAAATTGCCTCAATAATTTTTACTTTATCTTTTTTTGTTTTTTTTGTATATAGATTAATAAATGTTCGAAAATTCATAAAAATAAATTTTCCCTATAAGGTTCTTTACATAACTTTAACTTTTTATTTAATACTTTATGTTTCAAATCTTTTATTATCAGTATATAGTAAAACAATTATTGCTTTATTATCAACTTCAATATTTATATTTATTTACAGATATGATATTAAATCAAAAATTCAATCCTTTTATTTTTTTAAGTATGTTAAGAGAAGTTAAAAAACTAATCATTGCTAAGGTATATGGATTAGACTTTCTTTATTCATATTATAACGTTAAAGAAGCAAAAAAGATAGGTGTTAAGGTTGGTGATGATTGTCGATTTATTGGTACTAATCCCGACTCATTTTCTACTGAGCCATTCTTGATTAGTATAGGCAACCATGTATCGATGACCAGACCTAAGTTTATTACACATGATGGAAGTGTTTGGGTTTTTAGAGAGAAATATCCCGATATAGAATTATTTGGCATGATAAAGATAGGCAATAACTGCTTCTTAGGTGAAGGTGTTATAATATTACCTAATACAATAGTAGGAAATAATTGTATTGTTGGTGCAAATGCTATACTAAAAGGTGAATATCCTGATAATTCAGTTATTGCAGGTATACCAGGTAAAGTAATTGGTAACATACAAGATTTTTTCGAAAAAAACAAAAATAAATTTTCTTATTTTAGAGGACAAAAAGATAAAATAAAAGCAATTTATGAACATTTCAACATTTAAAAACATTCTCTTATCATTAATTTTTATATTGTTTTCAATTTTCTTTTCTTTTATTAACTATAATTTTTTTTTATTTTCTTTCTTACTATCCTATTCTGTTTTTTTATATGTTATTTTTAAAAATTATGGATTAAATTCATTGTTTTTTTTATTCTTTTTATTTTTCGGTTTATATACCTTTTCAGTGCCTTTATCAATTTATTTTGGATTTGATATTGGAAAATACAGAGAGAAGTATTTACCAGTATGGGCAATTCAAGATAGTACTCTTTTTCATTATACACTTTCTTCTTTTCTTTTTTACATTTCTTTTTTTATTACATATTTATTTAACAATGTAAAACGTGATTTTATTAATACAAATTACAAAAAAAATGATAATAAAAATTATCTTTATTTATCTTATATTTCAATTTTTATTACTTTTATTTTTGAATTAATAAATTTTATTAGAGTAGGTGGTTTCAAGGCTTTACATGAAGGTAAAACTTTTTATCAATCTGCAGTCAACAATTTGTCCTTTACTTTACCATCTGAAGGTTTTTTTTATATTTCTATAGTATTTTTCTTTTTACTTTTTAAAGAACTTAAAAACAAATTTTTTTATCTATATATATTTTTGATTACATCATTTTTTTATTTATATATCAATATATATATAGGGGAAAGAGGAGTTATCTTATTTAGTTTGATTTATATATTCATATCTTTTACATTTTATAAAATAATTAAACAAATTAAAATAAGATATATATTTCTTGTTTTTATAATTTTTATTTCATTAACTTATATTACTGCTTATAGAAGTATTTATCAGGTAAAAAAAGATAAAACAACATTTATTGAAGTCAATAAATATTTCTTTAAAAAAAAGTTATTCTTTTATATAAATCCTTCAAATACTGAATTTGGTGCGCCTTGTCTTATTTACAGAGCATTTATTTATTATAACAAAAATTACGATAATTATTATTATGGTTTAACATACTTTTATTTTATACCGAATTCAATACCAACCTATATATTGCCTTTACGCGTAAATAATTTAGAAAAAGAGATGGTTCATAAATATTTTGTCGATAGGGATAAGGGTTCTATTGCTGGTTTGGGTTATTCTGCATTGCTAGAATCTTATATAAATTTTTGGTATATAGGTCCTCTTATTTTAGGATTTTTACTTTCTTTAATTATAAAATATTTTGAATACAAAAAATATAATAACATTTTATATAGTTCATTATACATTATATCAGTTTTACCATTACTTCTTATTTTTAGATCATCTTCAACTTTTATATTGTCCTCTTTTTTTCTTTTAATTATACAATTTCTTATTGTATATATAATATATAAGTTTTTATTATATTTTTCAAATAGAAGTATATGAAAATAGTTTTTTTTATAGGTTATTATCCTGAGATAATTGGTGGCGCTCAAAAGCAAGCTCGTTTGATATATGATGAATTATCAAAAAATAATGATATTATATATATATCGTATCCTTATTCAAAAAAATACGAAATCCATGAAAAAACAATTTATAGATTAAAATTAAATAACAAATTTCACAGATATACATTTTATTACATATTCATGTATAAAGTATATAAAATATTAAAAAAAGAAAAACCTGATATAGTTTATCAACGAGTTTTAAATTCATTTACATTTCATTTGTCAAGATACTGTAGAAAACTAAATATCCCATTAATTGTTCACATTGCTGATAATTATTCTCTTACTTTTGAAAAATTTAATATATCTTCGTTAATAAGAAAGCTCTTTTTCAAAAAGATAATTAAAAATAAAACGTATTTTATTTGCCAAACATATTATCAAAAAGAAATGTTGGAACATCATGGTGTAATTCCAATTGATATTATACCAAATGTTTATAAAAAAGTTAATATAAATATTCAACCTAAAAATAAACGAAAATATATTACATGGATTGGTAATGTTAGACCTGTTAAAAATATTGAATTGTTTTTAGAAGTAGCTAATAATATTAAAACAAAATTTAAATTTTGTATCCTTGGTGAAATTTCAAATGACAGCTATGGTTATAAAATACTCGAAATGATTGAATCATCGAATGTTGTTTATCATGGTTTAGTTAATGAAGATGTTATTAATAAGATTTTATCTGAATCTTTAGTTTTAGTCAATACAAGTTATAGCGAAGGTTTGTCTAACACATTTATAGAAGCATGGATGTTAGGGACACCTGTGATTTCATTTAATAGTAATCCAAACACTTATTTTAGTAGATATCAATTAGGTTTTTTTTGCAATGGTGATAAATCACTTTTATTAAATTATATCAACAAGATTCTTAATCTTGACTCTTCTGATTTCGATAAATTATCTTTTAATTGTTATGATTTCTCGTTAAAAGAGTTTGATACAGATTCAGTAACTAAAAGAATTGTTAATATTTTTAAAATGATAAAACAATGAAAATACAATTTCTTGTTTCTACTATGAATAAAAAAGAATATTCTTTTTTAAAAAATATTTTTCAAGATAAATTGATTAATGAAGTAAATGCTATAGTTATAAATCAATGCATAGATTTTATACCTACTGAACCATTAATTAAATTTTCGGATAAAATAACAATATATAATATTCATGATAGAGGTTTATCTAAAAGCAGAAACCTTGCTTTATACTATGCTGATGCAGACGTGTGTGTCTTATCTGATGATGATTTTGTTTATCTTCCAGATTGTATAGATAAAATTATAGGAGCTTATAAAAAATTGCCTCAAGCTGATATAATAATTTTTCAAAGTCTTGCATTAGAAACAAATAAAAAAAGAAAAAATTATAGAGAGAACATATTTAAGTATAATTTATTTCAACTTTCATCAATATCTTCAAGTGATATAACTTTCAAACTTTCTTCAATAAAAAATTTAAATATTAATTTTGATGAAAATTTTGGTTTAGGGACTAAAAATTACGCAGGTGAAGAAGGAATTTTTTTAGCAGATGCATTTCGTAAAGGATTACATATTTATCATTATCCTTCTTATATTTTAAAAACGACTTTGGCTTCTACAGGAAATAATTTAATTTACGATCCTTTCTTAAGAGGTAAAATATATAAAAAGTTGTTCATTAAAATTTGTTATTATTACCCTGTTTTGATATATGCATCTATAAAAAATTATAAAAATTATAAATTTAAATATAATTTATTGGAATATTTTAAAGAAATGATTCATGGAGCAAAAAGTATATAAAGTTTCTATTGTAATTTTACTTAGAAATTAAATCAATTATATAGTCGAATTATTAAATAGTCTTATTAAATAATACTTTTTTTTTATTCAATAGAAATTATTGCAATAGATGGCTTAAGTAACGATATTTCAAAAAATTCTTGTTGATATATTCTTATGAATAATATAATATTAAAGTTTTAGACAGCAATCACAAAACTGTTCAATTCGCTTTAAATATTGAAATAAAATGCTAAAGGCGATATTATTATTCGGTTATATGCTTATCCTGAATAATCAATTAATTATATTTCTACTTTAGTTCATTATCTTCAAAATTTAAATATCTATTATGTCGGATCTTCTTTTATTACAATTCCAGTTAATGATAGTAAAATTGCTAAAGCAATTTCAATTCCTATGTTAACACTCTTTAGTCTTGGTAACGAAACATTTAAGTTAAATAGTAATTTAAAATACAATTTATTGAAATAGATTCTGTTTATTTTGTCACTATAAACTAGATTTTAATAGAATTGGTTTTTTTGATGAAGATTTAATTCGTAATTCGGTTAATGAATTTAATTTTTTATTTAACTATAAAATAATATCAAATGACGATTAATTACATTTCAATAATTATACCTGTTCGAAATGAACATAAGTTTGTTAATAAACTTTTAACATCAATATTAAATCAAGATATTGATAAAACTTATTTTGAGGTAATTATGATTGATGGTTTTAGTACTGATAGTACAAAAGAAGTTCTAATAGAATATTCAAAAAAATACAATTTTATTAAAGTGCTTGATAATCCACAAAAAACAGTCCCTTATGCTTTAAATATTGGATTAAGAAATGCTAAAGGTGATATAATCATCCGATTAGATGCGCACGCAGAGTACCCAAAGAATTATATTTCAACTTTAGTTTATTATCTTCAAAAGTTAAATGCCGATAATGTTGGTGGAGTATGGGAAACTATCCCTGCCAATAATTCTTTAAAAGCTAAAGGTATTGCTTTGGCATTATCTTCTTCATTTGGAGTTGGTAATGCAACTTACCGTTTAAATTCGTCTAGAGATGAATTTTTGGAAGTTGACACTGTTCCTTTTGGTTGTTACCGAAGAGATGTGTTTGATAGAATTGGGCTTTTCGATGAGCAGCTAACCCGAAACCAGGATAATGAGTTCAATGAGCGGCTAAGGAAAGCTGGTGGTAAAATTTATTTGATTCCATCGCTAAAAATTAAGTACTATGCACGCGAAAACTATAAAAAGCTTTATAAAATGTTTTTCCAGTATGGGTACTTTGGCCCTCTGGTTGACATAAAGCTCAAAAAAACCACTCAATTACGGCGCTATATACCTACAGTATTTGTATTATCGCTTGTTTTCCCCTTGTTGCTATCGCCCTTGTTTTACCCCTTTTTCTATTTATGGGTATTCATATTATCACTTTATTTTGTTGCCTCAGCCTCATTCGCCACCTATGAATGCATCAAAAGTAAAGAAATTTTTCTTATTCCTTATGTAATGTGGGCTTACTTTGTTTCACATACTAGCTATGGCCTTGGATATCTAAAAGGTGTTTTGGATTTTATTATACGAAAAAAACATTTGAAAAGTAAAGTTGATGTTGAATTAAGCCGGTAATAATAAATATTAAAAACTATGAATTTTAATTCTGAAATAAGTATAAAAAAAATTCTATTAAAAAAAAGAATTTTTGACCTTTTTATATCTACAATATCATTAGTTATATTTATTCCTTTATTCTTGCTATTATACTTATTAATTTTTATACTTTCAGGTTATCCTGTAATTTTTAAGCAAATCAGATTTGGCCAGCATGGAAAAAGTTTCACTATATACAAATTTCGAACTATGGTTGTAAGTAGTGATAAAAATTTTATCTCAACATCAAATGATAAAAGGATTACGAAAATTGGAAAAGTTTTCAGAAAATTCAAACTAGACGAAATACCTGAAATGATAAATATAATAAAAGGCGATATGAGTCTTGTTGGCCCTAGGCCTGATATGCCTGAATATCTTGAAAAAATTAATGAGTTTGATAAAGTAATACTTTATTTAAAACCAGGCTTAACCGGACCAGCAAGTTTAAAGTATATTAATGAGGAAGAGATTCTTTCTAACGTGCCTGATCCTAAATTGTATAACGACAATGTGATTTTTCCTGACAAGGTAAGAATTAATAAGTTGTATATAGAGCAATGGTCGTTTTTCCTTGATTTGAAGATTATATATCATACATTAATTCGTAAACCATATAAAGAAAGTAATTATTTTAAATGAACACAAGAATCTGGCTTTCCTCCCCACACATGGGTGGCAATGAGTTGAAGTACATCAACGAGGCTTTTGAATCGAACTGGGTAGCCCCATTGGGTCCTAATGTTAATGCATTTGAGAAAGAGTTAGCTCAATATCTTGGCGTAAAACATTGTGCTGCATTGGTTTCCGGAACTGCAGCCATTCATTTAGCCTTAATAAACCTTGGGGTATCTCAAGGCGATGAGGTTATTTGCCAATCATTTACCTTTTCGGCTACAGCAAATCCTATAGTTTATCAGGGTGCTACACCGATATTTGTTGATAGTGAGTCTGAAACCTGGAATATTGACCCGGAACTTTTAGAGGAAGCTATAAAGGATAGAATTAGTAAAGGGAAGAAACCTAAAGCCATTATAGTAGTGCACCTATATGGAATGCCTGCTAAAATGGATGAAATTTTGTCAATAGCCAAACTATATGATATCCCTGTAATTGAAGATGCCGCTGAGGCACTTGGAAGTAAATATAAGGGGGTATGTTGTGGTACAATGGGTTGTATGGGAGTTCTATCATTTAATGGCAACAAAATAATTACAACATCAGGCGGTGGTGCATTAATTTCAAATAATCACGATTTTATACATAAGGCTCGTTTTTTAGCCACTCAAGCACGCGACAACGCCCCCCATTATCAGCATACGCATATTGGTTATAACTACCGTATGAGTAATGTAGTTGCAGGCATAGGCCGTGGTCAGTTAGAGGTTCTTGATTTAAGGGTTAAACAACGTAGGGTAAATAATAAATTTTATAGAGATTTATTAGGTGATGTAAAAGGAATTACTTTTCATACCGAATCGTCCGATTCCTTCTCAAACTACTGGTTAACCTCAATATTAATTGACCCCAAAATGACAGGAGTAACAAGGGAAGATTTACGAAAAGGTTTGGAAATTGATAACATTGAATCGCGACCCCTGTGGAAACCTATGCATCTTCAACCTGTTTTTTCAGGAGCACCAGCCTATACCAATGGATTTTCGGAATATGCATTTGATAATGGTCTATGCTTACCGTCTGGTTCAAATATGACTCATGAGGATAGAAATAGAATTACTAACCAGCTAAAAAAGATTTTAAAATTTTAATCAAGTTTGAAATATAAATCTTAAAGAATATAGTAGGTTTAATTCTTATAAAAATAAATTTAACCTGCCCTTACAGGGCGATAATTTGAAGGTTTCTCTTTCCATTGGGCGTTGCCAAATGTTAGAGTGAGTTGGGCTTTCAGCCCGAAAACCCGTAACTGTAGTTAGCAACCAATGAAATATTCCGCCCCGCAGGGGCAAGTAAATCTAACTCAACGCATCGCATTGGGAAAAAAAGGTAACAAAATATTAATTCGCCCTTTAACCTGCCCTTTCAGGGCGATGATTTAAAGGTTTCTCTTTCCATTGGGCGTTGCCCAATGTTAGTGAGAGTTGGGCTTTCAGCCCGAGAAGCTGTAACCGTAGTTAGCAACCAATGAAATATTCCGCCCCGCAGGGGCAAGTAAATCTAACTCAACGCATCGCATTGGGAAAAAAAGGTAACAAAATATTAATTCGCCCTTTAACCTACCCTTTCAGGGCGATGATTTGAAGGTTTCTCTTTCCATTGGGCGTTGCCCAATGTTAGCGAGAGTTGGGCTTTCAGCCCGAAAACCCGTAACTGTAGTTAGCAACCGATGAAATATTGCGCCCCGTAGGGGCAGGTCAATTGAACCCAACGCATCGCATTGGGTATAGAATAAAAGAAACACAAATCGCCCTGAAAGGGCAAGTAAATCTAACCCAACGCACCGCGTTGGGTAATGCACAGTAACAAAATATTAACGCGCCCTGAAAGGGCAGGTATAAACTTAGATACAATGTCCCAATCCCTGACAAAAATTTATGTACACATCGTTTTTCATGTAAAATCTCAATCGCTCACTATAAATCCCACCCATAAACACCTTCTATATTCCTATATCCGAACCGTAATATCCGACCGCGATTCAGTTCCCATTGAAATAAACGGAACCTCGGACCACATTCACATCCTTTGCTTACTTTCAAAAAATATTGCCCTGTCAAAGTTGGTAGAAGATATTAAACGTCATAGCAGTCGATGGATAAAAACATTAGATGATAAATATTCGAAGTTTGCATGGCAAGGTGGGTATGCAGCATTCTCGGTAAGTCAATCGGTACTTGAAAAAACAATTAGTTACATTAAAAATCAGGAGGAACATCATAGGAAACGAAGCTATAAGGAAGAGGTAATGCTTTTCCTGAAAGAGTATGGAATGGAATATAACGAGGATTATTTCTTTTCCGATTAACCTGCCCCTACAGGGCGATGATTTGAAGGTTTCTCTTTCCATTGGGCGTTGCCCAATGTTAGCGAGAGTTGGGCTTACAGCCCGAGAAGCCGTAACCGTAGTTAGCAACCAATGAGATATTGCGCCCCGCAGGGGCAAGTCAATCTACCCCAATGCAACGCGTGGGGAATAGAATAACAGAAAAAAGTAAACGCCCCGAAGGGGCAAGTCAATCTACCCCCACGCAACGCGTGGGGTGATTAATGGAACCGAAATAATAACGCGCCCTGAAAGGGCAGGTTAATCTAACCCCAAGCAACGCATGGGGAATAGAATAACAGAAAAAAGAAAACGCCCCGAAGGGGCAAGTCAATCTACCCCCACGCACCGCGTGGGGTAATGAAGGATAAAAAAAAATAAACACGCCCTGAAAGGGCAGGTTAATCTAACCCCACGCAACGCATGGGGAATAGAATAACAGAAAAAAGTAAAAGCCCCGCAGGGGCAAGTCAATCTACCCCCACGCACCGCGTGGGGTAATGAAGGATAAAAAAAATAAACACGCCCTGAAAGGGCAGGTTAATCTAACCCCAAGCAACGCGTGGGGAATAGAATAACAGAAAAAAGTAAACGCCCCGAAGGGGCAGGTCAATCTTATCCAACGCAACGCGTTGGGTATCGAATAACAGAAACATAAATCTCCCTGAAAGGGCAAGTAAATCTAACCCAACGCATCGCGTTGGGTGATTAAAGGAACCGAAATATTAACGCGCCCTGAAAGGGCAGGTAACAATAACTCCCATAAATCATGCTTCGCAAAACAATTGTAAATGTATTTACCATTACACTCCTGCTATTCCTGATTAGGTTAGCTTTACCGCAATACCTAAAATACCTTCTATTCCCCTCCGTTGCACTCCTTGGTATTCTTACCCTTACCGAATTTATCCTGTCGAAACGATGGCAACAGATTTCTTTAAAAAGTTACAGGTTATTTATCCCAATTGTTCTATTACTATTTACCTACTTTTTTGCATTTGTTCAAACCCCATACCGTGCCGAAACGCTGTTTAAGGACACTTTTAATCTTCTGGTGTTAACCGCTTTCATCTTTTCTGCATTACTATTTGACTTTAAAACCTATGAATTAAGCTATTCCCTGAAGCGCTTTAAACTCCTTGCAGTTATATTCAGCTCCCTTTTTGCCCTTGCCGGAATAGCAAAGCTATACTTTATGCTTAAGGGGCATAAATGGGAGTTTTTATCGGTTGAGGGGGTGGGTTTTCCTCAAGGGACGTCGCTGAGCGTTGACGATAACTTTTTTACCCTTGTTTGTGTTGTGGGTATTCTTATTGCCTCCTCTTACCTTTTTAAAGAATTAAGGCGCTGGCAAAGTGCTCTACTTCAACTTGCCCTTTGGGTCCTTATAGTAAACATAATGCTGGCAACCTCGCGCCGGGGTTTAATAATAGCATCGATTTTTATAATAGTTTTCATATTAACGTGGTTAACCTCGTGGTTTATTAGGAGGAAACCTTTAAAAAATTTCAGAGAGAATTCAACAATTTTCTTCCTAAGTTTCAGTTTATCCACATTATTTCTGGTTTACGCATTATTTGGAGTTAGCACTCTTAAGCGTAATGAGTGGTTGGCAAGTTCAAATTTTGACAAGAAAGAGACTGTAGTTTACATGAACTGGCTAACCATGGCTGGTGAATCGATTTTTCGGGGGCAGGTTACATTTGATGATGTTCAAAAGGAAAACTGGAGTACCAGTTTCGATTCACGATATCCCTATGCCGGTTGGGCTAATGGTAACTACCAGTTGGTTAATAACCTCAATGAATTAGGGTTAACAGGTGTTCCAGCCGATGCTCAGGGTGCTAAGGTTGGGAATTGGGTTCAACCTAGTACCAGGAGTGGTAATGCCTATTATTACTCAAAGCTTTTTGAGGGTAAGGTTGAGCCCGGCAAACGTTATCTGGCATCGGTATACTGCTACGTATCGCCCGATTTCAATGGTTCATGGGTTCGCATGAGTACAAGTGGTAATTTGAAAGGCATAAGGAATTGGTATTACAATACCGATCAAAAGGGAACCTGGCAGAAATTGCAAACCACCTTTTATGCCGATAGCGGTGATTTTAAGGCATACATTTACCTTTGCAAGGAGAACGATTCAACCTTTACAAACCTAAATGGCCACGTTATTTATGCCTTTCCCGAGCTAAAAGAAATTGCCCCAAATCCTGCAAATCCATTAACCTGGGCTAACACTCAATTTGAATTGGTTCATAATCTACCCGGAAAGAACCGAAATATTCTACCTGATAGCGTAATAGTCATGAAGCCACAAAGGAAGGATTATAGGTTTAGGGAAAGAGATAGTTTATGGGTTTATGGCTCAGGCTTATACCGATATGAATCGCACGAAGGTGTTCGAATAAATCCCTCAATTTTTGTTTATGTTTCCGATGATTTTAATGGCGATGAGGTTGCACTTTATGCGGGTGGTAAAATCTATGGGTTTACAAAACATCAATACGATTTAGATAGGAAAGGAACCTGGCAACAGCTATACTTATCCTATACCATTTTCGAGGGTAAAAGTTCGGTTGATTATGGCTTCCGTAAGAAGGTTAAATCACCCAACGATTCCATTAAGGGGTATGTTCTTTTTGCCTATCCCGAGGAGCGTTTCTTAAGGTTCGATCCCAGTAATCCGATGACCTGGACAGGCTCAAACTTTAAGCAGGTTTACCCATTAACGGGTAAAAACGTTGAAATTGTGCCAAGAAATAGTATTGGATTAAGGGTTGACAAAGAAACACAGCCTAGTAGGAGTAATAATTCGGTTTATAATGCAAATGTTATTAGAAAAGTAAAATTCAAAACCAACCGTCAACGAGTTAAAACATCAATTTATGCTTATGTCTCGGAGGATTTTAATGGCGAGTTAGTTCGTTTAGGGGAGAGTTCAAAGAAGCTTGGAGGCTACAGTGCCTCTTACTATGACTTAGACCGAAAAGGCACTTGGCAAAAGTTAACCATTAATAACTGGGGTGAAGCGAGTGTGGAGTACTACTCAACAACATTTTTTTTATTACCTAATGCAAAGGATTTCAAAAAATTAAAAGGATATGTGGTTTATGCACACCCTGAGTTTAATACATTCGAACATGACCCCAAGAATCCTGAAACTTATACTTCATCAACCTATCAAAAAGAGTTTCCTTTGGTTGGTAAAAATGCTGATATTGTTCCCAAAGGGGTAATTGGGGCTAGGTACGACAGAACAACCGAGGGAAAACAGTGGAGGGACTTTCACCATTCTACCACATTATTTTGGGGTGTAGAGGCTGAATCTGGCGATTCGGTATTTGCATCGGTTTACTGCTACGTTTCACCAGAATTTAATGGACAGGAAGCAAGGTTAGAGATAAGGGGAAAAGTTTCAGGAGCAACTACTGGTAAGTATAACTTTAATGCTAAAGGTGAATGGGTGTTGCTGCAAGCTAAGGGTATTGTAACCGAAAAGGGCTGGGTATATGGAGCCTACTTTTTTAGCCAGAAAGGTGTAACCGATTTTAGTAATCTTACCGGGCATATCACCTTTGCCTATCCGCAACTTCTTGTAAGATCAAATAAAATATCATTGATTGAACGGACTGGAAAACTAAATAGGGCGGGAATAATTAGTGGCGATTTCTTGAGTTTAAATGATACTATTTACGATAATTTCGAAATTTCTTTACAGGACGATCACTTTGCTGGACCTCGGATCGATCGTTGGCGCTATGCAATTCACCTTTACATGAATGAATATTCATTCACCCAGAAACTGTTTGGCGGGGGATTTACCTATACAATTAAATTTGCACGCAAATTTCACCCCGATGAACCCCAAAGGGATTATGATTACCCCCATAATCCCTTTCTTTCAGTTCTTCTTTATTCTGGTATTGTTGGTTTGATTGTTTACCTTTGGTTTTTAGGTTATGCCCTTTACCTATACTACACATACCGTAAGGAATACTGGTTGTTTGGGTTGATATTTCTGGTTGTCTTTTTCTATTCATTCTTCAGCTCAAACTCTCCTTTTGACCCTTCGTTCTTTGGACTAATGTCGGCTTTACCTTACATAATTCATCATACTAAAAAATCCAGGGAGGGTTTACAATAGGTTATATCGTTGTTCATGAAATGGAATGGATCGCAGATGACGCAGATGATTTAGTTGTTCATTGATAGTTGTTCGTGAATTGGAATGGTATGCAGATTGCGCAGATTAGACTGATTTACACAGTGAAACACTGAGTAAACCCTGTGAAACACTGTGGTACTAATTTAGTTGATTGCTAATTGTTTTTTATGAGAATATTGTCATGATTAGTCCCGATATATCGGGATTGACTCCGCCGAAACATCTCAAATACACTAAAAGGGGAGATACTTCGAAAAGTTCAGGATGACAAGCGTAGTTGTTTGTTGATAGTGAAAACAACAGAAAGAATGTTGCTTAGGTTTAGTTGATTACCACAGATTTGAATTTGACCAAACACTAACACCAAACACCAAACACTTTTTGCTTTTAACCTTTAACCTTTAACCTTTATATCTTATGCCCAAAAAAGCGATAATCACAGGAATCACCGGACAGGATGGCTCATACCTTGCCGAACTTTTACTCGAAAAAGGGTATGAGGTTCATGGCATTATACGCCGAGCATCAACGTTTAATACCCACAGGATTGACCATTTGTACAAGGATCGCCATAGTAAGGATGTTCGTATGTTCCTGCACTATGGCGACATGACCGATTCCAGTAACCTAAACCGCTTGCTGGAGAAGATTGAGCCCGATGAGATATATAACTTGGCTGCCCAAAGCCATGTAAAGGTTTCGTTTGAGGTTCCGGAATATACCGCTGAGGTTGATGCTATTGGAACCCTTCGATTTCTTGATGCCATTAAGGATACCGGTTTAAGAACAAAATTTTACCAGGCCTCAACCAGTGAGCTATATGGATTAGTACAGGAGGTGCCCCAAACCGAAAAAACTCCCTTCTATCCCCGAAGTCCTTACGGTGTGGCTAAACTTTATGCCTACTGGATAACCGTTAATTACCGTGAAGCTTACGGGATTTTTGCCTGTAACGGGATTCTTTTTAACCATGAATCACCTCGACGGGGCGAAACCTTTGTTACCCGTAAAATAACAATGGCTGCTGCCAGAATTAAGGCCGGCTTACAGGATAAACTATTCCTTGGAAACCTTGATGCACGCCGCGACTGGGGCTATGCCCCTGAGTATGTTGAGGGCATGTGGCGAATGCTTCAACACTCAACTCCTGAAGATTTTGTGCTTGCCACAGGTAAAACATATACCGTCCGTGAATTTGCTTCCCTTGCATTTAAGGAGTTAGGCATTGAACTTGAATGGATTGGTAAAGGTGTCGATGAAAAAGGTATCGACAAGGCAAACGGTAAGGTTTTGGTTGAAGTAGATCCTAACTATTTCCGCCCAACCGAGGTTGATTTACTGGTAGGTAATGCTTCTAAAGCTAAAAATTTATTGGGTTGGGAACCCAAAGTTGGCATTGAAGAGTTAGTGCAAATTATGGTTAAGGCTGATTGGGAAAGGGTTAATGGAATCATTTAATTTCACAAGAATTAGTAGTTAAACATAAAGTGGAAAAGAGATCAAAAATCTATGTGGCGGGTCATTCCGGCTTGGTTGGCACCGCCATTGTTCGTAAATTACTGGAAAAGGGTTACTCAAATATTGTCACACGAACCCACGCAGAGTTGGAATTACTTGATTATAAGGCGGTAGTTGAGTTTTTTAACACCGAAAAACCTGAATATGTATTCCTAGCTGCAGCTAAGGTAGGTGGAATAATGGCTAACAATACCTATCGGGCCCAGTTTATATACGAGAATCTTCAAATCCAAAACAATGTTATTCATGTTTCGTACCGGTCGGGTGTAAAAAAACTATTATTTCTAGGAAGTTCTTGTATTTATCCAAAAAATGCACCACAACCCATTAAGGAGGAATACCTTTTAACATCGGAGTTGGAATATACTAACGAGCCCTATGCTATAGCAAAAATTGCAGGTATAAAAATGTGCGAGTCATATAACCTTCAGTATGGCACAAACTTTATTTCGGTTATGCCAACTAACCTTTACGGGCCAAACGATAACTACGATTTGGCCAAGAGCCATGTTCTTCCTGCAATTATACGTAAAATGCATTTGGCCAAATGCCTTGAAAGCAACGATTGGACTGCAATTCGTATCGATTTAAATAGATTACCGATTGATGGGGTTAATGGAGTTGCATCGGATGATGATATTATTGCAGTGCTGGCAAAATATGGAATACAAAAATCAGCCAAAGGTGATGTAAAAGTAGCTGTTACTCTCTGGGGATCAGGCAAACCTTTAAGGGAGTTTTTACACTCCAGCGATATGGCCGATGCCTGTGTTTTTATTATGGAAAAAGTAAATTTTTCTGATTTATCGAGTGGTATGATCGAAGTGCGAAATACGCACATTAATATCGGTACAGGACAGGATATTTCCATAACCGATTTAGCTCAAATGGTAAAAAATATTGTTGCGTTTACAGGTGAGATAATTTGGGACAGCTCTAAACCCGATGGAACATATCGCAAATTATTGGATGTATCAAAACTAAATACGTTGGGATGGAGGCATAGTACTGAATTGGCAACAGGAATAAGAGCCGTTTACCAAGACTATTTAAAACGAAATAGCTAATCCCATGAGAATACTGTTGATAGGTAAAAAAAGTTTTATAGGTAAAAATTATATAAATTTTTCAAAGTTTAAAGATATTCAGGATGTTGATTCCAAAAATTTGATTCCTGAAAATATCGATTTTTCCAAGTTCGATGTAATAATTCATTTAGCTGCCATAGTTCATCAGTCCAAACAATTTAGCAATGATGAATACCTGAAGGTAAATACTGAATTCCCTGTAAGAGTGGCACAAAAAGCTAAATCTGATGGTGTAAAACAGTTTATCTTTTTAAGTACCACAAAAGTTTATGGAGACAATCTTCCGCCAAAGGGCTTTTGGGATGAGGGTTCTGAATGTAATCCTACCGATGCATATGGACTTAGTAAGCTAAAGGCCGAAGGGCAACTCCTAGCGTTATCTTCTCCCAATTTTATTGTTAGTGTAATACGTACTCCTTTGGTTTATGGCGAAGGGGTTAAGGCCAATATGCTAAGCCTGATGAACTTAGTCAATTGGGTACCTGTACTCCCATTTAAAGGTATTGATGCTAAAAGGAGCATTACTTTTATTGGAAATCTTACAGCATATATCGATAGAATAATTGAGATACGTGCAATGGGTGTCTTTTTGGCACAGGATAAGGAACCTGTTTCGGTAGAGGAATTAGTTCTTTTAATTGCTGCCGGTTTAAAGCGTAAGATTTTCCTTTTTAACCCTGGTAAATTGGCATTATACCTAATAAAAACAGTTGCCCCAACAATATATGCAAGATTATTCGGAAGTTCAGTAATTGATAATAGTGCAACACTAAGTAAACTCGCTTTAAACTTACCTTACACCACCAAAGATGGTATTGAAATAATGGCTACTTATTATAAAAGTTTATATGGATAATAAAGCGTTTGCACTTGCTCTTTTTTTGACGCTTGCCGCTTTAGCCTCACTATTCCTTACGGGGATAATAAAAGAATGGGCTTTCAGGTTAAACGTGGTTAACGAGCCAACAAGCAGGGGACTCCACTCAACGGTAACGCCGCGGGGTGGGGGGGTGGCATTTACTATAGTTTGGTACATTGGGATTATCATAATGTACCGAATGGGTATAGTTGATAAGCATTTATTTTTAGCCCTGCTATGTGGGCTTGCTTTAGGCATAGTAAGTTTACTTGACGATATTTATGATATTAAACCGTTCGTAAGGCTTTTAGTTCATTTTAGTGTAGCCATTGCCGCTTTTTATTTTTTGGGTGGGCTACGTAAACCTATTACTTTTGGGTTCGACGTATTGAGTGTGCCCTACATTACATATCCATTGGCAATTGTAGGAATGGTTTGGTTCATAAATCTTTACAATTTCATGGATGGTGCCGATGGGTTTGCTTCCCTTGAGGCAATATCAGTGGGTATAGTTCTTTTCATTTTTACCGGCAGCTATGAGTTGCTTTTATTAGTAGCAGTGGTTATTGGTTTTCTTTACTGGAACTGGCCAAAGGCCAAAATATTTATGGGTGATGTTGGTAGCACTCAATTAGGGTTTATTCTTGTAATTCTCGGAATTCATTACCATAATACCCTCGATTTTTCAATTTTTAACTGGTTAATGATTACTGCACCATTCTGGTTCGATGCAACACTTACTCTTTATCGCCGCTGGCGTAACGGCGAACAGTTAAGTCAGCCTCACCGCAAACATGCATATCAACGCTTTGTTAGAGCAGGATATTCACACCTAAAACTGGATATAGTCCTAATCATTACTAACCTTTTCATTTTCACAATGATAGTTCTTTACCGTAAGTGGGATTTCTTAAAAATGCCGGTTTATATCATCACTTTATTTATTCTTTATACCCTCACTCGGAGGGTTGACAAGTTAACATCATTTAAGGAGTAAGCCTTGCTTAAGCGTTTTATCAATTATATAAAACGAACCGAAATAGTTCAACATGCATCGCTACTGGTTGGCGGAACAGTAATTGCACAGGCAATACCCATTTTGTTGCAACCATTTCTTCGGCGATTTTTTCCCCCTGAAACTTTTGGGGTGTATTCGGTTTACATTAGTATCATAGGAATTTTAATGGTTGTGGCTTGCTTTAGGTATGAGCAAGCTATTGTTCTGCCCAAACGCGATAGCGATGCTTCGGCTTTAGTTATTGCGGCGCTTTTTTTTAGCTTGATTTTTAGCATAATTATATTGCTTGTGGCAATAATTTTCAAATCATGGTTAATTCCCTTATTGAATTTGACTGACGACCAAGGTTATATTCTCTACTTAGTTCCGTTAGGGACTTTTTTGTTAAGTGCATTTCAGGTATTTAATTATTGGTTAATCCGAAAAAAGGGGTTCATGCCCATAGCTATCAATAAATTTTCACGTAGGATAGTTGAAGGATTCACTCAATCTGTTTTTGCTTTAGCAAGAAACACTAAAGGGTTAGTTTTAGGTGATGTTGCTGGGCAAATAACCAATTTTTTGGTTTCGATGTGGCAATCATTCCAAATGGGTTTTTCCATTAAAAAGTTTAGTCTTATTAGACTAAAATATCTATTAAATAAATATATTGATTTTCCTCGATATAGTTTAATTCCCAGCCTAATGAGTACAGCCAGTTACTTACTTCCGGTTGTTTTTATTAATAAGCATTTTACTTCCCAGCAGGCTGGGTATTTCGATCTCACAAAGTTAATTCTTTCAGTTCCCCTTGCCTTGGTCGCTGGTTCTTTTTCAAGTGTTGTTCTAAACAGAGTTTCTGATAGTTTTAGAAACAGAAGACCAATCTTTAACGAGCTGAGACCTTTAATAGTTATGACGTTGGTAATTAGTTTTTTTGAAATTATTGTAATAACTCTTTTTGGCGAAACACTTTTTGTTTTCATTTTTGGTGAACAATGGGTTCAATCGGGGCAAATTGCCAAAATTTTGGTATGGCCTTTTGCACTAAATTTTATTACCTCATCATTTACCTCGGTTTTTGTGGCGCTTAATAAAATTATTTGGCAAAGCATTTGGCAATTATTCTATTTTACCCTTATAGTTTCATTAATCTTTTTTTCACATTTAATGTTTCATGATTTTATTGTACTATACACTATTTTCGAAATAATAGCGAATACTTCGATGATAGTTTTACTTGTCATTGTTATTAAAAAATACGAAATTAGAATTTCTTGAAAAAGGTATTGTTCATAGAACCAGTAATTGCTCATTATCGGAGAGATACGTTTAATTTGATATTCTCTAATGGGTATTTTTCTTGCGCTATTTTAGCAGGCAATGAATATGAAGGAGTTCGACCGGCACATATGGATCAAGCTATTTTATGTAACTACATAGCCTTTAACTTATTTGGACATCGTTTCTATTATCTTAAAAATGCTTTAAGGAATGTAAAACATTATAAGCCCAATGCTATTGTTTGTTCAGGTGTCGATTTTCATCACCTTCATACCATTTTAATTTTTATATGGGCTAAATTACATAGGATTAAATTTATTTGGTGGTCCCATGCAACTGAAGGTAAACAGGGCTGGATTGGATTTATAGCTCGTAAATTTTTTTATCGTAGTTCAACAGGAGTATTGGCATATAGTAGAGCAGGTTTATTAAAATTGCAGAAATTTGGCGTGCAACCCCGTAAAGTTATAGTTGTTGGTAATTCTATGAACAATGAAGATTATGGCTTTAGTGTGGAACACTCTGATAGCGATCGATTTACCATACTATTTTCAGGTCGAATTACACCCGAGAAAAAATTGGATGTTTTAGTAAGAGCTATACCTATTATTGTAAGAAAAATACCGTCTTTGAGGTGCTTAATAATTGGCGGTGGAAATATTAACCCTATTGTTAACTTAGCAAAGGAATTGGGGGTTGAAAAGCATATAGAGTTCTTAGGTCCTGCCTATGGGAGAGATTTGCAACGTTTTTTTGCATCGGCACATATGTTTGTTTACCCTGGCGGTATTGGACTTTCAATGGCTCATGCACTCTCGTATGGGTTACCCGTTATAACAACCGATGCCATGTTTGAACATGGCCCTGAGATAGAATTGCTTAAACCCGGAGTTAATGGTGATTTTTTTCAAGATAGAAATCCTCAGAGCCTTGCCGATTGTATAACTAGTTGGGCTGAAAAACTGAATACTAATTCAGGTTTAATCCGGAATACCTGTAAGGAAACTCTTGCCGAATTTGGTTATTCCCCTGAAATGGTTAGTAGAAAAGTGATTTCCTTTCTTTCAGAAAAACTTGATTAGCATTGAATAGCGTTTTTTACAAATACCGATCGTTTTTTCGAAAATATCTTATCGATATTCTTTCTTTAGGCGCAAAGCCCAATGTGGGCATTCATATCTTAAATGGTCATTTCTTAAGTTTGAACAATGATGCTCCACCCGCAATATTTCAGAAACTTCTTGAAAGGCTAAAGGATCATGGTGTAAAGTTTATAAATTTCGAGGAGGCTGCTCTAAGAATAATGAATAAGGAATACCCTCAAAACGAATGCCTTGTGGCATTTACCTGGGACGATGGATTTGAAGAATGCTTCAGTAAAATAAAACCTGTACTCGATTATTGGAACCTAAAAGCTGGATTCTTTATTAATCCAAATTTTATTGATGGTGACAATAATTACCGAGAAAACTTTAAAAAGAATATTGTTTTAACCGATAAGGACCCTATGACCTGGCAGATGATTAAACAGATGTCGGCAGAGGGGCATATCATTGGCGCGCATACGCTCGATCACTTTTCGCTTAAAACAGAAAATATTGATTTTCTTAAACATCAAATTGAGGGAAGTAAGAAAAGAATTGAAGAACAGCTAAATATTCAGGTAAAACATTTTGCCTTTCCTTATGGACAATTAAAATATATTAGTGACGTTGGAGTTGAGGTTGCTTGCAAAATCTTTCCGTTTGTTTATAGCCAGGATAATTATAGGCATTACTTTTCAATTAATGGTAAGGTAATTAATCGCCGGCATTTTGAGTGCGATTGGCCATTAAATCATGTAATTTACTTCCTAAAAACTAAATCATTTTGAAACATTTTGATGTTTTAATAGTTGGCGATTTTCCTCCGGCTACCCATACCGGTATTAGTATGATTAATGCTTTGGTGCGCGATATTTTGATTGAACACAATAAACGCGTTTATATTATTGATGAGTCGGCTTGGATATATAAAGGTATTAAACGCGCTATTCATTATATCGTTGGGTCACATCTATCTCTAGTTAAAGTTTTATGGAATTCAAGAACTAAATATACTTACATAAATATTCCATTATCATTTGCTGGACAGAGCCGACTTTTAATAGCTTGCTTAATTGTTAAAATTTTTTCTCGTCGTTCAAATCTTATTGGACATATCCATAGGGGCGATATTAAGGAATGGATTGATAAGTCGTACATAAACAAATTTATTTTACATCTAAACCTAATTTTATTTAATAGAGTGGTTATCTTAAGTAAAAAATTTGAGAACGATTTACTTAGTTGCTTCCCTAAAACAAATACAACAGTTATTCCAAACACATCATTACTCGAAGGTTTTAATCGTAAAAACCATAATTTTAACAGTAATAATTTTGTTTGCGTTTCAAATATTATTAAGACCAAGGGTCTAGGTGACTTAGTAAATGCTTTTTCCAATATCCGCTTAAAAAATTTTCATTTAACTATTATAGGCAATATTTACGATCGGGATTTTTATAATGAACTTATTTCTTACAATAGTTCAAATATTGAGTATATCACAAATTCAAACAGACAAAAGGTCTCAGAATTGCTTTTCAACTCGGATTGTCTAATACTTCCATCATGGAACGAAGGGCAACCCCTAGTTGTTCTCGAAGCCATGTCGTTAGGTGTTCCCATAATAGCAACAAATGTTGGTGATATCCCTAATATGGTGGGTAACGATTATCCATTCCTATATGAACCCCATAATCCAGCCATGTTAATTGAAAAGGTTATCCTTTTCTCAAATTATGAAAAAAAAGCTGAATTGAGTGAGCAATTGTTGTTAAGATACAACTCAAATTATTCACGTAAAGTATTTTCTAAAAATATTCTTGAGCTTTTTAAATGAGAAATAAGAAAGAAATTCTACTGATTTCGCAGGTTTTTTACCCCGATCAGGTAGCGGTTTCAAACCTGTTTACAAAGCTTTTTGAACGCATAGCTGATTCGAATATTTACTCAATAGTTGTTTGGTGTGCTCAACCTTCCTATACTACTACTGAGCGGCAACCAACTACTCGAGTTCATAATGGAATAAGAATTCAGTATTTACACTCTACTAACTTTAAAAAGGATAGGCTATTAGGTAGATTCTTAAATGTTACCACCTATTCGTTAAGTGTTCTGTTCAAGTTGATATTTAAACGTTCAAAAAGTTTGATAGTTGTACATACTACTCCTCCCTTACTTGCAATACTGGTAGTTGGTATTGCAAAACTTAAGAGGGAGAAAGTTGTTTATATTTTAATGGATATTTTTCCCGATGGTTTAATTCGATTAGGCAAAGTTTCGCCTAAGAATCCGTTTATCAAGTTTTGGAAAAATATCCATCGTAATGCATTGATTAGCAGCCTTAGGGTAGTTGCAATAGGCCGCGATATGGCCAATTGGGTTAGGGATGAGGTCCCAAATCTGCCCAACGAAAGGTTAAAGGTTATTCCTTTGTGGCAGGACGAGAGACTTATCTCTCCAGTGGATTTTTTAAACAATCCCTTTGTGCTAAAGCACAACCTTTCAAATCATTTTGTGGTGCAGTTCTCAGGCAACATGGGATTATGGAACGATTTGGAGACTGTAGGACGGGCTGTGGCAAAAGGAATCGATGGGGTAAAATTCGTTTTTATTGGCGATGGAATAAGGAAAAAGGAACTGTTAAACGCAATGGGCGAAAAAGTTAACGAATGTTTATTCCTTCCATTCCTGGATAACGACGATTATGCCCACTCAGTAACTGCTTGCCATTGTGGTCTGGTTACTTTAAGATCGGAGGCCATGGGAATGGGGGTTCCTAGTAAAATATTTGGTATTATGGCTGCGGGAATGCCAGTACTGGCAGTTGCCCCAATGAACTCGGAGATAGCTTTAATTGTTAAAGAAGCGGAGTGTGGATTAGTTGTAGAACCCGGCGATCACAATGGTTTACTGCAAAGCATACTTTTCCTTAAAGAAAACGAAGCGATCAGGTTAAAAATGGGGCTTAACGCCCGAATGTCATTCGAGAAAAAATACACTACCAGTAAAGGTGTTGAAAATTATATTAATTTGTTTAACGAATTACTTTCATGAAAAGTAAATTAGAGTCTATATTATATACTTTATATCCTTTCGCGCTTGTTTTTTTTGCTTTTTCCATTCCTATAAGCTATAGGATTTCAATTTATGCACTTGGTTTTCTGGCTCTGATTGGTATATTATTAATTATTTATACACATAACTTTTATCACATTTCAGGTAATAAAATTTCGATTGGACTGATAGTATTTTGGTTTATACATCTTTTAAGCTTGTTTTACACCGATAATATAAAATATGGTTTATCCGACATATCACAAAAGATATCGATGTTGGTTATACCTCTAACCCTTTTTTCAAATTTAGTTGATGACAAACTAATAATTAAAATTAAAAAAGCGTTTGTTTTGAGCTTGTTTTTCTCGTCGATTTATTTTATTATCAGAGCATTAAGTTTATCATTAGTTATAACACCTGTTGGCTTGTTTTTCAGGCCAAATCCAGTTGGCCTGCCTTGGGAAAACTATTTCTTTTACGATTTGTTTGTCAGACCTCACCATCCAACATACTACTCAATGTATTTAGTGTTGGGTATTACCTTTCTACTAGGAGATATTAGAAAAAAAACTGTTTTTAAAAGCAGATGGCAGATATACCTCATTACTCTTTATTTTATAGGTATAATATTCTTAACTTCGTCAAAAGCAGGAATTTTGACAGTATTTACCGTGCTTCTAGTAATTTTATTCTGGCACTTAAAATCAAAAGGTAAACTAATTCTATCCAGCGCTCTTGTTGTTCTAATAATCTCCGGAGTTTTTGTTGCAACACGAAATAATAGATTTAGTGCCACAATTACTTATTTAAAAGACTATACTTCTCAAACCGAGGCCAATGATAATGATTTAGCCAAAAAGGACTTAACTCGATTAGAGATATGGAAGTCAGTGCCAAAAGTATTTTCTGGGGTTGATCTGATTTCTGGCGTAGGTACCGGCGATGTTAAAGCTCGGCTTAAGGAGGCTTACCTTGCTAACAATGCTGTGTATGCTTTCAACGAAGAACTAAATACGCATAATCAATTTCTTCAGACACTCGTAGGTATTGGTTTAATAGGGTTTATTGTTCTGATTTCGATTTTATTATTTAGTTTTTATCTTGCAATCAGAGATAAAGACATGGTTTTAACCTCTTTCATTATCTTAATATTCATAAATTTTATGTTTGAAGCTGTTCTGGAAAGGGTCTTTGGGGTATTATTCTTTTCTTTTTTTTTAATATTTTTAGTAAATAAGTTTAGGAGTAAAGTTTAAGATAAATCCGCATTTATTTTTGCCTAAATAACAATTTAATTGTTATAAAATGACTGATAGACTAACGTGGATATCCACAAAAAAAATATATATAAGTGGTTCGTACTTGTCAATAGCCAATTATATACCTACTCAAATAAATATTCAAACTGGCATTAAGACAGATACCCGGTGGTGGCAGGTTATAAAGTTTTTTACTTGGCATCCCTACCGCATATTTGCGAATCTGTTTATTGATGGCTTTATCCGAAGAGTAATAAAAAGATTTTTGAATGAATATTTAGAATCCCAAAGTGTGTTTTTAGAGATTGGCTGTGGCGATATGGAATTTAGAAAGTATTTGCCTGACAGTTTAACCTATAATGCTATTGATATTTCACTTTCAGAGTTTCATCTTAAACGAGTATTAAAAGAAAAAAGAGTAAACATCTGTTTAGCATCAGCCACAAATATCCCCTTGCCATCAAATTCTGTTTCTTTGGTTGTTTCATCTGAATGCTTTGGTCACATCGAAAACGTAGAAGATGCTTTAATAGAGATTCATAGGGTTGCTAATCCTGGTGCAAAACTAATTTGCAGTATTTCTAATAGTTTTTGCTATAAATATCAAAAAAAAGGGAAACATCCTAATCAACTTCACTTATGGTCGTATCAATCGTTTATTAACTTAATGGAGTCGATTGGTTATAAAATGATAAAAGGCTCTATGTGTGGGTATTGGATTCCAATGCCTAAATGGTTAGGCCATATTAGTTTCCATTTACCCATTAGTTCTAAAGAGGAAAAATTTAATACAAATTTCTTTTTTGTTTTTGAGATTATTAAATAGTAAACAATTTTCAATGTAATTGATTTAAGAATTTGAAATGTATATAAATGTTTCTGTTAAATTTAGATGGCTAATCCGTATAGTGTATTTTGAGTTTATTATTTGTGTATATGGTTAAATTCAAATTCATTTAATTTTCTAAGTCCAAGAATTAAAAAAAAGCCGGTTTAACCGGCTTTTTTTAATTCTTAATAATTTTTATATAAGTATCAATAATTTTTCGACGGTACTGCCAAAGTAATGAAATAAGGAAACCTAGTAAAGCAAATAGAAGTCCAATTCTTATGGCGTATTTTGAATACGGATTTTCTGCTTTTGACAGGGGAGTGAAGTCCTGGATAATAGTTATGGGTTCACTATTGATATTGAGATCTTTTTCTAATCTTAGCTTTTCCTTCTCAAGTATTAATTTTTGTTCGTGATATAATTTTCTGTCCTTTTCATTAAGAACAACCATTTGGTTTGATGAAGTTCTCTGCATTTGAGGTAGTTCAAAATATTCAACTTTTTGCAGACTATCCAATTTCCGAATTTCATTTTCAATGGTTTCAATGAGTATTTTATTTTGTCTTATCCGCTCGTTGTTGTTATCAATTATAAATTTATTCTTGTATATGTAATTCTTTATACCCTCACGTAGTTGGGAAAACACTTTTTCATCGTATACCTCCAGGCGAATTACAAAATAGTTATCCAGCCTTTTGATTGCAGTATCCTTCGGATTATATTGTCTTTTATAGTCGGTATAATCAGGTAATTTGTCTTTATTAATATCAATCGTATAAAAGGCTTCAATGGATTTAACCTGTTGGGCCCGGCTAATGTCAATGTTTAGGTAGTTGGCGGCAATAGAATAGTTACTTTGCCTGAATAAATCATTTAACAGGTTAATGGAGCTTACCACATAGGTATTGTTAATGGAATTAGATATGGCGGTCATTTCCGAGGAAAAGTATCTACGTGAACCTTGATAGATTACGTATGCAACAACTAAACCTACGATTGTAAAAGCTAGTATCCATAGCGATTTTCTGATTATTAAAATTAGAAACTCTACTACTAACCGATAAATCCAAAGTACCCCCTTTTTGATACCCCGTCCCATTCGGTTGAAAAGTTCAAGCAAGTCAATTTCATCGGTTGTTTGCTGACGTGTAATTTGTTCGTTGTTCATATTTTATAAGTTTCGTTAGTTTACTTTTCATTCAAAGAACAAAAATATTACTTTTGAGCAAAAATTTTAGGAATGTTGAAAATTTTAGTTACCGGCGGAGCTGGATATATTGGTTCCCATACCGTGGTTGAGCTTATTAATGCTGGATTTGAAGTAGTTATAGTTGATAACTTTTTAAACTCCTCGTCTTCGTCGGTTGATGGCATTGAAAGGATAACAGGCACTCGCCCCAAACTTATAGAGACCGATTGCTCCGATTTAGCTGCCATGCGCAACCTCTTTTCTGCCGAAGGCAATATTTCAGGTATCATTCATTTTGCTGCGTTAAAAGCAGTTGGCGAGAGCGTTGATAAACCCCTTGATTATTACCGGAATAATTTGCTATCAACTATCAACATGATGCAGATGCTCAAGGAGTTTGGCGGGAAGTACATGGTGTTCTCAAGTTCCTGCACGGTTTACGGCCAACCCGATGTTTTGCCGGTAACCGAGCAAACTCCCCGTAAACCTGCGATGTCGCCTTATGGCAATACTAAGAGGGTGGGTGAGGATATCATTCAGGATACAGTAAATTCAACCAAAGGAATTTATGCCATTGCATTGCGATATTTCAATCCCATTGGGGCACACCCATCGGCTGAGATTGGTGAATTACCATTGGGTAAACCCGATAACCTTGTTCCTTTTATAACTCAAACGGCTGCCGGTATTCGTGAGAAGCTACAAATCTTTGGAAACGATTACAATACTCCAGATGGCACAGCCATTCGCGATTATTTCCATGTGGTTGATCTGGCTCGTGCACATGTGCTTGCCTTACAACGAATGATTGAGGGGAAAAGCAAGGAACAGTATGAGGTGTTTAACGTTGGCGCCGGTCGAGGTATTACCGTTTTGGAAATAGTAAAGGCTTTTGAAAGGGTTACCGGCGTAAAACTCAACTACGAGATTGTAGGCCGCAGAGCCGGCGATATTGAGAAGGTTTGGGCCGATACCACTTTAGCTCAAAAGGAATTGGGGTGGAAGGCTCAAAGCACGCTTGAAGAAGCGCTGCTTACCGCCTGGAACTGGGAGAAGAAGGTGAGGGGGATGTGAGGAAAAAGGAAAAAGGAAAAAGGATAAAGGATAAAGGATAAAGGATAAAGATAAAGGTTAAAGAGCATGCCCCGCACTGCGGGGTTCAAAATTAAAGAACCTGTCCCGCAAAGCGGGAAAAAAGGATAAGGGATAAAGGATAAAGGATAAAGGATAAAGGGTCTGTCCCACATTAGCGGGATTCAAAATTCAAGAACCTGTCCCGTAAAGCGGGATTCAGGACTCAAGATTCAAAATTTCAAATTCCAGATTACAGAACCTGTTCCGCGATGTGAAATTCAAGATTAAACTGCTTAACAGCCTTTAACCTGCGTCATCAGTTTTTCATTCCAATTCATAAGCTACGAGCAACAAACAACAAACAAAATCATCTGCATCATCAGTGTTCCGTTTTCAATTCGCGAACATCTCTACGATTATTTTTGGGCTTGTTGTTAAACATTTCCCTAGAGTCTCGCAAACATTTTTTATTGGTTACCTTTGCTGGCGTTGAGTTCATGAGCTCAACGTAATTAATGTTTAACCAATAAATTAAACAAACTATGCGTAAAAAAATGTTTTTCAGTAACATGGTAAAGCGATTTACCAAATGGTCGCACAAGGGTTACGGTGTTTTTGAGAGTTTTAAAACGGTGGTAACCATTGGGGTATTGCCCTTTTCTTATTGTTTGCTGGCCATGCCAATGGCAACCTTTGCCCAGCCCGACAGCGTTGCGGTAACAAAAAATGTTGATATCGAAGAGGTAGTTGTAAATGCTCGTAAAAAGGCGAGTACCTATTCCGAGCTTACCAGGGTAGTAAGGGTTGTTAACCGCGATGAGCTGGGGCAGCGAAAGGCCACCGCGCTTGGCGAGTTGCTCGAGCAGGTGGCGGCTATTGATATCAGGCAGCGCGGAGCAAATGGTATTCAGGCCGACATTAATTTCAGGGGTGGTTCGTTCGATCAGGTCATGGTATTACTGAATGGCATCAACATTACCGATCCGCAAACCGGTCATCACAACCTAAACATTCCCATTAATATTGATGCGGTAGATCGGATCGAAATTCTGCAAGGCCCAGGTGCTAGAGAGTACGGTGTTGGGGCTTTTGCTGGTGCAATTAACATTATTACTAAGCCCGATAGCAATAGTAGTGGTCAACTTTCCTTTTTTGCAGGACAACATGGCTTAGCCAAAGTGTCGGGTTCGCAAAATTTTGGAACTAAAAAATTACGTTCCTTTGTTGCAACATCGTTCGATAGGAGCGATGGGTATATTGAAAATACCGATTTCAAAAATCTTAATATCTACCTTCACACATCTTATACACTCGATAAAGCAGAGCTTAACTTTTTTGCAGGATATCAGGATAAGGGTTTTGGGGCTAATAGTTTTTATACGCCTAAATATCCCAACCAGTATGAGGCTACCAAAACCATCTTAGGTTCGGTTAGTCTTGATAAACCATGGAAGAATTATGCATTGAAAACAGCTGGTTATTACCGTAAACATACCGACAGGTTTGAACTTTTCCGAAGCAATCCGGCAGTGTGGTATACCGGGCATAACTACCATGCTACCGATATTTACGGAGCAAAACTTTCGGTAAGTCGTTTTTACCGGTGGGGTAAAACCGATGCGGGGCTTGAATTAAGGCGAGAGGAAATACTGAGCAATAGGCTCGGAACCCCTTTAGCCGATTCCGTTAAGGTTTGGGGTGAAGATGTTTACTACAAAAAAGGCGATTCACGTAATCATCTTATGGCTTATGCCAGCCAAAATTTCTTTTTTAAGCAGTTTTCTTTTTCGGTTGGTGGGCAGTTTAATCATTCCAACAAGTTTGGTGATATTTGGACCTGGGGGGCCGATTTGTCATATGACCTATATCAGCACCTAAGGCCTTTTGTTTCGGTTAACCGATCGTTCAGGTTGCCAACCTTTACCGATTTATACTACCAGGGCCTAACCAATATAGGCAATCCAAACCTGAAAGCAGAGTTTGCCACTACATATGAATCGGGCTTAAAATTAAAGCAGAATAGGTTGATAGCTGAACTTGCTTTATTTTACAGGCAGGGTAACGATATTATCGACTGGGTAAAACCCGCAAACGAAACGGTTTGGACAACTGTGAACTATACTAAACTTAACTCGTGGGGTGCAAATGTCAACTTTAGTGTTAACACTAAAAATCTTAATATTTACACCGATAGGATTACTCTATCGTATGCATTTACCGAAAGTGAAAAGGGTAAAAGCGAACTTGACTCATACTATGTACTTGATTACCTGAAACATTGTATAACCCTATACGCTCAGCATTCCAGCAAAAATCTATTCCTGAACTGGACGCTTAGGTATCAGGATCGAAACGGTGAATACCTAAAATATATCGATACAAACACTTCGGTACCAACCTCTTATCCTAATGTTTTACTAATTGATGTAAGGGCTGGATATGTTTTCGAAAAAGTAAATATCTTTTTTGATGTTAATAATCTCTTTGGTAGTCAATATGTTGACATTGCCAATGTGACACAGCCAGGTCGATGGATTGGACTTGGAATTAATTACAGATTTGATTTATAACATGTAAAAGAGTTTGCATTTCTACTCGTTAATTGATTTATTTGCAAACTCAAACCAAAAACAGTTTATAAAATGAAGAAATTAGTACTAATTGCATCGGCGCTACTTGTTGTTGGCGGTTTAGCTTTGACATCATGCGGATCCAAGGCTAGCGACACCACTAACCAAGCTAAAACGGAATGCTGTGGTGGTCACAGCAAGGAAGAGGAAAAGAGTTGCTGCGACTCAACAAAGGTTAACACACCTGCCGATAGCACCAAGAATGATGGTTGCTGCAGCGGTAAGGAGCATAAAGAACCTTGCGATAAACCATGTGAGCATAAACACTAGCCGAAAGATAAAAGAAAAAAGGCCGTCGTTATTCGACGGTCTTTCTTTTTCTGTTTAGTCTAACTTGCTTAGAAATGGGCTAAGGAGTGAATGAATCCTGTAACCACTTTCCCGCTTTCATAGTCAAGTTCCGATCCAAAAAGGCTGTGAGGAATTGAGAAAATAATGATGGTTATAACAGCTGCAAATATTGCAATTGCAGGCCTATTGCTTTTACGGTTAACCAGATAGGCCAAAAGCCATGCAGCAAAAGCAATAAGCGTTTTATTATCGGTAAGGTCATAACCAAAGGGGAACCCCGTCCAGTAAGCCCCAAATGCATATTTCTGAACAATAGGGCCTAGGATTAAACCGCCAATAAATAGAAGGGCAAGGCTTACGGTAATATTCCGTTTATAGGAAGGGATGCTTAATGTAGCCTGTAAACCTGTTAAGTTAGAGAATAACATTGCTAGGAACATGAATAGAATATGTGGGATTAAGACCCAAGTAGGTACTGGGTCCTTATACCTTATGATAATTGGATTATCCTTGAATAAAAATAGGCTATTAGCACCATCAACTATTTCAATAAAGTATTCAAGCTTTGCAGCAGCGGGCATTTTGGGAAGGTAAGCTTCCTGCTTGTTTTCATCAACTGCAATAAATGGGATCGATGAAAATTCCTCGTTAACCTTGAAACGCTTGTAATGTAGCGATGCAATGGCATTTAATGGGAGGTGAAGGGTTATTCTCGTGTCCTTATCGCTTTCACCACTACGTAGGAGCTTGGATCTATACTCAACACTGTCAATTAAATAGCTAACTCGCTTAGGATGTGTAGGCCCTGTGAGGCGTTGATAGACAGCGGCTGACAGAGTTATAGCGAGGGCTAGAGAAAAAATTATAAATTTTTTCATGTTTAATGTAAAGTTTATGGTTAAAGTTCAACAGTAAACTCCATTTCATTCTTATCCCTTATGACCTTGACAGTTGCTTTAGTACCAGGCTCAAGGGCTGAAAGGGCTTCGGTGTAATCGTAAATATTCTTTATGCTTTTCTGATTTATGGCAATAATCAAATCGCCAACCTGAATGCCGGCAATTTCGGCAGGCTTACCCTCGGTAACGCCAATAACCTTGAGCCCCTCGTCCGATGTACCACTAACATCAGGCATAATCCCCAGTTTAACCTTAATTTTTGGTGAACGCGATGATGAAATGGATCGTGTGCTTGATTTTGTGAAGGTGAGAGGTTTTTGCATGGTTGCTAACTCTAGGGCTAAACGATATGTGTAATCGGAAACATTTTGCATTCCATTAATGTTGAGTAGTGCTACATCATCGTATGGAGTATGGTAATCCTCATGTAATCCCGTGTGAATAAAGAAAACAGGTATGTTTTTGGAGTAGAACGAGGCATGGTCGGAAGGGCCAAAGCCATCGGGAACCAACTTTAGGTTGAACAGGCTATCGGAATTCAGGGCGTTCAGAATGGAATCGGCTTCAAAGGAGGTTTTTGAACCGTGAACCTCAAGTTCACGGTTGCGTAATCGGCCCACCATGTCGAGGTTAATCATAGCCTTTATGCTTTCAACCGGTATTAGGGTAGAGTCAACAAACCGTTGCGAGCCTATAAGTCCTTTTTCTTCGGCACCAAAAGCCACAAACACAATACTTCGCTTAATTTTTTTCTGTTCCGATGCTAACTTTTGGGCAATTTCAAGCATGGCCACAACGCCAGAGGCGTTATCGTCGGCGCCATTATGAACGGCAAGCTGGCCAGGGTTTCTGCTACCCCCCATTTCGCCCATCCCTAAATGGTCGTAATGCGCACCAATCACAATATATTCGTTTGCATACTTTGGATCGGAACCAGGTAGCATAGCCACAACGTTTTGGGTTTCAATAGGGTTGTATAGTTTTGCTACCTTACCGCAAACACTAACCCCCAAGGGTTGTGACGAGATGCTGCTTTCTTTGATCTTTTTTGCAATATCGGAACACAAACCAATAGGTTTGAGTAGTTTTGCTGATGCATCGGGCGAAAGAATAAAAAGGGGTAGGTTCGGTATATTTCGGAAGTCAACATCGATGTATTTGCTTAAAGTATCGTTGCTGACAATGATTATTCCAGCAGCACCTTGATTCTTAGCAACCTCTAAAAGTTTAGCATTCAAATACTCATATTTCTGGTCATTAGGGTAGTAGATAACAGCCCATTTCCTCCGAACTTTAACATTTTGGTATGAAGTCTCATCGCCTTTTCCAACAAAAATGGCTTCAGCACAAAGTGAATCGGAACCGTTAACGGTGGGAGCAGAGAAGTCGCGGCCAAACTCAAATTTTTCACCATTAATCATTAAGTTGGTTTTCTTTTCGAACTCAGGATTGAAATTCTTAAAGGAAAAGAATTGATACCCCTTTTTGCCTAGTAGGGTTAGACCATACTCGCGAAATTCATCCCTGATATACTTTGCCGCAACTTTATCCTGAACTGTTCCTGGTTGCCGCCCTTTTAAGCTATCGGAAGCCAGAAAACTTATGTGGTATAAAAGTTCGTTACTGGTAATATCAGCATTTCGTTTAATCTGGGCGTTTAAGGTTGAAGAAACGAATAACAAAACAACAAGTATAATCCTTTGCATTGTGGTAAAAATTTGTATTGTTAACAATAGAATTCAAATATAGCTTAAATCATCAACTAATTTTTTTATTATTGCTGTCAATTTTAGTACCAATTTTTTAGGGGATGGAAAAAATCAAAATTTCTGAACGTAAGTTAATTCTTTTTACTGTTGGTTTGCTAATAGTAGCAGGAGTTGTTCGATTGGGATTTTATAAAGTGGGAGTATGGCTATTCTACTTGGCATTTGTACCAATTATTTTGCATAGGTTGAGGTTTTATATCAGGAATTGGAAGAATCTACATAAAGCAGACGGGTATAGGCGGTTCACGTTGGGGTTTATTATTGCTACTATTATTCTAAACCTTTTAGGATTTCAAGATGTAGAGTTTGTTTTACTTTTTGTTCTAGCCATTGACTATTTGATTGTTGTGCAAAATCCAAAGGTTACAGGTGGTAAGGAATAGAGCAGTATACAAGCTTAGCCCGTTGTGGCAGCGTGCCATTATTGGTGGTAGCATTTGGGGCGCACTTGAAATCACCTTGGGTTCGGCATTACACAACCTGATGATTCCCATGGCAGCTGGAACTCTACTGGCATTTCTTGGAGTTTTTACCGTTTCGGTTATTTCGGCTAACGATATTCAGAGGGGATTTTTTTGGAGGGCTGCTCTAATCTGTGCTTTACTAAAGTCTGTATCGCCAAGCGCTGTTATAGTACCGCCTATGGTGGGAATTATGGTTGAGGGGCTATTGATGGAGGCCGGAGTGCTGGTTTTGGGAGCAAATGCTTTTGGGCTAGCGGTAGGCGGTGGTTTGGCTATGCTCTCTATACCACTATTTAAAGCAGCTCGACTTTTTATGCTTTATGGTCAAGGAATTGTGGATTTCTTTATGGGTTTGATTTCCCAAGTATCAAAAAGTAATACCATTGATATTACCAACTCATTAATTTACTCCATACTAATCATCTACTTGATTTTAGGCATACTGGCGGCTTTAATCGGGTTTAGTTTAGGTCAAAAGGTCTCCACCTTTGGTTCAAGTCAAATTGAGCTGACTATTTTTGGAGAAAAGAGAGGAAAGGTAGATTTTAGTAACTATTTACTACTGATTATTCATCTTGTTGCACTGGTTGCATACCTTACTTATGCCTCGGCAATGCCCATTGCTATTGCAATTTTGAGTGGAGGGGTATATGTTTTGTTAACCGTTCTATTTTACGAAAGACCTCGAAGAGTGCTGTTGAAACCTTTTTTTGTTGCGCCTGTTTTTGTTTTTTCTTTCTTAATCCCGCTTTTTACAACCAAGGCTGCTTTAGTGCCAATGTATGGCACCTATATTTTTGTGAGGGCTATCTTTGTTGTGGTTACGTTGGCTGCAATTGGAACTGAACTTGCAAAACCGGCTGTTAGCCAGTTTTTTAACAGGGGATTTTTTAGCCCGGTTTATTATGCCTCCAGTATGGCATTCAATGCATTGCCTATTTACCTGAATGTTTTCAGGAACATCAATTTTTCGGCATCAAACGCTATTAAAGATATTCAGGGAGTAATAAAAAATTCCGGTTGGAGAGGAAATAGGCCTATTATAATCATTACAGGCGGGTTAGGCGAGGGCAAATCAACCTACCTTGAAAATCTACTGAAAATTTTGGGAAAGGATAATGCGATAAACTTTAGAGGATTTATCGCCAGAGGTATAGGTGCGCCTCCACTACGAGAGGGGTATAATTTACGGATAATCCCAGATGGTAAAGAAATGATGTTGTGCCATCGTATTGGTACTTGTGGCCTGCCAAATAAATCATTCGAGTTCAATGATGAGGTTATTAAGGGGCTAACTCCCGAACTTGTTTCAATTAAAGCTGATGACATACTCGTAATTGACGAGGTAGGGCGAATGGAACTTTACGGCGAGGTATGGGCTGAGTTAATGGAACACCATCTTACTAAAACCAAAAATGTTTTGGTGTTTACTGTTAGGCGCGAAAATCTGATGCATGTTGCTGAACGGTGGAATCTAAACGATGCCTTTGTGTTTGATATTGCAAATGTTCCCGCTGAAGTAGCAGCCAACAGTATTAAAGGTTTAATTCTCTGTTACAACTCGGCCAGTTCCCGAAAGTAGTGATCGGGTATCGATTATTGATGTTCCATGAATAGCGGGGTAGACAATTACAACATTCTTATCGGAGATAATTTGGCTGGTAAGTAGAAGAGTGTTCTGAATATCGCTGTTATAGGCTATTGTTCCTTTACGGGCAGAAATTATAATTCCTAGTGCGTTAGTATCGATGTCTTTTAGGTGGTTAAACCCTTCCTCCCATTTGCGTATTTCCTTTACGGTTGGTTTTAGCTTACTGAATGTAGAGGGAAGTTCAGCCAATACGTTCTCGGAATGAATTCTATCAACAATCAGGGTTAGCTCCCGATGAGTTTTCTTTATAATTCTTTCAAGACTTTTCATGTAGTTCCTAAAATCGGGATCAAATTCGGCATTGCTGGGGATTAAAATATGGACTTGCGAAAGCTGCTCTATGGGTTGTTTAAGGCTACAGATGTAAACGGGCTGCTTGACATCAGCCAGCACCCCTTCCAGTATTGTTCCAAAAATCCATCGGCGCGATGAGATGTACTTACCCGACCACCCCATTATGATTTTAGATGCAAGCATTTCCTTTGCTGCTCTCACAATTCCTGATGAGATGTTGACATCAACCCGAAAAGCCCACTCCGTATCAACGCCAAAGCTATGGCTAATTTCTTCCGCTTTAGCAGCGAGGTCGTTAACTTTGGAGATTTCATTCTCGTCCTTCACAACCCTAAGTAAGGTGATGGGATTTTTCCTAGTGTGTTCGCTTACATAACCAGCAAACTCAATTAGGTGCTCAATGTTTGAGGGGTTTGCAACCGGAATCAATATTTTTTCAGTATCGGAAGGTTTAAACCTAACAGCCGGGAAGGCTATGGCGTAGTTCCTTGCAGCCCTTTCGGTTACCAATGCACTCACAACACAGGAAACAAAAATTACCACAATGGTGGCATTAAGCACATTAATATCGGCAATGCCAAGTTTGTAGCCAACCAGAATAATTGCTATGGTAGCGGCTGCGTGTGCCGTACTTAAACCAAAAATTAGCTGGCGATCGAGTGTATTTAGCTTAAAAATTTTTTGAGTGAGGTATGCCGCTAGCCATTTTGAAATTATGGCAAATGAAATAAGGATAGTTGAAAGCTTTAGCGATTCGTATCCACTCACAAAAGCCTTTAGGTCAATTAGCATTCCAACGTAAAAAAGAAAGATAGGGATAAATAGGGCGTTACCAATAAATTCGATACGGTTCATGAGCATGGCTGAGGGGGGAATTTGCCTGTTTAGCACTATACCTGCCAGAAAAGCTCCTATAATAGGCTCAACACCTAAAAGCTTTGCAATTGCACTGGAGGTAAACACTGTTGCAAGAATAAAAGTGTACTGAGCCATTTGGTCGGAAGAGAGATTCCTAAGAAACCATAGGGTAATACGGGGGAGTAAAAAAATAACAAATAGGACAAAAGCCAGAATCTTAGGTATAAGTAAAAGGAACCCATTTAATCCGGCATTTGCCGATAACGATGTGATGATAACAAAAATGAGAAGGACAAGGGTATCGGTTATTATTGTTCCCCCAATTGATAGTTCAACTGGCAGAGTTTTTGTGATTCGAAGGCGGGAAACAACTGGAAATGCAATCATGGTTTGGGTTGAAAACATGCTTGCAATCAGGAGCGATGGTAAATACCCAAACTCCAAAAAATACTTGCAGATAGTAAAACCAAACAGGAAAGGAATTGTAAAGGTCAGAAGCCCAAATGTGATGTTCTTGCGTTGGTTTTTCAAAAAACTTCCCACCTCCAATTCTAATCCGGCCAAAAACATTAAATATATAAGCCCAACGTTTCCAAGTAGTTCAATGCTACCTTGTGTATCAAGAATGTTTAGCCCAGAGGTTCCCAACATCATACCGGCGATAATAAGGCCAATAATGCCCGGGAGTTTTAGTTTTGAAAAAACTAAGGGGATAATAAATATCACTAAAAGGGTAATTCCAAAAACTGTAATAGGCTCACTAATAGGGAGATGAAACCCTGAACTTTCCATTTCTATTCTTGGGTTTATTTTTGCGTAAAATAATAAAAAAATTAGGCGTAATGGACAAAATTCAGGCTATTTTTTAGATAATCTGTTCTAATGGACATTTTTCAGGCTTTTTATTCTTAATGTTTTTCGAGATAAGCAAATTGTATTAATAATTTTGTATGTCAGGTAAGCAGAAACAGGCTCTGCTGGGGAGCAACCTGTCAGGAATACCCTGACCGACTGGAGTGGTCATAAAGGCTGGCGATCGTCAGCCTTTATTTATTGACTATTCCAAGAGTAAATGCCTTCAAAAACCCATTTATAAACTTTTCTTTTCGTTTGCGGCTTAGCCCGTTATGATTTCGCA
>Ga0101944_10000477_pt1 | contig 116333 bp, 105 predicted proteins | sample DewCreD2012metaG_FD_75245 | JGI IMG/M metagenome (GOLD analysis project Ga0101944, IMG submission 75245) | Hot spring sediment bacterial and archeal communities from British Columbia, Canada, to study Microbial Dark Matter (Phase II) - Dewar... ... | reverse complement strand
CGGTTTGCGAGCATTCCGGGCCTCTGGGTGCGCGCCGTCGCGGTACGACGGTCGCGTTTTGAAATGGCCGCTTCCCGCGGCAGGTCCGGGAGGTAACCGTCGTGCTGCTCCGGCTATAGCCGGTTTGCAAGCGCTCCGGGCCTCTGGCGGCGCGCCGTCGCGGTACGACGGTCGCGTTTTGAAATGGCCGCTTCCCGCGGCAGGTCCGGGAGGTAACCGTCGTGCTGCTCCGGCTCTAGCCGGTTTGCGAGCATTCCGGGCCTCTGGATGTGCGCCGTCGCGGTACGACGGTCGCGTTTTGAAATGGCCGCTTTTCGCGGCGCCACTCCTCGCGGCAGCCAATCCTCGTGACAAGCGCAGATTAAAATGCAACAGGCCGCCTGATGTCAAGAGGGGACTTTAGCCTGCGAATCGACTTGCTAAGATGCAATTTCCATTATACACTGTTCGAGCTCAAAAAAGCCATTGACAAGTCCGCAAATAGATATATAATTATCGAATTAATTGCGCGCATGGCTGTTGAGCGAAAAGACTGATGCTTCGGCCCAGGGGTAAGAAGAATGGAAATTCAGGTACAGGAACTGCTGGACAGGATCAGGAACGAAGGGATTGAATCGGCCAGAAAGCAGGCTGATGAAATGCTCGCTGAGGCAAGAGCCCGGGCAGAGGAAATCATAGCAAAAGCTTCTCAGGAAGCGGAAAATCTGGTTGCCGCGGCCCAGCAGCGGATTACTTCTCTGGAATCAGCTTCAAGAGAGAGCCTGCTCCAGGCTTCCCGCGATACCATGATCGCACTTCGCCAGAGTATCCAGAAATTTTTTGATGCAGCACTGCGTGCCGATGTCAATGCTGCATTCAATGCCGGGGTTGCTGCCCAGGTTATTCCGGAAATTCTGAAAGCTCTTGCCGCAACAGAACAGACAGGAGATTTTGAGGTACTTCTTCCCCCCGCGGTGCTCGCTTCCCTGGATTCGAGTCTTGCGTCGAGAATTGCCAAGGATATCGGCAGGGGAGTGAAATTCAATCCCTATCCCTCGATCGATGCGGGTTTCCGAGTTGCACTGCAGGGTTCATCAGCGCAATATGATTTCTCTGCCGATGTAATTGCGAACGTGCTCTCTGCACGAGTCAATAGAATTCTGGCTGAATATCTCAAAGAGGCCGCAGGGAGCATTGCCTAGCATGAAGCGGTACTGGTATTTCGCTTCTACACTTCCATCATTTCCGTTTGGCGCTCCACCACCGATGTCTGTGCAGGAATTCGATATTCTCTGCGAACGGCTCGTCGAGGCTGAAGATCTTTCTCTGCTGAAGGCTGTGGAACTGGTGCGTGAAGGAGACCGGGTTCCAGGAATGGAAAAGTCGCCATTCCTTGCAGCGTACTTCGATTGGGAACGAGGCATCAGGAATGCTCTGGTGCAGATCCGCGCCAGAGAGCTCAAGTGGCCGGCAGACAGCTTTATGAGGCAGGGTATCGCTCCGCAGTTGGCAGTGCAGGCTGCGCAGGCGGTTTATTCTGCGCCTGATCCTCTTCAGGCAGAACTGACGTTTGAGCGCGAACGATGGAACGCGATCGAGTCGCTTTCTGCGCTTTCAGCCTTCGATCTCGATTATCTCATAGCGTACAAGCTCAAGCTTCTCATCGCCGCACGGTGCGCCAGCTTCGACAACGACAAAGGGATGCAAGGCTTTCAGAACTATTATCAGGATATTCTCCAAACGGCCCCGGAAGCGGCCGGCAGTGTCAATGACAGTGGAGTTGCATCATGACGACAGGAAAGGTTACGGCAGTCAACGGGAACATGGTCTCCATCGCTGCTGACGGAATCGTGACCATGAACGAAGTTGCCTATATTTCGAATGGTTCCCGCGAATTGAAGAGCGAGGTTATCCGCATTCGCGGCAATTCGGTTCAGGTCCAGGTGTACGAAATTACCAGAGGCATCAAAATCGGAGATCCGGTTCGGTTTACAGGTGAATTGCTCTCGGTAGAGCTGGGTCCTGGACTGCTTGGCCAGATCTACGATGGTCTTCAGAACCCATTGCCCGGCATTGCGGAAAAAACAGGCTACTTTCTCGAGCCGGGACTCTATCTCAAAGCCCTGCCGCGCAATGTGAAGTGGCATTTTACTCCTGCGGTCAAGCCCGGCGATGTTCTGAGGGCAGGAACGCCGCTCGGCTGGGTGCCTGAGCTCCATTTCAAGCATCAGATTATGCTTCCCTTCGATTTTGCAGGCGACTGGAAGGTGGTTCGCGTCACCAGCGAAAGCGACTATACCGTTGAGGATACCATTGCAGAGGTAGAAGATAGCAGGGGATCGAAGCGAGAGGTGCGCATGTCCTTCAGCTGGCCGGTCAAGCGTGCCGTTCGCTGTTATGCAGAGCGCCTGAAACCGGAAACACCCCTTGTCACCAAAACCCGAATCATCGACACCTTTTTCCCGGTCGCAAAGGGCGGAACCTACTGCATCCCCGGCCCCTTCGGTGCGGGCAAAACCGTTCTCCAGCAGGTAACAAGCCGCAATGCCGAGGTCGATATCGTATTGATCGCCGCCTGCGGAGAGCGCGCCGGTGAAGTTGTCGAGACGCTTAAGGAATTCCCCGAGATTATCGATCCGAAGACAGGCCGCTCGCTGATGGAGCGTACGGTCATTATCTGCAATACCTCATCGATGCCGGTTGCAGCGCGCGAAGCATCGGTCTATACGGCTGTCACGATAGCCGAATACTACCGCCAGATGGGGCTCGACATTCTGCTCCTGGCAGACTCGACCAGCCGCTGGGCTCAGGCAATGCGCGAAATGTCCGGCCGCCTCGAAGAGATCCCCGGTGAAGAAGCCTTCCCTGCCTACCTCGAGTCGGTCATTGCAGCGTTCTACGAACGCGCGGGTATTGTGCGCCTGTACGATGGCAGAACCGGCTCGGTCACCATCGGTGGTACGGTATCTCCTGCCGGCGGCAACTTCGAGGAGCCGGTAACCCAGGCGACCCTCAAGGTCGTCGGTGCATTTCACGGATTGTCACGCGAGCGCTCCGATGCCCGCAAATACCCTGCAATCCATCCGCTTGATTCATGGTCGAAATACCAGGGCATCATGCCTGGCTCTGCAGTGCAGTACGCTCACTCCTTCCTGAGGCGCGGTGCCGAAGTGGGCGCCATGATGAAGGTTGTCGGTGAAGAGGGCACGAGCCTCGAGGACTATGTCGTCTATCTCAAAGGAGAATTCCTCGACGCTGTCTATCTTCAGCAGAACTCCTTCGACCCGGTCGATGCAGCAGTTCCACCGCACAGGCAGAAACATGTGTTCAAGCTCGTTCTGAAAATACTCGCTGCCGAATGTTCCTTTGCCAGCAAGGAAGAAGCGCGTGAATTCTTCTACGAACTCAGGCAGACCATGCTGGACCTCAATGGCACTCCGGAATCCAGCGAAATATACCGCACACTGTATCAGAAAGTGGAAGATGCTATTGCGGCACGCAAACCGCACTACGATGCGCACGGACTTAGGGCGATCGGCCTGGTGGAGTAAGCGATGAACAGAATATACTCACGAATCGAATCGATTGTCGGCAACGTCATTTCGGTAAAATCAACCGGTGTCGCCTATGGCGAACTGGCTGAAGTCAAGACCCGCTATGGAGTATCCCTCGCCGAGACGATAAGACTCGAAGGGGAAATGGTTTATCTGCAGGTATTTGCTGGAGGCCGGGGCATCTCGACCGGAGATGAGGTGCGCTTCCTCGGGCATCCCATGCGGGTAAGCTTTTCCGACAGCCTGAAGGGCAGAATTTTCGACGGCGCCGGAGAGCCGCGCGACGGAGGACCGACCCTTTCCGAGAACCTCATTCCCATCGTCACCCCATCGGTCAACCCCTACAAGCGTATCGTGCCGAGAGAAATGATCAGAACTGGCATTCCCATGATCGATGTATTCAACACACTCGTGAAGAGCCAGAAACTCCCCATCTTCTCGGTGTCGGGCGAGCCCTACAACCCTCTGCTTGCTCGCATCGCGATGCAGGCCGAAGTCGACCTCATCATTCTTGGGGGCATGGGGCTTAAATACGACGACTACCTTTTCTTCAGGGATACACTCGAGCAGGGAGGAGCGCTCTCCAAGACCATCATGTTCGTGCATACTGCATCGGACCCGGTCGTCGAATGCCTCATGGTACCGGACATCTCGCTTGCGGTTGCAGAGCGCTTTGCCCTCAAGGGTCTCAACGTGCTCGTACTGCTCACGGATATGACCAATTTCGCAGACGCCATGAAGGAAATCGCCATAACCCAGGAACAGGTTCCTTCAAACCGCGGCTATCCGGGAGACCTCTATTCTCAGCTTGCAGCACGATACGAAAAGGCAGTCGACTTTTCTGATGCCGGTTCCATCACGATTCTGGCTGTTACCACCATGCCGGGCGATGACGTAACCCACCCCATCCCCGACAACACAGGCTATATCACCGAAGGCCAGTTCTATCTGCGAAACGGCCGCATTGAGCCTTTCGGCTCCCTTTCACGACTCAAGCAGATGGTCAACGGCAAAACGCGTGAAGACCACCGCTCGATCATGGACGCCATGATAAAGCTCTATGCTGCCTACAGGGACACTCTGGAAAAGAAATCGATGGGATTCCAGATGAGCGTATGGGATCGCAAACTGCTCAAATATGGCGAGCTGTTCGAACAGCGGATGATGGACCTTTCGGTCAATATTCCTCTGGAAAAGGCGCTCGACCAGTGCTGGGAGATTCTTGCGGAATGCTTTGAACCGAGGGAAACCGGCCTGAGGACTGAGCTCATCCAGAAATTCTGGGTTGGCCGGAAATAAGCGCACCGAAACAAGCGGAGATCGAAACCGATGGCGAAGATAAGGCTGACCAAAACGGAGCTCAAGAAGAAAAAAGACGAGCTCAAGATGTTTCAGCGCTATCTTCCTACACTGCAGCTCAAGAAACAGCAGCTGCAGCTGGAAGTACGCAGTGTGCAGACACGTCTGGCCCAGCTCGAGGCAGCATGCGCTACGCTTGAAAAAGAATACGAACCCTGGGTTGCTGTTTTCTCAGAACAGCAAAAGGCAAGAACCAGCAATGGCGCACCTCTGCTCAAGATTTCCGCCATCAAGACCGATACCGGAAACATAGCCGGCGTATCCATTCCGGTGTTCCAGGGAGTCGAATTCGAAAAATCGCAATACGATCTGTTCATTACTCCACCATGGGTAGACAGGGCGCTCAATCTTCTGGAGCGACTGCTCAGCGCTCGAATGGAGCTCGAAGTTGTCACGAAACAGCGCGACCTGCTCGCCCATGAGCTGAGGATCACCACTCAGCGCGTCAATCTTTTCGAAAAGGTAAAGATTCCCGAGACCATCGCCATTATCCGCAAAATCCGCATCTATCTTGGCGATCAGCAGACAGCACAGGTCGTGCGCGGAAAGATCGCCAAGCGCAAGGTGGAAGGAGAAGAGCGATGATTGTCCCGATGAAAAAATTCTACCTTGTCGTTCTTGACAGGGATCGGCACTCGGCTCCTTCTGCACTGCGAAAGATTGGCGTAGCCCATGTGGAAGAGCTTCAGGGAAGCGGCGAAACCTGCAGAACGCTGGAGCGCGAACGCTCGGATGCTCAGACAGCGCTATACCTTGTGCAGAACTATGCGCAGAAATCGGATCTGTCCCGCGCAAAGAAAGAATTGGCTGCGCTAAAAAGCGGAGACAGAAAGGCAAGCCCCTCCATGCTTGAGGACGCTCGTTCGCGCGTAAAAGCGATCATGGCGCTCAAACAGGAAATGGATGTACTGAATGAACGCAGAGTACAGCTTGTACGCGAAATCGACCGGGTCGAAAGCTGGGGTGAAATATCAAAAGACCAGCTCGCCTCACTTCAGCAGAAGCTTGGACTTGTGATCCGCCTGTACGAAGGACCGGCACGGTCCGCAGGAGAGCTTCCGAAAACGATTGATTACGTGGTGCTCAAATCGCCAAGGGGCCGCCTGCGAATCGCTTCCGTGCTGGAAGAGGGCGAAAAAGAACCAGCATTTCCCTCAGTGTTTCAGGAATTCGAGCCCCCTGAAAAAACTCTTTCGGAAATGCGAAATGAATTGGCAGCCATTGCCGCAAGAATCAGCGAAATCCATGCAGAATTGAGGGCTCTCGCTCCATCGATAGGCGTAATTCAGATTCTGGTCTCCGCGCTGGATGAAGATATCCGGCTCGAGCGCCTGCGGTCCGGCATGCCTGGCCAGGACAGACTGTGCTATCTCAAGGGATATGTACCTGCTAGAGACATGGAAAGTATGAAGACTCTGGCAGCGAAACACGGCTGGGCTATCGGGTTTGACGATCCGGCAGATGATGAGCTTCCACCGACGCTGGTCGAAAATCCGCCGGCAGTCCAGATTATCGAGCCAGTATTCGAATTCCTCGGCACCATTCCCAATTATCGCGAATACGACATTTCCCTGTGGTTCCTTTTATTCTTCTCACTGTTTTTCGCGATGATCTTTGGAGATGCAGGCTATGGCACCCTGATTCTGGCCGGCTCGCTCGCGTCAATCCTGGCGGGGCGTGCAAAGGGAAGGAAGGCCGGGAAGGCAGAGATTCTCTTTGCTCTTCTTGGCGGTGTGACGGTGGTATGGGGTGCTTTGACGGCTACATGGTTCGGAATAGGATATGAACAGCTGCCGCCATTTCTGCGCTCTCTTTCCCTAAACCTCATCAATGGCAGAAGCCCGGTGGACAGCGAACGCAATATCAAGGTTTTCTGCTTCATCATCGGTCTTATTCAGCTTTCCATAGCCCATTTCAAGAATATCCGGCGGGATTTTCCCGATCTGAAATTTCTTTCCCAGGTTGGATCACTGCTTCTTCTTGCAGGAATGTTCAATGCGGCGCTCAATCTTGTTATCGATGCAACGCGCTTTCCCATAAGGAATTGGGCGCTTATCTGTATCGCTGCGGGTTTTGCGCTTGTATTCATGTTCGGAAACTGGAATGGAAAACTGGGATCCAGTCTGGTGGAAAGCCTGAAAAGCCTGATACCGACCTTTCTTGGCACGGTGAGCGTGTTTGCGGATATTGTGTCGTACATCCGCCTATGGGCAGTCGGTCTTGCGGGGCTTGCAATTTCCCAGACCGTGAATGGCATGGCGGCAGGAATACTGCAGGGCGCGGGCGGTTTCATTATTGGATTTCTGATCAAGGTATTCATCGCGATTGTTCTTCTTGTAGTGAGCCATTCGATGAATTTCGTGCTTACCGTTCTTTCGGTGGTGGTACATGGCATAAGACTCAACATGCTGGAATTTTCCGGACATCTGGGAATGGAATGGTCCGGTTACAAATATGATCCGCTGAGGGAGAACCCGGTTCTCCAGGCGATACGGCATACTTCAGGTGAGGAGACAGACGTATGAACATTGCAATGATTGGGGCAGCCTGCGTGCTCGGGCTGGCGGCTACGGGTTCTGGCATCGGTGCAGGAATTGCTGGAATGGCAGCAATCGGCTCCTGGAAACGCTCGTATCTCAGCAACAAGAGCCCATCGTTCCTTCTTGTCGCATTTGCTGGTGCACCGCTTACCCAGACGATCTATGGCTTCATTCTCATGGGGCGTCTCATGAATTCCACAAAAGACCCGCTTCTGCTCATCGCTGCGGGCATCATGTCGGGGCTGGCTATCGGCATGTCGGCCGTGGCGCAGGGCAAGGCCGCGGCAGCGGGCTGTGATGCATTCGGCGAAACGGGCAAGGGATTTGCCAATTACATTACTGTTGTCGGCCTCTGCGAAACAGTAGCACTGTTCGTGCTGGCATTTACTTTCAGCGCTGTCTGAACTTCAAAACGGCAGAGCAGCATTCATGTCGGATACATGCGCTTCTGCAACGAGAGCAGTAAAGGTCGGAGAGGTGCTGATGGGCTCAGGTTGGCCCGTCAGCATTCAGACAATGTGGAAGGAACCGCTCTCTGTCTTTGCTGGCCAGCATGATGAGCGCCTTCAGCCGATATTGAAAAGGCTCGCCGGTCTCAAGGCGATAGGCTGTCAGATCATTCGCTTTGCAGTGCCTGATGAAGCAGGTGCTGTGGCCTTGGGCATACTTGCCGGCGCCTCTCCGATGCCGGTGGTGGCCGACATCCATTTCGACTGGCGTCTTGCTCTGCGCTGCATGGACTTTCCTGTCGCCAAGATCCGCATAAACCCGGGGAATATCGGTGCTGAATGGAAGGTACGCGAAGTTGCCGAAAAGGCAAAGGACAAGGGCATTCCGATCCGGGTGGGTATCAATGGCGGCTCCCTGCCAAGGGATCTCGAGAAAGAACCCGACCGGGTAGAAGCGGCTTTGAAAGCGGCAGAGCGGGAAATCGAAGTGCTGGAAAGAGCCGGCTTCCATGATATTGTTGTTTCGCTCAAGATGAATGAGCCGCAAGAGGTGATTGAAGCGAACGAGCGCTTTGCCCGGCGCTTTCCCTATCCCCTGCACCTAGGCGTTACCGAAGCAGGCCCGCTCGTGGCCGGCATCGTCAGAAATACCGCTGCGCTCGTACCGCTTCTCAAAAAGGGCATCGGTGCGACAGTCCGGGTATCGCTTTCGGATTCCATGGAGCAGGAAGTCATTGCCGCAAAAGAAATACTCGCTTGTGCCGGGAAAGCAAGGAAGGGCGTGAGGATTGTTTCATGTCCGCGATGCGGCCGCGCGACCTTCGATACGCATGCCTTTACTGCACGCTGGATGGATCATCTTTACCGCATCGATACCGATGCGACCATCGCAGTGATGGGGTGCGTCGTCAACGGCCCTGGTGAAGCCCGCCACGCCGATCTTGGAATTACCGGAGCGGGAGACGCAGTGCTCATATTCAGGCATGGAGAAATCGTCCGCCGCACAACCGTACATGATGCTGACAGAGTGTTCCGCGAAGAACTCGACTCTCTCTTGGAATCGAAAAAAGTGTAATATCCGCGCTTTCTGTGCCAGGCACAGATGATGCCGGGCATCATGCGTTCTGGGGCTTTTCTTCTTCTTCTTCTTCTTCGTGAATCTTGCAGATCATCTTGTCGATCAGTTCCTTGATGAACGGATCGCTGATCGAATAGACGCGGCGAGTTTTCTTTACTTCTGAAGATACGATGCCATATCGTTTGAGAATCGCGAGGTGCTGTGAGACGACCGGCTGTGGCTGTTCCAGACATCGCCAGATATCGCCAACACAGGGAACTTCTTGATGGGCGATGAGGCAGAGAATCTTGAGACGAATAGGGTGGCCAATTGCCTTGTATTTCTGGGCATAGGGCACAAGCAAAGTTTCATCACAGGGATTCGGCTTCGTTTCCATAATTTTGCTATTATATATTGAAAAACGCAAAGCGGCAAGAAGAAAAATTTATCTATTATTGTTATTGTCCGCCGTGCGCTTTGCGATTCGGTTAGCTTTTGCAACAAGAAGACTGCCTGCAGGTCTCTGGGGCATACTCCGGTCTGATGGATAGAAACTCTGCCTCTTAAGATCGAGGAGGGCAAGAATGAGGCTTGGTTCGGCTCTGTACCTGTCTTCGGATATTGCCGCTCCGGGATTCCAGGGGGGAGAAGTGTTTCCTATGACGAGAAGACGACAATGCTGAAGGCTGGAAGAAAAATGAACCAGGGCCGCGACGAGCCCTGTATGCAAAGGGTAATCCTTTTCCCTGACGATGAGAATGTCTGGACGAATTTCATGTATCTGGTCGATAAGTCTGACTATGTCCCTCGCATGAAGGCAGTGAATTCCTTCGTGCTCGAGAGTCCTGCATGCAAGACGAAAGATGCTAGAGTCTTCGGTCAGAATCTGTGCAATCATGTTGTTCCGATTCCAGGAAACGCCGGTAGCATTCGACCAGCCGCCTCAGTATACTGGGGTTCACCCCGAAAGGTCAGCATACGATGAAACTGGATACTGCGCAAGCACTGATTGAAACACTTTCGCGCCAGAAAGTGCTGGGACAGCTGGCACAGCGAATCACGGCAGGCGAACTTCCTCTTCATATTCAGAACAGCGAAAATGCCCTGCTAGCGCTTGAGCTTGCCCTCCTGTCCCGCAATACGGAGAAGCGGTTCATAGTCATACTCCATTCCGAAAACGAAGTTGAGGATTTCGCACGCGATCTTGCGACCTTCGGTTTTGATGCGCTGACCTTTCCATCGTGGACAGGGGCTCCCTACAGACCCCTGCCGGAACGCTCGCGCATGTTTGGCGATCGGGCTTCTACCCTTGCAATACTTGCCCGCGGTGAATACCGGATTGCGGTCGTTTCAGCCCGCACGCTGGCGGTACCTGTGCCGCCGCCTGCATATATAGCCAGCAATATCCTCGTTCTCGAAAAGGGCCAGCTCTTCGATCCGCTGGCCGCTGCGGAAAGACTTTCCGCATGGGGATATCTGAGAGTTCCTTCGATAAGCCTGCCGGGAGAATTTGCGCTCAGAGGAGAAGTGCTCGACCTTTTCATGCCGGGGGACAGGGCTGCGGTAAGAATCCACTTTGATTTCGATCGGATCAGCAGGATTTCGTCTTTTGATCCTGCAAGCCAGGCTGGCTATGAATCTCTGTCTCGTATCACACTGCGTCCTCTTAAGGAAGTTATCTGGGATGCGTCCCGTATTGCTGAGGCAGAACGGCATGTGAAGGAATTTTCCGGAAGTGATGAACGGGCTCATGCGATATTGGACATGCTGAAAGAAGGCATGGGATTTCAGGGGGAGGAGCTCTGGTTTCCGCAGGCCTTCGAGCGGATCTACAGCCTGGCGGATTATGCAGACGAGCAGACCGTGCTGGTTTTTGCGGCAAGCGAACGAATCGAAGCGCTCGCAGAAACGATACGCAAGGAATATGCATCTTCTTACCGCATGGCATTGAGAGAGGGTTTTGTGCCACCGCCGGACAGGGTGCACTGCAATATCGCCGAATTGCGGGCGAAAGCCGCCAATGCGATTCTCTGCTATGCGCTTAAAAGCGAAGAAAAGGCAGAGGAACGCATTCTGCTGGGAGCGGAGCCGCCCCGTTCCTATTTCGGCAATATACGGCTTTTCAGAGAAGAGCTGGAAGGATTCAAGAAGGACGGCTATCGAACCTGCATCATCGCATCGACAAAACCTCAAGCCGAGCGAATCGCTTCGCTCATCAGGGATGAATCTGTTTTCATCATAGAGGGGCCCATCTCTTCAGGATTCATTCTTCCGGAACTGCGCCTGAGGCTTGTCAGCGAACATGAGCTGTTCGGCCACCGCAAGCACGTGCCGCGCTCTCTGGGGCGGGTGCAGAGCAAGGTTATCGAGAGCTTCATCGAACTCTCCCCTGGCGATTATGTCGTGCATGTCAATTATGGCATCGGGCGCTTCAGCGGCATTGAGAGGATCAGGGCGCTGGGGCTTGAGCGCGACTATATCAGAATCGAGTACGCGAACGAAGAAAAAGTGTTCGTACCGATCGAACAGGCTAATCTCGTACAGCGATATATCGGCAATGAAGGCGAAGCCCCGCGCCTCGATTCGCTTGGTTCGAAGGCATGGGAAAATCGAAAAAAGCGCGTCAGCAAATCGGTGGAGGAACTTGCCGAAAGACTCATCAGAATCTACGCGCGGCGAAAAGCCGCCAAAGGGTATGCCTTTCCGCCCGATACCGATTGGCAGCTGCAGTTCGAAGCGACATTCCCCTACGAAGAAACCGAAGACCAGCTCAGGTGCATTGAAGAAGTGAAGCGCGACATGGAAAGCCCGCGCCCCATGGACCGCCTGGTGTGCGGCGATGTCGGCTTCGGGAAAACAGAAATCGCCATGCGTGCCTGCTTCAAGGCAATCTGTGCAGGCAAGCAGGTAGCCTTCCTGGCCCCCACGACCATTCTTGCCGAACAGCATTACGAGAATTTCATGGAAAGAGCATCCGACTTCCCTGTGAGGGTAGCCTTGCTTTCCAGAATGATCGATCGCAAAACGCAAGCAAAGATCCTGAAGGGACTTGAGGACGGCAGCATCGACATGGTGATTGGAACTCACCGAATTCTGCAGAAAGACGTTCGATTCAAGGACCTTGGGCTTCTCGTGATCGATGAAGAACAGCGTTTCGGTGTCAAGGACAAGGAAAGGCTCAAGGAAATGAAGGCAAGCATCGACTGCCTGACGCTGACCGCAACGCCCATACCCCGCACCCTGCACATGTCCCTGCTGAAGATCAGGGATATGTCGGTGCTGAAGACTCCGCCTCTCGAACGCCAGCCAATTCAGACCATAGTCGAGGAATTCTCTCCGCAGATTGTCGCCCGTGCTATACGGGCGGAAATCGCCCGTGGAGGGCAGATTTTCTATCTGCACAACCGCATCGAGACCCTGCCCGAAGTGGAATTCTTCATCAGACAGCAGGTGCCGGAAGCCCTTGTCGAATCGGCGCACGGTCAGATGGATGCTAGGGAGCTCGAATCGGTCATGCACCGCTTTGTCCATGGAGCCTTCCATGTGCTCGTTTCGACGACCATCATCGAAAACGGAATCGACATTCCAAACGTGAATACGATAATTATAGACCGAGCAGACAATTATGGTGTATCCCAGCTGTACCAGCTCAAAGGCCGGGTGGGGCGTTCCGACCGGCAGGCCTATGCCTATCTTCTCTATCCCGACCGAAGGGCCCTGAGTGAGCTTGCCATGAAGCGCCTCCAGATCATCTCCGATTTTACCGAGCTCGGTTCGGGCTTTAAAATTGCCATGAAAGACCTTGAAGTGCGCGGTGCGGGCAATCTGCTGGGAAGAGAGCAGTCGGGCGACATCTATGCGGTCGGTTTCGATCTGTACCTGAAATTGCTCGATGAAGCGGTGAGCAGGCTTTCCGGTCTCGAAGAGGCGGAGGAAGAGCCTTACCTTGAGCTGGAATATTCCGGCTTCATCCCTGACACCTATATTTCCCATCCGATGATAAAGATGGAAGTGTACAAGCGCATCGCATCTGTTTCGAACCAGGAAGAAATCGACAGCCTTCATGAGGAAATGGAAGAGAGATTCGGGCCAATCCCCGAAGAAGCGCTTTCGTTACTTGCGCTCGCCGAGATGCGGGTGCTGTGCAGGCGGCTTTCCATTTCGAGTCTGCGTGAGCGCAATGGAGTGGTGACTATTGAATTCTCGAAGGTTTCGAAGATTTCGGTAGAAAAACTGCTCAGACTGATCCGCGAGTCATCCGGCTCCATCAGGCTGGACCCGTCGAAACCCAATGCGATTCAAGTTGTTACCAGGGCGATCGGTCTCAAGGAAAAAAGCGCGTACCTGAAGGAAAGGCTTTCATTTCTTGCGGGGTAGGCGCCTTTTTGCCAGCTCGACCTTCCTTCGATCATGCATGGTCTCGAGCTGTGCAGGAATGCCGAAACAGAAGACTGCAGGCACCTGCGGTATCAGGTGCTTTTGGCGCTTCCATTCGGGAAGAGGCATTGCGAGTATGCAAGGAGAGAAGGTCCCGAGATTTGCCGCAAAGACCATCGTCAAGCTGTCTGGGAGTATTTTTTTGCAGACTTCCAGGGTACGTTCGTTTCGATAGGGCGTTTCTATGAAGATACGGGCTGCCCTGTCGGCAATCGCGGACTTTGCTTCTGACGCCAGCAGAGACTCCATCTTTGCAGAATCGACAGGAAGATAGCCGAGAAAGCGGAAGTGCTGTCCATCAAGGCCCGATGCTGCCAGCCCCAGGATAATCGAACTATCGGTACCGACAGGAATTACTGGTATGCTGTGCCGGTGGGCCTCAGCAACGAGCGCAGCTCCCGGGTCGGCAATGCACGGCATCCCGGCATCGGGGAAGATTGCACAGTCACGCCCGGATTGGAGCAGTGCAAGAGGTGCAGCGATGTCCGCCTCGGAAGAATGTTCGTTGAGAATCGAGAAGCCGATGTGTTCCATGCGTTCCGGGCTCAGGAGCCTCGAAAGAAGGCGTTGTGCATTATGTTCAGATTCGACAATAAAATGATCAATTCTTTCAAGAAGGAGGAGATTTGCGGAAGGAATCGACATTCTAAGCCGGGCGGGCTGCCAGTTTTCAACCGAATAGGGAATGAGGGGGGCTGGTATAAGATAGAGTTTTCCTGTGTCTGATGCTTTTTCCAGATGGGAGTCCATTGTGTGAAGTTCCTCTGGCTGGATTGTCATGGTGAGCCTTCCTTTTCTGGCGGATCTTGAGCTTCCGTCTAGCCAAGCCCATCAAGAGCTTCCTCGATGAGAGGAAGAATAACCTCGATATTCCAGCAGGCACATCTCTTGAGGCTTTCCCGATACAGGCGAATAAAATTCTGAATCGACTTTCGAGAGAAGGGGTAGGAGGTCGAGATGATCCGCTGTTCGATCTCCGCATCGCGGAATGCGTGCTTGCCGGCAATGCTCAGTTTGAATTGCGTGATGGAATTGCGGCCGAAGGAAGCAGCGCACACGAGGTTGATTCCTTTTCCGTACGGAAACACGCCGGTTCCGGCATGGTTCGAATAGAAATAATCTATCGCCAGCATCGGAATTTTAATCCTGAGCAATATGGGCACCCCCCGGGTATCGCTGGCGCTGTTTCGCATTTCTATGAACTGCCACAGGCTCATTTTTTCAATTTTTCCTGAAATTCTGAATTCAAGCTCGGTGTCGAGCGCTGCAAGCAGAGGCAAGAGGGTAAGGTATGCTTGGTCGTACATCAAGTGTCCGCCAATGGTAGCGATATTGCGCACGGCGGGGGAAGCGATGGAGTCGAGAAGCGCTGGAATGATAACATGTATGGAATATAATACATCATAAAGTTCAGAAAGCGTGCATGCCGAACCAATGGATATGATCCTTTCGGTTTTATGGATGACGCGAAGCTCGGCCAGCCGTGAGAGGGAGACAATCGAAGGAGGGAAAGAAAGGTATCTTGTCCGTTGAAGTGTTCCGAAGCTTGTGCCTCCAGCAACGATACACATGTCCGAGAGTCCTGCCTGCAATTGGAAAAGTTCCTGGAGCGTAGATGGAAAGTGGATTTCGCTCAGGTTCATGCTCGGGCTCCTGACCTGCCAAGGCGCGACTCTGTACGCTCAAGAATGTCCGCAAACTCATCTGCAGAAAGATGCCAGGGATGGATGATCTGGAGTGTCTTTTCGATCACTGCTCTGTTGTGTACATGCCGCTTGTTCAGCAACCAGATTCCAAGAAGCAGTACCGCGGTGCGCTGTGCGGGGGGGAGGTTGATGGCTGACCGGCCAAATTCCGCTTTAAGTGCTACATATTCCCTTGTTCCCTCAAAGTGCTCGAGTGTTTCGACGGAACGGCTTCTCAGCAGAAAAGCAGGAAGGATGCACGAATAGACGGGTTTCGAATCAAGAAGGATGAGACAGCCGCCGCATTGTCCCTTCATGCAGATTGGCTGAAGGCTTCTCACGCCGCAGTCGTTCGCAAGTATGTCGACTGCACGGTCGGCACTGGTGATTGTTATTTTGCAGGGCTTGCCGTTCAGCATAAATTCGATATTCATAAGGCGAATTCCTCCTTTTGCGGAGGATAGGGGACTGCGGGGATGGCGAAATTGCCGGGAATTCCGATCTGTTCGAAAATGCCGAGCATGCAGGAAAAAATGAGCATCCAGGGGAGAAATCCGACCGGGCGAGCAGTTCGTGCCTTTGGATCTTCCACGGCCATGATACTGATGTCGCTTGCGGTCAGTGGCAATTGCAGAAATGCTCCGAAGGGCTCTCCGAGGGATGAAAGACATGCACCGACAGCGTGGAATGCCGCTTCTCTCAATGCTTCGGTCAGGCCTGAACGGTAAAGTATCCTTCCGGCATAGACATTCATATCCACTTTTATTGAGCGGAAGATACCTGTGCGCACATCGAAATCGGCATGAATTACAGCGGCGCCAAAGGATGGGTGCTCGTATCTGGTTTCGCACGGATCGAAGCGGGCGGATGATTTTATCTTTCCGTAAGCCCTTGCTGTAAGAGGAAGCGATTCTCTGAAGCGAAGCTTCTGGATCCTGTCGGCGGCTCTGCGTACTGTTTCGCTCATTATCGCGATCCCGGCAGAACCGACAAGAGGCAAATGAGTGCCGCGCATTTCTAGCGAATGCTCAAGTTCTACGTGCGAAGATGGAATTTTCAAGTCTTCTGCAACGAGGGCGCTGATGGCCGTTTTGAGTCTTTCCGGGGCGGCGGCGAGATCGGAATGAAGCATGACTTTGAGATTCCGATCGAGCTGAAGCACCGCTTCGGACTTCATTTCTTTCGAAGAAATAGAAAAGGAATCGGCATTCTGGCATGCGAAAGCGAGCGAAATGCATTTGAGAATGGGGTCCGGCCCTCCAGGATTGCGCTTTCGGATGAGTTCATATGAAGCATGCTTTCGAGCAAAATCGGTTTTTTGCATGATAGGCGCGGCGATTTTCGAAATGTAGAGTTCGGTGAATGCATCCTCGTTCTTTTTCGACATGAGGCGAGGCATAAGCTCGATTATTGTCTTGTCGCATGCACGGGCAGCTTTGGACGCATGGACATGGAATGCGGAAAGAAGTGATGCGCTTCCGAGCCCTTCCATGGCGCCGTCCGGTGGATGCGGGCTCAGCACTGAAAAACCCTTGATATCGATATGTTCTGCATTTGCGACACACAGCAGTTTCTGTATGGCGCTTTTCAGCAGAACATCTCCGAAAACAGGATAGGCCCCTGCATCGAATACAAAACGGCTCCACAGACCGAGAAGATTTGCCTGTCTGTCCCAACGTGTCGTCATGTGCACAATACCGCCTTGCGCAGAGGGCAGGAACATCGATTCGCGAGACGATGAAATTGTCAGACGAACAGGTTTTCTGAGTATTCTTGCCGCGGAAGCAGCCAGAGCTCCAAGAATCGAAGGCAACCAGAAATACAGTTCGGAGCTTGAAGGGGGAGTGCGCGGAACAAGTTCGATGTCTTGAAGCGAGGCTTCTAGGAGAGCGGCAATGGAGGTCCGTACATGTTCCGGCCAGAGAGTCGGTACCTCAATTTTCAGCTTTTCATAATCCCATTCAGCCAGCGCTTCGAGCCAGATGTCACAGGCAAGGGGATAGGGTTCAATGTTCATGGTGGTCGAGAATTCAAGAGTATCGGCGATGGAGGAGAGTCTGCCGAAATCCCCCTGGGAGATATCATGCCGCGCCGCGATACGGCTATCACTGAAGACTTCCAGGTAAGAGGTCCTTCGAGGAATGCTGATCAAGGGGTTTTCGACATCGAGCGATACCGAGATCGCGAGCTCTTCGACAATCAGCGGATCGGGACCTGCGACAATGGCCACTGGCTCTCCGATATAGGAAATGCACCTATCCGCTAGAAGGGGAATGGACGCACTGCCGATCTCGAGCGCGTTTCGATCGAGAAGATCCTGCGCTGTAATGAGACTGTAGCCTGGGGGCAGGGCGGGGGCATGCATGGCGAGGATTCTGCCGGTACCCTGCGTCGCCCTTGCAAGAGAAGCATGGAGAGCACAAGGGGCGCCTGCTTCTCTAGGATGAGTGGATTCTCTTGCCTGCATGTGTGCCTGCATGTTCGTGTTGAGCCGGTCTTGAAGCCGGGGAATTCTTCTCTTCGCCTTCCATGACTTCGAAAGAAAGGTCCAGAAGCATAACCGAATCGGCAAGCGTGAGTCGAACCTTTGCGCGGCGCTTTCGACGGTTTACCTTTACGATAAGGCCTTCTATGCCCTGGAGAGGCCCCGATACCACACGGATTTTCTGGTTTTCATCGAAGGTGACCAGAGAAGGCGGAATGAGACTGCCGAAATGTATGAAATGCCTGATAATTTCCTGATCATGGCTGTCCAGCGGGCGCGGATTCTCGTTGCACGGGAGAAATCGCATGAAGTATTTTGTTCTTCTCATTATGTGGATGAGATCGGGGGGAAGGCTGTCCTCTGGATATTCGAAAAAAATGTATCCCGGAAAGAGCGGCAGTTCTTCCAGCCGTGCTTTTCCAGCCCGGCGGATGTACATTTTTTTCATGATCTTGTGGAAGGTAATACTGCGAATGTTAAGGGAAATCCGGTCAATCCAGTCGCTTTCATGCCGAGTTACAACCTGGATGGCATAATATCGCATGCTTCCATAGTACCACATTGCGGCCTTGTTCGTCAGTGCAGGGCAGCAGAATTTGACACCCTTGCCGTTGAAAGCTACTATTGAGCCATGGCAGATAAAACTAGCGATGAAGACATGGAAAAACAGCAGGGCTCGGCAGGTTCGGAAGAACGTGCTGTGAAAGAACGCATTGCGTGGCTGGAAAAAGAAATAAAGAGACATCAGGAGCTGTACTACAACGGCGAGCCCGAAATTACCGATGAAGAATTCGATGCACTGTGGGACGAGCTGTCGCGTCTCGATCCCGGGAATGCTCTGCTCAGGAGCATCGGCAGAGACATATCGGAACGGTGGCCCAAACGGGATCATGTGATGGTCATGGGCAGCCTTTCCAAGGCAACTGACCCCGAGTCGTTCAGGCAGTGGGCAAGCAAAGTGCATTTCCCTCTCTACCTGGTGCAGTACAAGCTGGACGGGGCCAGCATGGAGCTTCAGTATCAGAATGGGAAGTTCATTGCCGGGGTAACGAGGGGGGATGGGCTGGTGGGAGATGATATTACTTCGAATGTTCGAAAAATGCATGGAGTGGTGCTCCAGCTTCCAGAGCCATACACTGGTGCGGTGAGAGGCGAAGTGGTCATGTCTCACGAGATCCATAGAAGCAAATATGCGGACAAGGCAAATTGCAGAAATGCAGCGAACGGCCTCATGAAGCGCAAGGACGGAGAGGGCTCGGAAGATCTCGATATCATCGTCTACGATGCGTTCGGCACGACAAACGGGGAGATTCCATGGAATTCCAGTGAGCGAAAGAAGATACAATGGCTCAAATCAGCAGGATTCACCACCGTGGAAACTGCCGAGTGTGGCAGTCCCGACGAAGTCATTCTCTACCGAGCCCATATCATGGATATTCGGAATTCGCTTCCATACGATATCGACGGACTTGTCGTGAAGGGCGATGTGATCGATATCGAAGATGCGCGCAACCTGAGGCCTGAAAAGGCCATCGCTTTCAAATTCAGCCCGGAAGAAGCGGTAACCACTCTCAGGGAAGTGGAATGGAGCGAATCCGGCTCGACCGTGACTCCTATCGGCATCGTGGAGCCGGTGCGTCTTGCGGGCACTTTGGTACAGAGAGCGAATCTATGCAATCCCGACATGATCCGGAGTCTGGATCTTCGCATAGGTTCCAGGGTTGTGATCACCAAGCGCGGCGAAATCATCCCCAAAATCGAATCGCTTGCTGAAAATCCCGAGGGAACGAAACCCATAGCCATTCCCGTGACCTGCAGTCTCTGCGGGCAGAGGCTTGTGGACGAAGGAACGCGGCTCTACTGCCCGAATCCTGTCTGCCCCGGGAAAGCCTGGCACAGACTTCAGAAATGGCTTTCGGTTATCGATATCAAGGATATCGGCGAAGCCCTCCTCAGGCGTCTCTTCGATTCAGGAAAGGTGCGGCGCATTCCCGATCTCTACAGGCTTACCATGGAAGACCTCCTGCAGTTTGAGCGGATGGGCGAAAAGAGCGCATCGAAAATCATCCGCCATCTCGAAGAAAAAAACGTGGTGAGTCTGCCGGATTTCATCGCCGGCTTCGATATCGAAGGAATTGGCATTCTCATGGCCGAAAAGCTCGTCGCCGCCGGTTTCAATTCGCTCGATGCACTTCTATCCGCAGAGCCGCAGGATTTCATGCGAGTGGAAGGGTTTGCCGAAATTACCGCAAACGCGCTCTATGAAGGGCTGCGCTCAGTTGAGGCTGACATGCGCGAACTGCTGGACCGAGGGTATATCCGGATTGCCAGTGCGGCAGGCAGTCAGGAGCCGCTTTCAGGAAAGAGCTTCTGCTTTACTGGTGAACTGGTGTCCATGAAGCGTGCCGAAGCGGAAAAGCTGGTTCGTGCGGCAGGAGGCATGGTGCGTTCCTCTGTAACAAGAGACCTCAGCTTTCTTGTGACCAATGACCCTGCATCGGGGTCAGAAAAGAACAGAAAAGCCCGCGAATATGGCATACCCGTCATAAGCGAAAAGGAATTTCTCGCCATGGTGGGGAAATCTTCGCAAGATGGGGAAAATGGCTGATGGCTCACGATGAGCGGAATCTTGCGCTGATCAGGGAAGTGCTCGTCCTGCAGCAGGCTGGACCTGTGCTCGAGGTGACCGTCATTCCGCATGCGCCTGAGAACTGCATTGCAGGTGTAAGGAATGGAAGCCTTCTGGTCAAGGTGACTGCAGCACCCGAAAACGGAAAGGCCAATAAGGCTGTGCTCGAGGTGCTCGCAGATGCTGCGGGAATCGCCCCTTCGCAAATGCAGATTCTGAGAGGCGGGCGCTCACGCCATAAAAGCATCCGCATGCCCCGCGATTTTCGCTGAAGCATTGCAAAAGCGGCGCACCGCATCGATGCACCACATCGATACGTCACCTTGAAATAAAGGCGTCAGAACCGCTACAATCGGAGCCCAATGACACACTACAGAGAATACTGGAAATCGATCATAGCTGGTTATCTCAGCTCGCTTGCGCAGAAGAAGGGGCTGGAAAATATCCGCATAACCGAAGAAGACGTGATTGCCGAAAAGACACCGAAGCTGGAGCTCGGTGACATTGGCTTTCCCATGTTCCCTTTTTCGAAAACATTCAGAATGGCCCCGGCCCAGATTGCCGCGGAAGCGGCGGTAATTGCGGAGCAGGAACCGAAGGCAGCTGCCGGCCAGTACGGCCAGGTACGCGCCGTAGGTCCGTATCTCAACGTATTTCTCGACAGGCCTTCGGCTGTTCGTACACTGCTTGACGAATCATCGAAAGAACGGTGGGGGAGCAGTGCAATGCTCCAGGGCCGCAAGGTCATGATCGAATTTTCGTGCCCCAATACGAACAAGCCCCTGCACCTCGGCCATTTGCGCAACAATGTGCTCGGCGAGTCTCTTTCCCGGATCATGAAGGCTGCCGGAGCCGAAGTGAAAAAAGTGAACCTCATCAATGATCGCGGCATTCATATATGCAAGTCCATGCTGGCCTACCTGGCCTATGGCGAGGGAAGAACCCCCGAAGAGGAAGGGCTCAAGAGCGATCACTTTGTCGGGAAATACTACGTACTGTTCAACAAGCTCAAGGAAGAAGATCCCCAGGCCGAACAGAAAGCCCAGGAACTGCTGCAGCGCTGGGAAAGCGGCGATGCCGAGGTAATAGCCCTCTGGGAACAAATGAACCGCTGGGCCATAGACGGCATCATGGCTACCTATGCCCGCCAGCAGGTCAGTTTCGACGAATTCCATTTTGAGCACGAGACTTACAAGCTTGGGAAAAAAGAAGTGCTGGAAGGCCTGGGAAAGGGAGTCTTCTACCGGGGCGAAGATGGTGCGATCTGGATCGACCTTGAAGATTTGGGGCTGGGCAAAAAGGTCCTGCTCAGAAAAGACGGCACGAGCATCTATATCACCCAGGATATCGGTACTGCCATCATGCGTCATGCAACATGGCCCTTCGATCAGCTCATTTATGTCGTCGCATCGGAACAGCAGTACCACTTCAAGGTCCTCTTTGAAGTACTCCGCAGGCTGGGCTATGAGTGGGCTGGCCAGCTCTATCATCTCGCCTACGGTCTGGTCAATCTGCCGTCAGGAAGGATGAAGACCCGCGAAGGAACCGTTGTTGATGCGGACGATCTTATCGATGAACTGGCACGGCTTGCTGCCCGGGAAATCCATGAGAAGGGCAGAACCGATGCTGTGGGTGATATTGCCGCGGTAGCCGAACGAATCGCGCTCGGAGCGCTTCATTACTATCTGCTTCAGGTTAGCCCGGTCAAGGACATGCTGTACAATCCGGAACAGTCGCTCTCATTTACAGGCGACACGGGGCCCTATATCCAGTACATGGGTGCACGTGCAAGTTCCATTCTCAGAAAGCACCAGGAAGGAGAGGGCAACGCCGGCGAGGGGACTGTCAGACCGGAGCTTCTCACTGCCGAATCGGACTGGCTTCTTGTTCGATCGCTGCTCGATTTTCCCTCGATTGTCAACCAGGCGGCCCGCGAAAAAGACCCTTCCCTGGCAGCGAATTATGCGCACGATGTCGCTGCAGCCTTTTCGGCCTGGTACCGGGACAATCCCGTACTGCAGAACGACAATCCCGATCTGTCGGCAAGCAGGCTCGCCATGGTGCGCGCCGTTCGCTCGACGCTCGAGCGTCTCTGTCATCTGCTCTGCGTGCCCTTCCTGGATACCATGTAAATGCCCATCCTGTTGACACGCTAAGGCGATAGAGTGTATAAATCTCCGCCCGACCAGAAAATTTCGTGAGGAAATGCAATATGTACGCAGTAGTTGAAATCAACGGAAAGCAATACCGTGCCGAAAAAGGCAAGAAGCTGAAGGTCGATCGATTTGATGCCGAGCCCGGCCAGCAGGTCGTGTTCGACAAAGTGGTTCTCCTCGGCGGCGAAACGGTCGCTGTGGGTGCGCCCTATGTCGGTGGAGCTTTGGTAAAGGCGACAGTCAAGGAAGAGATCAAGGACGACAAGGTTGTCGTGTTCAAATATATCCCCAAGAAGGATTACCGCAGAACACACGGCCACCGCCAGAGATACACCGTTGTCACGGTGGATGAAATTGTCGGCGCATGAGGCGCCTTGAACAACCGGAGGAATTACTATGCCCCATAAAGGTGTCAACGGTCGCGATTCGAATCCTCAGCATCTTGGCGTCAAGGCATTTGCCAATCAGTTTGTGACTGCGGGCTCCATCATCGTCCGCCAGCGCGGTTCCCGGATCAATGCAGGCAAGAATGTCGGCATGGGAAAGGATGACACGCTTTTTGCGCTCGTCGATGGGATGGTGAGCTTCAGGGAGTACAAAGGCAAGAAATATGCCGATGTGGAACCGGTTGCGCAGGCATAAGCTTTGCAGGCCCGGTACCGGAAAGGCCGCTCCCGATCAGAGGGGGGCGGTTTTTTATTATGAGCGTTGTATACTGAGCATTGTATATTGCGAGTAATGGCAGGAGCTGCATGTGATCAAATTCGCTGACGAAGCGATTATTACCGTCTCGAGTGGAAAGGGTGGTGACGGCTGCGTCGCGTTCCGCAGGGAAAAGTTCGTTCCGCGGGGAGGACCGGCAGGCGGTGATGGCGGAAAAGGCGGCGATGTCATATTCGTTGTCAAGAAAAGCCTGAGAACATTGTCCCATTTGCGTCTGAAGCAGACCTTCCGCGCTCAGAACGGTCAGCCGGGCATGGGCAAGAACATGCACGGAAAGGATGGCGAGGACGTCATCATCGAGGTACCGCCTGGGACGATCGTAAGAGACGCTGAAACGGGAGAATTATTGAAGGATTTCAGTGCCCGCCCCGAACGCGGACCAGAAGGAGAAAACGAGCGCTGGGTTTTTCTCAGAGGCGGAAACGGCGGGTGGGGTAATACGCACTTCAAGAATTCGGTCAATCAGGCGCCCCGATTTGCACAGCCCGGTCAGCCGGGAAAGGAAAGAAAGCTCAAAATCGAACTCAGCCTCATCGCCGATATCGGGCTGGTTGGTTTCCCCAATGCCGGAAAGTCAAGCCTTCTCAATTATTGCACCAATGCAAGACCGAAAATCGCACCCTATCCCTTTACGACCAAGATTCCCAACCTTGGTGTCCTTACAGTAAATGAACGGGACATCATTCTTGCTGATATTCCGGGCATTATCGAAGGAGCACACGAAGGGCGGGGGCTCGGTTTGCGCTTTCTCAAGCACATTGCGCGCACCGCATGTCTTGCCTTTCTCATCGACCTGTCTGGCGATGACTGGAAGGAAGCATATGGCATTCTGTATCATGAGCTAGAGGAGTTCTCACCCCTGATGGTTCGAAAACCGCACATCATTGTTGGGACCAAGATGGACCTGCCTCAGTCGCAGGAGCGGTTCGAAGAATTCGCCTCTCTCTTCCCGAATGAGAAAGTGCATGGTATTTCGGTATTTTCCGGGTATGGCATGAATGAGCTGACCCAGGCCTTTTTCGATGCCGTTGTTGCGAAAGAGAAGGAAGAGGCAGAAACGGAAGCGATGCCGCAGGAAGAAGCCCTGTTCGATACTGTGGAGTTCGATCTGGATACGCAAGCGGAAGGTGCTGAAACTGGCGGCAATAAACCGGAGGATGTCCTGCAGTGAAGATCGCCATTCTGGGAGGCTCCTTCAATCCGCCTCATCTTGGGCACCTCATTCTGGCGGAAGAGGTGCTTGCAAGCGGTTTGTACGATCGCATTCTTCTGATACCCACTTTCATTCCTCCCCACAAGAGGGCCGAGAACGATCCCGGTGCTGCCATGAGGCTTTCCATGCTCGAAGCGGCAGTCGAAGACTGGCCTGACATTACGATCGATTCCTGCGAAATCGATCGCAAGGGCGTTTCCTATACCATCGATACTCTTTCCGAGATCGCAAGGCGCTATCCTTTAGAAGGGAAGATCGGGCTTGTAATGGGAGATGATCTTGCGCCTGATTTTCTTAAGGTCTGGAAAGAGCCGGAGCGGATACTGCAATCGGCCGATATTCTTGTCGCGCACCGAACGCGTGCCGAAGAGCTCCAGCTGAATTATCCTCATCGATACCTGGACAATCTTCTCATTCCCATCTCCTCTTCGCTTGTAAGAAAGAGGATCGCCGAAGGCGGAGCCTGGCGTGCACTCGTACCGGCAAAGGTCTGCAAGATAATAGAAAACCATGGACTATATCAACTTCGCTGAAATCGCTGTGGTCATCGAAAAGACGCTCCGCACCGAACTTTCCGAAAAAAGGCTTGCCCACAGCCTTTCGACTGCCAGAACTGCCTCGGCGCTCTGCATCCGTTTTGGGCTTGATGCCAACCAGGGATACCTCGCAGGCCTGAGCCATGACATGGCTCGAGAATTGCCTTTCTCTCAGCAGGAAGAGATATATAATGAACACTCCTCATGTCTCGGTTCTCTCGCCTCGAGAGCATCGCTCGAATCTCTGCGTGAGGACGAGGTCTTCTACCGAAAAATGCTGCATGGCCCGGCTGCTGCCTGTATTCTCTGCTCGCGATACGGAATTCGCGAGCCTGACATACTCGAAGCGGTAGCCCTTCACAGCACCGCTGATGAAGACATGTCGGCGCTTGCCCGGATCATCTATATTGCAGACAAGCTCGAACCCACTAGAAAGCGGCCTGAAGACGCTGATATGGTGCTGAAGACCTTCAATCTGGACGCTCTTTTTGCATATACGGTACGATGTGTCGTCCGCTGGTTCGAAGAATCGGGAAAGCCGCTTTCTCCATATACCCAATCCCTGTTCCGCAGGATGTGCGCATCATGAGCGAAATGAAACCAGGATTCTTCAAGAAAAGCCTCGCTCCGCTCTTTATCATTCTTCTTCTCATTGGCGCAGGATCGGTGTTTGTGCTCAAAGTCGCCAGAAAGGGTGTCGTCGAAACGGTCATCAACAAGAATAGCGCGCTTTCGCTTCTTCTGATTTTCGAAACGGATCAGAAACCTGCCTCGAATCAGCTTCTGCTGTGGTACCCTGCGCGCGGCAAGGCAGCCCTGATGGACATCCCCTCATCGATGGGCATCATTCTCAAGAGCGCGAACCGCATGAACAGTATCGACAGCATCTACAACCACAGGAACCCTTCGCGCTACGTCAAGGAAATTGGCGAATATCTGAAATATCCGATCGACGGCTGGTTTGTGTTCGATGAAAAAGCGCTTTCCGGTACGATTGACCTGCTCGAGGGCGTACAGATATTCGTGCCGGAACCCGTGGTCTACCAGGAAGGAAACATCACGATCAACCTGCCAGGCGGATCGGTAAGGCTCGATGGAGACAAGGCTCTTCAATATCTCCGCCATGCGGCGCTTGCGGAGTCCTATGGCGAGGAAATCAGCCGGAGGCAGAGCCTGGCGGTGAGTATTCTCGCCCAGCTTTCCAGAAAATCGGAATTTGCGAGAAACCCGGATGGTGCATCTCTGCTCGCTGCCAAGCCTACGAGCAATTATGACCTGTCCACAAAGAAGGAGATCTTCAAGCATCTTTCGCGCATCGATGCCGACACGATCCTTCTGCAATTCATATCGGGGTCTTTCAGAATGTTCGAAGGCCGCAAGGTTCTTTTTCCCTATTACGATGGCGAGCTGGCGAGGGATGTCATCCGGCAAACGGCAAAAGCGCTTGGAACCGAAGATATTGCCATTGTCCAGAAAGCTGCGGTCACAGTCGAAATTCTTAACGGAAGCGGAGAAAAAGGAATTGCGACCGTTGCGTCGATGCTGTTCGAGAGCTATGGATACAAAGTGGTTTCGGTTGGCAATGCGCCTTCATTCAACTATTCCAAAACCATCATGTACGATAACGAAGGGGACAAGAATGCCCTTCAGCAGGCGGCCGAAGTGATAGGCTGTCGAAATTTCGGCGATCCCTCCGAACTCTCGGGGGCCAGGAAAGCCGATATTACCATTGTTATCGGTAAAGATTTCAACGGGAGGTATTGCGTTGGACAATAAGACATTCGCCTGGAGCGCTGCGGAAATGCTTGCGGACCACAAGGCTGCCGACGTGCTGGTGATGGATATCCACGAGGCAGCCGGATGGGCGGACTATTTTGTCATCGCGACTTCGCAGAGTTCTGCACACATGCGGGGTCTCTATCGCCATCTGGAAGAACTCATGGCGGCTTCGAATGTCGATGCGCTGAACAGGCCGGATTTGTCCGAAGACCAGCAATGGCTCCTCATTGATACTGGGGGCGTCGTATTCCATATCATGCACGAACAGGCACGGAAGTTCTACGATCTTGAATCGCTCTGGTTCAATGTGCCAAGATTTCCTGTCACCGGCAGCGAGCGCAAGGTCTGAAAAGCGTCGCTCGGGCATGGAGGACATGAAAAAGGCTGCCAGGGCACATGCACCGGGCAGCCTTTGCACTCCGATGGTCAGGAGCAGTTTTCACTCGTCGGTATCGTCTTCGTAATCGAAATCATCGTCTTCGAATTCGTCCTCGAATTCGTCCTCTTCGTCCTCGAATTCCTCGTCTTCATCTTCGAATTCTTCGTCTTCGAGATCATCTTCGTCTTCGAAATCATCCTCGAAATCTTCATCATCCTCGAAGTCATCCTCGTCTTCGAATTCGTCGCTGTCATAGTCGAATTCGTCGTCATAGGCACCATCAAAGCGTACGGATGGTCTGAGAGAATATATGGTACTGGCGGAATCGCCGCCTGTGAGGGTGATTATCTCGAATTGCTCCTGCGGATCGGCGGTCATAGCTGTCTTGTGGGTCATGATGCGCTCCTCCCTTATTTGAACTCTGTGTATTGGGGCAGGTGTAATATTGCGAGAAACGCTCTGCGCGTCAATACTCAGACATCGCAAAATCTATAAGTCATTTGCGAATCTGTCAAGGAAAATCTAAAAATATCGAATAAAAGTGGACTGAAGCCTGATGTTTTGACTTTTTGCGGCAAAAAAGGATAGAGTAGAAGCCAATGGACCGTCTGCGGATTGAAGTGAGTGCAAAAATCAATTTGGGATTGACCGTCTTCGGAAAGAAGGAAGACGGTTATCATGACATCGAAGGCATTTTCCAGAATGTCGGGATAGCAGATATTCTTGAATTGACTCTCGAAAACGAGGGCCGCATTGTCATCGATGGGGATCTGGGCTGTCCGCCTTCACTGTCTACGGTATTCAAGGCGGCAGAGCTGTTCTTTTCGGCAACACGTTCGAAGCAGGGCGCATATATTCGTGTCGATAAGCATATCCCCTCGGGAGCGGGACTCGGTGGTGCAAGCGCAGACGCAGCGGCTGTGCTTGTGGGGCTGAACTTGCTGTGCAATACGCAATTGTCCGAGTCCGCGCTGAGAGAACTGGCCGCAGAAGTGGCGAGCGACGTGCCGTTTTTCATATCAGGAGGAACTGCCATTGTCAGGGGGCGCGGAGAAATAGTCAGTCCAATGCCCACCCGGACGGATTTCGGCGTACTTGTGGCAAAACCTCGATGGAGCTCGGCCACTGTCGAGGCCTATCGCGTGCTCGATCAGTGGAGAATCGAAAAAGGTGTTCGAAGAAATCCACTGAAAATGAAAGACCATTCAGGGCGGCTCTATTCGGAATTTCAGACTGATCATGAACTTGTGCAGGCGTATTATCGGCCGCTCGCCGAATGGAATTTCGTGAACGATTTTCTGCCCGCCCTGGAAGAAGCCCGGCCCGGATACCGGCGCATCATGGAAAGCCTGTGTGAAGCTGGAGCAGCCCATGCCGGGCTTACTGGTTCAGGCTCATGTCTCTATGGAATTTTCGAGAGCAAGAAGCAGGCCGAACACGCAGCCGCAGCATTGAAAAAAATAATTGAAGAGAGAACCGGAAACGGCTTTGAAACAACGATAGACAGGCTCATTCCTGCAGAACCGCTTGCGCGAAGCATGAACATAAGTTATATTCAACATTGCAACGCACCGATAAGGTCAGAGTAAGGAGCGCCCTTGCTATGGAAGTTACTGACATCCGGATCAGGAAAGTTAGCGCCGAAGGCAAGCTCAAAGCGTATGTCACCATTACCTTTGATGAGTGTTTTGTAGTCCATAACGTAAAAATCATCGAAGGAAAGAGCGGCATGTTCATCGCCATGCCGAGCAGGCGGACGAAAACAGGCGAATATAAGGACATCGCGCATCCCATCTGCCCGGATTTCCGCGCAAGGCTGCAGGAAAAGATTCTTGCCGCCTACCAGGCAGACAAGCCGAGTGACGATTCCGTGCCCGAATTCGACTGACCTTCGGAATTTCGAGCCTCTGCACCAGATCTCACTGATTTTCCTTTGGGACGTCGGCAAGCGGTAAGCCTCCGGATTTTGGTTCCGGCATGCGCAGGTTCGAATCCTGCCGTCCCAGGAAATGCATATATCATCCAAAGGAGAAGAAGATGGAACATATGGAGCTGAACGCCTTCCCCAGAGAGGTACTGTCTGGAGGAGCTCTCAAAGCAGCTCGAAAAGAGGGCAAGATTCCCGCACAGCTTTATGGGAAGAATGTCCCCCCGACCGCCCTTTTCGTTTCGCGCAATGAGTTTCTCGAGATTTCCAAGCACATGACTGAGAGTACCATTCTTAACCTGAAAGTTGGCGAGAAGAAATTCCAGGTGATCATGAAGGAACTGCAGAGAAATGCCCTTACGGGAGAAATTCTGCATATCGATTTCAATGCGCTGGAACATGGGCGCAAGATGCATGCAAAGATTCCGCTTCATCTTGTTGGTTCTGCGAAGGGCGTTCGCGAAGGCGGAATTCTCGAACATGCAATCCACGATATCGAAGTCGAATGCGATCCTGACAATCTGCCCGAAAAGATCGATGTCGACATCACGAATCTTGAAGCCAACCATGCGCTTCATCTGCGCGATATCCCCATGCCCCCGGGTGTAAAGCTTCTTACAAACCCGGACACCGTTATCGCTATCATCAAGTTTGCGCGCGGTGAAGTTGCAGAAGCTGCTGCCGAAGCTGTACCGGCTGCTGCCGAGGCAACACCAGAAGCCAAGGCCGAAACAGAGCCTGCGGCCGCCAAGAAAGGATAAGCTGTCCCGGACTCTCATGGAGAAACTGGCATCCAGCTCGCCATCATGCAAGCATGGCGGGCTGGATTTTTATTTTGTCCAGGCTCTCTATAATGTTCCAGGAGAGGTGCTTCGATGAACAATATCGAACGTCGTGTAAGGGATTTCCTGATCATGCACGGCGTCGATGTGCAGACTCCCGCAATCGTTGCTTTTTCCGGCGGCATCGATTCTGCGGTACTTCTGCATGCCATGGCCAGAGCGGGGTTTTCGAACCTCAGAGCGGTGCACGTGAGGCACAATCTCAGACCTTCCGAAGAGCTGGATGCCGAAAAAGAGCTTGTGATATCCACTTGCAGGAATTTGAAGGTCCCCCTTACGATCGTGAATATAAAAGAAGGCGCGATTGAGCAATACGCCCAGCGCAGGAAATGCGGTATCGAAGCCGCGGCAAGGGCATATCGGTACCATGCACTCTTGCGCACTGCCCGCCGTTATTCGGCATGCTTCATCGTCACCGCGCATCATGCAGAAGACCAGCGCGAAACCCTGCTGTTCAATCTGCTGAGAGGTGGCACGATTCATGCATTGACCGGCATCGAGCCAGCGGGGCGGCTTTTCAAAGATAGCGGCATCCTTGTGTTGAGACCTCTTCTCGAATGTGAAAAAGAAGAACTCAGAGCATATGCCGCCCGCGAAAAACTGACATGGTCCGAAGATTCCAGCAATCGCGATACGGGCTTCTCCAGAAACAGGATCCGTCATGAGCTCGTTCCCTTGCTCGATCGCCGGTTTCCTTCGTGGAAGCCTGCGCTTCATGCATTCATTCAAGAAGCGCGCAGTCTTGAAGAGCTCCTCAATACCATCGTTTCGGAACAATCGAAAGAAGCGATCCGGGGCACTGGAGCGGGAACCTCGCTCGATCTTCATGCGTTGATGCAGATGCCGTACTCGGTTCGCAGAGAAGTGCTGAGCATGTTTCTGAAAAGTGCCGGCATGCCGCAACAGCGCGTAGGGAAGACAGCAAGGGAACTGCTGCACGCTATCCAAAAAGGCAGGACGGTAAAGCAGGCGGGGGGATTCGCTTTTGAACATGTTGAAGGCGTTCTTCGATGCAAGGGAAAGGCTTCTGGGTCCTCCGATCCCGAATGGAGAATGATGCATGCCCTGCGCCGGTCATGGGGCGACAGTCCGGGGTTCGTTCTTGTGGATCAAAAGGGTTCGTACCGGTTCGGAGCCCTCATCTTGACGGTTGACTTTTTGGAGCAAGGCCCGGATGAGGCCGCTAGCGCTGGATCAGCAGGAATTTCTGCCCATTTCTGCTCTTACATTCCTTTCGTACTGCGGGATCGAAAGCCTGGCGATGCGATTCTTGCCGAAAAAGGGGAAATCCGCATTGAGAAATACCTGAAGAAGCGGGGGAAATCGGGTTCGGGCAGGCAGATTCTGATTGCAGAAGACATGCAGGGGATTTCCGCGGTTCTCATTGTCAATGAGGCCCGTAATGAGGTTGAAGTCATGGTTCGGAGGCCCGGGGGGTCCTGTGCTAAAGATCAAAAATTCGTTATGCTTTCAGTGAAAGGAGTATTGCCAACAGATGTCCGATCAGAACAGTGACAATAAAGACAGAAAACCGGAACTCCCCGCAGTCCCTGGAAGAAACAGAGCCGCGATTGCAGTATTTTTTTCACTCCTTGTGCTTTTTGGCGTCTACCTGCTCTTCGGAGAAAAGGACAATTCCAGAGAAATTCCATATTCCTCCTTTCTCTCCTATCTCGAGCTGGGAGAAGTAAAGTCTGTCAGGATTACCGATCAGAGCTATATCGACGGCATGCTGAAGGGCAAGAGCGGCGCGGAAGCCCAGTTCAGGACCAGAATCCCGTATTTCGATGCTGAGCTTTTGACTCGTCTGCAGGAAAAGGGTGTAAGCGTAACCGGGGCGGTGAGCGGGACGAGTCCTCTTCAGGTTCTCTTCGAACTGACACCCTGGCTTTTCGGATTCATTCTCATCTGGATCATGATGCGCCAGATGCAGGGGAACAACAAGGCTTTCAGCTTTGGAAAGAGCAGGGCAAAGCTCTATGACGAATCCGGAAAGAAAGTGACCTTCAATGATGTAGCCGGCCAGAAGGAAGCAAAATACGAATTGATGGAAGTTGTGGATTACCTCAAGAATCCGCGGAAATTTGTCAAAATGGGCGCCAAGATTCCCAAAGGCGTTCTTCTGGTAGGCATGCCTGGAACGGGCAAGACTCTCATAGCAAAAGCAACTGCAGGCGAAGCCAATGTGCCGTTCTTTCACATGTCAGGATCCGACTTCGTGGAAATGTTTGTGGGTGTCGGAGCGAGCAGAGTGAGGGATCTTTTCGAACAGGGCCGCAAACATGCGCCATGCATCATTTTCATCGACGAGCTGGATGCAGTAGGCAGGACTCGAGGTTCAGGTCTTGGCGGAGGCCATGACGAACGGGAGCAGACGCTGAACCAGATGCTCGTCGAAATGGATGGATTTGATACCAAGGACGGTGTCATCGTGCTTGCAGCGACGAACCGGCCGGATGTGCTCGATCCTGCGCTTCTGAGGCCCGGGCGTTTCGACCGTCAGGTAGTGGTCGCCATGCCCGATGTCCAGGAACGAGCTGATATTCTGAAAATCCACATGTCCAAGATTCCCGTTTCGCCCAATGTCGATGTCGAGCGCATCGCCCGAGCTACTCCAGGAACGTCAGGAGCGGACCTTGCCAATCTCGTCAACGAAGCTGCGCTCTTCGCCATCCGCAAGAACAAGGAAATCGTCGAAATGGACGATTTCGAGGACGCGCGCGACAAGATTCTCATGGGAGTGGCACGCAAGAGCCTGGTCATTGCCGATGAAGAGAAAAGAGCTACCGCGGTTCATGAATCGGGGCATGCCCTTCTGCACTATTTCCTGCCGAATGCCGATCCATTGCACAAGGTGACCATCGTTCCGCGTGGAAGGGCCCTCGGGCTCGCTATTTCGCTTCCGGAAAAGGATGCCTATTCACGCTCTTTTGGCTGGCTGTTCGACAGGATTGTCATCTCCTATGGCGGTTATGTTGCTGAAAAAATAGTCTATGGAGAGACGACGACGGGGGCTGCTCAGGATATCAAGCAGGCAACCGAAATTGCGCGCAAGATGGTCTGCGAATGGGGAATGTCGGACGACATCGGACCTGTTGCCTTGGGGCAGGAAGAGGAACCCATTTTCCTCGGCAGGGAAATTGCACAGCACAAGGATTATTCTGAAGAAACGGCGAGAAAGATCGATGCTGCTGTCCAGAAACTCCTCCAGAATGCCCTCGACAAGGCGATGGATATCCTCAAGAGAGAAAAAGAGAAGCTTCTTGCGCTGGCCGACAGGCTGATGCAGGTGGAAACGCTTGAAGATAGCGATGTGCGTTCTCTGCTCGGCATGGGAGAGCGCAAGACTCCCGAGGAAATGCCGGCCCGGTGCTGAGGCCCTCATTATGATACACCGGCAGGGTTTCATCGATTCCACACTTCTTCAGCTGCGAAAGACCTTGCTGGCGCTGGCGGCATGCATTCTTCTCTTTTCATGTGTTTCGATCGATCCCGGCTCGAAAGCAGGCGAACCGGCACCGGCTCTGCTCGAGCGAAAGCTGGAACTGCTTGCGGAGGAAGATCCAGAAGCCTGTATCGAACAGGTTGCCGATCTTCTGGAAACAGACAGGGCGGGAGGTGCAGCGGCTTCGATTCTGGGAAGAGAACGGCTGTTGGAAATCTTGAAGAAATCAGCCCAATCGCTTGAATCGAAGCTCGAATCGGCTGTTGCAACCGAGAACTATGCGATGGCACGCCGGTATGCCGTTTCGGCCCATGCGCTCGTTCTTTTTGCAGAGTCCGGGGCTTTGTCTTTGTCTGTATTGCCCCGATCCTTCACAGCATGGGTCGATCCGGAGGTTCAGATACGCCTCCTCCTGGGGCAGGCTGAACAGATCTATCGCAAGTCTGGGTATGCAGCGGGGAAAGCACTCATCGCGAGCGCAGCTGCAGTACCGGGCAGTCTAATAGGCGCATGGATCGAATCTGATGCGCCGGAATCCCCTTCTGTTCTTGTTTCCGATGAGCTGTCCCCGAAAAACGCATGCCGTACATGGGTTCAGAGAGCCAGGGAGAATGGTGACGAGGATGCGGCAATCTGGTTCGAATTTCTTTCTAAAAAGCAGAAACCGCCGGTACCGCAAGCCAGCGGCGATTCACAGAAATGGCTTTCCGCGGCAATTGGAAGCGTGGTGACGGTCTATGTGGACAGAGGATTCAGGATATCGGGCGGCTATTCCATTCCGGACCGGGTGGTCGGAACGGCTTTCCAGATTGCTCCGGGCCTGTATCTCACCAACCATCATGTGATACAGAGCGAGGTCGATCCCGAATATGAGGGGTATTCGAAGCTGAGCATAAGGCCTTCGGAAAATCCTGCGATACGAGTACCTGGCAAGGTTGTCGGCTGGGATGAGGAAATGGACCTTGCGCTCATCAAATCGGAAGAAAAGCCGGGCAATGTCATTCATGTGCCGATTTCGATCTCTCTTGAATCCGGCGAAAGAGTCTATGCCGCCGGCTCGCCGGTTGGATTGGAGAACTCGATCAATGCCGGAATCGTCAGTTCCATCAGCAGAAAAATCATTTCCTTCGGAGAAGCGGTCCAGATCGATGTGCCTGTGAATCAGGGCAATTCGGGGAGCCCTCTCTTTCTTTCGAGCGGCCGCCTGGCAGGCATCGTTTTTGCTGGTCTGCCCAATTTCCAGAATATCAACTTCGCGCTGCCGAGTACTTGGATCAATGCAGTCCTGCCCGATCTGATGGCTGAAGGAAAAACAGTGCACCGCAGGCTTGGTATCGTGCTCGGGAAGGGGAGCGGACAGAATCCTGTCGTTCTTGCGGATATCGGGAACAGCCGCAACCGCCTAGTGCCCGGAGACGCGCTCATGACGCTTCAGGGAGTAAGCATAAAGGATATCTCGGCGGCTCAGCTTATGCTTTCGGCAATCCCTGCAGATGCCCTCTGTATCGTGGGTGCTGAGCGGGATTTTCATTCGATAGTCAGACTGCGCAGGCTGTCGCACAATCGAGGCCCATCGCTGATCGAAATCTGGGATAGTGCCGACCGTCAGATCATTCTTGAAGCATTGATGGGCTTTCGGCTGATCTCTCTCGATCAGAACAGAAACGCTCTTGGGCGATACAAGGTTGCATGGGTATGCCCGGCAGAGATTGCGGATGAGTCGGGCATTGCTGAAAATGATGTCGTCACAATCACGAAATTGCGTCCGGACAGGAAAGCGAAGGAATTTATTCTGGAATTTTCCGTCAATTCGCTAAGAAGCGGCTATTTTGAGCGGACCATACGGCTGCAAATGCCGGGCTTGAGTGATACAATGATTTGAGGTTTGCAGAGATGATCTGTATCGCTGAGCCCGATGCGCTGATTGCCCGCGACATTGCTGTGACGCTCGAGTCTTCGGGAATGGGGCCGGTTTCGGTATGCCATTCTTTCGATGAAGCAGAAAAAGCGTTGGCTGGCTGCAGCCTTCTCGTTCTCGATGTTGGCGACAGAGACGAAAGGGCCCTGGCTCTTGCAAGGAGCGCTCGGCGGGAAAGGGGTATGCACTGCATACTCATCAGCAATCATCCGCTGTCTTCTGGCGATATGTCGATCCGCGAATCGGAACCGGTGGCCATTCTCGTCAAGCCATTTTCGCCAAAAGAACTGGTTGCGAGCGTCCAGGCCGGGCTCTATCGAGCTTCCATGGAGCGCAGGCTCAGGGACAGCGAGCGCAGATATCGCAGTCTTTTTGCCTATGGGTTGGCAGGCAGATGCCTTGCGCGGCAGGACGGCACTATCATCGAAAGAAACCGGGCCTTCGAATTGCTTCTTGGTGATGAACATGTCCTTTCCAGAATACAGGACATGTTCATCGACGAGGCGGAATGGGAAAAAGTCAGCCTGCAGGCCCGGAGGGGAGACATCCTTCAGCAGGAGTTCAGGATAAAGGACCTGGGAAGGGGACCGCGCGATCTGCTCTGCAGTTTTTCCCTGTTTCGCATCGAAGATGAACAATCCATCCTTTTCGAATGTCTTGACATAACCGAATCGAAACGTCTTCAGGAAGAGCTTTTCCAATCGCAGAAACTCGATGCGATAGGCAAGCTCGCCGGTGGCGTTGCCCACGACCTCAACAATTTTCTGACATCGATGATAGGCTATCTCGAAATGGCCAAGCTCGATGCGAAAGATCCAGATGCCATTTCGGAAGATATTGGAGGCATCGAGCAGGTCATTCAGAGAACATCCAGCCTGACGCGCCAACTGCTCGCATTTTGCAGAAAAAAGGCATTTTCGCCACAGCTGGTGGATGTGCGGGACATTCTCAGCAGTTCCCATAAGATGCTTGCGCGCCTTCTGCCCGAAAGAATCAGACTTGTTCTGGAAAATCAGGAAACCCCGTGCATCGTGAATGCAGATCCTGCACACATCGAGCAGATGATTCTCAACCTTGTTGTCAATGCGCGGGATGCAGTGGAACAAGCCGATGCTCCCAGGATCACTATTCGTCTCGAACGCAGAGAGAACCTGCCAAAGGCCTCTGTGAGTTCTTCCAATGCCCTGCAGTCGAGTGGGCCATATGCCTGCATATTTGTTGAAGACAATGGCTGCGGAATGACCCCGCAAATTGCGGCGAAGATATTCGAACCCTTCTTCTCCACCAAGGCTGAAGGCAAGGGTACCGGGCTGGGCCTTTCCATCGTAAAAACGCTGAGCGAACTCAATCATATGCATATTCTTGTAGACAGCGAACCTGGAAAGGGTTCGGTGTTTGCCCTGTGCATGCCTCTTGCAGAGGCCGATTCAGCGCAGACGGCTGGTGTGGAACTCAAAAAGGATCTGGAATGGCTCACGGGGCCAGATGCAGCACGACTCAGGGGGAAGCGGATTGTCATTGTCGATGACGATGCTTCCGTGCTTTCGGCCTGCGCCCGCATACTTCAGAGAACAGGGGCCGAAGTCGAAGCCTGCAGTAATGCGGGAGAAGCGATTCTTGCGGCCGAAAGAGGGCATTTCGATCTTCTGGTCGCCGATGTATTCCTTTCCGGTCTTGATGGACCTGCTCTACATGAGCGGCTCAAGAAAAGCGGTTCTGCAGATGCTTCGCTTTTAATGACTGGCCACGAAGACGCGCTTTCGGTTTCCGAAATCGGGCTGCCCCTTATCATGAAGCCATTTTCGCCAGCCCAGCTTATCCACGCATGTGCAAAAGCGCTTAATTGACTTGCTCTGGTCGGCAGGAATGTCAATCAGCTTGCAGGCATGTCGATCAACTCATAGAGCTTCTGCTCGATATGGGACATCTGTTCATCGGCCAGGCGCCGCTGGGACTGCAGGATCGGGATATCTATGATTCCCCGGACTTTCGCCGGCCGTGGTCCCAGAACGACAACCTTGTCCGCGAGCAGAAGTACATCGTGAATGTCGTGGGTGACCATGAATACCGTAGGTTTTTCTTCTTTCCAGAGATTGAGGAATGCATTCATGAGTTCACGCTTCTGTCTGAGGTCTACCGCGGAGAAAGCCTCATCGAGAAGCAGAAGCTCCGCAGGATAGGCGAAAGCCCGCGCAAGCGCAAGGCGTTTCTGCATGCCTCCCGACAGCTGGGACGGATAGTAGGCGCGGAAACTCTCCAGGCCCGCTTCCCTCAGAAAACGCTCAATGCGCTTTTCCATACGACCGCGGTCTGCAAGCCCGGAAAGCGCATAGCGCACATTGTCCTCTGCGGTCAGCCAGTCGAGAAGGCGCGGTTCCTGAAAGCAATAGGAGCAGCTGAGCTGGCCCGACAGCTCGATGTCTCCCGAGTCTGTGGGGATCATGCCGGCAACAATGTTGAGAAGCGTCGTTTTTCCACAGCCGCTTGGACCCAGGATGGCAGTGATGGATGAGGGTTCGAAGGAAAAACTGAGCTGGTCGAGGACCAGCAGGCTATCAAAACGCTTCGTAAGGCTGCGGATCGAAAAGCTCATTTTGCTGGTGCTCCCGGCATCGCATGGAAAAATCTCTTCCTTGCATTGGCCAGCAGGCCAAAGGCATATTCGGAAAGCCCGCACAGAAGCACGGTAGTGATTGCCCACGCGAACACTTCTGTCGTTTCCAGCATGAGGCGCGATTCCTGCATTGCCGTCCCAAGGGCTTTTGCTGGCTGACTGAGTACTTCGCCCGCAACCACGACTTTCCAGCACAGGCCGAGCGCATTCTTGGCTCCGGACAGCAAATGGGGCATTGCGGAAGGAATATGCAAGCGCAAGAGCTGGATATGCCGCGGGACACGAAAAAGCCGGCTCATTTCGACAAGCTTGCGGTCGGCAGCCCGTACTCCGGATTCGGCAGAGGTATACATGACAGGAAATGCCATGAGAATGGCGCTGAAAACCGGCACCTGAGATGATGGAAACCAGAACATCGCCAGGAGAATGAGTGCAAGCACGGGAGTCGCACGCATGCCGGTAACGAGAGGGCTGAGAAATGCGTCGACATGAGGTTTGAGCCCTCCTGCAGTGCCTGCCGCAATGCCCAGGACGATACTGAGTGCAAAAGCTTCAATAACTCTCAAGAACGATCCTGCAACCGCCTGCCAGAATTTCGCAGTCTGCGAGACCCTTGCGAATACTTGCAGGACATCGAGGGGGGAGGGGAGCACCAGCCTGCTCCCTGCGAGGAAAGCCGATACTTCCCATGCGAGCAGGAAAAGAGCGGTACCCCCAAATCTCCACCAGAAAAGAGAGCGTCCCCTTGAATCAGGGAATTCTGGCATAGAATGCATCCGCCGGAAGAGCGCCGCCTACCGACGCAGGTTCAAACTGGATGAACACCGAAAGCAAAGCTTCGACGCTCTTGCGAGCCGCTGGCGCTTCAATAAAAGTGAAGTTGGACACAGGGATGGCGGAGACAGCTACTTGAGCCTTGACGCCAAGGTCCAGCGCTTCCGCAAGTTTGCCCGTTATTGCAGGATTATCAAGTGTCTTTGTAATGGATGCGCGGTAGCGGTCCAGGATCAGGCGTACTGCATCGGGATGAAGTTCTACGAGCTGTTTTCTTGCGACAAGAAGCGACATGGGGTAATCATCCAGTCCCGTGCTTGCCTTCCATTCTGCTTTGAGATCGACAGGGGTGGAAATTGCAGGATTCTGCATCAGCGCCTGGGTCGCAAAGGGCTCCGGAAGCACCGCATACTGCAGTTTCCCTGCGGCAATGCCTGCGGCGATTTCCGGGTACGCGAGGCTGTAGACAGCCTGATAATCCTGTCCCAGAATAAGGCCGGCTTTTTTGCAGAGATACTGGAACAGATAGTCGGGGGTGGCTTTCTGCCCTGCAATATGAATGGTTTTTCCCTTCAGGTCGCTCAGGGTGCGGACAGAGGGATCCAGCGTGAGGAATTTTACCATGCCATTGCCCACAACAGCGAGTGAGCGTATGGGAGCTCCGCTGTTGAACAGTTTTGCCGCTACATTGACAGGCAGTACGCCGGCTTCGATTTCTCCGTTCATGAGCTTTGCGACTACCATGTCAGCTCCTGCAACGGTAACGAATTCAAAGCGGACACCGGCACCTGCAGGCGGTTCTGCCATCATCCATGCACTGGCGATTCCGGATGGCCCTCGAATAACGGCGACTTTGGCGGTGGATGTTGAGCCTGGGCTGTTCTGGGCCGGCACCGGGAATATCACAAGAAGCAAAGCGGCTGAAATAATGAACAGGCGCTTCATATTTGTTCTTCCTCCAAAGTGGTATCACTGAGAATATCTCTTATCTGCGATTCTGTAAAGGTAATATATAAATTTTTCTCGAGATAAGGAATCACCAGACCGACCGGCCCGTTTTTGACTCTTCTGAGATTCTTCACATATGTCATGTGGACATCTCCGGATGCATTCTTCCGGGCCTTTGAGTAGTATATCGCAAGGCGGGCTGCAGCATTCATGACTTCCGGGGGAATGGATTTGTTCTTCTGCGCCTTGACGAATACATAAGAGCCCGGATAATCGCGTGCATGAAGCCAGAGATCGGAACCTTTTACAACATGCCGAAGAAGCTCGTCGTTCTCTTTGGCTGAACGGCCGACGAGGATTATCCATCCGCGATATTCTGCATGGAGGCAGGGATAGACTTCCTTCTGCTTCGTGCGTGCGGTGCCACCTTTTTTCAAAGCTCTGGCCAGGACAAGAGGATCGGTTTCGGCCGAATATCTGGCATGCCATTGTTCGAGCTGTGCCAAAGATGCAAGGACGCGGGAAATTTCCGATTCCACGTCTGCTTTTCCGTCGCGGGCCTTTCGGTATTTTTCGTAATAGAGGGCAGCATTGGCTGGCTGGTCGAGATTGGGATCAATTTCGACCAGCAATTCTCTCTGCTCATAGAAATCGAAGGTCTCGGCAAAGGTCTTGGCTCCTTCTTTTTTCGTTGCATATCCGGAGAGCAGAATATCCCCTATCTGGCGGTAGCGGTCGGCGAGCGAATAATCTTCAAGGGTTTGCTCAAGAGCGGAAAGCCTGCGTTCCAGGGCCTGCTTCTTGCGCAGATATCGTTCTTCCAGAATTGGGCGAAGTGTTTCGAGAGAAAGCTGGCCGGAATGCGCAGCATAGAATGCTTCCACCCTTTTCCAGAAAGGACCATCTCCGGGCAGTTCCCGCACAGAGTACTTATGGGAAAGCGCCTTCGTCCCAGCGGCTTCGGAAGGATACAAAAAACCGGCGCCCGATACTTCATGCCTTGAGGGAAGGCGGCGAAGCGCGTCGATGATGGTGCTGTTCTCGTTTACAAGCAATATGTTTCCCGCCCCGCTCCAGAGCCTTGCGTAAAGATGCAGGTGCTGAGGCAAGCCTTCGTCATTCGAGCGCACTATTTCGAAATCGACGATTCGGTCCTTTCCAAGCTGTCGAACGCTGAGAATGGTGCCTCCGCGTATGCGCGCTCGCAGGCATTCCATGAATCGAAGGGGTCTGTTGTTTTTGGGAGGCGGAGCGCTGAGCGGGTGCAGCCTGCATGCCGAATGCGCAATACTGATGAGATAGAACAGGGCTTTCTGGCGCACATAGAGTTCGAACACGATGGCGTCAAAGGTGGGCTGAAAGATGTTCTGTATCTTTGCGCCTTCGAGGGGTTCCTCCAATAGTATGGCATCTATCTCTTCACAGTTGAGGGACATGGTCGACTCCAGCGTATGCGCTGTTCGAAGAGATCGGATGCAGGCATGTCAGAAATGATGCCATATCGGCAAAGCGGTCAGCGGCCATGGCAGTGCTTGTATTTTTTCCCCGAGCCGCAGGGGCATGGGTCGTTGCGTCCAATTTTCTGGCCGGCCCGAACAACGGTCACATTGGCAGGTGCTGCTGCGGCCGCAACCGATGATTGCGGAGCCGAGGCAACGGCGCCAGCGAAGGCACCGAATTCGGCATGCGATGTCTCTGCGCGCGCACTTCGATCTGTGCGGGCTGGGGCTGTGGAAGCTGCGGCTGATTCGCTCTCCTGCCGTATGCGGACACGGAACACTTTCGAAGCGATATTGTGGCGGATCGACATGATAAGCGATTCGAAAATGTCTGAGCCTTCAAGTTTGTACTCGAGCAGGGGGTTTTTCTGTGCGTAACTTCTCAGATAGACCGCTTCTCTGAGAGCTTCCATCGATTCGAGATGGTCGAGCCATTTTTCATCGATCTCTTCAAGATAGGAGAACCGTATGAAGAGATTGAGGTTTTCCGCCCCTGCTGTCTCGAGTTTCCTGCCAAGGTCTTCTTCCAGCAGACTCATGATCTCTTGCCTGAGCGTTCCCTGCCTCATTAGATCGCCAATGTGCGTGGAAGGCATGTCTATGCCGAAGGTATCGTAGAGCCATGTCGAAAAGTCTGCAGTGGTCTTGCTGTCACCAGCTTTGGATTGCTGAGTGAGAAGGGAAATTTGTTCTTCGAGCATTTCAGCGGCGGTTTCGCGGACTCTTTCGACAAGATTGTCGTCCGCGAGGATGAGGTTTCTCTGCTCATAGATGAAATTGCGCTGTTTGTTGAGAACATCGTCGTATTCGAGCAGGTGTTTGCGGATTTCGAAGTTTCTCTGCTCTACCTTTTTCTGAGCGCTTTCTATCGATTTGCTCAGCAAGGGATGATAGATGGGCTCGCCCGGCTTCATCCCCGCCCTGCTCATGAGGCTTTTGAAGCTTTCTCCGCCGAAAAGCCGCATGAGATCATCATCGAGCGAAATGAAGAAGATCGAACGACCCGGGTCGCCCTGGCGTCCGCTTCGCCCTCTCAGCTGATTGTCAATTCGCCGGGACTCGTGGCGCTCCGTGCCTATGACGCAGAGGCCGCCAAGATTCTTTACTTCTTCGTAATCCTTGAGCCAGCTTTCGTATTCGCGCTCCAGGGCCTGGCGGTACACATGGTCGGGTGCTTCCGTTCCGACCTTGCGCCTGGCCCTGAATTCGGGATTTCCGCCCAGCTTGATATCCGTTCCACGGCCTGCCATGTTGGTGGCGATGGTTACGGCACCCCTTGCACCTGCTTCTGCAATGATAATGGCTTCGCGCGCATGGTTCTTCGCGTTCAGCACTTCATGGCGGATGCCGTTTTTGGTAAGGAGGGCAGACAGGCGTTCAGATTTTTCGATTGAAACGGTACCAACGAGAATGGGCTGTCCTTTTGCATGAAGCGTTTTAATCTCATTGAGAATTGCATCGAATTTTTCGGTTTCGTTGAGATAGACGAGGTCATTTTCATCCAGGCGGATGACCGGCCTGTTGGTGGGAATGACAACAACATCGAGGTTGTAGATTTTATTGAATTCTTCGGCTTCAGTATCTGCGGTGCCGGTCATTCCGGCTAGTTTTTTATACAATCTAAAGTAATTCTGGAAGGTGATGGTTGCGAGGGTGCGGTTCCGCCTTGCGATCTTTATTCTTTCCTTTGCCTCTATCGCTTCATGAAGGCCATCGGAATAGCGCCTTCCGTGCAGTATGCGGCCTGTGAATTCATCCACGATCTGCACCATGTTGTCCTGTACCACATAGTCGACATCTTTGTGGAAGAGCTGTTGTGCGCGGACTGCCTGGGTAAAGTAGTGAACGAATTCGAAATTCTGTGGTTCGAAAAGGCTGCCCTTGATGAGCCCGCGTTTCTGGAGAAGCTGTTCGATATGGTTCAATCCTTCGCTGGTGAACATGATGCGCTTGGACTTTTCATCGATTCTGAAATCGCCCTCTACCGATTCGCCTTTGCTCTCATCGGGATATTCGCCGGTTTCCGGATTCTTCTTTACCTCGACAAGCGTCTGCGCGAGCCGGTTCACCTCGTTGACCTTGAAGGTGTCGTCGTCGGTAGGACCGGAGATGATGAGCGGCGTCCGCGCCTCGTCTATGAGAATCGAGTCGATTTCGTCGATGATGCAGTAGGAATGTCCCCGCTGAACTTTCTGATCGAGCGACCAGACCATGTTGTCCCGCAGGTAATCGAAACCGAACTCGTTGTTGGTACCATAGGTGATGTCGCAGGCATAGGCTGCCTTGCGAGCCTGGTTGTCCATGTTCGACAGGATACAGCCCACGCTCAGCCCGAGAAAACGATATATCTGTCCCATCCATTGACTGTCGCGTTCCGCGAGGTAGTCGTTGACCGTGATGATGTGGACCCCTTCTCCCGAGAGGGCATTCAGATAGACGGCGGCAACCGAAGACAGGGTCTTGCCTTCGCCTGTTTTCATCTCGACGATTTTCCCCTGATGAAGAAAGGTACTGCCCAAGAGCTGAACATCGAATGGGCGCTCTCCGAGCACTCTTCTCGCAGCTTCGCGGCTCAGCGCAAACGCTTCAGGAAGCAGATCGTCCAGAGATTCGCCGCGCGAAAGACGCTCTCTGAATGTATTCGTCATTTTGGGGAATTCTTCATTGGGAAGAGACAATGCCCATGATTCAAGCTTGTTTATTCTGGTCAGGATCGGCAGGACGGATTTGATATCCTTTTCCTTTTTCGATCCGAACAGCGCGGCAAGAATGTTGTTTTCAGCCATGGTTAGTAAGATACTTTCGTATTCAATAACGGTCAATGGAATGCTATACTCCCCGCGATGTCTGCATCGATTTCGAAAATCGCCGTTCTTTCGTGTGCGCTGACGCTCGTCCTGCATGGATGCATCGGTGACAATACCGGTATGCACGGACAAGTCCGCTTCGATATCGGATATGGCAATTCGGACATGGCGCTGGAGTTGTCGCAGAAAACGGACTCTCCAGTAGATATGGTGGTCAGGGAAGGAATTTTTCATTTCCTGAGCCGGGGAGAGGCAAAAATTCTGAGGCTTTCTGCCTATGGCCAGCCGATGGCGATGCTGTACGACCCTTCGCGGGGGAGTTTTCCGCTTTTATTGAAAGAAGCGATCAAGCTGTCGTTTCAGGAACCGGGTCCCCTTGCGGTCGACTCGCGGCAGACGATCTATGTGGCGGACAGACAGAGCGGATCGGATGGATGGATAATAAGAAGAATTGCTTCCGAAGGCAGGGAATTGCCCTTTCTTGGCCGGGAAGGGCCGGGCGGCACCGCGCTTCCTTTTGTGGCGCGATTGGACATCGTGGCGAACGATGGGCTTGCGGTAACCTGTCTTACTTCAAAAGAATATCTTGTTTGGTTTTACGATAGGTCTGGCAGTTATCAGTATTCCCTTGTGCTCGATAGAGACAGGCTTCCCGTCCCTGAATCGATAATGGAAGCTGTGCGAGAGGAAAGCGGCAAGAGGGTCATCCCTTCCATAGAGACGCTTATACCCGCTTTTGCAGGCGGGAAAAGCGCAGTAGTCGCAAAAATGGACTATTTTATTGTTCCAAAAGAATCTGTTGCACGGATGACTGTTTCTCCGGAATATGCAGGAAGCTGGATACTCCGGGCAGACCCTTCGACCGGAATGGTGGAAAAGGCCTTCAGACTGCCAGAAAATTCGCAAGACAATGGGGGCGGTTTTCATCTTCTGGCTGTGGAAAAAGACAATGTGGTACTGATGAAATGGGATGACATGGGTCTGGGAGGTACTATCTTCAATTTCAACTTTGCGGGCAGAGTGCAGGGAAAGAGCCGATTTGCATCGGAACAGAAAAGCGCGCGCCTTGTTTCCTGGGCTGGGGGGAACGACGGTTTTCTCTATATTCTCGCCAGTCTTCCGGATACCCTGCGGCTGTACGCACTTAGAATTCCAGGCTGGAGATGATCCTGCGGCCTGAAGTCTGTCTCCTGAACTCTGTTCTCTGAACCATATGCTGAGAACCAGGGGCCGCAGGCCAAGGGGAAAGGCCAGGGACCAAAAGAGCATCTGTCGCTTGCCCCCTGTTGAGTTCTGCAGGTATAGTGGAATTAAGGAGGAGATGCGCATGAAACCTCTTCTCTCGATGAAATCCGCACAGGATCTCGACAGGGAACTGCAAGCCGCATACCACTTCGCTCAAGACGGACTCATGGAGATTGCATCACTCAGGCTCTGGGAACAGATAAAGAAGGTCCTCGAAACGCATGCGGAAAAAAGGGGAATCAAGGCCCAGCAGCTGTCCGTTGCAGCGATCTGCGGGAAAGGCGACAATGCCGGAGATGCGCTTGCAGTGCTCCGTCATGCCCGCATGGAAGGATACGAGAAGCTTCATGCTGTACTTCCTCCCTCAGAAACACTGAAGGAAAATGCGCGTCTCAATTATGAACGAGGGCTTCAGGCAGGAATACGGTATCAGTATTGGGCACAGGACAGGCTCGATAGCCTGGCGGATTTTCTCAAATCCATGGATGTCATCATCGATGCCGTTTTAGGAACGGGGGTCAGGGGGCCAGCGGAAGGGCAGGCTGCAGAAATGATCGGTCTTTTGAATACCGTTTCTGCGAATGGATACCTGCCGGCAGCGATGCGCCCCCTTGTGCTTTCGATCGATATCCCATCCGGTCTGGGCGACATGTGGAAAGCAGATTATCCCTGTGTCAGAGCAGATATGACCTTCTGCATCTTCCCGCTAAAGGAAGCTCTGTTCATGCCCGATGCGAGGAGGTACGCTGGCACTGTGATTCCAATTCACGGGGTATTTCCAAAAGAGGATTCCGTAAAGAAAGCAAGAGCTTTTATTGAGGACACGGATCAGCTGGCAAGTCTGCTTCCACCAGTTATGCCTTGGGCGCACAAGATGCAGAGAGGCAGGGTGGCGATACTGGCAGGAAGCATGAATGGTGCAGGTGCCGCTCTGCATTGCGTGCGGGGTGCGGCTGCGGCGGGGGCCGGCTATATCGCGCTTTTCTGCGATAGCGAGCTTTTTTCGCCTTTTCTCTCTGCCGCCGGAGACAGGGCAATCGTGCGCCCTTATTCTGAAGAGAATTTCAAACCAGAAGAATGGGATGTGGTCATCGCTGGTCCAGGATGGGGCAGGACTCAAGAAAGAAAAATGCAGCTTGAAAGAGTCCTCGCCTCGGATGTTGCATTAGTGCTGGATGCCGATGGCTTGCGGCTGTTTGCAAATCTGGCGGAAAGCAGGATGAACCCGTCTGTCCGCAATCGATCGGAATCAGGTTCTTCGTCTGCCCCTCTCGTCCTTTTGCCGCATCCTGGAGAAATGAAAGATCTTTTGAAGGTTGTTGCGGGTTCTTCCGGGATGTCTCTGCCAGCCGACCAGGTTCTTTCGGTTTCGAGTCAGTTTGGAGCGGTTGTTGCCCTGCGAGCGGTGACAACCCATATCGCGAAGCCCGGCGGTCCCTGCATAGTGCATGATGGTTTTTCGCCTGGGCTCGGCATTGCTGGATCGGGAGATGTGCTTGCAGGAATTGCAGGAGGCCTTCTTGCACGATGGATTGCCTTCCGCAGAGTAGAACATTTGGCGAATGCGACAGGCGGGGAAGTGCTGGTTCAGGATGCCTTTCATGCGGTCCGTGCTGGCGTGCTTGCGCACTCGCAGGCAGGAAGGATGCTCTTCCATGAACGCGGATGGTTCAGCCCGGCCGACATTGCGGACAGCTGCAGCAGACTGCTTTCCCAAAATGGAGCGGGGAATGCAGAAATTTGAAGCTCCCTCTGGCTTCCATGCCAGTACAAGGCCGCGCTCGGTTGCCGGAATCGCCATTCGAGGCCCCCTGGTATTCGTCGCGCGCCGCAAGCCAGACGAAACCCCCATGAGTTCGCGCTGGGAATTCCCTGGCGGCAAGGTTGAAGAAGAAGAGAACGATACCGATGCCCTCATGCGGGAATTCGAGGAAGAGCTGGGGGCGCGGATAGAAATTCTGCGTTTTCTTGGGGAAGTTGCGTTCGAACACAATGGGCAGGAGCGAGTGCTCGCCGCCTGGCAGGTTTCACTCAATGCAGGCGATGTGCGAACCATGAATGAACACAGTGAAATTGCGTGGCTGCCCTATGAGGTCCTCGCATCTCTGCCGCTGGTCGACTCGGACAGGGCCCTGCTGCCGCTGATCGCACGGGCGCTGGCAGAAACTGAAATCTGAGAGCAGGGACAGCTTCTTCAGGATGTTCCATCCTCCGCGCTATCAGTGATTTCTTCGAAGGGGGCTGTGCGGGGTTCTTCGATTTCTTCGAGGCTGTTGAGCAGGATTTCCACTTTCCCCTGCAAAGCATCGAGTTCGTTTTTTAACTCCTTTGCAAGCCTGACTCCTTCTTCGAACATCTTGAGAGACTCTTCGAGCGAGATATCCGGATCGCGCATTGTTTCTGCCAGAGATTCGAGTTTTTTCAATCTCGTTTCAAAATTCTTCATATGTCGATCTCCTTGTGTCGATCTCCTTGGCGCCGCTGGGCTGGCTTCCTGCCTCCTGCATGCTCAGCTGCTATTGTCTTGCGAAGTTTTTTCAATGATGGCGCCTGCCTCTCCCGAAGCGAAAACAATATGTACCTGCTCGCCGGGCTGTACTTCCGATGCTGAGCGCACCACGCGTGCGCGGGCTGAAGGATCCGTTTTTCTAACGATGGAATAGCCGCGCTTCATCACTGCATGGGGGTTGGCGATTTCCAGGGTCCTGGCAGCCAGTTCAAGCCGCCTTCTGAGCTGTTCCATGCGTGATTCCATGCTGGTGCGCATGCGCTCGACCGCTGTATCGAAGGCTTGAGCCATCTCGATATGCTTGCGAACCAGAAGCGCTTCCATCCTGCGCGGCGAGACCATGCTGAGCCGTTCTCTGGCTCTGGCGAGGACTCTTCTCATCGAATGTGCAAGCATTTCGCTGAACTGATCGATCTCTCTTATGATGAGCCCGAGATCTCCGCTGGCAAGTTCCGCAGCCGCGGAGGGGGTTGGTGCGCGCACGTCCGCTGCATAGTCACAGAGGGCCCAATCGGTTTCGTGCCCTACGGCGCTGATGACCGGAATGCGGGAAGCGGCAACCGCCCTGACTACACGCTCGTCCGAAAAGGGCAGAAGATCTTCGATGGAGCCGCCGCCGCGTCCCACAATAAGCACTTCCGCCAGATTCCAGCGGCTTGCCTGATCGATGCGTGCAGCGATGGAATACGCAGCCTCTTCCCCCTGGACAAGCGCAGGAAGAAGAATGATATGCGCCTTTGGATTTCTTCGTTTCAAAACCTTGATGATATCGCGGATTGCGGCACCCGAAGGGCTCGTTACTACGCCGATGCGCGTTGGGAAAAAGGGAAGCGGCTTCTTGCGGGAATCGTCGAAAAGACCTTCGGCAGCAAGCTTTCTCTTGCGTGCTTCCAGCATGGCAAGAATCTCGCCAAGCCCTGCATGGTTCAGACTTCTGGCAATGAGTTGATACTGACCCCGTGCGGCATATAGGGAAATGCCACCTCTCGCGACCACCTTCATCCCGTCCCGTGGTACGAAAGAAAGCGTCAAGAGGTCACGCCTGAACATGACCCCCTGCATGACTGCCTGCTCGTCCTTGAGGGAAAAATAGAGATGTCCCGATGCGGCGATCTTGCAGTTCGACAGCTCGCCTTCTACGCTCACATCAGGATAGCGGCTTTCGAGGTCATGCTTGATAAGGCTCGTGATGCGGGAAACGCTCAGGGGCGTCTGAGGAAGAAGTTCGGCATCTTCCGAAAAGAGCGGAGTGAGCATGGCACAATTGTAGCAGATGTGCAGATTTGGTACCACGTACTGACTGGAAGAAATCAATCCGAAAAGGTACATTATATGTATGATGAATCCACATGATCTGCCGATATACCAGCAGAAAGAAAAAATACTCGCCGCCATTGCCGAAAACCAGGTAATCGTCGTCGAAAGCCCTACCGGCTCCGGCAAGACCACCCAGCTCCCTATCATTCTCTATGAGGCAGGATATGCCAAAGGCGGCATAATCGGCGTCACCCAGCCGCGTCGGATCGCGGCACTTTCGGTAAGCGATTTCATCGCTCGCCAGCTTGGCTGTCAGGTTCCCGGCATAGTCGGCTACAAAATGAGATTCGAGGATGCTACCAATGCCGAAACCGCCATCAAGATCATGACCGACGGCATTCTCCTCCAGGAGATGAAGCTCGATCCATGGCTCTCCCGATACCGTGTCATAATGGTCGATGAGGCTCACGAACGGAGCCTTAATATCGATTTCATCCTCGGCCTTCTGAAAAAAGTGCTCGAATCACGCAGCGACTTCAGGGTTATCGTCTCTTCGGCGACCATCAACGCTGAAGTATTTTCGGAATACTTTGGCGAATGCCCCGTTGTGCGTATCGATGCGCCCATGTATCCGGTTCAGGTTATCTACGACCCTGTGCGCTTGCTGCCGGAAGGGGCATCGCCAGCAGAAGGGGATGGAGAGCGAAGCGGCGCAAAAGAAGGCAGAGCCGGCCAGGCCGAGCCCATGTATTACCGCTCATCGGACGAAGCGCTCTATGACAAGATCATGTCGATTATCGGCAGGGTCATAGATGGCAGTGCAGGAGCGGCAGAGGGAGATATTCTCATATTTCTGCCCGGCGAAAAGACCATCAAGGAATGCATGCAGCGCTTGATGACGAGCAGGTGGAGTGCCAGGCTCCACTGCATTCCCCTCTACGCGCGGCTTGGGAAGGATGAACAGGAGCGTGTATTCGACCCTGCGCCTTCGGGGAAAATAAAGGTTGTCATCGCGACCAATATCGCCGAAACCAGCGTCACCATCGATGGCATTACGGTCGTCATCGATTCGGGCCTGGCAAAGATCAACTATTACAATCCACGGACCTTTACTGCCAGTCTCATCGAAACTCCCATTTCCAAGGCATCCTGCAACCAGCGAAAGGGAAGGGCCGGGCGCACTCGTCCCGGCATCTGCTATCGACTGTATTCCGTCAAGGATTTCGAAAGCAGACCTCTGTATCCTACCGAGGAAATCCACCGCACAGACCTTTCCGAGGTCCTTCTGCGCATGGCGGAACTCGGCATTACCGATTTCGAGCGATTCGATTTCATCACAAGGCCGCCCAAGAGTGCGATCCGTGGCGCCATCGAAGTGCTCAATCTCCTCGAAGCGCTCACGCCGGAACGTACGCTTACCCGCATTGGGGAAATGATGTGCGCATTTCCTCTTCTTCCCAAGCTTTCGCGCATGGTGGTCGAGGCCATTCTCCGATATCCCGATGTTATCGGAGAGACATTGGTAGCTGCTGCATTTCTCTCTACCACAAGTCCTTATGTTCTTCCGCCCGGAGAAGAGACTGAAGCCCGCGCAGCGCATCACCAGTTCAGGGACCCGATGGGCGATTTCGCTTCGTATCTGCGGCTTTACGATGCCTTCGTCTCGGCGCGCGACAAGCGGCAGTTCTGCGAACGCAACTATCTCGACGAGCGGACTCTTTACGAAATTGTACGTATCCGCCAGCAGTTGGAGCTCATTGTGTCGGACATGGGCGTTCCAATAGGAACGGGCGGGTCGATTTCGGATTATCTCTGTGCGGTGAGCCGCGGGCTCATCCAGTTTGTCTGTGCCAGGCAGGGCAGGGGAATGTTCCGGTCGCTTACCGCTGAGCGCATTCAGATTCATCCTGGATCGGTCATGTTCCGGGAAGATGCGGATTATATCGTTGCGGGTGAAATTGTGCGGACCACCAGAATGTATGCCATGTCGGTTTCCCCGCTTACCAAGGCTCAGCTCTATCGTATTTCTCCCGAGCTGGCGGAACAGATCGTAAGCCTGAGGACGAAGGGAGAAGTGCCAGCGCGCAGGGGAAAGGAAGCCGTTTCCGCCCGTGTGCCAGCCCCCATCCATGGCATAGAGCAGAAGCCATCCAAGACAGTCAAGCCAGCCGAGCCAGCCACCTTCGTACTCGGCGGACAAGTCTTCTCCATCGAAGGAAAGAAGGCATTGCGAAAAACCGTCATTCTTGATTGGGAAAAGCTGTCACAGGCTCTGTCGCAGGTTGGCCCGGCTGACGAACAGCTCACCAAGGGATACAAGGGCCGCATTGTCATGGGTTCATACTGTCTGTTCGAAGGCGAGAAGCTCTCCACGATCCTTAAAGCCCTCGAATGGATCGATTTGGGCAACATTGGAACAAAATGGCCTTCGCATCGGAATTTCGATCTGGGGAAGCAGGAAGATCCGCAGAAGATGAAGGATAATCTGAGCGAGCTTTCCCGTTCTCTGGATTCGGTAATGCAGGTCGTGCGGACAAGGAAGGGCGGAAAGCTCGGTTTTCTTGCGCTGATGTCAGATGGGAAAGGAAATTTCTGGTTCAAGCCTACGAAGTCATTTACCGAGGCACTCGCCCAGAGCCTTGCCAGCATGGAATTGCTGGTTGATTATGGGCGCCAGAACGAGTTCGATCCTTCGCTGAAGGAGAAGATAGGCACTCTCTATCGCAGGCTCAACGACTTCATACTGAAGGATTGAGCATAGTTCTTTCAAACCAGAGTTCGAATGCGCCGCGGTCCGATTCTCTGGCATGGCGCTCGAATTTCGTTTCGGGTCTCCATGCCTGGTGAGGTGCAAAACCCTCGAAACGGTTTTTCAGCAAAGGACATGCTTCGAGCACCTCTAGCGTCGCGTGCGCGTATTCTTCGATATCGGTCACAAAATAGAGGTATCCCCCGTGGATCAGCTTTTGCGACATCAGAAGCACTATGGCAGACTGCATGAGCCGGCGCTTGTGGTGGCGCTTTTTCGGCCATGGGTCAGGATAGAAGATATGCAGGCCGGCGAGGCTTGACTCGGGCACCATGGTTCTGAGCACCTGTATGGCGTCATGCTGGATGATCCGCACGTTGCTGATATGATGGGCATCGAGTTCCAGAATGAGCTTGCCCACTCCCGGCGAATGCACTTCCACTCCCAGGTAGTTGTACTGGGGTCTGTCGCGTGCGATCTGCCAGGTTGCCTGACCCATGCCAAAGCCAATTTCCATGACGAGCGGGGCTGGGGCATCGAAATATCGATCGAAAGATGTCAACTCGTCCGAGTAAGGAATCAGGTATTGTTCGGCGCGCGTTTCCAGAGCCCGCCTCTGCGCATCGGTAAGCCTGCCCGACCGCAGGACGAAGGTCCTGACACTGCCGTTGAGCAGCTGTTCTCCATCAATGTTCTCGTTCATGCGTTTGCAAGCTCCCGTGAAGCAACCTGGCAGACTGCTTCCAGCGTGTCGCATCCCTGGTTTTCGCGACGCGAAAGCATGCGAAGAAGATATCGGCTGGCCTCATGTTCGGGCTGTACGAAGAGCGCAAGGGGAATATGCTTTCTTTCCGCGTAGGAATACTGGGCTGCGAGTTTGCGATTTTCGGGATAGACTTCCGAGGCGATTCCCTGCGCCCTGAGCTTTGAAGCGACTGCATGGAGCTCTGCAAGCGTATTGACTTCCTGATTGATGACGAGAATCGCAGTGGAATGAGGAGCGGTTCTCATGCTGCCGAGAGCTTCCATGGCTGCCATCAAGCGGTCAAGACCTACTGAAGCCCCTACGCCCGGCAGTTTTCTTGTCGTATAGAGGCTTGCAAGTTCATCATAACGCCCGCCCGAGCAGACCGAACCGATCTCGGGAAGCTCAGAGAGCTGAGTCTCGAGCACAATGCCGGTATAGTAATCAAGTCCGCGCGTAATGCTTGGATCCAGAATGACATGCGCATCGTACCCCGCAGAAGCCACGCACTCCATGACTTCAAGAAGCCTCGTTCGGGCAGCCATAGCGGCCTGGTCATGCGGCGCGCAGAGAGCGGACATTTTATCGAGCGTAGCGGCAAAATCCTTTTCCTGCCTGATGAATTCCAGAATTTCGCGGGCCGCTTCGGAAGAGACAAGCTCCGCCAGCATCGAAGCGGTTGCATCGTCGCCGATTTTTTCGCGCTTGTCCACGGTTCTCAGAATTTCGACGGATTTTTCGGAGGCCCCGAGTCGATCCAGAAAGCGATTGAACAGCATTCTGTGGTTGATGCGCAGTTTGAATTCACCTACGTCGAGGGCGCGCATGGCGCTTGCTGCAGTAAGCAGAATATCGGCATCAGCCGAAGCTGAATCCGTTCCCACAATATCGAAATCGCACTGCATGAATTCGCGGTAGCGCCCGCGCTGAGTGTTTTCGCCTCGCCAGACCTTGGCGATATGATAGCGCCTGAACGGCAGATAGAGTTCGTCTGCATGTTCTGCCATGAATCGCGCGAACGGGACTGTAAGATCAAAGCGCATGGCCACATCGCGGTTGCCATGATCCCTGAAGCGGTATACCTGCTTGTCGGTTTCTCCTCCGCCCTTGCCCAGAAGTATTTCCGCATACTCAAGCACCGGCGTATCGATTGGCACAAAGCCGAAGGAAGCAAAGACCTTTTCCAGCTTTTCGATCAGCGCTTTGCGCGCCATTTCGGTATCGGGCAGAAAATCGCGAAAACCTTTGAGCACTCTTGGGGTAATGATCGACATGGCAACTCCATCCATATTGCAAAAAGATGCAGGGAGCTATTATGGAAACAAATCCGCTCCGTGACAAGCAGGCGGAAATGACAGCCTGCATGCCTTGCTTATCTGCATTCATTTGTGATATCCCTTTTTCCGCAGCATGATTCTAAAAAAGTGAATATAAGTCACTGCTTAGAATAGAATAAAATGCAATTAGCCGGAAAACGTATTGTTTCAAGTCAATCTGCTCTTCGCAGTTTTCCCTCTGAGTGTTTTAAGCTCTCCCTTCGTATAGTATTTCTTGGTCAGATCAAGATCCAAGGCCTGCCCAATTGCTGCAATTACCGTATCGCAGTACGCGGACACATACGTATTATCTTCCAGTTGTACCAGCTGCGCCTTTCTTAGACTCTCAACCATCGTAGCGACCGGAATGGTCGAACCAGTCCGCTTCTCAAGCAATCGCAGCAACAAGAGCGCGACAAAGCAACTCAAGAAATGCGCTTCAATACTGTCCTCGCGTCGAACAAAGGCCGGCCTTGCACGAAGGCAGCTTTTAGTGATCCTGAATGACTCTTCGATTTTCCACAGTCCTCGATACATATCGATAATGTCCATGTCGCTCACGGGTCGGTTGAGTTCAAACAGGTTATCCGTGGCGTGCCAGCGGTACGGCCGGTCAAAGGCAGCTTTTCCTTCCTGCAGCCCCACCACATTGCTCCTGATCAGGTAGTAGCCATCCAACGCTGCTTCGCTGTCCAAAAGTTCCTCATCGAGCGCAAAGGAAAAGGCTGGATGAGTCACTTCTTTGTCAGCTTCGAGATCGAAGATTGCTTTCTTGATGAACCGATTCGCTCCATAGTTATTCAAGATGGTGTTCTCTCCGGTTCCGGCTTTGGCGACCGCCTTTGCCAGGGCCATTTCCCGTTCATAGCGCGCCTTTTTCCAGTACGCTTCGCTCCAGAAGACAATCTGTCGCTCATTGATCCGCACCCGACGCTTCTTGCCATCGGCGGTGTCGACCAACACCGTACAGGGCACAAGCCGGCTTTTGTACTTGAAACGGCCATCCTTGCGTTCGATATAGCCCTGTTGATCAAGTATGAAGTCTTTCATCTCGGCATCTGCCTTTCTGACCGATGAGCTAAGGACATACCCATTATGCTCAAGAATGATGGAGGCAATATTCATCCCTCCCATCATGCCTTTGTCCGCGACAAAGATGAGGTGCGTATTCGCTAGCTGTTGTGCTGCCTTGTGCATCATGGGACGCATGGTACTCACATCATTCGTATTGCCTGGAAACAACCCATAGGTCACCGGAAGCCCTGCACTATCCATGAACAGTCCCATCTGGATAATCGGTTCTGGCCGGTGCTCTTTGGAGACCCCCCGCTTCCTGAGAGCATCTTCCCGATCCACTTCCCAGTAGTAGTTGGTAACATCGTAGTACAACAGGCTCGTGTCACGATGGTACTGCTGGGCCACCTGCTCATGGAGATGGCCTACCAAGGCATCCTTGAGCGCCGCGAAGACCGGAAGGGCTCGATACACCGCATCATCGGAGCATACACGGTGGGTAAGTATCCTTGTCTGTTCCCTCCAGGTTGCGAGTTTTGACTGGGGAAACAGAATCCGCCCAAACACCAGCAATTGAAAGATATGGTCATAGTTGAAGTCCACCTTACGGTACTGCGTTCTACTGCGGAGAAAAGCGTCGATCTTCAGTTCCCGATAGAGCGTCAGCAACGCCAGAACCCCATAGTTATAGGTATGATCTGCCTTTTCTACTGCGGCGGCGTTCGCGGTAGCGGAGGCCTGAGAAAACTCGAAGTGCTCGTGCAGTGAAAAGGACAGGGTACGGTGCGCACGTTGCTCTTCAAGGGTCAGTCGTTTGGCTTCTGCACGAAAATGAGCGATGGGGTCTGGATACTGGTCCAGGAATTCATCGAGATAGCCGATTGTGCTGACCTTGGTTCTGACGATTTTCCCTTTCACACGCCGGGCGGTGTAGTAGAAGAGCAAGGTTCTTCCAGTTTTCTTTTCAAATAAGGGCTGAAGGTACATGGGATTCCTCCTGGAAGGAGTATACCACAAGAGAAGACATTACACAACTAGGCACAATATATATTTTTCAAAAAATCGCAAAAAAAGCAGGCTATTTCGCCTGTTATAATAAATTGCTTTCAGCCTGATTGCTGGACTACTGCGGAATCATGGAGCTATTATGGAAACAAATCCGCTCCGTGACAAGCAGGCGGAAATAACAGCCTGCATGCCTTGCTTATCTGCATTCATTTGTGATATAAAACAATGCCCTCTTTATCCGGCCTGTAAGGCTGGATCATGTAAGCCCGGAGAGGCTTGAACGTCCACAGGGAGGATTGAATGAGACAGTATGAACTCGTTGCCGTGCTGAATTCCGAAGATGAACTCTTCAAGGCCGGCAAACAGGCAATCGCCGATCTGCTTGCGCAGTACAAGGCGCTTGAAGTCAAAGAAGAAGACATGGGTGACCGCCCCCTCGCGTATCCCATCAAGAAAAAGACGCGCGGTCACTACCTGGTCTATCGCATGAACCTGGAGCCATCCAGCGTTCTCGCACTCGAACGCGCCATCAAGCTCAGCCCGACCATTCTCAAGCATTTGATGGTCAAGGTGGAAGACTGAAAGCCGGTTAGACCGGGTTTTCCAAAGGAGCAATCCCGTGAGTGACATCAATGTTGTGGTGCTGGTAGGGCGTCTCACTCGTGACAGCGAACTCAAGTATACGCCATCCGGTCTGCCGATCTGCCGTTTTTCGATTGCGGTCAACCGCTCGAGAAAGCAGGACGAGCAGTGGGTGGATGAGCCCCATTTTTTCGACATCGAATTCTATGGCAAAAGCGCCGAAGGGCTCAGCAAGTACCTTCTCAAGGGACGGCAGGTCGCTGTTCAGGGAGAATTGAGACAGGATCGATGGGAAAAGGACGGACAGCAGCGCTCCAAAGTGATCATTGCCGCTTCTGCAATCCGGCCGCTCGGGCCTTCCCCGCAGGGAGCCGATGCAAACAACCACCGCAATGCGCCTGAGTCCCAGATGCGCCACGACGCCAACAATGGCCATGCGGCAGTACCGCCAGTCGTGGACGAATTTACCGACGACATTCCCTTCTGAACCGAAAGGATTGCCCGTTCAATTTTACGATTAGACAGGAGAACGAAGATGGATGAAATGAGAGATACAAATGAAATGAAAGCTTCCCGTACGGAAGATCAGCAGGATCTTCGCCGGGACCAGGACGATAGAAACGGCCCGCGCAAGGGGAAGGGTTTCTTCCGAAAGAAAGTCTGCCGCTTCTGCACCCAGAAGGTGAAGATCGATTACAAGGACGCTGATCTTCTCCGGCGCTATACCACCGAGCGGGGGAAAATCCTTCCGCGGCGCATTACCGGTACCTGCTCAAAACATCAGCGGGTACTCGCGGTAAATATCAAGCGCGCCCGCGCACTTGCCCTGCTTCCGTATGTGGTGAAATGAATTTTCCCATTGCCCCTGGAGAATGCAGTTCATGAATGAAGTTGAGAACAGAGCCGATATCACCTCCATCCACAGCGCGCACATGAATCTGCCGCGCTCACTGGCAAGCGGTGTAGTGTCGGGGCTGTTCTTCATCAGCGGCTTTCTTGCACTTGCGTGCCTTGTGCCGGTGCAGTTCGCCTTTGCGCGTGAAGGGAAAAAAGAGGGCTTTCATTCCCTTCTCACAGCGCTCTTGGTTATCGCTGCGGGAAACGCTCTAAGGCTTGCAAACCTTGGATTCCTGAACGCTTCCTTTCTCTTTCAGAGCATGCTCATGCCGGCGCTTCTCTTCGGTGCGCTGGCGGCGATGCATGTGCTGAAGGGAGAGACATGGATCAAGCTTACTGGCGCATGGATCCTTCTATCGATCGCTTTCGGGTATCTTCTGCAATCTTCACTTGGAAGCGCTTCGATGCAGGAAAGCATCTCAATGCTCATTGCCCAGCTGATCGCGAATACCGGAATACAGGCCCCGGATACTGCTATTCTGGTGCGTGACTATGTAGCGCCAGCCGTTGCACTCATCATGAACTGCTTTGGAGCAGTGATCTGGCTTGTGCTTGCAGGCAGCTGGTGGCTGGGAAACCGTCTTGCCCTTGGACAGCAGGAGCGGAAAAGCGAGTCTGGTCTGCATCAAATAGTGGTGCCATCATGGCTGTTGTGGCCCAGCATGTTCTCATGGATGCTTCTGCTCGCTGTCCTCTACAGGCGCATGCACGGGCTTGTGGCCATTGCGGCCTGGAATGCATCGCTGGCTGCTGCTGCATGGTACGGCCTGCAGGGGATAGGCATCATTGTTCATTTTTTCAAAACAAGAGGCATGCCCAGGGGAGCAGGACTGTTTCTGCTTTTTCTGGCGATGCTGGGACTGCTCGACTCGAAAGTCGGGCTTGCTGAAATGATCGTGCTTCCAGCGCTTGGCGTCACGGAAGTATGGTCCAATTACCGAACACGCAAAGGAGCCTGAAGATGAAAGTAATATTGAATCAGGACATACCCAATCTGGGCGAAATCGGCGACATAAAGGACGTTGCACCCGGATATGCGCGCAATTATCTGCTTCCGCGCAAGCTGGTCATGGTGTACAACGACAAGACCGCAGCTCTCTTCGAGAAGAGACAGGCTGAAATCCTCGCCATCAAGGAACAGAAGCGGCTGGCTTCACGGTCTCTCAAGGAGAAGCTCGAAGCCGACGTGCTTACCATCAGCATGCCTGCCGGTTATAACGGCAAGCTCTATGGCGCGGTAACCAATCATTCCATTGCGGATGAGCTTCTCAAGAAGGGTATCGAAGTCGAGCAGCGCCGCATCGAGATTCCCGGCCGTTCGATCAAATCCGTCGGGAATTACAAGGTGCTGATCAAACTCTACGAAAAGGATGAGGCTGTTCTGCGCGTTTCCGTTGAGGGTCAGGTTATTGCTTCCGAAGCAAAGAAGGAAGAGGGTGGCGAGCAGAAAAAGCACAAGCCGAGAAGACAGCGGGTTGAGACCGAACCGGCCACACCGGAAGAGCAGGCTGCAGCCTTCGAAGAGGCCGTCAATCGCGGAAAGCTCTGAGCTTTTTCCAGCACTGCCCATATCATAACGGAAAGCTGCCTTACGGGGGTCCCCTCAGTCAGGGGACCCTTTTTTCTGTCTTGACCGCTGGCGGAGTGCTGTACTACATTTGAGTTCCCTCGCATTACAGCACAAGGAGTCTACCCATGGCGGGCGCATCACTGAAAGACAAAATGCCACTCTATAACGCCGACGCCGAGCAGGCGTGTCTGGGAGCCCTCCTTCTGGATCCCGAAGCGATCAACACTGTCCTTCGATACATTCAGCCATCCAGTTTTTACGAACCAGCAAACCAGGAAATCTTCGAAGCTTTGCTTTCGATGCACGAACATGGACACAAGCCGGACCTCATCACTCTTTCCGAAGAATTGCGCAACCGAGGCAGCCTGGAGCGGGTAGGGGGCTCTGCCTATATTGCCAGTCTGGCATCCTTCACCCCCTCTGCGGCAAACGTCGAATACTACGCGCGCATCGTGCAGGAAATGTCCACCAGGCGCAGGCTCATCCAGCTGGCATCGGAAGCGGCGGCGCTGGCGCATGAGGAGACACGGGACATTGACGGAATTCTCGATGAAGTCCAAGCGAAGATTTTCGACATTTCGCAGAACAGAAGAACTGCTGATTACCACCAGGCAAGAGAGATTGTCACCGAAACAATGCTGCTCATCGAAAAATTGAGCAAAAACCCGGAAGCTTTTACCGGAGTCCCCACAGGACTTACCGATCTCGACACCATGACGAGCGGCTTGCAGAATTCGGAATTCATTGTCATCGGCGCACGGCCTTCGGTGGGAAAGACCGCGCTTGCCCTTACCATGGCCGCTCATGCATCGATCGATCTCAAGATTCCCACGGCATTCTTCTCGCTGGAAATGTCGGAATCGGCAATCATGATGAGGCTCATCTCTTCGGAGGCGCATATTCCAGCTGAGCGCATACGAACAGGCCGCATCAGAACCCAGGATTACGACAGCCTGATGGAAGCCGCAGCGCGGATCTATGAAGCTCCGCTGTACATTGTCGACATGCCGAACATGAAGCTCCTCGAGCTGCGGACAATGGCGAGAAGGCTGGTCCTCGAGCGCAGTGTAAGAGTCATCTTTATCGATTATCTGACCCTGATTACCCATGACAACGGTGAACTGCCGCGCTGGGAGCAGATATCGGCCATTTCGCGCTCGCTCAAAGCCCTGGCACGAGAATTGAACATACCCGTTGTTGCGCTGTCTCAGCTGAAGCGCGAGGCCGAAGGCAAACAACCGACACTTGCAGACCTCAGGGAATCGGGCTCAATCGAACAGGATGCGGACCTCATCATCTTCCTGCACCGCGAGCGCGCTCTCGACAAAGCCCATGACCAGCAGAGCGATCAGGTTGAGACCGACCTCATCGTAGCCAAACAGCGTAACGGCCCCATCGGCAAGACCTCGGTCTGGTTCAAATCGAGCTATGCCAAATTCGTCAACATGGAGCGCAGGGAGCACCGCGGCTGAGAATGTGCAGGAAACCCGCTTCAGCGGCGCAATGTTTCCCGGTCCCTATTTTCCGGCAAAGAAGAAAATGTCGCTCATGGTCGCGATGAGAAAAATGAAGAGCACGAATGCCGCGCCAATAAATTGGTAACGGTACAGCGTTTTGGCAGAAAGAGGCTTTCGCTTCAGCAGTTCTACCAGGAAGAGCAGGATGAGCCCCCCATCGAGCACCGGAAGCGGCAAGAGATTCACGATTGCCAGCCCTACTGAAAGAAAGGCCAGAAAGCTCAGAATAGGCACAAGGCCGGCTAATCCCTTTTCCCTGATCTGATCATTTGCGGCAGTTCCGATCATCCAGGTTATACGGGCCGGTCCGGAAACGGCCTTGAATACATTCACGCCGCGGAACAGAAGTCCTATACTCTTGAAGGTCATGACGAAAGTGGAAGCGGTTTCACCTGCACCCTTCGAAATTGCGTCGAATAAACCATCAGCCTTTTCGATTCTTGTGATGCCCGCAAAGGCAATGCCCACTTCTTCCGCAGTATCGGCGACGAGAGCAGTTTCGATCTGCTGGCCATTTCGTTCGACTGTTAACTTGATTGCCCCGCTGCTGCCCGAAAACTGCTTCATGAAATCGACACTGTTCTTGATCTCGGCACCATTGACCCGGAGAATCCGGTCGCCAGGACGCAGGTCAGCAATTTCTGCAGGGCTTCCGCTCTTGACCGATTCGATCACAGGCTCGATATAGGCATATACGCCAATTACACCAGCGCCCGTATTGGGGTCGAGACGAGGTGTTACCCTGAGCGAAAGAGCCTTCCCATTCCTGAGCACTTCGACGTTCAGCGTTTTGCCGGGGCTCGATGCAATTGCATCCTGCAAGTCGCGGTAGTCTCGAATCTTTTTTCCTTCGACAGCAACAATGATGTCGCCCGACTCAAGACCGGCTTCATCGGCCGGATTCGGCCGATCGGCAGATATGAAAGCCCCTGTTTCGCTGGTCAGCACGATGCGGTTGGGAGCGGTATGGATCGAGATGCCGATAGCCGCAACGAACGCGAAGGCAATGAGCGCGAAAATAAGATTTGCAACGGGGCCTGCAAATGCGATGGCGATTCGCTTGAGAGGATGCGCACTGTAAAATCCTCCTTCTTCGGAAGGAATAGTGGGCAGTTTTTCTTCCAGCGCTTTCTTGATGCTGTCCTCACCTTTGAGCTTGCAATATCCACCGATCGGAAGAATGCCGATTCTGAATTCGGTCACCGACGTACGGTGCCTGAAAATCGGCGGTCCCCAGCCGATCGAAAACGCCTCTACTTCAACGCCGCTGGCTCGGGCTAAGAGGAAATGTCCCAATTCATGGACTATCACAACCAGCGATAATCCGATGAGTCCCAGAAGAATGGTCGTCATTCGCAATGCTCCACAGCACGCTCTGCTATCCTGCGCGCCTTCATATCAAGCTCGAATATATCTTCAAAGCAGCGCACCGGCAAATTCCAGTCCTTTTCTAGCGATTCGGCAACGACCCTTGCAATGTCGGTAAAGCGGATCTTGCCTTTTTCGAAGGCCGAAACCGCAACCTCGTCCGCTGCATTGTAGCAGATGCATGCGGCATCTCCCATTTCGGCCGCTTTTCTTGACAGCGAAAGAAGCGGATATCGTTCCGGCTCGGCCTCGAAAAACTCGAGTGTCTTTCCTGCCAGATTGGCTGTACCGAAGGGGCAGGGCAGGGTCCTGGGCCAGTACAGCGCCGCCTGGATGGGAAGGCGCATGTCGGGTTCCGACATGTGGGCATAGAGTGCCCCGTCAGTCGTTCTCACCATTGCATGGACGATACTTTGCGGGTGGACGAGGACTTTGATCTTTTCCTGCGGCAGACCGAAAAGCCGAGATGCTTCTATCAGTTCGAGCCCCTTGTTGGCCATGGTAGCAGAATCGATGCTGATTTTTCTGCCCATGCTCCAGACGGGATGCCGGCAGGCATCTTCCGGTGTCATGAGAGGAAGCATTTCAAGGGGCGTGGTCCGGAATGGTCCTCCGGATGCTGTGATCGTGAGCTCGGCGATGTCACGGGTGCCGATTCTGTTAAAAAGCTGGAAGAGGGCTGCATGCTCGGAATCAACGGGAACAATGGCGCTGCCATGAAGGTCTGCGAGCTTTCGCAAGAGATGGTATCCCATGACGATTGATTCTTTGTTGGCAAGAGCCAGGTCGATACCATGACGAACAGTCAGCACGGATGCCGAAAGCCCGGCTGCGCCGGCAATGCCATTGACGACGATGTCGGCGTTTGCATTTTCGAGAAGTTTTTCCAGTGCATCTGGCCCGGAGAAAACCGCTTCCCCAGCATCCTGGGCACTTCCTGTACATGCAGCCGCAGCCTGCGGAAACTCTTGTCTCAGCCGGGCAAGGACTTCCATGTTGCGATGTATCGAAAAGCCCGCAAGCTCCAGCGGATGTTCGCTCCTCATGCTGCTGCGGATGATATCGATAGTCTGGCGGCCGATCGAGCCGGCAGCGCCGAGAACAACGACTCTCTTTTTCATTCTTTGTGGAACTCCGTTTCTTTCGATTTGCAGGCTCGCATCATGCATTCATATCATGATTTCAGAAAAACAGCCGCACAATCAGTGCGAATGCGGCAAAATAGGGGGCGCTGAAAAAGAGGCTGTCGAACGAATCAAGCATGCCGCCTCTTCCTGGAATGAGCACGCCGGAGTCTTTCGCCCCTGCCGCGCGCTTGAGTGCGCTTTCGAAGAGGTCTCCCGTGATTACGAAGAACGACATTCCGAGCCCCAGAAGAATGCTCAGAAGGACGTAACTGCCGCCAGCCGAATTCCAGCAACCCGTTAGAGGCCCCAGCGCCAGAAAGGCTCCAGCAATTGACCCTGCGGTTCCGCCGATGAATCCGGCAATGCTCTTGTTGGGGGATACATCGACGATGTTTCTCCTTTTCCCGAGAGTGACGCCCGCAAGCCATGCCAGGCTGTCGTTTCCGAAAGTCATGATGGTAAAGGCGAGCACCGCGGACTTCGCATCGGGAAAATAGGAAACGATCAGCATGAGAAAACCGGGCAGAACGGTCGTGTAGACATGCAGGAGCACTATCGCAGCACTGTCCTTGAAAAGGTGGGGGAATTCCTCTTTTCTGCTGAACGCGAGGGGGGCGAGCTCAAGAAGAAGCAGAAGCATCGACAGCAGAAAGAAAAGGATGACCGGATCCGGTTCCTTGATTTCCAGAAGGCATGCAGCATACACAGCGCTGTTCTGGACGATACCAGCAAAAGTGGTCGAAGGCCCGGGATCCCGCAGGCCCGCCCTTGTCATGAGCGATCTGAACTCAACTGAAGAAAGATACTGTATCCCGATTATCAACACTGCCAGGACAGCGTAATGGGCATGCGGCAGAAAGAATACCGAGAGCACGAACAGCGGAATGCCTATGAAAAAGAGCAGAAGCCTGGATTTTGTATTCGAATTCACCGAGCATCTCCAAAGCGTCGTTCCCTGTGCGCATAATCACGCAGGGCTTCTCTCAGATCTTCAGGTGTGAAATCGGGCCAGAATTTGGGAGAGAAATAGAGCTCGCTGTAGGCCGATTGCCAGAGCAGAAAATTGGAAAGACGATATTCTCCGCCTGTTCGAATGATGAAGTCGGGATCTGGGATTTCCGGGTGATCGAGGAAGCTGCGGATAGCTGCTTCGTCCGCCAAGCCTGGCGGCAATTTCCTTACAGCCCTTGCTATCTCGTCTCTTCCACCATAGTTGATGGCCAGATTGACCACAATGCCTTTGAAATCCGCTGTATCGCTGACAGCTCTGTCGATTTCCGCCAGAACATCGGAAGGCAGGCCTTCGCGTGCACCCGAATGAACGATGCGAATTTGATGCTGTCTGTAGAAGTCGAGCTCTCTCGAAAGATGGGTCCGCAAAAGGGACATCAGAAAGCCAACCTCTTCCGAAGCGCGCTTCCAGTTTTCAGTCGAAAAGGTATAGAGCGAAAGAAACTTTATTCCTTCGTCTCTTGCAGCCTTGACGATTGCCTTTGCAGATTCGAGACCTCGCCTGTGCCCTTCGGTTCGCGGCAGGCCGCGCGATTTGGCCCAGCGACCGTTTCCATCCATGATGATCGCGACATGATCCGGCACCCGGTTCTCATTCATGGCTGTCCTCTCTCCTCGGGCTGTAGTGCATGTCCCGGCTCTGTCAGACTTCCATTATTTCCTTTTCTTTTGCTTCGAGAAGCTGGGCGATTTGGGCAATATACGAGTCTGTGAGCTTTTGAAAGTCGGCCTCTTCTTTCTTGAGGGCATCTTCGGAAAGCCCGCCTGCTGACTGCTGTTTCTTGAGTTCTTCTAGGCCGTCGCGGCGGATGTTTCTGATCGCGACCCTTGCCTGTTCGGCGATAGTGCGCGCCGTTTTGACCAGCTCCTTTCGGCGCTGTTCGGTAAGAGGCGGAATCGCAATGCGCAGAACCTTGCCATCGTTCGAAGGGTTGAGTCCCAGGTCCGACTTGAGAATGGCCTTTTCGATTTCGCTGAACAGGGACCTGTCCCAGGGCTGAATGACAATGAGGCGCGCTTCGGGGACAGAGATGGTTGCTACCTGCGAGAGCGGGGTTTTCTGCCCGTAATAGTCGACTCTTACCTTGTCGAGGATTGCAGGGGATGCTCTTCCCGTACGTATTGCGTTGAACTCGTCATGCAGCGCAGCGATGGTTTTCTTCATCTTTTCTTCATAGGCTGCTTTGATCGATTCCATGGCATTCCTCCCTCTTGGTTTCGCACTTGCATAGTCAAAAGGGGCGGCCATCGAAGGCCGCCCCGAATGTCCGGATCGGGCCGGACTATCGACTCAGTTCTGTCCGACTTTTGCGAAGAAATAATCGACCAGCGCAAGGCTGAAGCCGGTTTCTTTCGAAACCTGCGCAAGCGCTGTGGCAACCGAAATCTTCTCGTCGCGCACAAAGCCCTGGTCGAGGAGGCATACTTCTGCAAGAAGTTTCTTGACCTTGCCTGCCAGAATGCCTTCGATGACCTTGGGCGGCTTGTTCTTCATTTTCTCGTCGAGCTCGACCTGCTTGGCGAAAATCTCTTTCTGTTCGGCAAGCCATGCTTCGGGAACTCTGCTTTCATCGAGGAACATGGGGTTGAATGCAGCGACATGGAGCGCAACATCGTGCACGAACGCGGCGACCTTTTCGTTTTCGAAAGCTTTCGCATCATTCGCCTTGAATTTCACGACAACTCCGATGCGCCCTTCGCCATGCAGATAGGAATGCAGAACTTCATTCGCATCTGCAGAGAAAAAGGCGACACGCTTGAGGGTGATGTTCTCCTTGATGACGGATGCAATTTCCTTCACCATTGCCTCAAGGGTTTCGTTGCTGGCATTTGCCTTCATGGAAAGTGCGGTGCGGGCAATCTTTTCGCCTGCATCAATGAAATCCTTGTTGCGAGCGACAAAGTCCGTTTCGCAGGATATTTCTACGAGCGCAAGCTCATTTCCCTGCTGGGCTACGAAGATTCTTCCTTCGTTGGTGGCGCGTCCAGCGCGCTTTTCGACGCCCGCCATTCCCCATTCGCGCAGCAGCTTTTCCGCTGCAGCAAAATCTCCGTTCGCTTCAGTAAGGGCTTTCTTGCAATCCATCATGCCCGCGCCGGTTTTTTCGCGCAGGGCTTTTACATCAGTGGCTTTGATTTCCACGGTAATACTCCTCAGTTTTCTTCATACAGCTTGTCTTCATCGATAATCGGAGAATCGCTTTCCTCGTGAGCTTCGCTTTCCTTATCGTGCGAGGCCGCGGTGTAGGTCTCCGGATCGATTTCGACTTCATCTTCCTCTACAGCCTTAGCGGGAACCGCAAGTTCCTGTTCTTCTTCGGGTGGGAGCGTTTCGATGATTTTCAGGCCTTCGGAGGCACCCGCTTCGATGACGGCGTTGGCAATAATCTGAGTAAAGAGCCCGATGGATCGGATGGCGTCGTCATTGCCAGGAATGGGGTAGGTAATTCCTTCGGGGTTGCAGTTGGTATCGACGATTGCCACGATGGGGATGCCAAGCCGCTGAGCCTCTGCCACGGCAATTGCTTCCTTTCGCGTGTCAACGACGAAAAGGATGCCGGGAAGACTCGTCATTTCCTTAATGCCGCCGAGATTTTTCTCGAGCTTGGCTTTTTCCTTGAGGAGACTAGCGATTTCCTTCTTGGTAAGGCTTGCGAATGTGCCGTCTACTTCCATGCGCTCGATTTTTTTCAGTCTCTGGATCGATTTGCGGATGGTGGAGAAATTGGTGAGCATACCGCCAAGCCAGCGGTTGTTCACGTAGAACTGCTCGCAGCGCTCGGCTTCTTTCTGGATCGCAGCCTGCGCCTGCTTCTTCGTTCCGACAAACAGCACGCTCTTGCCGGAACTGACTACTTTCTGAACGGCATCGTAGGCTTCCTTGATTGCCTGGATCGTTTTCTGCAGATCGATGATGTGGATGCCGTTTCTTTCCGCGAAGATGTATTTTTTCATTCGCGGATCCCAGCGCTTGACCTGGTGTCCGAAGTGCACACCGGACTCAAGCAGGCTCTTCATTGTGACTACTGCCACGGAGACCTCCCGTAACCGGAAACTGATTTCCGGTTCCCGTCCTTATATCTCGTCCTGTCCGGAGTTGAGTGGTCGCTCATCTCTCCGACAGGCGGAAAATGTCCAGCATATCCTGCCGGACACCGGCCTTTGAGGGGTTTTCCTGCATTCTTGGAATTCCGCGATAGCCGGCATCACGGAGAATGCCATATAATTCATGGATTGGCAAGCCCATGACGCCGGATGGCGAGCCTTTTATCTCTTTGATGAAACAGGAACCGAGTCCCTGAATGCGATATGCACCTGCCGCGCCGCGCCATTCGCCGCTTTCACAGTACCATCGGATTTCTTCGTCGGACATTGGAGCGAACAGTACTTCGGAAACAGACAGAGCGCAGTAGGATGTTCCACTCTCCATGTCGAAGAGACAGAGTCCGCTGAATACATGCTGACGCTGTCCGGCTTCCTTTCTCAGCATGGCAATGGCATCCGATATATCACGGGGCTTGCCTATCGTTTCCCATGTTTCGGCTGAATGAAAGGCAACCAGTGTATCTGCACCGAGCACAAGCCTCGGCCTGTCCGACAGCGGCATATGTGCCGCATGCGAATGCTGTTCTGCCTTGTACAGCTCTACACCTCTTCCTGCCTTTGTTCTTGCCAGGCACACGACACGGTCTGCAGGCTCCAGATGATCGAACACGGTCTCGTCGATCGAAGGGACGATCTTCAAGTAGGGGATGCCAATGGATTCGAGCAATGCCGCCCGGCGCGGCGATTCGCTGGCAAGGATAATCGGCTCGGGATTCATATGCGCACATGCTATCGTTTCGCCATGCATCATGCCAAGTGCTACCCTGTCAGGCAATGCGCGCTTGACGAGGCAGGGGCAAATCTTTATCATGCCCTGCGTACGACATGCCCTGCGCACGATCGGGCGATTAGCTCAGCTGGATAGAGCGTCGGCCTCCGGAGCCGAAGGTCGTGGGTTCGAATCCCGCATCGCTCATACTTTGACCATCACGCAATAGCACAGCATAAGAAAAAACAGGTGCTCATCGTTGTTCGGCATTCCACATGCGAAGACCTCCGGGCGCGTTTTTGAAATCAGCCTTGCAAAAGCCAGAAAGATGCTTGATAATGTCCGTATATGAAAGCAAACAAGATTGAAATGATGTTGTTGACGGCGCTCTTCTTGATGGCATTTCTGATCGGATGCGCTTCTCCTCCGCCTGCGGTTCAATCTCCAAGTGCTCAGACTCAACAGGCAAAGAACATCGTGCAGAGTACCTCGACTCCGGATATGCCCGCAACACTTCCATCTCCATCTGCCGATCCTAACGCAGCAGCGAAGGCAGTTGTCCAGAGCCAGCCTGCTTCTGGCTCCTCTTCCCAGACAGTACCGGCAGCGCCCGCTGCGCAGAGCGCTTCATTCGCCCCAGAAGGGCTTACTGCCGATGAAGCGAAATACCTGCAGAACTATCTCGGCAGGCTCAGCTATCTTGTCTATTACAACGAGAATTCGGGGCTGTCGCCGGATCTTGCCCGCGCTGCGGTATCACAGGCAAACCGTTATCTCCTGGAAAAGCTCGGCCTTTCGGTGATCGATTTCGATCAGATTCAAAAGAACAAGAAAGACCAGATGGCTGCCTACCAGGCCGAAACCGGAGGCACAGTCGATATCATTACCTTCATTGCCCAGAAGCTGAATGCGGATATCTACCTGGAAATCGACGCCAAGACCACGTATGCAGGAAGTGCAGGCAACTGGTCGGGTTCCGCGCAGGGAAGCATGAAGATATTCGATGCATCGACCGCAGCGCTTCTGGGATCGATCTCATTCATGAGCCCCCAGACCTTCAGCCCGGTTTCCCCCGATGCTGCAATGATGAATGCGCTTGCCGCGATTGTCTGGCAATCGATGCCGCGGGTGACCGAACAGGCAAAAGCCCTCATGAGCGCAAATGTATCCCGCGGAATCCGCTACGAGCTCATTCTGCAGAATACTCCAGATGCAAAGGCTATTTCCCAGTTCGAGCGCAATCTGCAGAAAAGGGTGAGAGAAGTCGAGAGGCTTTCGTTCTCAAGTGGAGAAACGCGGTACGCGCTCTATGCATTCACCAGCTCTTCGCGAGTGCAGGACGCGGTCTACGAAGCAGCTGCCGCCGCCGGTTTCCCAGAGTGCTACCTCGTGTACATGCGGGGCAGATCATTCACGTTCAATACGGGTCTGTAGCACAGGATTGTGCTTGATACGATAGTCACAAAGTTTTCGCAAGGAGGAGAGACATGAAATTTGCCAAAGCTGCCGTTGTGGTCATGCTGGTTCTGGCACTTGCTGCATGCGGCACAAAAGCACCGTTGAGAAAGGGAGAAGTCCTGCTTGAGGACAAGGGAACCGCATATGGGGTCAAGACTCCCAAATGGGTAGAGCTCGCTATTCTCGGAGGTCCGAGAGATATCGAAAAGCTTGCAGATTATAAGAATTTCGTAGTATTCATAGCTCAGTTCGAAGCAGCCAATCTTCAGTCTGCGCAACTGCTTGCCGAGCGCATGCAGGCCGATACCGAAATCGCACGCTATCTTTCGACCAGGGTAAAGGATGCATTCAAGGGTGCCAACGTCGCCGATGCGGATTCCAAGAACTTCGGAGTCTATGCGGAGCGATTTGTTGCATCTGTCGGCGAAGCCAAGTTTTCCGGGTTCCGGAAGGATGCCGACTGGTGGGTGAAGGTGCAGACCTATACGCCGGAAAACAAGCCCGACAAGCAGATTTACCGTGTCATTCAGTTGTGGACCATCGAAAAGTCCATGCTGCAGAAGCAATTCGACATGATTCTTGGGCAGATCGCCGGCAGCGAGCCGCCTACCCCGGAGACGAAGCGCGCCATGGATATTGTGCAGAACACCGTAGCCAAGGACTTCTTCGGCGAAGGCAAATAAGCAGTGTGAGAATCAAGGCCCCGGGACCTGCCTTGACATGGCTGTTCCGGGGCTCGTTCTTTCAGGAGGTCGATTCTCGATCGGTTTTTTCCTGCTAATCTGAGAGAACATTCATTCTTGAGAGGGGGCGAAGATGTTTCATGAAAAAATAATGGTGAGTTCAGGAAAGCATTCCGCTCTGCTGTCATTCGCAGCGTGTTTTGTTGCAATCGTGATCGTTTCCTGCACCTCCAGCCCCCAGGTGCCGGAATGGGTAAAGGCAACCCCAGCCCCCGACAGTACCTATACCTATTTTACCGGTTCTTCTTCTGCCCCCGACAGTGCCACCGCCATGAACGATGCGACTGCGCAGATCATTGCCGGCATATTCAAGTATATGGGCGTTTCGATCAATGTCAGTTCCAGTGCCGAAGCCCGGGCAACGATGGAAGACTACCAGGCCAGAATCACTCAGACTGTTACTACGGAATCGAAAGGAAAGCTCGCCGGTTTCGAGGTTACCCAGAAATATATTGCCAGAGATCCCAAGACCGGCCTGTATACCGTGCATGTGCTTGCACGGTATGAGACAAAAGAGCTGACCAGGGAAAAGGCGAGGCTCGAAGCGCTTGCCCGGGAAAAAGAAGATGCCGTCAGCAGGCCGGAAAAGAATGGCGATTCTGCGGCTGCCGAGGGTAGACTTCTTGATGCCATCCGCTACTATGCCGAAGCCATGAGCGCCGCAGGACAGTCAGACATCGAGAATGCACAGATCAAGCTTGAGCGTAATGCAAAGAAGGCTGCATCCGTGGCTGCTTCTCTCAGAATGGTACCTTTGAGCGAAAGCTCTGTGTCGATAGGCATGGGGCAGACTCCACCTCCGATGAAAGTAGCGCTCCGCTCGAACGCAGGCGGCCTGGAACAGGGAGTAGCCGGTGCGCCGCTGAGAATCACTTATCCAAAGAAGCTTTCTTCCGGCAAGGCCGGCAGCGCCACACTGCAGGTGTTTACTGCCAGAGACGGAATTGCGGAGATAAGTCTCCCCGCCTTCGATCTTCCAGGAACGCACCGGGTATATGTAGCTCTTGACTTTTCGAGCATCAGCGATATTCTGTTCAATGTTCCCTCCTGGGCATTGTCCTACAAGGATGCCGTGGAAAGCGAATTGGCTGGCACGGCTATTTCCTTCACTTACAAGATCGTTTCCTCTGCAGCAAAGAGCCCGACTGCCATCGCTTCATTCGTAAGAACCCCTGGATCGGGTAAATTGACCGATACTCAGGTCTTCTCCTCCGCACTCAAGGATGCACTTCTTAAAGAAGGTTTCATTCTGACCGAATTCCTTCTGCCGCCTTCGAATACGGCAATGGATTTCAATTCCTTGCGTCCTCTCATTCCCGCGCAGGCAGAGCGCTTCATTGTAGCCGCTCTGGATATCGGGTCGATTGTTCGTGACGGCGCCTTCTACATCGCTTCTGTTTCGGGAAGCCTCAATGTCTATGAGATGGCGCAGGGCAGAATGCTGTATTCAGCGTCGAAATCGGCGCAGGCGCCTGGCAATTCCGAAAATGAAGCCATCTCCAATGCGCTGAAGACCCTGGGAGGGAAGGTATTCGCCGGCGACCTCTTGAACTCGCTTCCATGATATCGAGGCTGAAGGCTTGAGCATCCGGCTTCGCAAGACGCCAGCTTATATCTACACGCTCAAGGCTGCGGGGTTTGCTCAGCAGCATTCAACATCTTGTCGATGGCCATCTGGACAAGCGCATCGCACCTTTCGTTGTCCGGATTTCCCGCATGTCCTTCTACCCACTCAAAAGCGGGAGAAAGCTGAGACACCAGCGCATCGAGTTTTTCCCACAAATCCCGGTTGAGCACTGGCTTCCTGCCTGAAGTTTTCCAGCCGTTCTTTTTCCAGCGTTCGATCCATGCGGTCATTCCATTGCGCACATATTGCGAATCGGTAAAGATATGAATTTCAGCCTGAGTCCAGGAAGGGGGCAACGCGCTTTTTTGCCGGGCAGCCAGCCTTGCCTCTTCGATGCGCGACTTGAGAAAGGAGAGTGCCTCAATAACCGCAGTGAGTTCCATGCGATTGTTGGTCGTTGCAGGCTCTGCTCCCATGGCTTCACGGTAGCGGCTCTCATAGCGCATGACATATGCCCATCCCCCCGGCCCCGGGTTGCCCCTGCAACCGCCATCCGTATATACCACGATAGTCTCTCCGGTCATACAGGCACTATGCCAGAATCAGTCAAATCAGGCAACATATTGCGGCCGAAACCTCAACTCATTAGAATGTCAAGCCCATGATACGCGAATATCGAACTCTGCTTCCCCATCTCAAAAAGTATCGATGGCGCTATGCTGCCGGGATTCTCTGTCTCGTGGCAGTAGATGCCGCCCAGGTACTCATCCCGCGCTATCTCAGAACAGCGGTTGACCTGATTGCGACCGGAAGTTATGCACTCGCCGATATAGTACCGACACTCATTACCATGGTACTTCTTGCTGCCTTCATTTCGGTCGGAAGATTTCTATGGAGATACTTCATCAATATTGCGTCCCGGCGCATCGAAGCGGAAATGAGAGAACGCCTTTTTGCCCACATCATGAAAATGCCCGCGCGATTTTTCAGAGAAAACAATACAGGTGATCTCATGGCACGCGCTACCAACGATATCGGTACTATCCGCCAGGCGACCGGCATGGGATTCGTATCTCTCGTAGACGGCATTTTCATGTCTTTCATGATTCTCCTGGCGATGTTCGCCAACAACGCGCGCGTTGCGGCATGGATCATCCTTCCTCTTCCTTTGATCACCGTACTCATCCTGCTCTTCGGGAAAATCGTGGGTGCACAGTTCAAGAGAGTGCAGGATATCTATGGCCGTCTTTCCACCATCGCTCAGGAATCGCTGGCAGGTATTCGCGTGGTACAGTCTTTCGTCAAGGAGCACTACTTTCTCGAAAAGTTCGATGCGGCAAACAGGGATTATAAAACAGCGACAATGGATCTTGTCAAAACCTTCGGATTCTTTTTTCCCTTCATTTCTTTTCTTGCCGGCCTGAGTACCGTACTGCTTATTCTTTTCGGGGGGAACGCCTCTCTGCAAAACAGAATGAGCGCAGGCTCCATCGTCGCCATGCTTTCCTATCTGGAAATGCTGGTGTGGCCGCTCATGGGAGCCGGCTTTACCGTCAATATCGTGCAGAGAGGAGCGGCAAGCCTGAAACGCATCAACGAAGTGCTGGGTGCCGATCCCGAACCGGACTCGGGTTCTTCTGAATCGAAACCTTCTCTATCGGGGCCGCTCTCCATTCGCCATCTTTCATACTGGTATCCCGATGCGAATCAGCCCAGCCTCAACGATATCAACCTGAGCGTTCCGGAAGGGTCCATGCTTGGCATTCTCGGAAAAGTCGGCTCCGGAAAAAGTACCCTCCTTAAACTTTTCCCAAGAATAGCCGACCCGGGACCGAATCATGTCTTCATTGGCAATACAGATGTGTATGCCATTCCGCTGGATGTGCTGAGAAGGCATTTCGCCATGGTTCCGCAGGAAAGTTTTCTGTTCTCGGATACCATTCGGGCAAACATCCTTTTTGCCGCACAACAGCTCGATCCAGCGCGCTTTGAAAAAATTACCGCCATCGCAGGTCTGCAAAGGGATGTTATGCTGTTCCCGCAAGGATGGGATACCGTAGTTGGCGAAAAAGGCATAAGCCTTTCCGGCGGTCAGAAACAGCGCATCTGCCTTGCGCGCGCGCTCGCGGCTGATCCTCCGGTTCTCCTTCTGGACGATGCGCTGTCTGCAGTGGACGCTGAAACGGAAGAACGCATCCTGGCCTCGCTGATCGAGGAGCGCATGGGTAAAACGACGCTAGTCGTGTCGAACCGCATTTCCACACTCCGCAATGCAGACATGATCATCGTACTGGATGGCGGCAGGATAATTCAGCAGGGCACCCATGAAGAACTGATGCAAGATCAGGAAGGTTTCTACGCAAAGATAGCCATGCTGCAACAGCTCGAACGGGAATCCTGCGAAGCCTGCAAGGAGATGGAGGCCATCGATGGCTGAATTCTTCGATGCCGAGCAGATTACCAAAGGATATGATTCGCAGATTGCCGGCCGCATACTCTCATATCTCAAACCATACCGGGCTCTTGCGATCGTCGCTTTATTGACGCTTATTCTCAGCACTGCAGGCGAGCTTCTGCTTCCGACGCTGATTCGCAGTGCAGTCGACGAGGCCCTTGTCCGCCAATGGTATGGCCTTGATCCTTCAGCGGCGGAAGGACTGCCTGTAAAGGGTTCTTCGCCGAAAGTGCAGATCGCAGGCAAAGTGTATGCGCGAGCTTCAGCGCTTGCCGGCCTGTCCAAAAAGGAAAGGGATGCTCTTGCGGCGCGCGGCCTGCTCGATATCGAGCCAAGCTGGCTTTTCAGCATGGAAACGTTCAGAAGCGAAAAACTGGCACTGGCGGAACGCTATCATTCCATCATCATTGCAGACAAGTGGGGCGTAGTGCCGATTTCGGTACTCGACGGCATGCCATCCAGCGACGCATCTATTGTCAAACGCGATGCGCAGCCCGTTTTGCTCCGATTCGCGCTCGAGATACTGATAGTGCTCGGACTTGTGCTGGCAAGCAGTTTTCTCATGACCTGGTTCACCAATCTTATCGGCACGCAGGTCATGAAAGACATGCGCCTGCAAGTATACAGCCATGTCATCAGCCAATCGCTCGGTTATCTTTCACGTCAGCCAGTGGGGCGCCTGGTTACCCGGATCACCAGTGACATCGAAACAATCGCCCAGTTCTTCAGCGATGTGCTCAGCGCTTTCATTAAGGACGCCACTGTCATGACCGGATCTCTCATCGTGCTGTTCCTTCTTAACTGGAAGCTGGCGCTGGCCGTGTTCGCAACCTTCCCGTTCGTAATTGTTGCTTCAGCAATTGCACGAAAGAAAGCGCGTGATGCATTCCGGACCCAGCGATACTGGACAAGCAGGGTCAATTCTTTCCTGTCTGAACACATATCCGGCATCGAGGTGGTAAAGCTCTTCAATCAGGAAGAAAGGGCAGGAAACATCTTTTCAGAACAGAACGGACAGCTGCTGAAAGCAAACATCAGAGAAATGTATGTCTATGCAATTTTCCGCCCCTATGTGGATTTGATGGCCACTTTGGCAACTGCACTTTCCCTTTTCGCTGGAGCCATACTCTTCCTCAATCTCGAAATCTCCATCGGCACGCTCGTCGCGTTCATCAATCTCATTTCCATTCTGTATTCTCCTATCAAGGATCTATCGGAAAAATACATTCTGCTTCAGAGTGCCATGGCAAGCGGAGAGCGCGTGTTCGGGCTTCTGGATTCCAGCGAGCCCATGCCCGACTCAGGCAAGCCGGAAAGAGCCCCATCGGCTATCCGGGGACACATCGAATTTTCAAACGTGTGGTTCGCCTACAAGCCAGGCGAATGGGTACTCAAGAATGTATCTTTTATTGTAAATCCTGGAGAAAAAGTCGCCATCGTCGGCTATACCGGCGCAGGCAAGACTACTATTGCCCAGCTTCTGGCAAGGTTCTGGGATATCGAGAAGGGCGATATTCGAATCGATGGTGTCGCCATCAAGGATTATCCGCTATCCAGCCTCAGAAGATTCATCCAGCCCGTGCCTCAGGACGTCTTCCTGTTCCAGGGAAGCATCTGGGACAATATCACTCTAGGCCTCGAGCTTTCGCGCGAAAAGGTCGAGGAAGCAGCCAGGGCTGTGCATGCTCATGACTTCATCATTCAGCTGCCCGAAGGCTACGAGACCCAGCTTTCCGAAGGCGGAGCGAACCTTTCTCTCGGTCAGCGGCAGCTCATCTCCTTCGCGCGGGTTCTGGCGCACGAGCCGGCCATTATAATTCTGGACGAAGCTACCAGCTCCATCGATACTGAAACCGAAAAAATGCTCCAGAAAGGTATCGAAGGATTGCTGAGAGGACATACGAGCATCGTTATCGCGCACAGGCTTTCCACAATACGCGATGCGGATCGCATTATCGTGCTTGGACAGGGCAGAGTGGTAGAGACAGGAACCCACGACGAACTCATAGCCCGGCGCGGGCTTTACTGGAACCTTTACCGCCTGCAGAACAGGGAGATGCTGTAGACAATGCCTTTTGCAGATGAAAAAGAGCCGCGAATTCTCACTGCAGGGCATGATATTCTTGCGCTCTTCAAGCCGGCAGGCTGGCATTCGGTTTATCAGTACAAGAGCCCGGGGGCTCCACGAGAACCCGATCTCGTTTCATGGCTCGCCAGCCATGCAGAAGCTCTTCCTGATAGCGAGCTGAAGCTGGCTGCTCAGCGCTTCAGCCCGGAAAGGAAGGACAGATTTCTTGACGAACTTGGCCTTCTGTACCGTCTGGACAGAGAAACTTCCGGCCTCATTCTGTGCGCAATGTCCCGAGAGATCTTTTATGAGCTCGAACAGGCGCAGTCTGCTTCAAGGTTGATCAAGCGATATGCTCTGCTTGCAGTGCCCCAGACTGTGCAGTTGAAGGGCTTTCTGCCTCCTTCCTGGCCGTGCGGAGAGCTTTTTCCGCTCGGCTCCCTTTTCGAAAGCAGACATTGGGTAATTGAAAGCCAATTCCGCCCCTACGGACCGAAAGGCGCAAGGGTCGCATGCGTAAGTCCTGACCTGGTCTCGAGAAAAGTGCAGAGAAAAGAGATATATCGTACCAGTCTCAGCCTAGTGGGGCTGGCGGACGAATTCCTTCCAGGATCCAACATCCTATCAGAAGCAAAGAATGTTCCCGAGGGGACACTGTTTCTTGAGGCTGAGATACGCAAAGGATTCCGCCACCAGATCCGCGCTCATTGTGCATGGTGTGGGCTGCCCATCCTTGGAGACCGGCTTTATGGAGGCGCGATTTCGCAAAGACTCTGGCTGGAAGCGTTCAGGGTGCGGTGGGAGAAACCCGATCGCGAGGTTCTGGAGTGGGATCTCGATACCCTCATGGCCGGAACGGCCAGCGCAGGAACAGGAAATATACCATGAGCGAACTGTACCGGGAATTTACCTTTGATGGAGCTGATGATCATGCCCCCCGAGCCATTCTCAGCCTCATTAATGCAGGAGACATGAAATACTCTTCAGATTTCGAATCCGAAGCACGTCTGGCTTTCTTCAAGACATTGTCAATAGATCCGGAGAGAGTTGCGGGAATTGAGCTCAGGCACAGCCGCAATGTCGCTCTTGTCGACAGCCTTGAAGAGCTGTCAACCTTGATGTCTTCCAATCCCGCGGGATTCGACGGCATCGTGACACGAAACCGCAGACTTGTGCCGAGCGTCACGGTCGCAGACTGCATGCCGATATGGATCTATTGCTCCCATTGCGGGGCATTCGGCATTCTGCATTCAGGATGGAAAGGTACGGGCATCCTGGCTGAGGCGGCTCATGCAATGGAGAGGGCGTATGGCTGCAAACCCGGGGACATGCACATCATTCTCGGTCCCGCCATCGGAGCCTGCTGTTACCGCGTCGAGCGAGAGCGAGCAGGGCTTTTTTCTGGGGAATTCGGTTCGGAGGCGGTAAGGGTTGAACAGAACGATCGTGGAAAAGCTTTTTTTCTTGATATGCGGGCAGCCAATCTCCATATTGCGCGCCGGCTCGGCATACGCAATGTGACCAATATCGATGCCTGCACCGCCTGCAGTGAGCGCTACGGCAGTTACCGCCGGCAGGGATCTCATCATTTCACGCGAATGCTGGCGCTCTGCATTTCGCGAGAGTAAGGCTGCGCCATTCAATGGAAATGAACCGGATACCTTGCTGAAATCATTCAGGCGGTGTTATACTGCTTTTGCATTGGTACTATCAGCCAAAGCAATTTTCTGTCCTTAAGGAGCTTCAGATGGCATACAAAGTTACCGATAAGTGCACGAACTGCGGTGCCTGCGAGAGCGAATGCCCGACCTCTGCAATCAGCGAAAAGAACAATGCACGCTGGATCGATCCAGATGTCTGCATCGACTGCGGCGCCTGTGCTGCAGTGTGCCCCGTAGAGGCGATTGTAGCCGGCTGATCCTTTTCAGCACGAAAAGAAAATGGCTGCCCATGAAAGGCAGCCATTTTTCTTTTTGCAAGGCACCCGCAATCGGGATTCTTTTTCAGGCGCCCCTGTGCGATGCGAGAAAAGCGTTCAGGACATCTTCAAGGTCCGGTTTGCCTATTTCCTGAAGGTCATATCCGACTCGAACCGAGGGCTTGCTTATCTTCAGAATGCGATTGAGATCGATGGGGGTGGCGATAACGACCGTGTCACAGTCGCTGCGGTTGATGGTCTGCTCAAGGTCCCGAATCTGAATTTCGCTGTATCCCATTGCAGGCAGCAGCGTTCCGATTTCGGGATATTTCTGGAATGTTTTTGCCAGCTCCCCGGTAACGAATGGCCTCGGGTCGATGATTTCCTTTGCTTGGAATTTGCGTGCCGCTACAATTCCAGCTCCGAACTTCATCATGCCATGGGTGAGCGTCGGGCCGTCTTCGATGCAGAGTACCTTTTTGCCCCGAATCAGTTCGGGCTTGTCCACCGAAATCGGGCTTGCCGCATCGATAACCTGCGCGCGCGGGTTTACCCTGAGCACATTTTCGCGGACAAGCTGAACCTGTTCCGGACTTGCCGTATCGATTTTATTGATCACGACCACATCTGCCATTCTGAGGCACACTTCTCCAGGATAGAAGGAAACCTCGTTGCCCGCTCGAAGCGGGTCAGCCACCGTGATCATAAGATCGGTCACATAGAACGGGAAATCGTTGTTCCCGCCGTCCCAGAGAATGATATCAGCTTCTTTTTCCGCCTCTCGAAGGATCGCTTCGTAATCGACCCCCGCATAGATGACGTTTCCCCTCGTAATGTGAGGTTCGTATTCTTCCATTTCCTCGATGGTACAGCGGTGTGCCGCCAGATCTTCCACGGAAGCGAAACGCTGAACTTTCTGCCGGACCAGGTCTCCATAGGGCATGGGATGGCGGATAGCGACTACGCGCAAGCCGCGCTTCATGAGCATCTGCACAATCTTTCTGGAAGTCTGGCTCTTGCCGGAACCGGTGCGGACGGCACAGACAGCGATGACAGGTTTCGAAGACTTAATCTGCGTTTCCGAAGGCCCCAGAAGAGTAAAAGATGCTCCCGCAGCATTGACGATTGCAGAAAGCCCCATGACATGATCATAGGGGACATCGGAATAGGCAAATACGCATTCATCGATATGAAGCTCTTTGATCAAGGCTGGCAGATCCGATTCTGGGAAAATTGGTATTCCATTCGGATAGAGAGGCCCCGCAAGCTCGGAGGGGTATTTTCTGCCTTCGATATTGGGGATCTGCGTGGCGGTGAATGCCACCACTTCGGATTGTGGATCATTCCGATACCGCGTGTTGAAATTGTGGAAGTCCCTGCCAGCTGCACCGAGAATGATGATTCGTCTTTTTTTCATATGACACCCATCCTTTCCGCAAGAGTTCGACGGAGACTCAGGCTCCAGTCTTGACGATCCTGCTAAAATGGTGGCGCAGTTTCGGCAGCAAGTCAATATGAATAATTCATGTAAATTTAAGTAATGCAATGAATAAATTGAATAATGATGCATTGGGGAGAATCCTTTTCATTAAAAATTGCCTTGCCGAGCCCGAATGACTCTATATATATGCAGATTTGGCGTATTGCCCTGGATTGCAGACTTTTTTTACATTTTCGGTAATACTCGATGTTCATGAAACAGGTGCACATCGAAAGCGAAATTGGCCGGCTCCGAAAGGTCATTCTGCATACGCCCGGCCCTGAAGTCGAAGCAATGACTCCTCAGGAAGCTGAAAAGGACCTCTACAATGACATCGTTCCTCTCGAAGCAGTGCAGAGGGAACACCGCATGCTTCAGCAATTTCTTTCATCGGTTGCCTCTGCATACGAACTTGTGGATCTTCTTGCCGATTGTCTGGAGAACGACGGAAACAGAAAGGAATTTCTGGACGAATATGCCAAGTACTATCCAATTTCCATCGTTTCGGACTATATGATGAGCATGCCGGCCAGGGAGCTCGCCCGAGCACTTCTCACCGGCATTCAGGCCCCATCCAACAGCCTCTCTTCCCACCTTGAATCCCATTCCTTCGCTGCTCGTCCTCTTCCCAATGCGTATTTCATGAGAGACAGCATGGCTGTAGTTGGCTCGAGAATCATTTCTTCGGCATTCGCCTTCGATGTGCGCATGGCCGAAGCCTGCATAACCCGCTTCATCTTCCGCAGGCATCCCGAGTTCCATAATGCAGGCCTCATTTTCGATGGCCCGGAGGAACGAAACCGTCTTATGACCATCGAAGGAGGCGACATACATGTGCTTTCGCCGGAGGTTCTTGCCATCGGTATCTCGGAAAGAACGACCGCATTTGCCATCGATCGGGTGGCAAGAAATCTTGCGCATCAGGAAGGGCGGCCAGTAAGCATTTTTGCCGTCGATCTCCCCAAGGAGAGGGCGACCATTCATCTCGATATGGTATTCACCATGATCGACAGAAACGCCGCGCTTGCATACAAACCCATCATGACAGGGCCGAACCGCGTTTCGGTCTATAGAATCGACAGCCGTCCTGACGGCACAATCAGCTATGCACAGGAAGATTCTCTGTTTTCCGGACTGCGCAGGGCAGGCATCGACCTTGAGCCCATTTTCTGCGGCAACGGAAAAAGCGTCATCCAGGAAAGAGAGCAGTGGCTTTCCGGAGCGAACTCTTTTGCATTCGCCCCGGGGAAAATTCTCATGTACTCCTGCAACCGGCACACCCTCGATGCGCTATCGCAAAAGGGATTCGACATCGTTCATGCAGAGGATTTCATCAAAGGCAAGGACAATCCCGATAGGCATTCACGCCTGGTCGTGGCCTTCGATGGCATTGAGCTTGCGCGCGGTGGGGGAGGTGCCCGCTGTATGACGCTTCCGGTGCTCAGGGATCCGCTCTGAGATAATATAAACGGGCTGCCCGTATTCATGGGGCAGCCCGTTTCATAGTCAGCATTGATCGATCTCGACAGCTCAGCTGCAGCCTGTCGTCGAACCGCATGTTTCGCACTTGAGACAGGTGCCGTTCCTCACAAGAGTCATGTTCCCGCATACGGGGCAGGGATCGCCTTCATAGCCTTTCTGACGGGCGCTGCGAATCAGTGCGATGGAAGCATCCTGACGTGCGGCGCGGGGAGGGGTCTGTGAATGTGTCTGTGCAGGAGTCAGAATAGTCTTGCTGGAAGGCCCCTGGGCCTTCTCCTTTTTCATGCGCCTGCCGCTTTCGAACGCAGAATTCTTCTGGGAAAGCGATTGTGTCGAAGTAGAGATCAGGTCTTCGGGCTTTACCTGCCCGAGATCGTAGCGATGCATGTATGAAATGGCGAGATCCCGGAAAATATAGTCCAGAACGCTCGTCGCCATCTTGATGTAATCATGGCCGCTCACCATGCCGTTCGGCTCGAAGCGGGTAAAGGTAAATGCATCGACGTATTCCTCAAGCGGCACGCCGTACTGCAGACCGAGAGAAACCGCGATGGCAAAGGAGTTCAAAATGCTTCTGAATGCAGCTCCCTCCTTGTGCATATCAAGGAAAATCTCGCCCAGCGAACCATCTTCGTATTCTCCGGTGCGCAGGAACACGGAATGCCCCCCGATTTTGGCTTTCTGGGTATACCCCTGGCGCCGGTTGGGGAGCAATCTGCGAACGCCGCGGGGAGCGAAGGGCATGCCGGGCAGTTCGGGCTCCATTGTCTGCGAAGAAATGGACTTTTCCTGCATTGCAGACTGCACTTCTGATTCGGCCGTTTCGCTGAGCGCAGACTGATCGATTGCCCCGCTCTGTATGGCGATAATGGAATCGGCAATGATATCGGAGCCGGGCGCCAGTGCTGCAAGAGGCTGTGAAAGCTTGGAACCGTCGCGATAAAGGGCGATGGATTTGAGCATAGACCTCCACGCGAGCATGTAGGCACCCTTCACATCGTCGACCGTTACGTTGTTGGGCATGTTGATGGTTTTTGAAATGGCACCGGTAACGAAGGGCTGTACGGCTGACATCATTGCGATATGGGCCTGCCAGGCAATGCTTCGGCTTCCCCTTTTTCCCGAAGGTGTGGCAGTATCGAATACCGCGAGGTCTTCTTCTTTGAGATAAGGTGCTCCTTCCAGTCCCATGGTGCCGCAGGCATATACCTCGGCGGCTTCGATTTCTTCCGGGCTGAATCCGAGCCTTTCAAGCAGATTGAATCCAGGCTCATCGGATTCTTCCCTTGAGATCCCCAGGGATTCGAGCGCTTCATGACCTATTACATGTGGAGAAAAGCAGCTTTCCAGGCTTATGGCAGTCTGCAGAGCTTTTTCGACGCGGTCTAGCGCTTCGGAGCTCAGGCCCTTTTCCAGAAGTGCCTGCCGCGAGATGTGCGGTGCATTGTCAAGGGTTTCATGTCCCAGCGCATAAGCGATGATTTCGTCAATTTCCTTTTCCGAATACCCAAGTGCTCTCAGAGCAGGCGGTACCGAGTTGTTGATGATCTTGAAATAGCCTCCGCCTGCCAGCTTCTTGAATTTCACCAGTGCAAAGTCCGGCTCGATGCCGGTAGTGTCGCAGTCCATCACCAGACCTATCGTGCCGGTGGGAGCAATCGCCGTGACCTGCGCATTCCTGAAACCATGCGCTTCGCCAAGACTCAAGGCTTCATCCCAGCAGGTTCTTGCTGCATTGACGAGATTGGGAGGGCAGAGCGCTTCGTCGATTCCCTTCGGCAATACGCTGAGCCCTTCATATTCCGAGGCAGGCGCATTGTATGCGGCTCTGCGGTGGTTGCGGATCACGCGCAGCATATGGTCTGCATTTGCCTGGTAACGGGCAAAGGGACCAAATTCGCCAGCCATGCGGGCGGATTGCGCGTACGCCTCGCCGCTGAGAATGGCAGTGAGGGCCGCGGCAACCGTGCGGCCCTTCTCGGAATCGTACGGAAGCCCCATGACCATGAGAAGGCTTCCGAGATTTGCATAGCCGAGGCCGAGAGTGCGGTAGTCGTAGCTCTTTCGGGCTATTTCCTTCGAGGGGAACTGGGCCATGACCACGGAGATCTCCAGCACGATGGTCCAGATCCGGATGGCATGCCGGTATGCCCTGTCGTCAAAAGTCCTCGTCTTTTCATCATAGAAGGGCAGAAGGTTGAGAGATGCCAGATTGCAGGCTGTATCATCGAGGAACATGTATTCGGAACAGGGGTTCGATGCTCGAATTTCGCCGTCTGCCAGACATGTATGCCATTCGTTGATGGTAGTATGGAACTGAAGACCCGGATCTGCACAGAGCCATGCCGCTTCCGCGATCTCGTTCCATAGGTCGCGTGCCTTCGTTTTTCTGAAGGGCTTGCCTGTCGTGCGTCCATACAGGTCCCATTCCAGATCATCGATGACCGCCTGCATGAATGCATTGGTGACACGCACGGAATTGTTCGAAGACTGGCCTGAAACTGTATTGTATGCTTCGGACTCCCATGCAGTATTGTAGAGGGGCATGTGCGGCGTCTTTCCGGTTTCCGAATAGAAGGTGATAACCTGGTGAATCCAGGAAGAGGGGATACCGGCATCGAGCGCCTGTTTGACAGCCTTCAGCAGGGCGGGATTGCGATCCGGACGATAGGCTTCTTCGGTGTTGCCACCCATTTTTTCGATAGCTTCGATCATTTGCCGGGCATGATGATTGAGCAGAGCGCTTCCGGCCGCAAGGCAGGCTACCTTGTATTCTTCTTCGGTTTTCCATCTCACGAATTCTGGTACATCAGGATGGTCGGCGTCGAGGATAACCATCTTGGCTGCCCGCCGTGTCGTGCCGCCCGATTTGATCGCTGCAGCAGAGCGGTCGGCGATTTTGAGGAAGGATAGAAGACCGGATGAAACCCCGCCGCCGGAAAGCCTTTCGTTTGCCGCCCTCAGCTTGGAAAAATTGGAACCAGTGCCGGAACCGTATTTGAAAAGCCTTGCCTCTCTCGTGACAAGGTCCATGATGCCGCCCTCGTTCACAAGATCGTCCTGGACATCAAGGATAAAGCAGGCGTGCGGCTGGGGGCGCTGATAGGCAGATTCCGACTTGACAATCTGATCCGTGTCAGGGTCTACGTAATAATGTCCCTGGGCAGGCCCTTCTATGCCATATACCGCATGAAGGCCGGTATTGAACCACTGCGGGCTGTTCGGTGCGGCAATCTGGTGTGCGAGCATATAGCAGAGCTCATCATAGAAGGCTTTTTCATCTTCTTCGGAATCGAAATAGCCTGCCTTCCGTCCCCAGACCAGCCAGGTATAGGCCAAGCGGTGAAACACCTGCCTTGCATCATGCTCGGTGCCTTTGACGGGACTTGGACCTCCCAAAACGGTCTGCGACTTCGGTACATACTGCATCCAGTCCAGTTCGTGTTCTTCGGGGACTCCGGCCTTGCGGAAATATTTCTGCGCTATGATGTCGCTCGCTATGGACGACCAGAAAGTGGGTACAATCACCGAATCCATGGAGAACACTACACTTCCGTTCGGATTTCGTATTTCGCTCTTCCTTTTTTCCCATTTGATACCTTCATAGGGCCCCTTGCCGGGCTTGGTGAAAAAGCGCTCGATTTTCATTATATCCTCCAGACTTCGCTCACTACTATCTATAATAGTGTCGTCAACTTAATACCACAATATATAGTGTATTACATTCCGATACTCTATATACTGCATTCTGGGCCGGGACGCAAGGCCTTTTATTCATTTTTTTCAAGAAAGAGGCTATACTGACAAAAAGGAGCATCTGGTGGCGAAAAGGCAGATGGCGGAGAGCAGGCACTATAGAAGAAGTCTCATGCTCGCGGCACTGATCCTGTGCATCCTCTTTTCTGCTTCAGCGGTCGAGTTTGAGACAGGCTTGGATGTAGCGCTTCCCGATCTGGCACGAGAATTAGGAGCAGCTTTCGAATACAACCCTCTGACGAAAAGCGGAACACTCGAGAAGAACGGGCGGACGGTGCGCTTTTCCGAGGGGCTTCCCTATGTCCTTCTTGACTGGTCCTCTCTGAAACAGCTTCCTGCGCCATTCGAAACGGAATCGACGATTGCTGTAAAGGCGGAATTCGCAGAAGCCCTCAGAACCTTCTTTTCCGAGAAGCGGACCAGCAGTGCCCGCTATACCATCAAGGCCATTGTCATCGACCCCGGACATGGCGGCAAGGATCCTGGGGCAATTGGAGAATTCGATGGCATGAGGATTCAGGAAAAAGATCTCAATCTGGAAGTCGGTCTGAGGCTTTCACAGCTTTTGCAGCTTCGATTTCCAGAGCGAAAAATCCTCATGACCCGGACTGACGACAGCTATCCAAGCCTCGAGGATCGTGTAGAGCTTGCCAATTCGATAAAGCTGGCTGAAACCGAGGCAGTAATATTTATTTCGATTCATGCCAACGCCTCCTTCAACAAGAACACCAATGGATATGAAGTCTGGTATCTCAATCCGAATTTCCGCCGCACGCTTGTCGATGAAAAAACAGCCAGGGAGAAGGGGGAAGATATTGCCCCCATCATCAATACCATGCTCGAGGAGGAGTTCACTACCGAAAGCATCATCCTTGCTAAAAAAGTATACAAACGCCTCGGACAGATGATCGGCGAATTCAGCTCTGCCAGAGGGATACGGGCTGAAGAATGGTTTGTGGTGCGGAATGCGAAAATGCCATCGATTCTGATCGAAATGGGTTTTGTCACCAATAAGGCGGAAATGCAGCTTCTGTCCCAGCCAGCTTACTTGAGAAAAATCGCCGATGCCATTTACAATGGGGTCTGCGACTTCATCGAGCATTTCGAACAATAGTCTAAGGACAGGAACAATGCAGGCAGAAAAGTCGGTGCGTCATAGAGAACCTTTGGTAATCGCAGCGGTGATCATGCTGGCAGCCGCGTTTATCCTCATAAGGGGACCTGTATTGCAATACAACGGCATGAGGCTTTATTTCCCTGACAAAAATGGCTCTCTGCGTGAAGAGCGGCGCCCGGTTTTCCCCATCGGATCGACTGAAGAGCGGGTGCGCGAAGTCGTTACCGAACTTCTTCTCGGGCCGGTATCGAGAGACCTCGAACCTCTCGTCTATACCGATGTTTCTCTGATTCGTGCGATAGCTGATGGGAAAGGGCTTTTTATCGATGTTGCCGTTCAATCGCTGGAAAATTTCGGGCCGAGGTACCGTATATTCAAAGAAGCGCTGTTCAAGACACTTCATGCTACTTTTCCTGGAACCTATCAGATACATCTCTATGTGAACGGGGTAGCGGCTTTATGACTTTGCTCAGCCGCTTTGCCGGTCTATTCGTTTGTCGAAACCCCAAAATCATGATACTTTTAGTTTTATGAGCGTTATCGGAAATGGCATTCCGGACAAAGCCCTGCTCGAAGCCCGATATGAAGCTGCACGCCCTGGGTATGAAAAGGCACTTTCCACCATTGTGCATGAAATATCGGCCCTGCTGAAAGAAAGAGGCATCCACCCAACGATAAAAAGCCGGATAAAGGACTTCGAGTCCTATTTTTCGAAAAAAATCAGGCTCATGAAAGAGGGGTGGGACCTTCACCGCGATCCATTGCCTGTGAACGATGTGCTGGCAATGAGAATCATCTGCCCCTTCCTGGGAGACCTGGACGAAGCTGAAGCAGCCCTTGTCGAACGCTACCATGTTGTAGAAATCGAGCGAAAGGGACAGGACAGGTCATTCCGGGAATTTGGCTACGAATCCATCCATGTGCTCATCGAGATTCCCGAATCGCTCAAGCCCCTGTGTGCGGACCTCGAGCGAGAGGTAATCGAGATTCAGCTAAGAACCATTCTGCAGGAAGCCTGGGCTGAAGTCGAACACGAGCTGGTTTACAAGGCCGAATTCACCCCCTTTGACGAGCCGCTCAAGCGCAAGCTTGCTGCATTGAATGCGAACCTGACTCTTTCCGATATCATTTTTCAGGAGATCCTCGACTACCAGAAAAAGCTGACATCAGCACTCCGAAAAAGGCGTGAAGATTTCTACCGGAAAATCGAACTGGATACGGCTTCGGCCTTCGGTTTGGCAGATGCCCCAGTTGCCGGCTTCTACAGGAAAAGGCGAACCAGCAAGACAATGCCCATTGATGCGGTTTCTTCGGCTTCTGCGGCGGGTACGGAAGCATGGAAGAAGATGGACCTCGACAGCCTTCTTCTGACTGCCCTGGATGCGCACAATAACGCTGATTTCAAGACAGCAATAGCCATTTATTCCGAAATACTGTCGAGAAAGCCCGAGGCTCAGATTTCAGCAGTCGTCTACAAGCACAGGGGAATGGCGCATTTTACCCAATCAGATTACCAAAGCGCGCTCTCCGATTTCACCAGCTGTGTCGCGCTCGATCCCGACTGCTACAAAGCCCTGTATTACCGGGGAGTGGTGAAGAGTATCATGGGAGATACCAGGCAGGCGATTGACGATTTTTCGAAAGCGCTCGAAATTCATCCCTATCATTTCTATTCGCGGTACCGCAGAGCGCTCTGCTGGTGGCAGATTGGAGACATGGTACAGGCACATACGGATTGCGAACTGGCGCTTCGCATCGATCCTGAAAACAGGCTTGCTAGAGATCTCATGGAACGAGTGAAAGAGCATCTTGCAAAGGATGAAATCTGATAGCGTATTGACACTTTTTGGGAATTCTGATAGGTTCTCACGCGTCCGGGACGGTTGATTCCGGTCCGGCAAGGTCCCCATCGTCTAGCGGTCAGGACAGCGGGTTTTCAACCCGCCAACAGGGGTTCGATTCCCCTTGGGGATATTCTGATAAAAATAAAGAAATAATAAAAATAGAGGTCCTGAAGAAAACATTGTGCAGACAGTCCTGCGGATTAAAAAAATCTTCCCCTTAGCCTTCATTCCATCCAAATTCCGAAAGCGCTTCTGAAAACGAAAAAACTTTGGTTTCTGAAGCTGAAACAGCTTCGGCAATGGCTCCATCAAGCTCCAGCGACGCAAAATAAGCTTTCATTCCTGCAAAATCCGGTCTGAGCACGGGGTGTTTTGGGCTGAACAGCACACAGCAGTCTTCATTGGGAAGTATCGATATTTCATAGGTGCCCATGCGCTTGGCCATGCCGATGGTGTCTTCCTTGTCGATGCCGATAAGAGGCCGGAAAACAGGCAGACTCGTCGGGCTCTGGGATAGGCGCATGTTTTCTGCTGTCTGGCTGGCGACCTGGCCGAGACTCTCGCCGGTTACGAGAGCAGTTGCGCCGATCCGGGAAGCGATCATGTCTGCTGCCTGCATCATGGCCATTCTCAGCATGAGGGTATTGGCAGACTCATTGCCGCCCTTCTTGATGCGCTGTTGAACTTCGGTAAAAGAAACAATCCAGAGCGTGATGCCGCCAGTCCAGACAGCAAGCCTGCGGGCAAGCTGTTCCACCTTGTGCTGGGCTTCTTCGGAAGTGTAGGGATAACTGTGGAAATAGACTGCTTCGAGAGCGAGGCCGCGCTTTGCCATGAGGCAGCCAGCTACCGGCGAATCGATGCCGCCTGAAAGCAGAAGCAGCCCTTTGCCCTGACTGCCCACCGGCAAGCCCCGCGGACCGGGGGTGGTGCGCGAATAGACATAAGCCCGTTCCCTGATTTCGATCATGATGATGAAATCTGGATTGTGTACATCGACTTTCAGCTCGGGGATACCCTCGACAACAGCATCTCCAGCGGCGACCGCCATGCGATAGGTATCGAGAGGAAAGCTCTTGTCAGAGCGGCGTACTTCTATCTTGAAGGATTTGCTGCCGCGCTCTACTTCCGCACGCGCCGTTTCCAGAACCGCCCGGATGATGGTTTCCGGTGTCTTTTCAGTTTTAATGGCACTTGCAATACCATTGATCCCTGGACAGCGTTCCAGCACAAAGCGCACGCGTTCCGCATGCTCCCGGGGGACATGGAGAAAGAAGCGGCCTGGATATTCTTCCAGTTCATGGGGGATGCCTGCCAGGCGCTGATGGATGTGCCCCTTGAGGCGGCGGATGAATTCACGTCTATTTCCGAGCTTCAGCTCGATTTCGCCGGGTTTGATGAGATAGAGCATGCGCATGCAGGTGTAGTATCAGGTTTTGAGCTTTCTGTACAAGTCCTCGGCATGCTCAAGGAAACTGTCTATGTCCTGGATCGTGGTGAGCGGCCCGGTAGATACTCTTATGGCTGAAAATGAAATATCGTCGGGAATGCCCATGGCGCTGAGTATGCGCCTTCCTTTTTTTCTTTTGTTGTTCGAGCAGGCGGAGCCGGTTGAAACGGCAATTCCAGCATCGGAAAGCGCACGCACCATGGTCTCACCTCCTAGACCGGGAAAGGCGGCTGACACTATGTTCGGAACATATGAGGGATCCTGTGGAATTCTCTGCGGAACTACACACGCTCCCGGTATCGATGCGATTCCAGTCAGCAGGCGCATTTCCAGGGCACGGGCATGCACAAGGAGGGATTCGAAGTTGCTCATTGCAGATTCGGCCGCAAAGCTGAAGGCCAGGGCTCCCGCAACGTTTTCCGTACCGGCTCGAATCCCCTGTTCCTGGCCTCCGCCGCAGGCAAGGGGTTCCAGGTTTTTCGATAGCCACAGGGCGCCTGTTCCTTTCAGCCCACGGATTTTGTGAGCGGAAAGGGCGATGCTGTCAGCCTGCCCGCAATGCTCGGCGAGCGGAAGCTTTGCAGTTGCCTGGACAGCGTCTGTATGGAGCCAGGGCTTCTTTACGCCCAGTGTACGCGACGCTTCTGCGATAGCACGGGCAATTGCGGGAATGTCCTGTACAGCCCCCGTTTCGTTGTTGACGGCCATGACGGCCACCAGCGCCGTTTCCTTTCTGATCCGGGATGCCACATCCTCGGGATGAATATGGCCCCTTTCATCAGGATACACCCATGACACTTCGACTCCCATGCGCTCAAGAATCCCGGCCTGGCATTCGATCGCCGCGTGTTCAATGGCTGATACGACGAGATGGATCTTGCGCAGAGAGAGGGCGCGCATGCCGCGGAGCAGAGAAAGAAAGGGAATCTGGTCTGCTTCGGTACCGGAAGCGGTAAAAATGAGCTTTCCTGAAAGCGTATCGAGCCCCAGTGCAGTGACAAGTCGCCTTCGAGCTTCTTCCAGAAAGCGGTGCGCTTCCCTGCCAGTCCGGTGTGCACTGGAAGGATTGCCGTAGAATTCCAGAGAAAGGTCCATGGATTTGTGCACAATATCCGGATCGGGCGGGGTAGTGGCGGCCCAGTCGAGATAGATGTACGGCGCATGCATATCGGTATTCATTTCAGATCATTCATTCCTGATAGCGCCTGTCCGGAATCGAAGCAGGTGGCTTTGCCGAAGCGGCAAATTCGGGAGAAAAATAGAGTGCGCAATAGCAGTGGCCATATTGGGGAATATCCTTGAACGACCAGATGCATGGACAGATCGCGTGCCTGTCCTGTTCTCGCGAACCTTCGCTGTCTCTGCAGGGGCAGAGGTAATAGCCATAGCGGTTGTAATTTGCTGTCAGCCCATCGACGAGGCTTTCATAGAATTCCTTGTCTGGATTGAGTACCCAGCCCTGCTTCTGGGCGACCATCCGGGTAAAAAGCTCAGTCTTCTCTCTGGTCTTGCTCTGACTCATGGCTCGGCTCCTTTGTATGCAGAAAAGGGACTCGGAGGCAGGAAAAGATATCCTGCGCCAAGATTCATCTCTCAGGGCTGCACCCCGAGGGAAAGACGCCAATCGGCTTCTATGAAACCGACAAGATGAATGCTGCCATCTATGACAGCGAAGGGGAAGGCCACATTCTCCTTGAAACGATCTTTCAGCTCCTGTTTAATCTTGTTTTTTTCCTCGACAGGAATGAGATCTACATACAGATAGCGATATGAAAAGCCCTGATTGTCAAGAAAGGCAAGCGCTCGCTTGCAGAATCCACAGGTAGAGAGAGCGAATATCATGATATCATGATCATTTCGGGGACCATCCTTGTGAACAACCGGCAGATGCTCGAGGTTCATGTTTCCTCCTTTGTGTCTCGTTCACTTAAGTATAGCAAAAAGCGGTCATCGAGGCATAGAGCGGTAGTATGGCAGATATGGGGACGTCAGAGAAAAGAGCTTGTTTTACCGCTCCATTGAAAAATCCGGGTCTTTCCTGTAGATTGGGGGCATGATCGACCCCCAGTACATCAGGAATTTCTGCATCATCGCCCATATCGACCATGGCAAGAGCACTCTTGCCGATCGTTTCATTGAAAAGGCCCATTTGGTCGACATGCGGAAATTCCAGAACCAGATGCTCGACAACATGGACATCGAGCGCGAGCGAGGCATCACGATCAAGAGCCAGGCGGTCAGTCTTCCCTATACTGCAAGGGATGGAGCTACCTATATGCTCAATCTGGTCGATACTCCCGGCCATGTCGACTTTTCGTACGAAGTGTCGCGCGCCATAGCAGCATGCGAAGGTGCGGTACTGGTCATCGATGCGACTCAGGGAGTGGAAGCGCAGACCCTTTCGAATATGTACATGGCTCTCGATCACAATCTCGAAATTGTGCCGGTCATCAACAAGATCGACATGCCTGCTGCCGATGTGGAGGGAGTGCGGCATCAGATCGACAAGGACCTTGGGCTGGATGGGAGTGAAGCACTGGCGGTCTCAGCGAAACTGGGTATCGGCATCGATGAGCTCTTTGAAGCCATCGTCGAAAGAATTCCAGCTCCTTCCGGCAGATCAGAAGATCCTCTGCAGGCGCTCATTTTTGATTCGCACTATGATGCCTACCGCGGAGTCATAGTGCACCTCAGGCTCGTCAACGGAACATTGAAAAAAGGCATGAAAATCAGGCTCATGGCGACAGGGGCGGTTCATGAAGTGGAAGAAGTCGGGCATTTTCGCATCGTGCCGTCGCCAACCGATGCCCTGGGGGCTGGCGAAGTCGGCTATTGCATTGCCGGCATCAAGACCGTAAGGGAAGTAAGGGTTGGCGACACAGTAACCGAAGATGAAAAGCCCTGCGAAAAGCCATTGCCAGGCTTCCGCGAGGTGAAGCCTGTCGTCTTCAGTTCCATTTACCCTATTGATTCGGCTGATTACGACGAGCTGAGGGACAGCCTTGAAAAGCTCGTGCTGAACGACGCCTCGCTTGTATTCGAAAAGGACCATTCTCTGGCGCTGGGATTTGGGTTCCGTTGCGGGTTTCTGGGACTTCTGCACCTTGAAGTAGTCCAGGAGCGGCTCGAGCGGGAATACAACCAGTCCATCATCATGACCGCTCCCTCGGTTCGCTATCTCATTCATCTGCGTGATGGAAGCGACCTCTATATCGACAACCCCAGTGAATATCCCGATCCTGCACGCATCGAGAGCGCTGAGGAGCCCTACATAAAGGCACAGATCATTACTCCCGTCGATTATGTCGGCAACATCATATCCCTCTGCCTCGGGAAACGGGGGGTACAGACTTCCTTCATCCATCTCGATGAAAAGCGCGTCGAGCTTGTATTCGAAATGCCGCTCGCCGAGGTACTGTTCGATTTCTATGACAAGCTGAAGTCGACTTCGCGTGGCTACGCGAGCTTCGATTACGATGTAATTGGATATCGTCCCACGGAACTTGTCAAACTCGATTTTCTCATCAACGGCGATCCAGTCGATGCGCTTTCCATGCTGGTCTTCCGCCAGGGCGCCTACGAAAGAGCCAGGCTCATATGCGAGCGGCTGAAGAACAATATACCGCGGCAGCAGTTCAAGGTGGCGGTTCAGGGCGCTATCGGCGGGCAGATTATTGCGCGTGAAACAGTCAATCCAGTGCGCAAGGACGTTCTCGCAAAATGCTATGGCGGAGACATTACCCGCAAGCGCAAACTGCTGGAAAAACAGAAAGAAGGAAAGAAGAAGCTGAAGATGATCGGCAATGTCGAGCTTGGTCAGGAAGTATTTCTTTCCGTGCTCAGAGCCAGCGAGGAAGAAGAGCGCTGAAGATAGGCCGGGAATATATCGATGCTGATTAAAAAAATGCGGCCGGCGGGGCAGTGCCCCGCCGGCCGCATCGCTTTTCTCCAGAACAGCGGTAGGTTCAAACCGCTTTCAGACATGCTGCTCTCTGCATGATTCGCATGGCAGCCCAGGCATCACTTTTGAGCCGGAGTGAAAAGCTTGGCAAAGGTAGTGTTGAACTCGTCCTTGAATTTCTTCGATGTAAGGATGGAAGTACGAATCTGGCTCTCCATGGCCTGCTGGAAGAAGTACGGATAGGCAAACTTGGTATAGGCAGCCTCTTCGTCGCTGCCTGGCTTGTCTTCGGTCACATGCATGACGACCACCGATGCATCGAGAACGACCGGCTTCGTGATGGATCCTTTCCTGGTCGAGAACAGCGTCGTGAGGAACTGTTCGTTCGAATCCGCTCCGGTCAGATCTGTATCAAGCGATCGATAGGGTTCCTGGAAAAGGCCGATCTGCTGGCCATAGAAATAGAAGCCCGGTTTTCCGTAATTGAGGATGAAGGGGCCTGCGGATTTGGCCGAAAGACCATGCTTCTTTGCCGCAGCAGAAAAGCCGGAAGCGGACGCATCGGAAGCGAATTGCTCTGCTTTGGCAAGCGCCCAGGACTCCATGACAGATCTCTCTCTGTCGAAAATATAGCTTTTTACTTCATCCCTCACCGACTGCTTGGAAAAATCGGGAGCTGCTGCGGCTGAATTGACACGGAAAAATACCCAGCTGTTTTCGCCAAGCTTGAACACTGGCGAAATCTCGCCCTGCTTCAGGCTCATGACAGATTCAGCATCCTTTTCGTTCTGGAATTCGCTTTTCAATACATAGAAAGGCTGAATTCCCATGTCCCCGCCCTTGTCAGCATAGGAGTCCTTCGAATGGCTTTTTGCCGCATCTTCAAAGGAAAGGCTGTTGGACTTGATCTGGGCCAGTACCTTTTCAGCGTCTTTCTGGGAACTGGTGATGGTGATCTTCGAAACGCCGATGGTCCTGAAAAGGCCTTCGTTGGTCTTTGCCCACTCCAATGCTTTTTCGTCAGGGAAATCAGCAAAGGAAATGCTTGCATATTGGAAAGCCCTCTGTGGTTTTGCCATGGAAGCGACGAATTCGATTTCGTTGGTCGAGGGGGCAGCCGATAGCAGATCGCCATAGTAATTCTGGATCAGCAAATCCTCCCGCAGGCGGTTTCGGATGGCAAGACGCGTCGCAAGCGGGGTCTTGTTGTACTTCTCCAGCGAAAATTTGCCATCTTCCTGGAAACGGCTGTCCTTGGCGATTTCCTCGTCGATCGTCTGCTCGCTGATTTTCATGCCGGACTGCCTGGCCGAATCCAGCAATGCAGTACGGATTACGGTATTCTGGAATGCCAGTCTCCATACCTGATAGGCATAAAGCTGAGCCTGGCTCTGATCCATTCCCTGCTGGCGCAGATAGTCATTGATCTGCGATACCTGATCGGCAAAATAGGAATCGGCAGCATACTCTATCCTCGTGCCATTCCAGGAACCGAACGAAGGGTTCTTCCCGCCAGAGGAAACACCACCCCCCACTCCAGGGATCAGTACGAACGCAATGATGGTAAGAACGAGAATGACGATGGTCCCCACATACACAAAAGGATTCCTGAAATTCTTCTTCAGTGTATTTTCTGTCTTTTTCTCTTCTTTCCTGGTTTCAGGTTTCTTTGCCGCGGATGGCTTGGCTTTTTCCGCGGGCTGTGTCTTGCCGTTCTCTTCGGATGCCATAGTGTTCCTTTCTTTCGGAAACATCGTGAAATTACTGGATAAGCTATCATGCGCGCGGGGAATAGTCAACGTGAGAGTCTGTAGCGGCAGATCGCAGACTGTCGCCTGGAGCCTGTTCATGGCTGGCAAGATAGAGGACTGCCTCTTCTCTGGATTCGAAACGGATCCATTGTGAATGTACAGAAGCCTGCATGGCAGATGTTTCAGGAAGAGCAAGTTCGAACGGCGTGATGCGTGCCTTGTAGTCCATGGTCCGGGCACCGGGAATCCAGAATCCGAGATAGTACCAGCCTGAGCATACTTGAGCGCACACGCGGGGATTGCGGGAATTATGAGCATTGGAGGAGCTGCGGGAGCTTCGGGAGTAGCGAGAGAGCTTGAGCCGGCTTCCGGGGTCTGCAGAATACCACTGCACGATATGTCCGGCATTCACTGCATCTTCTTGGATCAAGGACGGATCGGCACTGATTGCTGCTTCGGCAAGAATCGAAAAGAAGCCTGGGCTTCGCCGGGCAGAAGAGGGCGAAAAAAAGAAATAGACCGAAGAAAGCCCGTCTTCGAGAGGGTCAATAATGCTGACCGCATGAAGCGATTCCGGTTCATCCGCAACACGGTATTCGAAAAGCATTCCCCATGGACAGAGAAAATCTCGATAGATTTCTTCAGTTGTCTGCGAGGAATCGAGCCCATGTTTCCATCGTGAATATTCTTTCCAGAGAAGATAGTGCGAGCTGTCGAATTCTGCCGGTTTCCGAACGATAAGCAGATCTCTGTTTTTCATGAGTATGCGACTGAGGGATGAGGTAAGCGAAACAGAATCGGCATGGATTCTCAGTGGGATGCAGAGCCTGCATCCCGGACAGCGCATCCGGTACAGCATGTTTCCGTAACGCCGCCACCCATGCACGATATTTCGCGAATAGAAAAGCGGATCAGGCGCTTCTGGATACAGGATGCATTCGCTTACCGAAGTTCTCGATTCTTTGAGATAATGACAGACATCCTCGGCAAAAAAGTGCGTCCCATGCGGCATATGCACTACAATGTTAGCAGAAATGCCACTCTGTCCGCTATCTTCCTGCGCGATGCCGCTTGATGTCAGCTTCCAGACTCAGTACTTTTACACTATGAGTATTGTGACGAAAACCGGCGATGACGGTACCACCGGTCTTTGGTCGGGAGAGAGGATCGGCAAGGATTCTCTCCGTGTCGAAGCCTACGGAACGATAGACGAGCTTTCTTCTGCGCTGGGTATGGCACGCCATCTGTGCTTTCAGGATAATGTGCTTTATGCAATTGACAACATCCAGCGCCTGCTGTTCAGAGTTGCGGGCGAGCTTGCTTCGCTGGGGACGCCCTTCGACAGACCGGTAACTGAAGAGGACGAAAGAGTTATCGAGGAAAAAACCGCAGAGATCGAATCGCGCGTTCTATTGAAGGGATTTGTGGTGCCCGGCATGACCAGCGGATCAGCGGCGCTCGACATCGCAAGGACAATAGCCCGGAGAGCGGAACGGCGCGTGGTTGCGCTTTCCAGATCCGAGCCTGTATCTCCTGTCCTTTTGAGGACTCTCAATCGGCTGTCGGATTATCTGTTCATGCTTGCGCGCGAAGAAGAAGCAGCGCAGGGTAAATTGACCTTCGTATGAGACAGGCAGATTCAGGAATACCTGCGCTCGCAACTGCTGGAGAAAAACCATGAAATTGTATTCAAGGACCCACCTCATTGTCGCAGTCTCTGCCGCAGTCGTGCTGACCGCGCTCAGCATTGCTGGTATTGTCCTGTTGATGTCGAACAGAGAAACTGGCCTGTCGACGCGAATTCCAGGCATGGCAGATTCCGCTGTATCTTCATCCATGACGGCTGCCGTACCTCTATCAGCACCGCAGGCAACGCTTGCCGCTCTGCCCGTATCGACCGATTCCTATACTGTCGAAGAACAGCAGAACATTTCCATTTATGAAAAATACAACGAATCGGTTGTCAACATCACGACCGAAGTGCTGGGTATCAACTGGTTTCTGGAACCGGTACCGCAGAGCGGGGGTTCGGGCTCAGGCTCGATCATCGACGAGCGCGGTTATGTGCTGACCAACAACCACGTTGTGGAGAAAGCCTACAAGCTCTATGTAAACATGGCGGACGGGAGCCGCTATGAGGCGAAACTGGTCGGAGCCGATCCTGAGAGCGACCTCGCCGTCATTAAGTTTAATCCCGAAAAAGGCAAGAAACTCAACCCCATTCCATTCGGCACCGCAAAGAACCTCAAGGTGGGGCAGAAGGTGCTTGCGATAGGAAACCCCTTCGGTCTTGAGCGAACGCTCACAACAGGCATCGTGTCGGGACTCGGCCGGCCCATTCAGAAAGACAGCAAGACGATCCTCCAGAACATGATCCAGACGGACGCTTCGATAAATCCGGGAAACTCGGGCGGACCTTTGTTCAACATGCGCGGCGAGATGATCGGCATCAATACCATGATCTACTCGCCTTCAGGGGGCTCGGTCGGCATCGGTTTCGCCATACCCGTAGATACCGCGATTCGTATTGTTCCCCAGCTCATCAAGGAAGGGAAAGTGCGGCGCGGCTGGATCGACATGCAGGCAATACAGCTATTCCCTGACCTTGTCGAATACCTGCGCCAGTCGGGCAAAGGGGCGCCCGTCGATAGCGGACTATTAATATCGACCGTGGCCGCCGGCAGCAATGCCGAAAAGGCCGGTCTCAGGGGAGGCACCCAGGCCGTTCGCTATGGATCGACTATTTTCTATATCGGAGGAGACATAGTTGTCAGCATCGACGGCAAGCCGGTAACCAGCATTGCCCAGCTTTATTCTGCGCTTGAAGACACCAGCCCCGGACAGAAGGTTGTGGTGGAATTCTATCGAGGCGATAAAAAGATGAGCACAACGGTCACTCTATCGGAGCGGACACGGTGAAGCCATTCAAGGTTGTCGCACCCTATGAACCGAGCGGGGATCAGAGTAGCGCTATCGAAGCCATAGTGCAGGCTCTCAAACGTGGAGATCGCTATATTACCCTCAAGGGTGTTACTGGTTCCGGCAAGACCTATACGATGGCGAAAGTCATCGAGGCTGTTCAGAAACCAGCGCTTGTCATTTCGCACAACAAGACGCTTTCTGCCCAGCTTTATCGGGAATTCAAGGGCTTTTTCCCTGAAAACGCGGCGGAATATTTCGTCTCTTATTATGATTATTATCAGCCCGAAGCCTATGTTCCTTCAAAAGATCTCTATATCGAGAAAGACTCAGATATCAACGAAGAGATCGACAGGATGAGACTTGCGGCAACAGCTTCGCTGATGGAGCGCCGCGATGTGGTGATTGTCGCCACCGTTTCCTGCATCTATGGACTGGGATCTCCCGATCTTTACCGCGACATGAGGCTCTACCTGGACAAGGGCAGCCGGATCGATATTGACGAGGTGCGAAGAGTACTCGTAAGCCTTCAGTACGAGCGCAACGATGCAGTACTGGAGCGCGGCCGTTTCAGAATCCGCGGGGAGGTGCTGGAAATCTTTCCTGCCTATATGGAAGAGGCATATCGCATCGAGCTTGACTTCGACACTATTGTGCGGATACGCAAGCTCAATCCAGTTACCGGCGAATCGTTGGTCGATCTTGAAGAAGCGGTCATCTATCCGGCAAAACATTTTGTCATGCCTGAAGACATGGTCCAGCGCGCCGTATCGCGCATTCGCCAGGAACTTGAAGAGCGCTATCAGTACTTCCTTTCCAAGGGACGCCATCTGGAGGCAGAACGCATCAAGGCAAGGACCGAATACGATATCGAAATGCTCGAGGAAATCGGGTACTGCAGTGGAATCGAAAACTATTCAGCACCGCTTTCCGGGCGCATGCCGGGCGAGCGGCCGGGAGTTCTGCTCGACTACTTTCCCCGCGATTTCCTTACCTTCATTGATGAATCGCATGTCACACTTCCCCAGATCGGCGCCATGTATGCGGGTGACCGAAGCCGAAAGCTTTCTCTGGTAGACTACGGTTTCAGGCTTCCCTGTGCTCTGGACAACCGCCCCCTCACCATCGAGGAATTCGAAGCGATCACAAGCCAGACAGTCTATGTATCCGCAACGCCCGGAGAAACAGAGCTCAAACGTTCATCAGTCATTGCAGAACAGGTCATACGCCCTACAGGCCTTGTCGATCCCGAAGTCATGGTGCGGCCAACGCAAGGTCAGATGGAAGACATCTATGCCCGGGTTCGCGAGCGGGCAGAGAGGGGCGAACGGAGTCTGATCATCACCCTCACCAAGAAAATGGCGGAAGAGCTGACCGAATATCTCGGGGAATTGGGCCTCAGGGTGCGCTACATCCATTCCGAAGTGGAGACCATAGAGCGCGTGGAAATTCTGACCCAGCTGAGGGCTGGAGAATTTGATGTACTTGTAGGCATCAATCTGCTGAGAGAAGGCATCGACCTGCCGGAAGTCTCGTTCATTGCCATTCTCGACGCAGACAAGATCGGCTTCCTGCGCTCAGCGACAAGCCTGATTCAGATCATTGGACGCGCAGCGCGCAATGCCGCCGGGCTTGTCATCATGTATGCGGACCAGATAAGCGAAGCCATGCGCACTGCCATTGCCGAAACGGAGCGGCGCCGGGCTATTCAGCTCAACTACAACAAAGATCACGGCATCACTCCCCAGACGATACGCAAGCAGGTGCAGGATATTCTCCAGCGCCGCCATGAAGAGAAGGTTGAAGCCTCACTCGATGAAATACAGATTCTGAAAAGAACCCATAATGTACTGGTGCCTCAACAGCGCAAGGCGCTTATCAAAGAGCTCGAAAAGCTCATGTTCGAGCATGCCAAGAACCTCGAATTTGAACAGGCTGCACTCATAAGAGACGAAATCGCACGCCTGAAGGGCGAATGAGCATATGCGGGCCATTCTGGCCTCGAAGAAAGGAATACAGATGACTGAGCAGGCAAGCGAATACTTCGTGATCGATGCACACTGCGATACCCTTATGGTACTATCAGGCCGAAGTATCGATAGCAAAGAAAAAAATTCGCCATCTCGCGACTTCTTTTCGGATGAGCCGCAAGCTCCGGTTGACCTTCCGAAACTGAAGCGGGGGAGGGTGGCATGCCAGGTCATGGCGCTCTTTCTGGAAGATGACCAATGCGCCCATGCTTTCGATGCGGCATCGCGCATGATCGACATTTTTGATTCGCTCGTCGCCGCTTCGAATAGTCAATTCGTGCAGGTCCGCTCTGCTTCCGACATTCGATCAGCATGGGGGAAAGGGCAGACTGGCGCTCTGCTTTCGATCGAAGGGGCGGAAGCGCTCGAAGGTTCTCTGGACAGGCTGGATGACTTCTATGCGCGCGGCGTAAGGGCTGTTGGTATTACATGGAATCGCCGCAATGCATTCGGCAGAGGTCTCAAGGGAGAGGGGGAGGGCGGACTGACAGCCCTTGGCAAAGCTCTTGTCGAAAAAATGCAGGAAATGGGTATGGTCATCGATGTTTCTCATCTCAGCGAAGAAGGCTTCGATGAGGTCGCCGAGCTGACGAAAGGTCCCTTCATCGCCTCGCATTCGAATGCAAGGGAAGTCTGCCTCCATCCTCGGAACCTGACCGATAGACAGATACGCATGATCGCCGATCACGGTGGAGCGGTCGGATGCGTTTTTGTGCCCTATTTCGTCGCCCAGGATCCCGAAGCCTGCAGTCTGGAAGCGCTCATTGCCCATATCGATCGGATTGTCGACAAGGGCGGAATCGAAACCTGCGCGCTCGGATCGGATTTCGATGGATACATCCAGCAGGAGGCTTCGGTGATTCGGAATGCCGGGGAATTTCCCCTGATCTACGAAGCGCTGAGGAAGCATGGATATTCCCATGCAGATGCCTCAAAAATCCTGGGAGAAAACTGGCTGCGCGTGTTTGAGGACATAATGGGGTAGAGGGCATGACAAGAAAGCCTTGCTGAGAGCGAAAGAAGCCGCAAGCAAAGAATAGGATTATTTGCATGAAAATCGCGCTTATTGGATTGATGGGATCCGGAAAGACCGAAATAGGCCGCTGTCTGGCCGAAACACTCAGCCTTCCATTCCATGATCTCGACCGGCTTATAGAGACTTCGAGCGGCCTTTCCATAGCGGATCTCTTCAGAACTCGAGGCGAAAAAGCCTTCCGCATGCTGGAACACGAAATGCTTGCATCCCTTTCCTTCAGTACAGAACCAATGGTGCTTTCATGCGGCGGCGGCTCAGTGCTGGATACGGAAAACAGGACTCTTCTGCATCGGCATTTTGTGGTCGTATGGCTCGATGTTCCTCTTGATGAGCTTACCCGCCGGCTTTCCCTAACGGACCGATCATTGCGCCCTCTTCTCGCAGTACCTGATTGGAAAGAAGCTCTCGCATCGAAATACTGCGAGCGGACGCCTCTTTATTGCGAAATCGCTCATGTGCGGTATCGATGGGCAGGAGATGCTGTCCCCGCTCAAAGCGCGCGGGAAATTCAGAAAATGGTCGAGGAATTCATCAGCGCTCGAAATGCTTCTCTTCCCTAAATGGGATTGAAAAGACGATATTGGAATACTTCAAGCATCGTACGGCAATAACGTGCAGCGATCAGGATCGTAGGTGATGCGCGCAAAGCGCGAGTGAGCCGTGATGGCTTGCGCCGAAAGACTCTGGAATGGAATGGTCAGCTCGAAAGGCAGAGCTTCTCCTGGTTGCCCGTCTTCGGCAGGAAGTGCGAGCATAAGCCTGATTCCATGAGGGGACGATGGAACGGCATGCAGGATACGAGCGAAGAGCACGGGCTCGTCTTCCGCCGTTTTCGATTCCCACGCCGTCTCGAAAACACCTGCCACCACCATCGCTGAGTAGGGTATATGCACGCATGTGCGGTTCGAATGCAGTGTGGAAGGCTCGCCCGCCGCGCTTCGACAAAGAATGATTCCATGGGCAGTCTGCGCTTTGACAAGTGAAGAGGATGCGGATACGCTGAGCGCGTCGATGACCAGGCCGGTATTCATGAATCGCGCAATCCATCCTGAACGGGGACTATCTATAATTTCCGCCATGCTGCCTTTCTGCAGCATGGATCCAGCCCGCATGACGATAATCTCATCTGCAAGGTCAGCCGCTTCTTCCGCATCGTGAGTGACATGGATCGCGGAAATTCCCTGGTCTGCTAACTGGATGCGAAGAAAACGCCTCATTTCCTTTCTCAGCGGTGCATCCAGAGCAGAGAGCGGCTCATCGAGTAATACCAGCGCGGGATCGGAAGCGATTGCGCGCGCCAGTGCAACGCGCTGACGCTCGCCGCCTGACAATGCAGAAGGAAATCGGTCGAGCAGAGGCTCGATGCGGAAGCGCCGGGCCAGCGAGGCTACCCGCTTTTCAATATTCTCTTTCGATTCATGCCGTATGCTGAGACTGTATGCAATGTTGGCCTTCACTCTCAACTGCTCAAACAGTGCAAGGTCCTGAAAGACAAAACCGATCCGGCGCTTTTCGACTGGGAGCTGGTCGATTCTTTTGCCATCGAGGAGTATTTGGCCTGCATCGAGCGCTTCGAGCCCCGCAATTGCCCTGAGCAGTGTCGTCTTCCCGCAGCCCGAAGGGCCAAGAAGAACCAGAATTCTGCCAGCTGGCAGGCAAAAATCCATTTCGAGCGAAAAACTGCCTCGCTTCAGTCTGAGCGCGCGCACTTCAAATGACATCGAGCACCTTCTCTTTCAGCAAAAACACCATTCCCGTCATGAGAGCCAGCACAAGCCCCGCTGCACAGGCTTCATTGAAACGATAGGCGGCCACCAGTCTGTATAGAAGCAGGGGAAGGGTTTCCACTTCGCCCAGACCTAGCATCAAGGGTACATTCACATCTCCTGCCGAAATGGCAAATGCGAAAGCTGCGGCAGAGGCAACCGAAGGGGCTGCCGTTTTCAGCTCTATACTCAGAAAGGCCCTTGTCGGAGAAGCGCCCAGTGTTCTGGCTGCCTCGTGGGTTCGCGGATCGAGCGATTCGAGCGATGCAGTGATGGCTCGGGCGACAAAAGGCCAGGCAATGAGGGCTTGCGCGAAAATCAGAGAAAGCCTGAATGCTGAAGGCGGGCTCATGAACAGCCATCCGTAGGCAAGGACCGCAGGCGAGACAGCCATGGGAATCCATTGAAGCGCATGAAGCCATTGACGCATGCGAGATCCCCTGCCCGAGCGCATCGACCAGAGCGAAAAAACGGCTGATACCAGCCCTGCAAGTGTCGCAAGAATGGCAGCACTGCCGCTCAATGCAAGCGTGGTAATTATGGCTGGCAGAAGCGGCGCTTGAAATCCTTTCAGAAGCCTGAGAAAATTTCCCAGCCCGAACACCTTTCCTCCGGCCATGGAGCGCTGCACTCTGAAGGCCTCCACTGCGACCGAAACGAGCGGCCCGATGAAGAACACCATAATGAGCAGGCTATACAGAATTATCGCCCAGGATATTGCGGGCTTCGGACTTTTCAGCGCTTTTGCCTGGCCAAAATCGCGCGAAACGGGATGGCTCGCCCGCGACATGCGCTGGATGAACCAGAGCAGTGCCAGCGCTACAGAGCTCTCCATCAGCGCAAACATTAGCGCCGTCAGGTAGTCCCCCTGATACCGCAAAGCCCGGAATATTTCCACCTCGAGCGTCGATCCGTACCTTCCGCCGAACACGAGAACAATCGTAAAACTGAAAAAGCAATAAAGAAAAATCACGCCGGCCGCCTGTCCCATGGAAGGCAGAAGCCAGGGGAGGGTGCCGGTCATGAATGCCTTCATTTTTCCCGCTCCGAGCGTTCTAGCCGTTTCTTCGCGAGAAACAGGGATGCGTTCCCATACTGCTCCCACCTGATGGATGACCACCGGGAAGTTGTAGAAGGCATGCACCAGCACAAGCCCGCCGAAGCTGTACAGAAAACCCCGGTATTCTGCCGGCGAGCCTGTAATTGCGCCGCGGAACCACTGAAAGAATCCCTGTTTTCCATAGAAAAGTATGAACGCCAGTACTACCAGAATGGGAGGCGTGCTGAACGGAATAGCGGCAAGCGCCCGAAGCAGTTTTCTTCCAGGAAAGCGGTAGCGTGCTGTCAGCCATGCTCCGGGGAGACCGACCATCAGGGCAAGAGCGGTGCTTGCGAGCGCCTGCATGAGCGTAAATCCAAGGACCCGAAGCGCCATGGTCAGCGCTTCGGCTATCCCTTCTGCGCTTTTCCCCAGCCCCGCTGCCCCCGCATTCTGCGCTGAAAAGCTGTTCCAAATGTAGGAAATTACCGGGATAAGCGAGAAAAGCGCCATGAATACGGCAGCAAGGTATGCGGCACTGAAGCCGCTGGTTTTCATGGACCAGATGCGAGGCTGGGCTGGCATTACGATGTACCTATCGAATGCCTTTCAGCAATTCGGCCGCAGTGGCAGGGTCTCTATCAAGGTCTCCGATGACAGCTTTGAGTACAGGGTATTTTGCGACCACACGGAAAGAATCTGGCAGTTTTGCATTTCTGTTGACAGGGAACATCCACTGGGTCTCAGGCAGATATGCCTGGCATTCAGAAGAAATCAGATAATCTACAAAACGCTCGGCAAGATCACGATTTCGGCTGGAGACAGGCACTCCTGCGAATTCTATCTGTGCCGGGTGCCCTTCACTAAACTGAAGTGCCTTATAGCGCTCGGTGTTTTCGTATGCCTTGTGATAGGCAGGGCTGGTCGAATAGCTAAGAACCAGCGGAGCTTCCCCGCGGGTAAAAAGGCCATAGCCTGTATCCCAGCTCGGAGCCAGCGTGAGCACCGACGGTGCGAGCCGTTTCCAATAGTCTTTCCATCGGTCTCCATATACTGCCTGTGTCCATGCAAGAAAACCGAGCCCCGGTGTCGAAGTCCGCGGGTCCATGATGATAAGTTTCTTTTTGTAAAGCGGTTTTGTCAGATCTTCCAGACTTCGCGGCGGCTCGATACCCGATTCGGAATCCCAGATGAATGCAAATTGCCCAAAATCGTAAGGGACGAGCCGTCTGGTCGAATCGAGCAGAAGTTCTCCTGGAATCTGGGCTGTATTCTTGAGAGACAGCGGCACAAAGAGCCCCAGCGAGAGAGCCTTGTCGATCTGACGATCGTCCAGCCCCACAATGACATCTACCGCCTGTTTAGACACATCCCGCAGAGCGGAAAAGAGCGCACCTCCGTCCCCTTTGGAAACGAATCGGACTCTGGCTCCTGTAAGTGCCTTAAATCCCTGTGCGATCTGTGACGCTGGTCCCCATTCCGACATGAAGGAATCGTAGGTCCAGACAACCAATTCGGGCGGCTCCATGGACATTGCCGGAAAAAGCCCCGCCGCGCACAACAGAAAAAGAAATGCGATGTACGATTTGATACGCATCATCGATCCCTCCGCCAGCATTACCTGGTTCAGGTTCTACGGGTATTTTCTCAGGCCGCCCCTTCCAACGGAAGGAAACGACCACCCCGTGATTGCAGCGCTATGCAGTCTTTTGACGATATTCAATGATGCAGCTGCCTTTTTCCAGCACTGCATCCTTCGTCAAAATCACCTTTTTTACATTTTCATCGCCTGGAAGTGAATACATGATGTCCATCATTATCTTTTCGACGATGGCTCGCAAGCCCCGTGCCCCCGTTTTCTGTGCAATTGCCTTGCGTGCAATCGCCTCGATCGCCTCGTCCTCGAATTCGAGCTCGATATTGTCGAGCTTCATCGAGGCCTGATACTGCTTTAGAAGCGCATTTCTGGGCTCGCGTATGATCCTCTTGAGGTCTTCTTCCGAAAGCTCATCGAGAGCCACCCGAATGGGCAGTCTTCCAACGAATTCCGGTATGAGGCCGAACTTGATGAGATCGTCCGGCTGGAGCTCGCTGTAGAGCTGACTGAGATTCTTCTCATGGCGTGCCTTGATATCTGCGCCAAATCCCATGGGGTGAATCGAAATCCTCGATTCGATGATCTTGTCCAGTCCGACGAATGCCCCGCCGCAGATAAAGAGAATGTTGGTCGTATCGATACGCAGGTATTCCTGATTGGGGTGCTTGCGCCCGCCCTGGGGAGGAACGTTGGCGATCGTGCCTTCGATGATCTTCAGCAATGCCTGCTGAACGCCTTCTCCGGACACATCCCTGGTAATGGACGGATTTTCGCTTTTGCGGGAAATCTTGTCGATTTCGTCGATATAGACGATGCCCCGCTCGGCTGCCTGGATATTGCCTCCCGCATTCTGGATCAATTTGAGAAGGATATTTTCGACATCCTCGCCGACATAGCCCGCTTCGGTGAGCGTCGTAGCGTCGGCCATGGCAAAAGGAACCTTGAGCTTTTTCGCCAGCGTGCGTGCAAGAAGCGTTTTGCCGGAACCGGTCGGCCCTATCAGGAGCACATTGGATTTTTCGATTTCGACATCCTCAGGCTGAACAAGGGCCCGGTGCAGAAGACGCTTGTAGTGGTTGTATACAGCAACCGAGAGCACGCGCTTGGCATATTCCTGGCCCACCACGTACTGGTCCAGGTATGCCTTTATTTCGCGCGGAGCTGGCACTTCGGTAAGAAACTGCGCGGTCACTTTCTGCTCTTCTTCTTCCAGAATCTGCGAGCAGGCACGCACGCATTCATCGCAGATGTTGACGCCAGGGCCGGCGATCATTTTGCGCGCGTACGATGCGCTTTTGCCGCAGAAAGAGCAGAACTCTTCCTGGCCTAGATCAAACTGCTTGTTTCTGGCCATGTTTGCGTGGCTCCATGATGGTATCGATGATACCATAATCACGCGCTTCCTGCGCGCTCATGTAGAAATCGCGCTCCATATCGCCCGCGACTTTTTCTGCGGTCTGCCCCGAATGCAGGGCAAAATATTCGATTGTCAGCTTTTTGAGCCGGATGATTTCGCGCGCCTGAAGGCTTATGTCGCTTGCCTGGCCGGAAACTCCGCCCCAGGGCTGATGGATGAGAATGCGTGAAGAGGGGAGGGCAAGACGCTTGCCCCTGGTTCCGCATGCGAGAAGAAGTGCGGCCATGCTCGATGCCTGGCCGATGCAAATGGTTTGCACGTCCGGTTTTATGTGCTGAATGGTATCGTAGATCGCAAGCCCCGCAGTCACCATGCCGCCCGGGCTGTTGATATAGATCGAAATGTCTCTTGAAGGGTCTTGAGATTCAAGAAAAAGCAGCTGCGCGATCACGAGATCGGCAGTCAGATCGTTGATTTCGCCATCGATAAAGACGATGCGGTCCTTGAGTAGTCGAGAATAGATGTCGTAGGAGCGCTCTCCAATACCCGTCTGCTCTATGACGATAGGAACGAGACTGCTCATATGTTCAGGCATTCCTGCTTCCTTGCGATTTGAAATTGGGCTCACCGCGGCGCGCCTTCCATGGGCGCGCCAGCGATGTGCTCGTCATATAATTTACTCACTTTCCTTCAGGAAGTCCATGTAGCTCCGGCTTTCGCCTTCGCGGATTTCAGCAGAAGCCAGCACCGCATCGAAGAATTTGCGCACCTTAATGTCATCTTTGAGATACTCCAGCGAGCCATGCTTTTCGTACTCAGCCTTGATTTCTTCAGGGCTCATGGTGGTATGGGCAGCTTCCTTCGCGATTTCAGCGTTGACTTCTTCATCGCTTGCTGTATATCCGCCCGCTTCTACCAATTTATCGAGAAGGATGCGGCTTGCAAGCGCTTTTTCCGCCTGCGGCGCCCAGTCCTTGAACAGCTGATCCCTGCTCCTGCCGGATATCTGAGCTAAAAGATCCATTCGTTCGTCGCTGTCTACTCCCATCTGGCGCTTGAGAGATTCCCAGCGCATAGCGAGCTCTGCGGCGAGCATGGAACGGGGAATTTCCACCTTTGTCCTCTTGAGCAGTTCATCGAGGATGGCATGCTCCTTGAGCGTGCGCAGTCTTGCCTCGAGCGAAGCTTCAAGCTGTTTTCTGACGGCTGCTTTCAAATCATCCAGGGTTTTGTATTCTTCCGATACGTCCTGGGCGAGTTCGTCATCGAGCGCAGGAAGATCCTGCTTCTTCACTTTTTTCACTCTTGCTTTAAGAGTGAGTGTCTTGCCGGCATATTCCTGGAACTCGTAGTCGGTGGGGAAGGTTTTGGTAAAGGTTTTTTCGTCACCACTCTTTAGTCCGACAATTTCTTCGTCAAACTTGTAGATGTTCTGCTGTTTCCCGAGTTCAAAGGAGAAGTCGCTGCGTGCCGTCCCAGGCACCGGCTGGCCTGTCTCGTCGATCTCTTCGAAATCGGCGGTAACGATATCACCCATTTCCGCCGGTCCTTCCTTTTCGATGACGATCGCATTTCTCTGGCGGATGGCCTCGAGCTCGCGTGCGATATCTTCTTCGGTTACGGCAACCCTGGGCACCTCAATGGAAATTCCTTCAAGCGCAGGAAGTTCGAAGGAAGGGAATGTATCGTAGGTGACGCTGAAGGTAAAATCCTTGTCGAGTTCGAAAGAAGGGTCTCCATCGACGGCAGGCGGTTCGTAGGTGAGCGGTTGTCGCTCGGCATCCTTGAGTCCGGTTTCGACAGCCTTTTCGATGACTCTGCCCATCGCCTCTGTCTTGAGCGCAGGGCCGAATTTGCGTTCCAGCACGGAAACCGGCACATGCCCCTTGCGGAATCCATCGATTCTCGCTTCGCGGGCATATTCCTGCATCATGGCATCGTACTCTGCGCGCACCGATGCAGCTGGTACGGTAATCGTCAGACGCACTCTGGAATGTTCCAGTTCTTCGATTTTCTTTTCGGCAATTTCCATGGATTTCCTCGAATTTCCTTACCGGATTTCTATGAGATGCATACCTGCAATACCGCAGGGTCGTCAGGCAAAAAAAACAGGCGATTCGGCCAGGATCCGAATCGCCTGTTGTCAGAGCGGGAAACGGGAGTCGGACCCGCGACATCCACCTTGGCAAGGTGGCGCTCTACCACTGAGCTATTCCCGCAATCAGTATGGCCGTTACGCAGGCGGCCGTTGTTCCTTCCGGGCTGGCGTCCCTCTTTTGAAGGCGTACCTTGCGAGAGAAGGGACTTGAACCCTTACGCCGAAAGGCACCAGATCCTAAGTCTGGCGTGTCTGCCGTTCCACCACTCTCGCGCGTGTGCCGCATAGTAGCGGAACAGAACTGCTTTCGTCAAGAGCTGTGTGCTTTCGCATTGAGCTCCCGACCTTCGTGAGCCGCGAAGGTTTCGAACCTTCGACCCGCAGATTAAGAGTCTGCTGCTCTGCCAGCTGAGCTAGCGGCCCATGTAACACTATCCCATTGCCTGCGTCCGGCAGGACTCGAACCTGCGGCCTACGGATTCGAAGTCCGTCGCTCTATCCAGCTGAGCTACGAACGCGTGAAAAGGCACAGGCCCGGAACCGGACTGCGGTGACGGGCTCGGGTGGGTGATGGGGTTCGAACCCACGACAACCAGATCCACAGTCTGGCACTCTACCACCTGAGCTACACCCACCGTGCAATCGGCGATGGTTACAATGCCCAAAATGCAGAATTCTGTCAAGAGGTAAATGCGCGATTTTTTCATGCAGCCTGAGCGCGGTCCTCCAGTTCTAGCAGCCAGCTTGAAAAGCCTGGTCAAAAAACAGGTCTTTGGGCTGACGGCTCAGCTGTACACCCATTGAAGGCGGGCTCGGGCTGCGTTTGCCATTTCTCTGATGTGCTGAGGGGAAAGAGGCGGCTCGAAATAGCTTCGGGCAGGGTGGTACCAGGTGACGTGAAGAGGGATAGCGGGCGAGATTGAGGCGATAAACGAAGCGATCTGCTCTGCCTGTTCTTTCGAGTCGAAGATTCCGGGTACCGCAAGGGAAGTAACCTCTACATGGCAGAATTCCGCTGCAAGCTGTATGAATTTTTTGACAGTCTGCAGGTCTCCGCCCAGTATCCTGCGATAACGAAGGGCGTCCGAAGTCTTGAGGTCCACGTTGGCCGCATCGGTAAGAGAAAGAATCGCCCTGGCAGGTTCTTCGAGGATATTGCCATTCGTGACCAGGATGGTCTTAAGCCCCAATCTGCGCGATTCTTCCATTGCTTTCATGACATATTCGATATGGAGCGTCGGTTCGGAATATGTGAAGCTGATTGAAGGGCATCCTGAGTCAAGAGCCAGGCGTGCCAGCCGATCGGGAGGAATGAATTGACGCTCAATCTTTTCGGGATGAGCGATCTCCCAATTCTGGCAGAAAGGGCAATCCATGGTGCAATGCCAGAAGCCTACAGAATATGTCCATGTACCGGGCATGAATCGCCGCAGGGGTTTTTTCTCGACCGGATCGATTGCAATCGACGAAATCCATCCATAGTAAGGAAGTGTGAGGGCATTGCCGGATCGCATTCTTGCATGGCAATGGCCCCAGTCTCCCTCTTCCAGAATGCAGGAATGGGGGCAGAGAAGGCATTGTATTCGTGCATCCGGCAGAGTCCGCCACCAGGATGCTTCAATAATCCTTTCCATTTTCGGACTGCTCTTTGCTGGAAAGCATCCTCCAGATTCTCTCTGCAGAGAATGGGTGATATTCTCTATCGCTCACTTCGAAGGGCTCAAACCTGACTGCAATCGCACCACGCCTTACCCATATCTTGAATATCTTCCAGGCTGTTCCTCGATCGTCAACCGAAGAAGGCAGTTCATCGAGCCCCTGAATGTCTCTGATCCGCAATTCTATGATTTCACCTTCGCTGAGCCAGGGCATGCGTTCCTGCTTTCTCAGCAGGAGAATGATGCACTTCTCCGGATCATAGGGATGTTTTCTGATTGAGCCGGTAAAGGCAACTGCATCGAATGCTGGATGGTCCTTCCACGCCACCAGATCTCGCATATCTTCCAGCGATTCGAAAAGGTCCGCCGACACATAATCCCTGATGCTCACGAAATCCTCCTTCCTCACATATGCGCTTGCCAGGGTTCCGAATGACCGCATTCATGCATATTCATTTGCGTTCATTCATTATAATATCGCCTTCGCGCGAAAATTACATCAATCATGCTCCATGCTAGCAGAAGAATCGTAAAGCCAGCACAGAGATGTGCCCACCAGTCGCCATAGCGCGCATACATCGTAAGAGGAGTCCAAATTACCGGCACATCGACGATCACCGAAGATGCACTGAACTGCGGCAATTCCATAATCGATCTGCCGTCTGCTCCAATCACGCAGGTTACTCCCGAGTTCGTCGATCGCACCAGAGTCCTGCGAAGTTCGATTGCCCTAAAACGGGCCACAGCGTAATGCTGTATCTGGGCGCTTTCGGTCCGCGACCACGAATCGTTAGTAAGATTTATGAAGAGATCGGCGCCATCGAGTACAAATGCCCTGCAGAGGTCGGCAAAGGCATCCTCGAAGCAAATCGGCGTCGCGAATCGTACCAGGGAAGCATCATTTCCACTTGAGCCCGACGAATGGGCACGCATATCGAACACTACGCGCTCCGTACCCATGACCCAGCCCGATTCCAAGCCGATGACATTCTGCATGAAAGAGCGGAACCATGCGAATTCCCAGAAAGGAATCGCTTCGGCGAAGGGAACCGGATGCATCTTGGCATAGGTCTTCAAGAGCCTGCCATCGGGGGAAATGAGGCCCACCGAATTGGAAGCGGTATACTTTTCCCAGTCGATGATGATGGGAAGCCCCGTCAGCAAGGGGATGCCTTCCTTTTCGAGAAAGGGTATCAATGGCTCTGTCGGGGGATTCTTTTCAAACCAGGATCGGTATTCGACAAAGGGACGCCTGAGGCTCGTTTCGCTGAACACGATGAGATCCGGCGTGCGGCCACCTTCTTCCCTGTTCTTTTCGAGCGCTTTACGCGCCAGTTTAAGATTCGAGGCAAGGGCAGCCTGTTCGCCTTCAATCCATGGGTCTGTATTCTGCTGGCAGAGAAGGAGTCGAAGATAAGTCTGGTGAGGCCATGTGCGATTCAGCGAAACGTCGCCATAGACAATAAGGAAGATCGCAATTGCAAGAGCACCTGCTGTGTACCATTTCAGCGCACGCGCCTTTCCTGCATCAGCAGAGCAGCGGCGCGGAAGATGCAGAAGCCACTCTCCGATCAGAGCTGCCCAGAAGGCCATGGCCGAGCTGATACCATAGACTCCCCAGATATCGGCTGTCTGCAGCATTACCGGCAGAGCGGTGAAAGAGTAGGGGACCAGGCCCCATGGGTATCCCAGAAATCCTATCGATTTGGAATATTCGAAGAATGCCCATCCGAGCGCGAATACAATGGGGGCAGCATGCCGCGAGCGCTGGAGAAGAAAGCCGGCGTACATGGCGGCGACGGCGTATATTACCGCATAGGCAATGGTGGTCGTTCCGAGCGTCCAGAATGCGAAATTCCTGTAGAAAAAAAGCCAATAGCTGGTAAGCGCATGATGCATCGCTCCAAAAAGCGCGCCAATCGCCGCGAGCCGGGGAAAGGCTGTCGTGTTTGAAAGAGCGAGATACAGGGGAACGAGGCAGAAAATGCCGGAAGCCCAATTTCCATAGAGGAACAGCTCATTTGGCTGGGCGAGTGCACACAGCAATGCGGATGCGGCTGCCAGCGCCAGACTGCGAGAAAACGAAAAGCCTTCTGAGAAATGGTTCATTCCAAACCGATTATAACCACGGTGCCCGGGGTATGCCAGATGCGACAGCCCGTTGACCGCTTTCGCTAGCCGCGATACTGTATGGCCGTGGCAAGCGGTGTATTTGCAGGGAGCTTCGATCCTCCCACCATAGGACATCTTGATATCATCGAGTCTGCGCTCGACATTCTCGATTGCCTTCATGTGGTAATCGCAGCAAATCCCGAAAAACGCTCAATGTTCTCCATTGAAGAGCGCCTTGCCATGCTCGCATCGATGAACCGCTTCGGCGAGCGGGCAAAGGTGAGCGCATGGGAAGGGCTGGTAGCGGAATTTGCAGCATCCAATGGATGTGCCGTGCTGGTTCGAGGTATCAGAAATCCCTCGGAACTGCCCTATGAATCAACCATGGCGTACATGAACCGGCGCCTTGCACCCGGCGTGCAGACCATATTCTTTCTCTGCAGGCCGGAACACATGGACATCAGTTCCACGCTGGTACGCGACATTCTCAGCCACGGGAAGCTCCCTCAAGGGCTTGTTACGCCGGAAGTTGCGAAAATGATTGGAGATATTTTCAAGACGAGGGGGAAACCCCTTTCCTAAAGGGCCAGGATGGTATATGGTATTCAGCTGCATGGGAATTTGTCTTGACAAATTTCCGGATTTTGTATAATTTGGACACGCGATTGTCGTGCCGATAACCAATGAAGACGAGGTTCTACCATGGCTGTACCCAAATTCAGAACGTCCAAGGCAAGGACGAGACGGCGCCGCTCAATCAATATGAAACTCACGGTGCCCACCATCGTGCATTGCAGTAACTGCGGTAACCCGGTTCTGCTTCACAGGGTGTGCCCCAAGTGCGGTTTCTACAGGGGACGTCAGGTCATCACCCTTGAATCCAAATAAGGAGTCTCAGATGGACGAGCTTTTTGAGAAAATCAAGAAGATTATCGCCGAGAAGCTTGAAGTAGACGAAAGCAAGATCACCATGGATGCAAGCTTCCGTCAGGATCTCGGCGCCGATTCACTCGACACGTACGAGCTCGTGTATGGAATCGAAGAGGAACTCGGTATCCAGATTCCCGATGAAAAGGCAAACGAATTCGAGACCGTAAAGGATGCCTACGAGTTCATCAAAACTCAGGTAAAATGAGTGGAAAAGGGCGTGAAGCGCTCACCATGCCGCTTTCCGAATTGACGGTCGGAAGTTCTTCACGCCTATTCTCCCTGGATAATCTTCAACGATCCCTCGGCATACATTTCAAGGATATTTCACTTCTCCAGACTGCCCTTACACATTCTTCCAGCATCAACGAACAGCAGACAACAGCGTGTGACAATGAACGGCTCGAATTTCTCGGCGACAGCGTTATTGGACTAGCCGTTGCGGACCTTCTGTATAGGCGGTTCAGCAGACAGAAGGAGGGCGAATTAGCCCGCATGAAAAGCGTCCTTGTCTCCGAACCGGTACTGGCGACAATTGCAGAAGAACTGGGCATTCCCGATGCATTGCTACTGGGCAGAGGCGAAGAGGCAAACGGGGGCAGAAAAAAACGCGCGATTATAGCCGATGCTTTCGAAGCTGTGCTCGGTGCGCTGTATCTCGATCAGGGATTCGACAACGCAAAACAGCTTGTCGAGCGCCTTATTGCCCATCGTATCAGCGATTTTGTCGTCGGTTCGGGAAAGGATTACAAGACCATTATTCAGGAATTCACGCAGAAGCGGGGACTATCCCTTCCTATATATACTCTCGAACGCACTGAAGGGCCGGATCATGCCCGGCGTTTTTTCGTCAGCTGTACCATACAGAATGAACGATTCGGTCCCTGGGAAGGAAAAACGAGAAAAGAAGCGGAACAGAATGCCGCCCGCGGAGTTTTTCGCATCTTTCACGAAAGGGACAGCGCTTCAGCCCGGCTGCTTGATCATATAGCCGGCATTCACATGGATCCCATGCCTCCGGAAGACCTCAGCGTTATTCATTGACATGAAAATATTTTGATTTCGCAATCCTGAGGAGATGTTCTCTTGTGTTGAGCGAAGGATCTTCCAGCACGGCATCCAGCAGTTCTGAAAGCATTGCCCCCATTTCTCTGCCTTTTGGAATGCCGATCGCGGCGAGGTCGTGCCCATTTACCGCTAGATCGCGCAGGCTGAGCGCTTCGCCATCCTTTACTATTTTCTCGATTCTTGATTTCAGCTCGGCAATGAGAGGCCAGGAAACGGGCGCACCCATGGTTGCTATCGTATCAGCCAGCCTTAGCGCAAAAAGATCTTCAAGCGCATCCAGTCCCACTCTGGCCAGAAAGCGCCGAACCGCCGCATCAGACCAATCCGGCTGATAATTGAACATATGGTGACGCACAAGATGGCAAACCCGATCGATCACCGCATTTGGATATTTCAGCCGGACAAGCGCTTCACGAGCTATGGTTTCGGAGACTAGTTCATGGCGATGGAAAGAAATCTCGCCGTTTTCGGAAATACGGGCTGTCCTGGATTTTCCAATGTCGTGGAATAGCCCGGCGAGCCGAAGAATCAAAAGGCGCTCCTCACTCAGGTTTTCGGCGGATACTGCATCGACGGTCGCAGCGAGGTGGTTGAAGACATCGTGACGATGGCGCTCCGGCTGGCGCACATCCACACACTCAAGAAGTTCGGGAATTATATAGAGGATTGTCTGTGTATCGACCAGAAGGCGAAGCGCCCGTGATGGAACCGGGGAACATATCATTTTCGAAAATTCGTCCCTGATGCGTTCGGAAGATATGCATGCGAGACGATCCCTGCATTCAGCGACAGCATCGAGTGTTGCCGGATCTATGCTGAATTCGAGCTGTGCTGCAAAACGGATAGCCCGAAGAGTTCTGAGCCCGTCTTCCTGAAAACGCGCAGTGGGGTTGCCCACAGCTCTAACAAGGCGGGCGGCAATATCGGCCCTGCCGTCAAACGGATCGACAAAAGTGCCATTTTCGAGGTTTATGGCCATGGCATTGATGGTAAAATCCCGCCGCGAAAGATCCTGAGTGATGTCATCAACGAAGGTAACGGAGTCCGGGTGCCTGCCATCGCGATAGTCCGACTCTATTCTAAAGGTGGTAATTTCGATCTTGAATCGGCGCGATCGCGGAATGACGGTAATGGTGCCGTGTTTTACACCGGTGGGGATGGCATGCGGAAAGAGACGAAGGCACTGATCAGGTGTCGCATCGGTTGCAATGTCATAATCGCTGGTCATGCGGCCGAGAAAGCGGTCGCGGACCGCCCCGCCCACGAGAAAGGCTTTGAAACCTGCCCTGATGATTGTTTCTGCGGCGCGCTGCAATTCTGGTTCAATTCCGGGTATTCTCATGCCTTGCTTATCAGTGTATCTTAGGTCCAATGGTGTGTCCATGAGGGCACAATCCGGAAAAGAGAGCAAAAGAATGGCCATGCAGGCGCTCGTTGTTACGGGAGGCGATTGTCCCCCTTCAGAAATGATCAATACACTCGCACGAACCTATCGCTTTGTCATCGCTGCAGATTCGGGGGTGGACATATGCAGGAAAGCCGGAATCATGCCCGATCTCTGTATTGGCGATTTTGACAGCGTTTCTGCCCGGATGCTGGAAGAGGTACCATCTGAGCGGCTGCTCCGCTTTCCTGAAGACAAGGATTATACAGATACGGAGCTGGCGCTGATGACGGCACGAGAGCGCGGCGCAGTGCGCGTCGCCCTGGCTGGTGCAGGAGGGGGGAGGCTCGATCATCTGCTGGCAGTACGCGCTCTTTTTGAACGGCCCCACGCCATGGACGAATGGCATACTGCTCAGGAAAGTGTGTATCTTCTGCCTCCAGGTTCCAGAATAGGTATTCTGGCTTCGAAAGGCACCATAGTGTCTGTGTTTCCGCTTTCGAAAGGTGCTGAAGGAATGCATTCTGAAGGCCTGAAGTGGCCACTCGACGGGCTTTCCTGGGAAGCTGGGGACTTTGGAATAAGCAATCGCACAACGGAGGAAGAAGCGTGGATTCATTCAGGCCTGAAGCCCATTCTCGTCGTACTGCCAATCGGTACGGATGCGTTCGTTAGTGCTCTCAACCTTGTGTAAAGATTTGAAGGAAAGAGGCCAGCCAGTGCGATACGCTCTATGACCGCTTCTGCGGTCAGGGAGGTATGCTGTGCACTGGTTTGCCTTCTGTCCCAATCCTGGCTGTGCCTACCACAAGGCTGCACCGGACAGGCCCTGGGCCTGGGCCACAGGCTGGTATGCCACCAAGGCCTTCGGGAAGGTGCGGCGCTATCG
>Ga0101944_10000476_pt1 | contig 116340 bp, 94 predicted proteins | sample DewCreD2012metaG_FD_75245 | JGI IMG/M metagenome (GOLD analysis project Ga0101944, IMG submission 75245) | Hot spring sediment bacterial and archeal communities from British Columbia, Canada, to study Microbial Dark Matter (Phase II) - Dewar... ... | reverse complement strand
CTAGGGTCTGTGCGGAAATCCACGCGGGCTGCGTTGCCGGCGTCAGCGGGGCGGATGCAAGACGCGGCGACGCAGGCGATGCCACGGAGCGCATCGCTGAGGAGCCGCAACGCCGCAGACGCCCCGCTGACGCCGCAACCCGAAGGGACGCCGTGACTTCTGGCCGCGAGCCGTGTCGCTCGTCGTCCACGATGCTCTCCGCTGCATCGCCTCCTCCTCGCTCCTTGCTCGCGGCCAGAATTCGCGGTGTCGCAGTCCCGCGTGGATTCCCGCACAGACCCTAGGCCCCTTCCGCCCATACTCGCTCAACTTTTTCCCCCTCTCAGGCGAGCAGGAATGGAGCTTGCGCCATGCGGGGTCTTTCGTGGCCGTTCGTGCCCATCTGCATCACCTTCGCCCTCATGGGGGGATGCATGTGAGCAACAGGCAAAGCTTGAATGTCCCGGGCAAGGGTGGCCAGATCTCGGGGCCACACTCCAACCCTCCAAGCGCAGAGGTTGACAAGTTGCTCAATAGCCTGTAGAGTCCATCGGCCCTGCGCCGCCCGGCCCGCCCGCTGTGGGCAGGGCCGCGGCTCGGGAAGCCGCCATCCTCGCCGCAGGAGCCGCCCGTGAGTTTCGGCAAGTTCATCCTCATCCCTGTCTTCATCGCTCTCCTCGCCACAAGCATGATGGTGCTCGACATCTACAAGGAGCCGACCCTCCGCCACTTCGTGCCGTGGATCGCCTTCCAGGCGTGGGCAGCCTATTTCCTGGCGGGCTGCACGTTGAAGGGCGGGCTGAAGGTGCTTCTCGCCTACCTCGGCGGCGCCGCGGCAAGCGTGGCCATCATGGAGCTGGCCGGCGTGTTGGCTGGCTGGAAGCTCGGGCAGTGGGCCGTGCCGGCGGCCGTGTTCCCGGTCGTCGTGGTCGTCATCTGCGCCGAGCGCGTGCCGGGCTTCGACTTCGTGCCCGGCTGGTTCGTCGGCGCCGGCGTCTACTTCGCCCTCATCACCCTCGCCGACTCCAAAGCGCTCTCCGGCCTGCATGGGCTGTCCAAGTGGGACAAGTACCTCGAGGCCGGCCTCCTGCTGATGGTCTCGTGCGGCGTGGGGCAGGTTTACGGCGTCGTCACCGTCTTCTTCCGCAGGCGCTACGAGGCGATGGCCAAGGGAGCAGGGAAAACCAAGGGCAGATAGGCACCCGGATCACACTCGTTCCCAGTCCTTGAGCCACTGGTAGTCGGCCGGCAGGCTCGCCCAAGCGCGCTCCATGGCGCGGTCGAGTTCTGCCTGCTCCTTCAGGTCAAGTTCTCGCCGCTCTCTGACCGCGGCACACACGTTGTCCACCTGCTGCGTAGTGATGAGGCCGGGCATCGGGGCGGTGATGGCGGGATTGCGCAGGATGCGGCGGATGGTGAGCCGCGCGATCCGGTTGTCTTCCTCGAAGCTGGGGCTTTCGGGGCTGCTGTCGCCCTGGAAGACGCTGTTGCTGGCAAAGGGCTTGATGCCGAACCAGCCGACGTCGTGCTTCCTGACGGCGGCCCAGAGGCCGCTCTCATCCTTGACGACCTTGGTCTTGGCCGTGTAGGGCGTGAGGATGACCTCGACCTGCTTGGGATAGGTCTCGACGAGGTGCTTGAGGTGGGGACGATCGTGGGAGGAGAAGCCGGTGAAGCGCGCGCGGCCCGTCTGCTTGGCCCAGTCGAGCGCGGCCACGGCCTCCTCGATCTCGCCTTGGGTGTGCTTGCCGCTGTCCACGAGCAGGCTGATCCGCCAGAGGTCGCAGTAGTCGAGCCCGGCCTCCTTGAGGCCGAGGTCGAGCCCCTCCTGGAGCCTCTTGGCCGAGCGCCATTCGGGGAAGCGGCTCTCGCGCACGTGCCAGGAGAAGCCGAAGTACATCCTGTCGCGGCGGCCCTTCAGCGCGCGGCTGTAGGCGAGAATCTCTTCGCCGCAGCAGGCGTCCACATAGTTGATCCCCTTCTCGATACAGCGGGTCACCACGTCGGCGCGGTTCTTCTGGAACGCCTCTCGGCCGATGTCCGTGCTCATCCAGCCCTTCGGCTCGTCGCCGCCGATGATTTTGACGAGGCGCTTCCAGTGGCCGCCGAGCACGACGGCGGAGATCATCAGCCCCGTCTTGCCCAGGCGGCGGTACTCCATGTCGGGGTTGTGGTTGAGAATCTTCGCGGGATCAGCCGCCGCGGCCTGTGCGGCCTGCGGCAGCGTCGCCGCCACGGCGCCCGCCGCGGCGGCAGCGACGAACTGGCGACGAGTCACGGCCTCATCCACGGCGGTTCCTCCTGCGAGGGGGCGGGTCAGGCGCTTCTCAGCGATACGCCTGGGGCACATAGGCCGGGCACTTGCGCTCGGCCAAAATCGGCTTGAGCCGCGCGAAGCGCTGGATGCCGTTCACCAGCGGCACGCTCACCCAGTCGTCGCCGATCAGCGGCCGGGCGTAGGCCAGGAAGTCATCCGTCACGTCCACGCGGTTGTGGGCAATCCACGCCTTCGGGAAGGTGCGTTCCGAGTTCGCCACCTTCGTGAGTTCCACCTTGTCGTAGCGCACGCTGTAGGGGCTGCCGGGCTCACGCAGGATCGTGGACATCCAGCCGCCCTCGCCGTCCTTGGCGAGCAGGGCCGCCTTCTGGCCGACCCGGTAGGCCTCATCCAGGTCCACCACCGAGGCGTAGACGGCGGTGTCGCGCTGGTCGCAGCCGGGCACCTGGCCGCGCGCGGCGCCGCGGGCGGCGAGGCCAACCTTGTTTAGATAGCTCACCACGATCTGCGCGGCCGTGGTCTCGCTGGCGCTGAACTGCGTGTGGCCGAAGGAGTCCTTGCTCGCGCCGATGTCGCCCACATCGAGCCCCTCGCTCACGACCACGACCACGCAGCCGCGAGCCTTGAGGGCCTCGTTGACGTTGTCGGCCAGCTCGGGCAGCTTCACGCCGGCCTCGGGCAGGTAGATCTGGAGCGATGCTTCGCGGTGTGGGTCGGCCAGGCGGGCGGCGGCGGGGATGAAGCCAATCTTCCGGCCCATCGCCTGGATCACGAGCACGGGGTCGGAGGGGCAGGCGCCGCGGTTCTCCTCAATGGCGTTCTGCACGGTGCAGGCCCAGTACCGCGCCACGCTGCCGTAGCCGGGCGTGTGGTCGATGAGCTGGAACTCCTGGTCGCCCACGTCGTTGTCAATCGTCTTGGGCACACCGACCGCGATAAGATCAAGGCCGCGCTGGGCAGCGAGCTGGCTCACCTTGTTCGCCGTGTCCATCGAGTCGTTGCCGCCGTTGTAGAAGAAATAGCGGATGCCGTGGGCCTTGAACACGGCGATGATCCGCTCGAAGTCCTCGGTCTGCTTGTCCTTCAGCTTGTAGCGGCAGGTGCCGATAGCGCCGGCGGCGGGCGTCGTACGGAGGAGAGCGATCTCCTCGTCGGGCTGGGCGCTCAGGTCGAGCAGCTCCTCGTTCAGCACGCCCTCGATGCCGTGCCACGCGGCGTAGACGGTGCCAAACGTGTCGGGGAAGGCCCGGCACGTGTCGAGCACACCCCGTAGCGAGCTGTTGATGACGGGCGACGGCCCGCCCGACTGGGCGACGATGACGTGGTTCTCTCTGCGCATGGCTCCTCCTTAGTTCCCTGCGTGTGCTTCATTCTAGCAACTGGTGCAGGCCAGTCAAGGCGAGGGGCAATGGACAAGATGGACAGCATGGACATGTTGTCCATTCTTATCCATCATGTCCATTCCATCATGCCCTCCTGACCGCCGCTGCTCGGAGAAGGCCCGCGCGATTCCGTCATCGCACCCGACGGCCGTAGCGCCTCGCCCAGAGTTCGGGGTCGTGGCCCGCCCGGCGGTTGGGGCAGGCTTCGCGGGGGCAGAGCTGACAGCTCTCGAAGCGGTGCTCGGTGGGGAAGATGACGCCCGAGACGCTCTTGATGGGCACCATGAGGAAGCTGTCGGTCAGCTCGACGCCGATGAGCTGCTTCACGTCGCCGAAGATCGAGAAGAGCTGGCGTTGCTCCGACAGCGGCCAGTCGTCGAGCGAGCCGGGGTTCATCACGGCGGTCTGGCCGAGGGCGTACCGCTCTTTCAGGTGGTTGCTCAGGAAGGCGATGGCGGCTTCGAGCGCCTCCACCATCACCGTGTCGAGCGCGAAGCTGAGCACCAGATCGTCGAGTGACGCCGCATAGTCGGCCAGCTCGCGGCCGCACGTGGCCACAAAGGGGAAGACCCGCCCTGCCCCATCCAGGTTCACACGGAGCACGCGGCTGGTGAACGCGGCGCCGCCGAACTCAACCCGGTCGTCTCCCTTCTTCTCGATGAAGCACAGATCGTAGACGGCTTTGGGCTTGGCGATCTTCTGCGCGGCCTTGACCATGCGGCGGACCTCGCGCTCGCGGCCGCTGCCGGCGGGGATGCGCAGGCTCGCAAGCAGGGCCGGCACGTCAACGGTGAAGGGGATGTGGTCGAGGGTTTCCATGGTTCCCCAAGCAGAATACGACGGATAGGACGGATAGGACCGATAGGACCAGGAAAGGGCCTGCTCCCGGGCCCTATCGGTCCTATCCGTCCCATCGGTCCTGTGAGGCCTGCGCCGGCTTCACCCAATCCTCGGCACGCTGCCATCGGCCAGGCGATAGAGCATCTCGCCCGCCTTGGGTACAAGAAGAACGCCCTCGTCCTCGCGGTCGCGCCAGTCGTCCGGGTTGATCGTCGCGGGGTCGTGGTAGTCGAGGTTGACCTGTCGGCAGCGGGCCTCAGGAATGGCAGTGGCGAGGACGACGTTGACGCGGGGCGTCTCGACGCCGTTCTCGAACGTGCCGATGCCCTTGACGTGGGTGGAGTGGGCCATGACGCCGCGCGGCACGTCGCGGAACCGCTCCATCTGCTTCAGGAAATAGTCGCGGCAGTGGTAGCCGATGCGGTCGAGCACTCGGCCGTGGGTGTAGGAAATCTCGTCCACGTGCGGGGCCAGGATGATCAGCTCGCCGCCGTCGGCCACGACGGGTTCCAGCTTGTACATGCACTTGCCCGCGGTCCAGACGTCGTCGTACATCTTCGGGGCGATGGAGAGTACGCGGCGGAAGGGCTTGGGCTTGTAGACCACGTGGATTTTGGCCGACAGGTCGGCCGCCACCGAATACGCCTCCTCGGGCGGGCCGATGAAGAGGCCCTTGAGGTCCTGGAAGAGCACCACCAGGCTGAAACAGAAGCGGGGCACGGGGATCATCGAGGCCGCGCGGTCCACGACCTTCCGCACAGGCGTCCACTTGGTGCCGTTGATCACGGGATTGGTTATCACGGCGCCGAGCCAGTGGAAGAAGTTGATGATCTCGCCGCCCGCGATGCCGGGGAAGAGGTACTTGTTGCCGCCCGAGAAGCCCACCACCTCGTGGGGGAAGGTGGGGCCGCAGATGATGAGCTGGTCGTAGTCAAAGATGAGCTTGTTGAGGGCGACCGGCACGTCCTCGCGCATCAGGCCGTCCGAGATGGCCTCGATTTCGTCGGCGGGGATGGTGCCGATCCTGCGGAGCGCGTCGGGCCTGTCCCATTCGTGGTTGAACACCCGCACGTCGGCATACTTCGCTGCCCGCTCCTGGGGCGTCAGGCCGAGGAGGGCGTTGATCTTGTCCTCGGGCATCGCCTGGTGCGTGCCGAGGGCGATCAGGAAATCCAGCTTCTTCGCCCTCGGGCGAATCAGCTCGCACAGCAGCCGAAAGAACATCGGCAGCGGGCACGACCGCGTGCTGTCGGGGATTATGACGAGCACCCGCTTGCCACGAAGTTCAAGCTGCTCAAGCCCCTTGGCCGCAAGTGGACGGACCTCTGCTTGTGTGAGTTGGCCTTCTTCGTATCCCTTGCCAATCACCATCGGCATTGCTCCAACGACGCCCGCCCCTCCTCTCTTGATCGTATCAGGTTGCCGAGCCGCCGGCAACCCGGAAGCCGATGCCGGCGAGCTTCTGCTGGAGGCCATTGCCGGCGCCTTGCAGGATGAGGGCGGTGTTCTGGAACTCGCGGCGCTCGGGATAGACCTTGCGCAGGCGGTCGAAGTAGGCAGCTCGCTCGGCGGGGGATGGAGGTGCCCGGCGAAGATTGCGGTCGTCCGCCTCGATGTCGTAGATGGTAAGCACGGCCTCGCGCAACACATCTTCGTCGGGCCGGCCGGCGCACTCAATCTCAAGGCGTGGATGGCCAGGCGGGGGCATGATGGCCGCGGGGTTCCAAGTGGGCGTGACGCCCACGACCTCGCAGGCGGCCCGGTAGATCATCTGGGTGGCCGCCACCTTGCCGTCAAAGGAGTAGCCCGCGATGTGCGGCGTGCCGACGGCCGCCAGCGCCAGGAGGTCGGGGTCGAATGCAGGCTCGGTCTCCCACACGTCGAGCACGGCTCCCGCGATGCGCTTCTCGGCCAGGGCCGGCTTCAGCGCCGACTCGTCCACCACCGGCCCGCGCGAGCTGTTCAGGAGGTAGGCCGACGGCTTCATCCGGGCAAGGAACGCCGCATCAACCATGTGGTGCGTCGCGTCCTCGGCAACCGGAGCGCTTGCCGCTACGGTGAGCGGGACGTGGAAGGTGATGAAATCGGCGTCGTGGAGGGCGTCGAGGGGGAGGAAGCGCCTGTCGCCGGTCGCACGAGCCAGCGGCGGGTCGTTCTGGAGGACGCGCATGCCGAGCGCCTCGGCCTTCTTTACGACGCGGCTGCCCACATTGCCCACGCCCACCACGCCGAGCGTCTTGCCCTCTAGCGCGAAGGCGCCTCGACGACCGAGGACGAGCATCGCGGCCACGATGTACTCGGCGACCGAGTTGGCGTTCGAGCCCGGCGCGCTGGCGAACGCGATGCCGGCCTTCGCCAGGTAGTCGCGGTCCACGTGGTCGAAGCCGATAGTCGCCGTGCCCACGAAGCGCACACGCGAGCCTTCGAGCAGCGCGCGGTTGATCTTCGTCACCGAGCGGCAGAAGAACAGGTCGGCATCGCGCAGCGTCTCCCGCGTCACGTCGCGCCCAGCCACCAGAGTCACCTCGCCCAGCGTCGCGCACGCCTCGCGGGCGAACGGGATGTTCTCGTCGGCGATGATCTTCAGCAAGGCTCTTCCCTAACCTGAGATTGGCAGCGCATAGGTTATCGCCGCTTCGCCCCGGAGTCAACCGTTGACACCCGCAACTTCCAGGGCTATAATCCCGGCGGTCGTCCCCGCCCTCCGTGATCCTGTCACCGTTCCCCGCCGCGGAGCCGTTCGCATGGGCATTGACCTGATCGTGCTTATCCTCCTGGTGCTGTTCGTTTTCCTGGGCTATGTGCGGGGGTTGCTCGCCCACGTGGCAGGGCTCGGGGCGCTGCTCGTCGCAAGCCTGGCCACGGGCTTCGTAGTTCGCGGGGGCATCCAACTCGTGGCGTCCAAGGCCGAGCCGCCCTCCCCTGCCCTGTACGCCATGGCGTGCCTCGTGGCTTGGCTGCTGCTGTACTTCGTCAGCCGCTTCCTCTTGGGTCGCGCGGCGAAACTCCTCGGCTCGGACCAGCAGGGCAAGCCCCGGCCCTGGAACCGCAAGCTCGGGGCCCTGGCCGGCGCCCTCGAGGCTCTCGTCTTCGCCTGGTTCATCCTCGGCTTGCTGGACGCGATGCCCGAGGACTCGCGCAAGGCGCGCCTGCCCCGCGTGCACCAGGAGATGGAGGGTTCGCTCTTCACGAACTGGGTGGTGCGCCCGACCAGCCCGGCCACGCGGCTTGAACTCCAGCCGCTGATCGCCGACCTCACCGTGTTGAGCGAGCACCCTGAGGCCCTTCGGGGTGTCGAGGGCAAGCCTGAGATTCGCAAGATCGCGCAGCACCCGAAAGTCGCCGCTATCCTCCAAGACAAGGCCCTTCTCCAGACCTGGGCCGAGGGCCGCTACGGGCGCTTCTTCTCCGACGCTAAGGTGCGCGAGGCGGTAGAGGACACAGAGGTGCGCCAGATGCTCCGCGAGCTGCCGATCCGGACGATCCTCCACGAGGCCGCCGAGCGGGCGCGTCGGCAGGGCGGCTGATTTCAGCCGGCCTCCGGCCCTCGCTCGGCCAGCGCCAGGAGGGCCTTCCCCACCGTCGCCCAGTGCCAGAGGATGATGCCACGCATCCGCGCCGAGAACCCGCCAAGCTCCGCCAGGTAGTTGTAGCCGTAGTCCACCTGCTGAATGCCGTACTCAATGTCGCCGGCCTCCACGGCGGAACGCCCTTCGGAGGCCGCGCGTGCGCCAGCGAGCCACAGAATCGCCACATAGGCCATTGCGAGCAGCTCGAGTCCCTGCGCGAAGCTGCGCCCGAAGCAGGCCAGGCCGAAGAAGCCCTGGCTGCTCACCTTTGCCACGAAGTACCGCTCGAGCATCGCCACCGACTCCGCATCCAGGCGCCTCCGATCGACCCGTTCAATGTCCTGAAGCCTCACGGGGCGCGCCAATCCTCCAAGTCGCACTCGGCCAAGGCCCAGGGCGAGCTTGAGCCTGCGCCCCAGGTTCCCCGGACGCATGAAGAGCCGCCGCCGCAGCGGGAGCTCCCTGTAGTAATGCGGGCTCGCCCCAGCGAAGGCTCCCACGGTGAGGCGGGCAAGCATCCCCTCCAGGAGCCCCAACCTGCCCTTCTGAGTCGCCCCCTTCGCCCGCGCCAGGATCGCGTCCGGGTCGGCGCCCATTGGCTCGTCGCTCTCCCGCCGCAGCGCCTGCGAGACGAACTGCCGCACCAGCATCCAGCAGGCCAGGAGGCGGCGCGGGAATGGCACCTCGGGCAGCTCGAGAAACGCGACAAGCTGCTCCTCGAGACGGAGCACGTCGCGCCAGGCGACCTTCCAGTGTCCGAAGAAGCGCACCTGGTCGCCCTCCCGAGGTGGCCTGTAGGTCGCGGCGTACTCGGCGAAGAGGCGCTGAATCTCGCCCCGTTGCTCAGCTAGAGTCGGCCCTTTGCCTCGAACGACCGCGGGACAGTTGAACCGGCACCCGACGAACACCCCGACCGGGGTCACCACGAAACCAAATGGGAAGATGCGCCCGGCGAACGGTTTCGCCGCGTAGCCCAGTCGCGCGTGCACACGGCATAGGCCCTCGTCGGTGAGGAACACGCAGGCACCGTCAGGCCGTGGCCTGAGCCGCCACACCTGCTTTCCAACCGCCCCGCGCCGTCGGGCGAAGACGCGCCCCTGCGTGAACCCCGGCACTTCGGCCGACCAGTCCTGCGCCAGCAGCCTCTCGCGTTCGGCGTCGGTGAGCGTGACCTCGAGCGTCCGACAGCACGCGCCGCACCGCAGGCACGTGTAGCGGACGCCCGGGGGCATGACGAGCTCAGGCATGCGGGGAAGCTCGGGTCTACTTCTTGCGGATGCGAAGGAGCACGTCCTCGTCGAACGTCGGGCACGGAACCTCCACGGCGCCGTCCTGGGGCATCAGCTCGTTGGTGCGCACAGTGCGCCCGTTCTTGGGGTCGAACCAACTGGCCTCATAGCGGCCGTTGGCCAGGCCCACCCGCACCGCTCCGCCCTCGGCCGAGCCGGTCAGGTAGACGAACACCTCGCCGTTCCGCACGGCCGTCAGGCGTGCCACGTTCCGCGGCGTGCTCAGCACCACCGACTCGTCGCGCCGCAGTTCCCAGTAGGCCACATCGCGGGCATAATCGGCCAGGTAGCGCGCGTGCTCGAACATCGCGGATCGATCCGAGAGCGCCTGCCACGGAGCGCGAGCCGCCGACGTGCCGAGCAGCAATGCCTGCCAGAGGACCTGCCGCTCCGCACGCGGCCCCTTGACCGTCGGCTCGTTGAGGAACACGGGCATGGGGATGCCGTGCGGCTCGGGCGGGGAGTCGCCTCGCATGTTCGCCACATCAATCCCGTCGAGGCGGAAATACGCTTCGGGATTCGTCGCGACCGACATGGAGACCAGATGGTCGTACGGGTCGTGCTCGCGCAGGAAGGCCGCCCAGTGCTCCACCCATTTGAGGCCCGCGGCGCCCGCGCTGCCGCGGCGATTCATCTGGTTGTTCAACTCGTAGTAGACGTTCGGGCAGGCCGCCGTTCTCGCCAGCAGGTACCGCACATAGGCCTCCTGCGCCGCGCGGTTGGCCGCGTCGGCCAGGTCGTAGAACAACGGGCAGCCCGCCACCCCGGCGATCGGGCCTCCGTTCGTGGCATTGAACGGGTGCAGACGCCACCGGTCGCCGTTGCCTTCGGCCAGCCCGGTCTCATCGAACACCGTCAACTCGAACACCATGCCCAGCTTCGCCCCGTGGGCGATCACCGCGTCCAGTTTGTCCCAGAACGGCAACGAGAAGCGCGAGAGGTCATACCCGCCGCCCTCCCTGAGCGGCCAGGGCGAGAGCTCAGGATGGTGCCGCACCGCGGCGGCGGGCACCCAAGGCACCTCGTTGAGGAGGATGCGGCACTTGTTCATGCCCCCCTTCGCACAGGCTTCGAGGTAGGATTTCCAGACCTTCAGCGTGTTTGCGGGCACGCCGTCGGGCGCGGGCGCGCCCGGGGCCTCGGTGCCCGTGCCGATCGGGTAGAAGCGCGTGCCGTCGCTGAAGGCCAGGAACCGGCGGTCGTCCTTGGCGATGCGCACGAACCCATGGTCCTGGCTCCCCACGCACTTCGCCCCGCCGTGCGAGACCTGGGCGGCGTCGCCCGCCTTGTAGTCGAGCCGATAGTACCAGAGTCCCACCCGATCCAGCGCGGCACGGACCTTCCACGTTCCCTCGCCCGCGTAGAAGCCTGCCACCCGGATATTGCGATCGTCGGGCGCCACGAAGGTTGCCGAGACGGCCACGTCGGCGAACGGGTTGGCCACCGGGGCCGGCTTCTCTGGCCTGAAGGCCACCTCGAAGACCCCGTAGAGCGGCACCTCGTGGGTCGGTTCCGCCTCCGGCTTCTCAGGGCGGACGGTCGGCTCCAGCGTCTTGCCGCGCCGCCCGAGCGCCACGATGGCGTCCTTCTTCACGAGGGGGTCGGGGTCATTGACCATCTTGAGGAGCAACTGCGTCGCCGCGTCGCCCTGGAGGTTGCCCAGGGCGACCACCGCTTTCGCTCGCACGTGGTTATCGGCGTCGGCGAGGGCCTGCGCGAGCGCCGGCAGCGCCGCTTCCCCGCCGATCTTGCCCACCGCCCACACCGCGCAGCGGCGGGCCTCCACACTGGCCCGCCTCAGCACCTGGTTGAGCGCGGGGAGCGCCGCCTCGCCAACCTGCGTGAGGCTGATCGCGGCTTTCCAGCGGAGGTCCTCGTCGGCCTCCTCCAGAGCCGCCGCCAGCGGCCCAGCGGCTTCGGCCTCGCGGATCTCGCCCAGCGTCCACGCCGCGCATTGCTTTGCAGGCAGGGTGCCCCCCAGGAGCACGCTCACCAGGTGCAAAACGCTCGGCTTGCCGACCTGCTTGAGGCCGATGGCGGCCTTCCAGCGGACCTCGTCGTCGGCGTCGTCGAGGGCCCGGGCCAGTGGCCCTACGGCGCTTTCGTGGCGCATCTCGCTGAGGATCCAGGCCGCCATCCGCTTGCCCTCCACCCACTCTCCGGCGAAGAGGGCGCCCACAGTCGGCACCGCGGACGGACCTTCGCGGACCAGCGCCCGTGCGGCATCCCACTTCCTCCCAGGCTCGTGGCTGCTCAGTTGCGCGCAGAGGTCGCGAAGGCGTTGGGCCTCCCCGGGGTCCAATTCGCCCCCGCTCGCCGCCGCGAGGCATGCGAGAACCAGTGCCCACAGGCCCCGGCGACTGCATCCACGCCCACCCATGGCGCTCAGCCTTGCCTCTGCTTCACGCGTCCTCCCTCTCCCGAAGTCTAGCAGAAGCCCTTCGGTGATTCAATCCGTAGGGGCTTGGCGGCCCCGTCACAAATCGTCACCACATGTCAACGCACGCAACGGCCTCGTTTGACAACGCCGGCGTGCCCGAATAGGATAGCTCATGTCCTCGCCGAGGCCCCGCGACCGCGCAGGGAAACACCGTGCCGCGTCTGCCCGCCGACATTCACATGCACTCCAAGCTCTGCGGGCACGCCTTCGGGGAGATAGACGAGTACGTCGAGCGGGCGCTCGAACTCGATCTACAAGCGGTCGGCTTCTCCTTCCACCTTCCGATCACCATTCCAGTGCCCTACAAGGTCAACGTGTCCAGGGAGGAACTCGACTTCCTGGCGACCGAGCTCGAGCGCCTGAGGGCGAAGTATGGAAAGTCTATTCCGATCCTCTTTGGCGGCGAGGCCGACTACCTTCCCGATCGGGTGAACGAGGTGGTCGAATTGGCCCGGGCCTATTCCTTCGACTTTCTCATTGGCTCGGTGCACTTCATCGGAGACTGGGCCTTCGACCATCCCGCCAGTGTCGGGCAGTTCGACGCCTGGGAGCGGCGCCACCTCTACGAAGCGTACTTCGCCCTCGTGTGCGACGCTATGGCCACGGGCCTCTTCGACATCATGGGCCACGTGGACCTCGTCAAGAAGTTCGGCCACCGCCTCGAGGGGGACTGGTTGGACCTTATCCGTCAGGTGTGCGGCACGGCGCGCCGCCACGGCGTTTGCGTGGAGATCAATACAGCGGGCTTCGACAAGCCGGCCGGCGAGCAGTACGCCTCGGCCGACTTCCTCCGAACTTGTGCGGCGCTGGGCGTGCCTATCACCTTCGGCTCCGACGCCCACGCTCCCCAGGAGGTCGGCCGGCACTTCGCCCGCGCGGTGGCGTTGGCGCGAGCCGCCGGCCACACCCACTACGCCGTATTCGCCGGGAGGCAGCGCTCGCTCCGTCCCATCATCGCAGAAGGCTGAGGCGCAGGGGTTGGGCCGAAACAAGCTCGCCCCGCCCGCACGGCGGGCGTTCGAGGCCCCGGCAGTTCACGTGGCAGAGCGCCGTGCAGCCCTCCACGGGCACGAACTTCCCCCCGAGCGTCTTCGCGCAGAACGGCAGGGGGTGGCCTTCGCAGCTCGCGATGCCGGGGCTGTCCGTCTCGGAGGCGGTGTTCTCCTGGCAGGTCGCATAGGTCATCCCCGCCGCCTCGCACAGCGAGCGCAGCCGCCGGTGCAGGGCCAGACGCGCGGGGCGACGCAACAGATACCCCACCGAGGTCCCCGAGCGGTCGAACACGTAGTCGCGTCGCATCGCCATCGCCGCCGCTGGGCCGCGCGGAGCCACCAGGGAGACGAGGCGGTCGAGGGATGCCTGACTCCGGCCGCGCCCCGGCACCGCCGCGAGCCGGCCCGTGGAGCAGATCACATGGGTGCAACCCACGGCGGCGAACCGACGCATGAGGGCATCCGCCTGGTCCAGCCAGTGCGGGCCGTACAGAGCCTCCCAGGCGTGCGGCAGCAGGGGGTCGAGCCGGACGGCCGTCTTCACTCCCGCCGCGGAGAGCACGCGAACGCTCGCCATTCGCTCCGCGAAGGAAGGGGCGTCGGGCGAGAGCAGCCCGAGCACCTCCGGCGGCCCCTCGATCGTCGTCGCGACGACACAGTTCCTGTGCGACGCGAGGCCTGGCACATCCAGCAGAAACGTGGCATCGCCTTTCGTCACGATGAGCGCACTCACGCCGCGCGCGACCAGCAGTTTGACGAGGCGCGCCGTCTCACGCCGCACCTCGGGCACGGCCTGGCAAGGGTCGGTCGTGTTCGAGATGGAGACGGGCGGGCAGAGACTGATCCGGTCGAGGTCCCGCTCCACCAGCTCGGGCAGGTTCCCGTACACCTCAAGCACGTCCCCGCTCGGCCGCGCGAAGACGGCATCGCGCGCATAACAGTACACGCATCGGTGGATGCAGTGGTTCGCGCCCGGGGGCGTGACGTTCACAATCCAGCCATGGATGCACTTGCGCTGCGGGCATGCGTAGGGGAAATCGTGGAACGTGGAGGACTTTCTGCGGACGACTCGGACGTTCATCCCCGCTCCGCTCAGAGCCTCGTCCACGTCTTCTTGAACTCCCGCGTGCTCAGGAGCGCCACGTAGTCGTGCTGGCCCGTGCGCTGGCAGAGCTCCTGGATGACCGCCTCGCAATCGCCCTGGTTCTGCCCGTGAATCATCGCGTAGACGTTATACGGCCACTCCGGGCTTGCGGCCCGCTCGTAGCAGTGGGTGATGGCGGCCACGCGCACCGCCTCGCGCGCGAACTGCTCCACCTGCTCGGGCGGCACGCGCCAGACGCACATCACGTTGGCCACGACGCCTGCATGGCGGTGTGCGATGGAGGCCCCCAGACGCCGCACCTCGCCTCGGGCGAGCATGGCCCGCAGCCGCTCCAGGAGCGCCTCGGTGGTGAGGCCCAGCCGCGCCCCGACCTCGCCGTACGGCTCAGCCACAATCGGCAGGCCGTCCTGAAGGGCCGAGATGATCCGGCGGTCCAGCTCATCCATCGCCCCCCTCCTCCGGGAAAGAGAACCGGACGCCGATCTTGAACTTCCGCAGCACCGGCAGCACGACCACAGGGAGGCGCGTGGCCTTCTCCACGGCACCAAGCGTCGCCGCGAGCGCGTCGGGGGCCTCGGCCGTGAGGGTGAACCAGAGGTTGTAGGGACACGTGCCGTGGATCGGCGCCCGCTCATAGTTGTGCGTTACGCGCTCGATCTGGGAGACCGTGGTGGCGACCGACTCCACGCGCCCCGCGGGCACGGTCATGGCTGCCAGCGCGCCGAGGCGGCCAACTCTGGCGGGGTCCAGCACGGGCCCGATCCGCCGGATCAAGCCATCCTCGCACAGCGCCGCGACGCGTCGGATCACCTCGTCCTCGGGCAACCCCAGTTCCTCGCCAAGGCGGCCGAACGGCCGAGGCACGAGGGGGAAATCGCTCTGGATGCGGTTCAGAAGCCTGCGATCGGTATCGTCCACGATCACCTCACACTTCGCAGCAGGCCGTCGCCGCAGGTGCACCGATGCCCGGCCCTCCGGCTCTCGCCTCTCAGGCGCCACGGGCCCATCGTCTGCCCCGGTGCCCAGCGCTTGACGAGCACCGGAGCATTGCGGCCCCATGAGCGTACCCGTATTGTACCGACAGTTGCGTTGGCCGCAAGTGCAAGCAACGCTTTTCCTTGCAGGTGAACGGGACCCGGTGTATGCTCCCGGTGGAGCGAGGAGAGCGGGCTATCCGCCCGTGCTGGGGCAGCGAGGGGCCGTTGCCGCGTGGTGCGGCGAGGAGGCCTTGCCATCTGCTTCGTCTGCTCATCGGCCTCGCCTCCGGCGCGGGCCTGCATTCTGGCTGCATTCCTTGTAACCCTATGCGCCGGCAACCTTTGCGGCGCCCGGGATCACGATCTGCGTTTTGCCGTGTATGGCGGCAGCGAGGCCTCAGGCCCAGAGGCCAGAGCTGTCGTCGCGCAGATTGCCCGGCTGAGGCCCGATCTGGTTGCACACGCGGGAGGCATGGTCGGCAGCACCCAGATCAGCCGGTGGCGCGACTTCGAGCAACTCACGGCTCCCCTGACAGAGCTCTGCCCCTTCTACGGCTGCCGCGGCAGGGGCGAGAATCGCGCCTACATTGTCGCCCGGGGTGGCTCGCCCGAGCCACGTCTGCTTGGCGATAACTACTTCTCTTTCGACTTCCGCTGCGCGCATTTCGTGTTCCTGGATACCGAGGAACGAGTGGACAGAGATGATCCGCAGACGCGCTGGCTCGATGCCGACCTCGCGTCAGCGGCGGGAAAGCCCATCTTCGTCTTCACCCACCGTGCTGTTTTCGGCGCGGCTGAGCGTTTCATCCTGGTGGGCGGCAAACAATGGTGGCATCCGCTCTTCGTGCGGCACAGGGTCCGTGTGGTCTTCTCAGGGGCGCGCCACCTGTATCACAGGGTGAATGAGGACGGCGTGGCCTACGTGATCACGGGCGGCGGTGGAGGTCCACTGGACCCCGTGATGGCCCGCCGGCAACTGGCGCCGGGCGACGTGGCTGCCTCGTTCAACCACTGCATCGAGGTCATGCTCGCTGACGACGAAATCCGATGCCGGGCCGTGGACCCCGAGGGCAGGACGCGCGACGAGTTCGCTGTCCGCGCCTCCGGAGCCCTGGGCGAAGTGGAGTATTGACGGCGTTACCGCACTTGGGGGAACGCGCAAGGTGGCACGGGCTGGCTGTCCCCAAACCCACAGACGCGGCTGCCCGTGCCACCACCCCCTTGAGAAGCTGGCACCACCGGCCGCGGCGCGCAGGCTATCGCTGGCGGGTGGAGCCCGAGGCGCTCCGCTGGTCGCGGGCGACGAGCATCTCCTTCACCTTCATCAGGCGCGAGATGTCGCTGCGGGTGTACTCCTCGAGGCGTGCCTCGATGGTGCGGCGGGTAGACCGGAGATCGGGGATGACGGAATACTCGAGGGCGTTGGTGCGGCGCCGCGTCCGCTCGAGCTCGTCGGCGAGCCGCCGGATGGAGTCCTCGGCCTGAGCCAGCTCCACCACGCGCGGCATCAGCTCGCGCAGGCGGAGCAACGCTGCATCGAGGTAAGGCGAGGTCTCGGCCAGGCTGTAGGGGCGGCTCTCTTCGGCAAGAGTGAACTCCAGAGCCGGCACCACGACTCCCATGATGCGCTCCTGTCGCGCGCGGAGCACGGCGCCGGCGTACGCCAGCGCAGCGGCCTCCTCGGTCGCGGACGGCGACGTGGCCGCGCCGGCCTTCACGAACAGCTCGATCACCTCGGGGAAGCGGGCATCGAGGTCCAGCCGCAACCGCTTGAGCGCCTCGAGGCGCTCGGTGACCTCCTTGATGATCCCCTCGAGCTTGTCCTTGAGCAGCTTGTGCCCACGCAGGGCCATGCCGAGGCGCTTGCGAACGCGCAGCAGTTCCATCCGGGTTGGGGCCACTTTGCGCTTCACGGCTAGGCCCTCTTCCCGGCCTTCGCGATCTCGGCAGCGGCCTCTTCAGCCTCGTCCTTCGCGGGTACCCGCGCAGCCGCCGGCTCCTCAGAGGGCTTGTAGTACTTGTCGAGGATCCCGGGCTTGCAGCGCTTGAGCTCGGCGCGAGGCAGCATGCCCATCAGCCGCCAGCCGATGTCCAGCGTCTGTTGGATCGAGCGGTTCTCGTAGACTCCCTGCCCCACAAACTCCCGCTCGAAGCGATCGGCGAACTTCACGAACAGCAGGTCGGTGGGCGTCAGCGCGCTCTCGCCGAGCACCACGGCCAGCTCGCGGGCGTTCTTGCCGCGCGCATAGGCCGCGTAGAGCTGGTTGAGCACGTTGGCGTGGTCCTCGCGCGTCTTGCCCTCGCCGATGCCCTTGTCCTTCAGGCGCGAGAGCGACGGGAGCACGTCAATGGGCGGGTAGACGCCCTGGATATGCAGCGTGCGGCTGAGGAAGATCTGGCCCTCGGTGATGTAGCCGGTGAGGTCGGGGATCGGGTGAGTCTTGTCGTCGTCAGGCATGGTGAGGATGGGGATTTGGGTGATGGAGCCCTTGCGGCCGCGCATGCGCCCGGCTCGCTCGTAGAGGGTCGAGAGGTCTGTGTAGAGGTAGCCGGGATAGCCGCGGCGGCCGGGCACCTCTTTGCGCGCGGCGGAGACTTCGCGGAGTGCGTCGCAGTAGTTGGTCATGTCGGTTAGGATCACGAGCACGTGCAGGCCGAGGTCAAAGGCGAGATACTCGGCAGCGGTGAGGGCAACACGCGGCGTGGCGATGCGCTCGATGATCGGATCGTCGGCCAGGTTGATGAACACGCAGGCGCGCGCGAGCGCGCCGGTGCGGCGGAAGTCTTCGAGAAAGTAGTTGGCCTCTTCGAAGGTGATGCCCATAGCCGCAAAGACGACGGCGAACCCTTCCCCCGACTTGAGGGTGCGCGCCTGCCGGGCGATCTGAGCGCCCACCATGGCGTGTGGAAGCCCCGAGCCGCTGAAGACGGGCAGCTTCTGGCCGCGGACGAGTGTGTTCAGCCCGTCAATGGCTGAGATGCCGGTCTGGATGAACTCGTTGGGGTAGTCGCGGGCGCAGGGGTTGATGGGGCTGCCGTTGATGTCGAGGCGCTTCACGGGCAGGACAGGCGGGCCGCCGTCTATGGGGCGGCCCGAGCCGTCGAAGGCGCGCCCCAGGATGTCGGGCGCCACGGGCAGCTCGAGGCCCCGCGCGAGGAACCGCACCTTGACGTTATCGGGCGCGATGTCGCGGCTGCCTTCGAAGATTTGCAGGATGGCGCGGTCCTCGTTGGCCTCGAGCACCTGGCCGCGGCGCTTTTCGCCGCCCGGCAGGTGCACTTCGGCGAGCTGGCCATAGCTCACCCCCTTCACGCTTTGCACGAGCATCAGGGGGCCGACGAGGTCGCGGGCTTGCTTGTACAGGGTGATCATCGGTCGTCCTCGAGTGGAATGCGCAAACGAACTGGCGTCCTCACGCCTCCTTGGGAGCTGCCGCGGCCAGGCCGGCAAGCTGCTGCTCGAGCTTCTTACGCAGCGCGTCGAGCTGGTCCACGTCGGCCTCGTCCACGCGCTTCATCTGGGCAATCTCTTCGAGCGCCTCCAGCCGGGTGATGGCCTCGATGTCGGCGCCGCCCTCCAGCGCCTTCACGGCCAGATCGTAGAAGTCCACGATGTTCCGGAGCATCAGGAACTGCTTCCGCGCCGACGTGTAGGTGTCAACTGCGTCGAAAGCGTTCTGGTGCAGGAAGTCCTCGCGTACCATCTTGGCGCCCAGGAGAATCAGGCGGTCACCCGACGACAGAGAGTCCACGCCGACCAGGCGGACCAGTTCCTCGAGTTCGGCCTCGCGGTTGAGGAGCCACATGGCGCGCCGGCGCACGTCGGCCCACTGCGCATCCACATGTTCTGCTGCGAACTTCGACGCAACGTCCTCGTAGAGCGAGTAGCTGGTGAGCCAGTTGATGGCCGGGAAGTGCCGCTGAGCCGCCAGCGCATCATCGAGGCCCCAGAAGACCTTCACCACGCGGAGCGTCGCCTGGACGACCGGCTCCGAGAGGTCGCCGCCCGGCGGGCTCACGGCGCCGATGAGGCTCACCGTTCCAGCCCGCCCGTCCGCCCCCAGGCAGATGACGCTGCCCGCGCGCTCGTAGAAGCTGGCGATGCGGCTGGCCAGGTAGGCCGGGAAGCCTTCTTCGCCCGGCATCTCCTCGAGCCGGCCGGAAATCTCCCGCATCGCCTCCGCCCAGCGGCTCGTCGAGTCAGCCATCGTGGCCACGCTGTAGCCCATGTCGCGGAAATACTCGGCGAGGGTGATGCCGCAAAACACGCTCGCCTCGCGAGCGGCCACGGGCATATTCGAGGTGTTGGCGATCAGCACCGTGCGCTCGATCAGCGGGCGGCCCGACTGCGGGTCCTCCAGCTCGGGGAACTCGAGCAGCACGTCGGTCATCTCGTTGCCGCGCTCCCCGCAGCCGACGTAGACCACGATCTGCGCATCGGCCCACTTCGCGAGCTGGTGCTGCACCACGGTCTTGCCGCTGCCGAAGGGGCCTGGCACGCACGCCGTGCCGCCCTTGGCTACGGGGAACAGCATGTCGATCACGCGCTGGCCTGTGACAAGCAGCTCGGTGGGCGGCACGCGCCGTGCCACCGGACGCGGCTGCCGCACGGGCCACTTCTGCATCATCGGCAGCTCGTGGCGGCCGCCCTCCCCCTCCACCACGTAGACCGGCTCGGTGACGGTGGCCTCGGTCTCGCGGATGGACACCACGCGGCCGCCGAGGCCGGGCGGCACCATGATCTTGTGGCTCACGAGTGGCGTTTCCTGCACCGTCCCCACGACGTCCCCGGGCCCCACCTGGGCGCCCTCCTTCACGGCGGGCACGAAATGCCACTTCTTCGCTCGGTCGAGCCCGGGCAGCTCGGCGCCACGCACGATGAAGTCGCCGAACCTGCCTCGGATGGCCTCGAGGGGGCGTTGGATGCCATCGTAGATGGCGGTGATGAGGCCAGGGCCGAGCTCGACGCTCAGGGGCGCGCCCGTGGGGTAGACCGGGTCGCCGGGGCCGATGCCCTCGGTGCTCTCGTAGACCTGAATGGAGTACTCGCCGGCGCGGATCTCGATGATCTCGCCGAAGAGCTTCTCCTTGCCGACTCGGGCGATTTCGTACATGCCCGACTGGTCGAGGCCCGTGGCCACCACGAGGGGGCCGGCGACTTTTTTGACCACGCCTTCTTTCATGTGATGCGTCTTCCCGTAATGGCCTAGTATTCGCCCAGAATGTTGGCCCCCGCCGCCACCTCGATGAGGGCTCGGAGGTCGTCGAGAGCCGGGTGGCCCTCGCTGCGTTCAGCGGCCAGAACCACGACCGCGACGCCGCGCTTGCGCAGCAACTCGATGGCCTGCTCGCAGTCCACGAAGTGCTGGTCGAACAACACGAGGCCGGGCGCGCGCCCCGCGGCCAGCCGGCGGGCGGCCTCGGCCACGTCGGCCGGCGTCGCGCACGCGACCGGCTCGGCGCCGATGGCCGCGAATACGCCCACGAAGTGTCTCCGCCCCAGGGCGGCGAGCTTAGCCATACGTCTGCCTCAGGTCTCCGGCAATCGCCTCGCGGGGCAGGCCGGCGGCCCGTCCTGCGACAATCGCCTTCAAGTTCAGTGCCTCGATCCGGAGCGCCCATAGAAAGGCGAAGACGGGCTCCGGTCCGAACGCCTCGCCGCGTCCCGCGCGAATCTGCTCCATCATCGCGTTGTCAACCAGGCGCTCGACCGCCACGGGCGGCAGGGGTTCGTCCTCGGCGATGCCCTGCACGCCGGGCAGCCCGAGGCTCATCAGGGGCGCCCGCCAGTCGCGACGGCCTTCGTCGGCAATCGCCGCCAGCGCCTGCCGGGCCTCCCCCAAGCCGTCGAACGCATCCACGGCGAGTGCGGCGCCCCACTGGTTGAACCGGCAGCGCAGGAGCGCGAGCGCCAGGCGGAAGGTGAGCCACGCGTCCACCCACCCGACGATCGAAGCGCTGCCCGTGCCAAGCGCGGCCCGCCGCACGCTGCGCGCTTCAAACACGTGCGTGACGCCATCCACGTGCTGCGGCGACCATTCCTCGCGAGGCGCGGCCTCACGCAGGGCGCCAGCCGCCGCGGCGAAGAGGTCGTAGGGGGCCTCGGCCTCCGGACCGGCCCAGCACTGCTCCCAGACACTCACTGGGACGCTCGCCTTCGACGCCCCGGCGAGCTTCAATCCCAGTGCCCTCTCCCGCAAGAAGCCTCGATAGGCCTGCCATTCGAGGGGCAAGAGAAAGACGTCTGCCACGCTGGGCATCGGGCTGGCCTCGCCCAGCCGGCGCGTCATGGCCGCATAGGAGACCTGCATCGCCTCCGCCAGCTCGAACGGCTCGGCACTCTCGGGAAGATCGCCGAACATCAAGGTCTGGCGCACCCGGCTGCACAGGTCGCGAAGTTCGTCGGCGCCGAGCAGCTCTGCCGTGGCCCGTTGGGTGAGCAGGCGCGTGTCCAGCGCACTCACGAGCCCGCTGACATAGGTCCAGGGCATGCGGTTGAGGCGGGGGGGCGCCACGGCAGGCACGAGCTAGGCTCCTGAGTGCTCGGCGGCCTCGCCGAGGGAGGGGACATCCCCGAACAGCCGCTCGGCAAGCGAGACCGCCAGTTCGTCGCGCAGGTCCTCCAGGGCAGCGTCAAGCGTGAGATCCAGGTCCGTGCCATCGCCGACGAGGTACACGCCGCCGCGCATCAGGCCTGGCTGGGACGCCACCCGGATGCCGTTGGCCCTTGCCTCGCGGACGAGAGCCTCCACGGCTGGGCGGTCGCGTTCGGTGCAATGAAACGTGCCCGAGGGCGCCTCGGCGCACGCTTGCCGCACTTGGGCAGCGAGCCAGCGGCCGTAGTCGAAGCCCTGGCCACCCAGAGCGCGGTCGGCAACAGCACGGAAGAGATCGCTGAAGATTTCGTTCTTGCCCTCGAGCAGCCTCAGCGAGTACTCGGCCTTACGCGCGTTGACTTGGCGCTCCGCGCTCGCCTCGGCCTCGGCCTGGGCGATGGCGCTGCGCCGGCGCTGCTCGTCGCGGAGCGCGGCGCTGCGGCGTTCGAATTCGGCCCTGGCCTCGGCCTCGGCCTTCGCGAGCAGTTCCCGGGCCTCCTTCTCCGCGGAGGCCATCACTTTCCTCTCGACGTCGGCAAGCGACACGGGCAGCCTCCTAGGCGACCTTCATCGCCGTGACCCACATGATGAAGAGAATCGAGGCGAGAAGCGCCACGACGGCATAGGTTTCGACCAGGGCGGGGATGAGGATCGAGCGCCCGCTCTCCTCGGGCCGCCGCGCGGTCATGCTGATCGCGGCCGCCGAGGCCTCGCCCTGGTAGATGGCACTGCGGTATTGCACGATGCCGGCGCAGATGCCCACCGCCATGAGGGCCAGGCCCATCAGCGGCGTCACCTTCAGCGCGCCGCCGAGAATGCCCGTCTGCGCGGCCATGAAGATGGCAATGATGAAGCCATAGAAGCCCTGCGTGCCCGGCAGCGCCATGAGGACCAGGAGCTTGCCGAACAGCTCGGGCTTCTCCGACAGCACGCCGGCCGCCTGGCCGCCGGCGATGCGGATGCCTCGGGCCGAGCCCACGCCGCCGAACATCACCGCCATCATCGCGCCGATGACGGTCCAGCCCGCGCCCGTCTTCAAGAAGTACTGCGTCACGAAGTCTTCCATGCCGTTCCTTCCTACAAGGGTTGTCCCGAGCGGCTAGCCGGTGATCCGGATCCGGCTGCCCGTGGCACCCAGGGGAGCGAACCGCTGGGCACCCGGCTCGTAGAAGCGACCAAAGAACTCCACGAAGATCAGTCGGGCGGCGTGAATGAACGCCCCCAAGCCGCTGATCAGCAGGTTGAACAGATGGCCCCCGGCCATGACCACGAGGAACAGCACCGTGCCCAGCACCGCGATGTCGAGCCTCACCAGCTCGGCGATGATGTTGACGGCCATGCCCACGATGGTCGTGGTCAGCCCCAGCGCCAGCAGGCGGCTGTACGACAAGGTGTCGCCGATGAACGACACGCAGCCGTACGACCCCACGATGCCGTACAAGCTCACGACGCCCACCACCACCTTGCCCACGACCGACCTCTCATTCCGCCCCTGCGTGAGCACGAGCCCCACCGCCCCCGCGGCCGCCATCCAGCCCCCCACCGTGCCCGCGAGGGCAAGCTCCGGCGACACCTGGCCCACCATGAGCAGCACGAGCCCCGGCAGAAGGAGGAACCACAACCCCGCGTCGAACAGCGCGCCCCACTTGTCGCCCTGGAGCCAGAGGCCGCGGAACTTCATGGCGATACCCCAGAACTGGTTCGCGATGCCCAACGCGAGGGCGATGCCGAGGGCCGCCACAGGCTTCTTCAGGGGGTCGGCCGGCCAGTTGGCGAAGATGCTCTGGCTGCCGAAAACACGGGCCGGCAGGTCGGCCGCGGCCGTGGCCGTGGCCGCGCCGACGAGGAACGTGCTCACAGCGCCATAGCACAGCAAGCTGAAGAAGTTGCGCAACCCCGGATACTCGCGGTATCGCGCCCGGAGGGCCAGGCACATGGCCAGCATCACCAGGCCGTAGATCGCGTCGCCCAGGCAAATGCCGAAGAACAGCACGAAGCTCAGCATCAGGAAGGCCGAGGGGTCGAACGCGTTGTAGCTGGGCAGGCCGAACATCTCTACGAGGAATTGCGCGGGCCGGAAGAGCGCCTTGTTCGTGAGCGACACCGGTACGTTGTCGCCGGCCGCGGGGGGTTCGAGGACGAGCGAGACCTCGGGCATCTCGCGCGCCATGGCTGCCTTCAGCACCTCGGCCTCTCTCGCTCGCACGTAGCCCACCATCACGGCGGCACGCCCGGTGGCGGCCATCTTGCTCACGGCACGCGCGGTCTCCAGCGCGTTCTCCTCGTGGCCAAGGACCAACTCCACCTGAGTGCGCAGCGGGCCGAGGCCCGACAGCTCGGCCTCCACTTCGCGGGCCGCCGCCTCTCGGCTCTTGAACTCCTCCCTGATCGCCTGCACGTAGGCGGCCACGGTCGTGTTGCGCTCGGGACCGGGGACGGGCTCGAAGCCTAGCTCCCTGAGCCGCGACGCCACCTGGTCGGCGTGTTCGCGGAGCGCCACGCTGGCAACCAGGGTGTTGCTGCCCGCGTTGCCCAGCGCCTCGAGTACCACGCCCTCCAGCGTCGAGTTGGTGGCGCCGAGCCGCTCGGCCAGCTTCGTGGGGATGAGCCACAGCGCCGCCGACGACCACCGCAGACCGTCCTCCGCCGGCATGGCCACACCCAGCGCGTCGAACCCCTCGAGCGCCTTGAGGCGACCCTTCGCACGTTCGGCACCCGCGTGCGCGGCGGCGCGTCGGGCCGCCAACTCCTTCAGTCGTGGGTGCAAGCTCTCGACATCAATCGCCTGGAGCGCCGCTTCAAGTGCCTTGTGCGTCGTCTCGATCGGCGTGGGAATCAGGTTGGAGAGCAGGTCCCGTGCGGACCTGTGGAACTGAGAGAGAATGTCTAGGCATTCGGCGAGTTTGCGGACTCTTGTCTCGATGGCCCGCGTGTCCGCCGACAGCGAGCGCAGGGCTTCCTGGTGCTCGGCGTCGCTGCGTGGCACTTCAGAAACATGAACGAGCCCGATCCTGGCGAGATGCTCGGGAACTTCTTCGGCGCCGGAAGCGGGGCTGATGAGCCAGACCTTGAGGACGGGGTCAATTGCCATCGGCCCGCCGCTCCAGGAGCCTCAGAAGCTCCTCAACCATCGGGGGCACCCGCTCCGTTCGCACGCGCGCCAAGGCCGCCTGTGCCTCGGCAAGCTGGCGGTCGAGTGCCTCCAGTGCAGCGGCCGCCCTCCTCTCCGCCTGCCTCTGATACCTGGCCGCCTCGTCCTTGGCCTCCTGGTCGAGCTGCCTCGCAAGCGTATCCAGGTCGCCCTGCACCTTCTGGCGAATCTCCCGGGCGCGAGCCTTCGCGTCGTCAACGGTCTTGGCCGCCTTGGCCTCGATTGCCACGATCCCGTCGAGCACGTTCTGCTTCATTCCGGAGGTCCCAGTCATCGCGGAGGGCCTTTCGAGTGCAACTGCCAGCCGCAACTGCCCTGCCATGGCAAGGCGCCCATTCCTGGGCGCCGAATGGTACATAGTATACGGAAATCGCGCTACGGCGCAAGCGCATTATTGGGGGGGCGGGCCGGAATTGTGGGCCGACTCCGTAGCCCCTTCGGGGTGTCGTGGTGAGGCCCAGGGCAGCGCCCCGCGGCACCCACCAGGAAGCCCTCAAGGGGCGGCATGGGCTCCCCTGTCTCGCCTCTTTGGGGCTCGGTCTGAGGTGGCCTCATTCCCAGGGCGACCTGGGCTTTACCATACGAGCCCTTCAGGCTCCTGAGAGGAGCAAGCCACCCAGAATTCCGGCCCACACCCGCATTATGGGGGTGTCAACCTCAGAGCCAGCGGCAAGCCCACGCATGCCGTTGGCGACGGTTCCGCGGCGCAGAGCGGGCGGCCTGCTCTTGGCAGAGCGGGCTCAGGGTGCCTCGAAGTGCGAACCTCGCTCGCTACTCGGCAGACTCGAGGAACTCCTGGAGGATGGTGCTGGCAGGGGTCTTCTCGGCCTTCTTGTCGTAGGCAACGGGGTCGGACTTCTCGATGTACTGCTCGGCGCCCTGGCGGAAGAAGGTCTCCCAGCCGGGCACGGCCTCGGCGGTGGGAGTCCCCAGTTCGCGCTTGGCGTAGTCGAGCACCTGCTGAAACTGCCGGCTTGCCACCTGCTGGTGGTACTCGAGCGTGTCGGTGAGGGCGTAGCCGTCGTTGAACAGCGGGCTTTGCTGTTCGCGGATGGCCTGTGCCAGGAGCTTGTTGGCGCCCTTGGTGGCGGTGGCTTCCAGGATGGCATCGTCCAGGCACATGTCCTTGCGCGTGGTGATGAGGCGGCTGAGCGCCTTGTGTGCGGAGAGGAGTTGCTTCTCGGCCTTCTGGAGGGCAGCGAGGGACTCCTCCTTGACCTGGCTGGAGTAGCCGTTGGTGGCCGCGGCACGTTTGGCGTCGCGCACGACGGCGAGCACGCGGTTGCAGCTTTCCTGGATGAGCTGGTGGAGGTAGTTGCGCCCGAGGTCCACCAGGTCGGCCTCATAGAAGGGGCTGGCGCTGGCCACCGGCTTGCAGGCGAGGGCGAGCGCGACAGCAGTGCGCGCGGCGCTGCTGCCGGGTGCCGAGATGCTGCCCCACCCGGTGTAGGCGCGGTAGTTCACGCCCGTTTCCGGCCGCGGGGCGCCGCGCAGGCCCTGCTTCTGGGCCTCCGCCATGGGGAAGATGGCGGCCGGAGCATATCGCCGCTGGAGGTAGCTGCTCACGGCGCGGTTCGTCTGCGCGCCCTCGGCGCGCCAGACGTAGGCCGCGCCCCAGGCAAACTCGGCGCACAAGTCGTCCATCATTGGATTGACGCGGCGAAGATCGTGCCAGTTCCAGAAGCCCACCGCCTTGGGCGCTGGGATCAAGTGGTTGAAGTGGTGGAAGCAGTTCGCCAGCAGCCAGAAGCGGTTGGTGAAGAGGTCATCGTTCGGCCCATCACTCCACGGCACCGCGTACTCGAGCGAGCGGCCCGCCAACCGGTCGGCAGCGGTATAGACGGTGTCGCGGTACGAACCGGACATCAGGCTGTCAATCCGCTCGATCTCGGTGACGAACCGGAGGTCGAGTCTGCGACGCAGGGCGCCGAGGTCAGGGTCCCAGTAGAGGAAGCTCACGTTGGGGGGAAGCTGGCTGATGAAACCGCTTCGCGCCTCGGGGGTATTGCCCCACGATGGGGCTTCCCACGAGGGCACGCGAATCTGCGCCTGGGGGTCTACCTGCCGCATCGTTTCAATCGCGGCGAGGCTTCTGCTCTCGGAGGGTTGCGGGGCGGCAGTCACGCTTGGCGCCCGCTCGCCGCAGACCACGTAAGAGTGGTCGGTGCCGTACGTGTCAACGATGGCCTTCCACAGCTTCGCCTGGAGCTCAGGGCACCTGGGTTCGGAGGAGGCAAGAGCGCAACTGCCTCCTGCGGCGGCGGGGTAGCTGGCAGGATACGGCGGCTGCCACTTCAGGTTGGGCATCGCCTTCCGCAGGCTCTGCTCGAACTCGCCATAGACGAACACGTACGTGAGCTTGAGGCCCAGGGTCTGCCGGGCGTAGGCAAACACGTCCTTGAGCAGCGCCGTGGTGTGCTCGGGGTTGAGGCCGTATCCCATGCGGGCCGTGACGCCCGCCTTCGCGTCCACGCCATCCAGCACTTCGGGCCGTTGCGCCTTCGCCTCGGGGAAGGCCTGGTCAAACGCCGCGCCCCAGGCCCGGCTGACCAGGGTGAAGGGAATGGCCAGGGAGTTCATCTTCTTCTTCGCCATCCAGCGGAGGAACGGCTTCCAGTCCTCGGCATTCCACAGGGTCGCCTGGAAGCGCTTCGGGCCGTAGAGGCCGAGGGGCACGTAGTACGTGCGGTCCGCGAATGCAGGGTTGCCGAGGATGTTCTGCCTTCGGAGTACCACGTCGCTCCGCTGGGGGACATGGTCGCCGTCTACGAAGAAGCCGCAGCCGAGCTCGGCCTCCAAAAGGTCGTAGACGGCATAGAGGGTCGCGCGAGGCTCCTTGCCGACCAGGAGGAGCGCCGGCTGCTTCGGCAGGGTGCTGATGGCATAGCCATCGTCGCGGATCTGGGCAAGCTGCGAGGCGGCGACGAACTCGTCGCCGGCCTCGCGCACGGTGGTCTGCCCCACCAGGATCGCGGGCTGGCCCCCGGCCGGGAGTTTGCCCACGATGGGGAGCTTGGCGCCGGTCGCTTTCTCGAGGAAGGCTTGCAGCTCGGCGGCGGCGAACCGCTCCGTGTCCGTCGCCTTGTCGGCCACGACGAGGGTCGCCGAGGGCTTGCCCCCTCGGACAAGCTCGAACGCACTCGCGTTCCACGACGCCAGCGCCGCAAAGACACCTGCCGCAATCACGCGGACCTGCATGGCTCTCTCCTCCATTGGGCACAACGCCACCGTCTCGAGCGCCACAGCCGCACCTCCCCCCTGGGGTCCACAGTATAGCAACCGCTATGGCCGTGCGCAATCCTGATCTGATTGTGGAGCGGGGATTCGGCTTGAACGGCAGGCGGGGCGCAGGATATAATCAAGACTGTTGCGCCATAGAGCCGCGGGGAATGCGGTCCAACCAAGGGCGGTGCTGTGCCAAGGAAACCGACCGAGGGGCTGCCGTTCGAGGAGCAGGTGCGCGAGCTGCGCGCCTTTCTCGCCGAGGTCGCGGGCGAAGCCGACACCACGCGCTTCCTCAAGCAGCTTCAGGCGGCTCAGGCCAGGGTCCAGCGGGTCTCGAAGCCCGTCGGGGACGTGCCCGGCCAGGGTTTGCCGTTCGGCGGCGCAGACACGGCTGTCGCGCAGGACCGCGATGACATCCAGCGCGCCCGCACGGTGGTGAACAAGCTTCTGCCTTCGCAGCCGCCGAGGGTGCCAGGTCTCGACATCGGGCTCTACAGCCGCTCGTGCCACGAGGTCGGGGGCGACTACTTCGACTTCATCAACCTCCCCAATGAGCGCCTGGCCTTCGTCATCGCCGACGTCGCCGGCAAGGGCTTCGGCGCCGCCATCGTGATGGCCATGCTGCGCGAGATTCTGCACATCGTCACCACCAGCGAGCACACGCCCGCCAGCGCGGTGAGCGCCACCAACCGCCTGCTCGTGCCTGACATGCCGCGCGGCATGTTCATCACACTGCTCTACGGCGTTCTGGATCCCGCCACGCGCGAGATGACCCTGGTGAACGCGGGCCACTGCCCTCCCATCATCTGGCGCCCCAGGCTCACGGGCGCGCGGGTGCTGGACCTCCGCGGCCCCGCGCTGGGGGTGCTGGAGCCCCCGCGCTTCGCCGAGGCGATCCGGCAGAAGACTCTGCCGCTGGAGCCCGGCGACTGCCTGTGCTTCTTCACCGATGGCGTGTCGGAGGCGAAGGACCTCCTGGGCGAGGAGTTCGGGGGACAGCGGCTGGCCCAGATCCTGCGGGACACGGCCAGCCAGCCTGCCGCCAAGGTGGTCGACGCTATCATGACCGCTGTGGACGAGCACACGAAGGGCGCCGCGCAGCACGACGACATCACGCTGGTCGTCGTCCGCGCGCTCGGAGGCAGCGAGGCCCCCTCGGCCATCCCCTAGATCAGCCCTGGGAGTTCCCCGGAGCCCACGCCGTTCGCAGCGTGGCATCCACCATCCTGGCAACCTGCGACATGGCCGCCACGTCGTGCACTCGCAGAAGGTGCGCGCCGCGGGCAATCCCCAGAGCCACAAGAGCCGCCGTGCCAAACGCCCGCTCGTGGGCCGCCACGCCGAGCACCTTGCCAATCATGCTCTTGCGCGAGGGGCCGAGCAGTATGGGGCGGCCCAGGCTGCGCAGTTCGCCCACCCTCTCCAGCAGCTCAAGGTTGTGCGCAAGCGACTTGCCGAACCCCAGGCCGGGGTCCACCACGAGCTGCTCCTCGCGCACCCCAGCCTCCACGGCGAGAGCCATGCACGCGCGCAGGAACGCCACGACCTCGCTCATCAGGTCCCCGTAGCGCGGGGCCTGCTGCATCGTGCGCGGCGTGCCCTGCATGTGCATGAGCACCACGGGGAAGCCGCTGTGCGCGGCCGCTGCCGCCATCTCGCGGTCCCCGCGGAGCGCCGTCACATCGTTGAGCACCGTTGCCCCGGCCTCAAACGCCTGCTGAGCGACGAGGGCCTTCGAGGTATCAATGGACACCGGCACGCCCGCCTGCCGAGCAAGGGCCGCCACGACGGGAATCACCCGGGCGCATTCGGTCGCGGCGTCCACAGGCTGCGCTCCGGGCCTGGTGGACTCGCCGCCGATGTCGAGCAGGTCGGCCCCCTCGGCCACCAGGCGCAGCCCGTGCTCGACGGCTTTGCCAGGGTCCAGGAACTCCCCGCCGTCGGAAAAGGAATCGGGCGTGACGTTGACGATGCCCATGAGCAACGTGCGCGCGCCCAGATGCAGGGCCTTGGAGCCGCACCGGAGCTCGAACGTGGAACGCTCCCAGGCGGCGATGGTGGCGCGGATGGCCTCAAGGAGCTCGTTGCCGACGCCCTCCAGGGCGAGGGCGCCAAGGAAGACGTCCACACAATCTCCCGGCAGACGCACGAGTGCATCGGCGGCCCCGTCGCCTGCGCGGCGGAGCAAGGCGCCGCCGCCGTGCTTCATCGCCTGCCCCACGAGTGCCGCGGCCTGGTCCTCGCGGAGGCCCTCGAGCTTGAGGAACCAGTCTCCCACGGCGGGGCTGGCGCCGACGAAGCGGCGGATCTCGTCGGCCAGGGCGCGGTGGCCCGGCGCGGCGATGACGCGCGGGTTGTGGGACAGCTTGGCAATCACGGGATTTGCAGTTCTTCTGCCTTGGGCAGATCGTCGAGCGAGTTGAGGCCGAACGTCTCGAGGAACCGTTTCGTGGTGCCATAGAGGAAAGGGCGACCGAGCACGTCGGCTCGCCCGACTACGCGGATCAGCCCCTGCTCCTGGAGGTTGCGCACCACGGCATCGGCCTGCACGCCGCGGATCGCCTCGATATCCGCCCGATGGATCGGTTGCCTGTACGCCACGATGGCCAGGGTCTCCAGCGCCGCCTGCGACAGGCGCGCGCGCCGCTCGGCCTTGTGGAGCTGCTCGACGTACGGAGCATACTCGCGGTTCGACATCAGGCGGTAGCCGCCGGCGACTTCCTCGATCTGGATGCCGCGCCGGCCGGCGGCCAGCTCCTCCCGCAGCTCATCCGCCAGCCGCCGCGCCACGCGAGCGTCCTCGAGGCCCAACACGTCGCGGATGTGGCGCAGGGTGAGCGGCTCATCGGAGGCGAAGAGCAGCGCTTCGAGCACGAGCTTGAGCCGGCCCTCGTCGCTCACGGCTGCGCGGCCCCTCTCTTGTTCGGCGCGGGTGCGGCGCCGGCTCGCTCGCGGATGCGGCCAATAGCCTGCTGCACGGCTTTGAGGACGGCATTGGAGGTGATGGTGGCGCCCGTGATCGCCGCGATGGGCTGGTCATCGGCCGCGCCGGCGGCGCGGTACGGCACCCCCTTCTTGAGCTCCAGGCGCCCCAGGAGCATGCCCTCGAACTGGGCCTGGAACTCGGGGGCCTCGCTCTTGTTGCCGAGGCCGGGCGTTTCGCTTTGGCCCACCACCTTCATCGCCTTGATCCGAGCGGCGTCGCCGACGCCGCCGGCCGCGTTCACCGACACGATGACGTCGATCCGGCTGCAATACCCTCGGGCGCTGCCCATGGCGGCGAACATGGCGCCTCCAGTCTTCGGGTCGCTGGCCACGAATACGGGCGCTGGTGTGGCCCCCTTCTGGGGGGCCGTTGCCGCCACCTCCCGCCAGGGCCGTTCCGGGTCGCTCTCCTTGAACGGCATGCCGAAGACCGCTGCGAGGCCCCGGTCTCTGTCGAGCCGCTTCTGGCGCGCGATCTCATCGCGGGTCAGTGCGTAGGAGAAGGCCAGACCGGCGGCCGAGCAGACCGAGATCAGGCCCAGCACCAGAGGGTAGCGAACGGTGTTGGTCATTTCTTCGGCCTCTTGCCGAACACGCTCTGGCGCGTGTAGCGGTTGATGATGGGGGTGGCTGTGTTCATCAGCAGGATGGCGTAGCACACGCCCTCGGGATAGCCGCCATAGCGGCGAATGAGCACCGTGAGCAGGCCGCAGCCCACGGCGAACATGACTTGGCCCCGGGTGGTCACGGGAGAGGTGACCATGTCGGTGGCCATGTAGAAGGCGCCCAGGAAGAGCCCTCCCGCGAAGATCTCCGCCAGCGGCTGGCCGGCGAACCAGACGAGGTAGCGGGTCCCCTCCCCCTGCACGGCGATCGGCAGCGCCCACGACAGGAGCATCACGGTGCCGATGTAGAGCACGGGCATCTGCCACTTGATGTAGTTGAGGGCCACCAGCACGATACCGCCCAGAAAGAGCAGGGCCGCGTTGACCTCGCCGATGCAGCCTCCGGTGCGGCCGAAGTACAAGTCGTCCAGAGGCGTCCCCTCCTCCGCCTGGATCTGCCGAAGCGCCTCGCGCGCTTCGTTCGCGTTCGTCGGTACGGCCACGTTGCGGCGGTTGCCTGCATTGAACTCGCGCAGCCGCTCCTTGAGGCGGTTGAGCGGGGTCGGACCCGTCACGGCATCCACTTGGGCGTCTGGGCCGGCCGGCGCGGCGGCGAGAGCCGGGTGGCGCCAGCCGAACGCGGTCGGCCAATTGCTGCCCGACACCACCAGAGGCGCCCAGGCGGCCAACACGAAGGCGCGCCCCATGAGCGCGGGGTTCCATACGTTGCAGCCCAGGCCCCCGAAGAGCTGCTTCACGATCCCCAGGGCGAAGATCGAGGCCGTCATCGGCACGTACCAGGGCGCGTGCGCCGGCAGCACGAAGGCCACCAGGAGGCCGCTGAGCACGGCGCTGCCGTCGGCCACCGTGATCGGCTTGCCCCGGAACCGCTGAATCGCCGCCTCGGTGGCCACGGCGCTCGCCACGCAGATCGCCGTGAGGACGAGGGCCTGCGGGCCGAAGACGTACACCGCCCAGGCCAGCGCGGGCAACAGCGCGGCTGTGACGGTCCACATGATCCGGGGGATGGACTCCGGGGATCGCAGGTGCGGGGAAGAGGTGACCAGAAGACGGCCGGGGGCCGCCTGGGCGGCCTCGGGCGTTGCGTCGGAGGCGGTGTTGGTTTGTTCGTCAGGCATTGTGTCAGCCAACCTTCTGCTTCTGCTGCTGGGCCCTGCGCTTGGCCAGCTCGGCCTTGCCCCACTTCACCCAGTGCACGATGGGGCGTTTGGCCGGGCACACGTAAGTGCAGCAGCCGCATTCGAAGCAATCCAGGATGTCCACGGCCCCCATGAGGTCGTGATTGCGTGCCTCGCATGCAATGCTGATTTCGTTGGGCATCAGGCCCATCGGGCAGGCCTCCACGCATCGGCCGCAGCTGATGCAGGCCCGCCAATCGGCCGCCTCGGCCTGCTGAAGTACCAGGATGCCCGAGGTGCCCTTGATCACCGGCACGTCGAGCGAGCTCTGGGCGATCCCCATCATCGGCCCGCCCGAGATGATCTTGCGCACGCCGCTCCGTAGGCCCGAAGCCTCGAGCAGCGTTCGGAAGGGGGTGCCCAGACGCGCCAGGTAGTTGGCTGGGCGCTCCACGCCGTCGCCCGATACGGTCACGGCGCGCTCGATGAGCGGCTTGCCGAAGCGGACGGCCTCGCGCACGGCATAGGCGGTGGCAACGTTCTGCACCACGACGCCGACGTCGAGCGGCAGGCCGCCGGTCGGCACCTTCCGCCTCGTCAGCGCGTAGATGAGCTGCTTCTCGGCGCCCTGCGGGTACTTGACCTTGCAGACCTCGACGCGCACGCCCTTGCCGTCCGCCGCTCTGCGCAGCAGCTCGGCCGCATCGGGCTTGTTGGCCTCGACGCCGATCCACACATCCTTCACGTCCATCGTCCTCGCCAGGAGCAGAAGGCCCTCCACCAGATCGGCGGGCCTCTCCAGCATCAGGCGATAGTCGCACGTGAGGTAGGGCTCGCATTCGGCGGCATTGAGGATGAGCGTGTCAATCCTCTTTTCGGGCGGCGGGCTGATCTTCACGTGGGTGGGAAAGGCCGCGCCGCCCATCCCCACAATGCCGGCCTCCTGGATGCGCGTCTTGATCCCCGCGGCGTCGAGGGATGACGGATCGGTCTCGGCCGGCAGGCCATCGGCCCAGGCATCCTGCCCGTCGTTTTCTATCACCACACAGGGCGCGCTCGTGCTCAGCGGCGTCGGGCGCGGCTCGATGGCGGCCACTTTGCCCGAGACGGAGGCGTGAACCGGCGCCGAGACAAATCGTCGCGGGTTCGTGGGGTCTGGCTGCCCGATCACCTGTCCCTTGCGGACGGCGTCCCCCTTCTTGACGGTGGGCACGCAGGGCACGCCCAGGTGCTGGCTCATGGGCAGCACCACCTGGGGCGGCGGCGGCAGTGGCTGGAGCGGCTTGTCCTTCGCGAGCTCCTTGCAGTCGTGCGGGTGTATGCCCCCGCTGAAAGTCCTCATGGGGTCTCCATTGTCTGAGACCGGCCCCCGGGAGTCAGGCCCGCAGCGCCCGGCGGATCTGGCGGACCGCCTGGCGGATGCGGTTCTCATTCTCCACCAACGCGATGCGGAGGAAGCCTTCCCCGGCCTCGCCAAAGCCGCGGCCGGGGGCGACTGCCACCTCCGCATCCCGCATCAGCTTCAGGGCGAACTCCACCGAGCCCATGGCGCGGTACGGCTCGGGGATGGGCGCCCAGACGAACATGGTGGCCTTGGGCGGCGTGATGGCCCAGCCGCTCCGGTTGAGGCCCTCGCACAGCACGTCCCGCCGCCGCTGGTAGACGAGGGCCTGCTCGCGCGCGGCGTCGCCCCCGTGGCGGAACGCGATGATGGCCGCAATCTGGATGGCCTGGAACATGCCGTAGTCGTAGTAGCCCTTGATCTTGGCCAGAGCGCGCACCATCTCGGGATGCCCGGCGCAGAAGCCGATGCGCCAGCCGGCCATGCTGTACTGCTTGGACATCGTGGTGAACTCGACCGCGACCTCCTTGGCTCCCTTGACTTGCAGGATGCTGGGGGCCTTGTAGCCGTCGAACGTGGTCTCGGCATAGGCCAGGTCGCTGATCAGCAGCACACCGAACCGCCTGGCGAGCTGAACGACTTCCTCGTAGAACCCCAGCTCCACGCACATCGTCGAGGGGTTGTTCGGGAAGTTGAGCACCATCACCTTGGGCCTCGGGTAGATGTGCTCGAGCGCCCAGACCATCTGGCGCAGGAACTCGCCCTGGTCGGGGTTCTGCGCGACGGTGATGACGTTGGCGCCCGCGAGGGCCACGGCGTAGACGTGGATGGGGTACGAAGGGCTGGGCACCAGGGCCGTGTCGCCCGGACCCAGGAGGGCCAGGCACAGGTGCGAGAAGCCCTCCTTCGACCCGATCGTCGCGATCACTTCCTTCTCGGGGTCGAGTTCCACCCCCCAGAGCTTCTGGTAATGGATGGCGGCTTCGCGGCGCAGGTTGTAGATGCCGGTGGAGACCGAGTAGCGGTGATTGCGGGGGTCCTGGGCCGCCTCGCACAGCTTCTCGATGATCGCAGGGGACGGCGGGTCGTTGGGGTTGCCCATCGCCAGATCAATCACGTCAGCCCCGGCGCGCCGGAGCTGGTACTTCATCGCGTTGATCCGGCCGAACAGATACGGCGGCAGCCGCAGGAGGCGGCTGGAGACCGGGATGCTGTAGCTGTCGGTCGCGTCTATATGAACCGTCGCCGCCTGGTCCAGGACCTCGGCGGCACGGCTCCGTCCTGGTGACTTGCCCATTTGCACTGTGATCCGTCGCGGACGCGGGAATCTCGACACGGAATGTCGGGATTATAGCACAGTGCCCCTGAGCGGTCAAACGCTTTCGCGCTCAGATGAAGAGGTTGACGCCGGCAGCCTCGGCGCGGTCGAGGTACATCGCCACGCCCCCCTCCTCCACGCCCTCAATCAGCTCGTCCCGCTTGATGCCCATGAGGTCCATGGACATGGCGCACGCGACGAACCGTACGCCGGCCTGGCGGGCGCTCTCGATGAGTTCGGGCAGCGACGCGACGTTCTTCTTGCGCATGATACCCTTGATCAGGGCCGTGCCCATGCCGCCCATGTTCATCTTCGACAGTGTGAGCTTGCCAGCGCCGCGTGGCATCATCCAGCCGAACATCCGCTCGATCAGGCTCTTCTTGACTTTCACGGGCTCGGGCTTCCGCAGCACGTTGAGGCCCCAGAAGGTGAAGAACATGGTCACCTCGCTGCCCATGGCGGCGGCGCCATTGGCGATGATGAACGAGGCCGTCGCCCGGTCGAAGTCGTCGCTGAACAGGATGAGCGTCTTCCTCTTGGCGGTCGGGGCGGAGGGCGCCTGTGTGGCCAGACGCGCCTCGCGCTTGAGCACGGTCGCCCGCGACGTGCCGTTCCACCGCTGCACGGCAACCAGTTCGTGGCCCGTGCTGTGGCACCAGGCGCTCACGTCGGCCGCGAAGGCAGGGTCGCTGGCATCAATCGCGAGGGCCTGGCCAGCGCGGAGTTCCGCCAGCTCGGCTTTGAGCCGCATGATCGGTCCCGGGCACTGGAGGCCCGTCGCGTCCACGATTTTCACGGGCTCCGCTGCTGCCGGCACGCAGAGAGCGGGCGTCGAGGCTTCAGCGCCAGTGTCAGTCGTCATTTCCCTTTTCTCCTTCGCGGGCTTGTGCGGGGCGCCGGTGGCCGCCAGATAGGTCTTGTAGCCGCCGGTCAGGTTGCGGCAGACGAATCCCCGCTGTTGGAGGATTCGGCACGCGACATAGCCACGCAGGCCCACCTGACAGAAGACCAGCAGTTCCTTGTCCCGAGGCAGTTCACCCAGGCGTTCGCGCAGTTCGTCCAGCGGGATCTGCAATGCGCCGGGAATGGTGCCCAGGGCCGCCTCATCGGGCGTCCGCACGTCGAGAAGCGCTTGCTTGTCACTGAGGGCGATCACGTCGTCCACGTGGCACAGCTTCACGTCGCCACGCAGGGCATTGGCCGCCACGAAGCCGGCGTAGTTCACGGGGTCCTTGGCCGAGCCATAGGGCGGCGCATACGCAAGTTCAAGCTCCTCAAGATCATACACTGTCATGCCGGCCCGGATGGCCACGGCCAGCACGTCAATCCGTTTGTCCACCCCCTTTGTGCCCACGGCCTGCGCGCCGAGAACCTTGCCGTCGCGGGGATCGAAGAGGAGTTTGAGCGTCAGCGGGCCGGCACCCGGGTAGTAGCTGGCGTGGCTGGCGGGATGGACGTAGACCTTCTCATAGGGGGCACCGCAGTGTTTGAGCGCCTTCTCGCTCAGGCCTGTCATCGCGATGGTCTGGCCGAACACCTTGCAGATGGCCGTGCCCTGGGTCTTCTTGTAGATGCTTGACCGCCCGAAGACGTTGTCGGCTGCGATCCGGCCCTGCCGGTTGGCGGGGCCGGCCAGGGGGATGGACGTCTGCTGTCCATTCACGAAGTGGGGCGCCGCCACCGCGTCGCCCACCGCGAAGATGTGCGGGTCGCTGGTGCGCATTTCGTCGTCCACCACGATGGCGCCCTTGGGGCTCACAAGCAGCCCTGCCTCACGGGCCAGCCTCGATTCGGGGCGCACGCCGATGGCCAGGATCGCAAGGTCACACGACAGCATATCCCCAGTGCTCAGTTGCACATGGAGCTTCCCATCCGCCTCGTGGAAGCCTGTCACTGACACGCCCAGACGCAAGTCGACCCCGTTCGCCCTCAGTTCGGCATGCAGGGGCGCGGCCATTTCGGGGTCGGCCGGCCCCATCACCTGGTGTTCGAGTTCCACCAGGGCGACTTCGAGGCCACGCTCTCGAAGGGCTTCAGTCATCTCGAGGCCGATGTAGCCGCCGCCTACAACCACGGTGCGCTCGGCGATCGCCTTCGCCACCGCGCTCTTGATGCGGTCCATGTCCTCCAGACTTCGCAGTGTGTAGACTCTTGGCGATTCGATGCCAGGGATTGCTGGACGGATGGGCTCGGCGCCAGGGCTGAGGATCAGCGCGTCGTAGGGTTGGGCGAACTCCTCGCCAGTGGCAAGGTCGCGGGCCTTCACTTCGCGCCGTTCGCGGTCTATCTTCACCGCCTCGCAGCGCGTGCGCACGTTCACGCGATAGCGGCGGTGCATGCCGTCGGGCGTCTGCACCAGCAGGCGGTTGCGGTCAGCGATCGCCCCGCCGATGTGGTACGGCAAACCGCAGTTGGCAAACGAGATATGCTCGCCGCGTTCGAGGATCGTGATCTCGGCGTCTTCGCTCAGGCGTCGCGCCCGCGCCGCCGCCGATGCCCCACCTGCCACGCCGCCCACGATCACCAGCCGCTTCCGATTACCCATTGCCTGTTCCGCCTTGCACTGTAGGGCCGTGAGGTCAGGAGGTCTTGCCTCCTGCTCACATGGACCCGCCAGCAAGACGGAGGTTACACCGGAATCCGCTATTCAGGATGGGCATCCAGATGGCCAACTGCACGCAACGGGAGTCGGCCATTTTGCCAACGGGCTCTTCAACCCGGGTGTCGTTGGCCCAAACAATCACTCATGATGGAGATACGCCACCGTGGTTGCGTCCGATGCCGCCGTCCCATGCCCAATCAAGATGGCCGCCTCACCGTGCCGGCCCGCCGGGGCGCGTCTGGCCGCCCTGCTTCTCTTGCCATCTGCGTCGCAGGGTCGAGTGCAGCCTCTCGCGGAACAGGATGGGAATCTCCACGACGCCTTCATCCTTATACAGGCGGATCGTGTTCCGTATGGTATCCACCACGACCTTGCAGGGGTCGCAGTCCCTCAAGTGCTCTTCGAACGCCGAGCAGAACGAGGGGTCCACATCGCCATCCACATAGTCATTGAGCATCTTGAGCAGGTCTTTGCAGGTCATCGGGTTCGCCCCCTCGCAGGGTTCTCGTAGAGTCGAAGGAGTTCCTCCGCCGCCGTCGCCTGGTCGGCCCCATCGTGCTCCGGAAAAAGGCGGCGTGTCGGGTCGCCGAACGTTCGGGTGAGCGCCTCACGGAGAGCGAGCCGTGCCCGGAGCAGCCGCACCTTGACATTGGCTTCGCTGATGCCCAGGGCCTCTGCGGCTTCGCGAACGCTCAGCCCCTCGACATCCCGCAGCACGAAGACCAGCCGGTGCTTCTCGGGCAGGGCCTCGATGGCCTCATCGAGGATGCGCTTGAGGTCCCGCTGCGCCATCAGCTTGGCGGGGTCGCCCGGCCACGGGGCGATCAGCTCGGGGTGGCGGATCTCGCCCGTTTCGGCCTCGAGCCCTCCATCGAGCGATACGGTCGTCAGGCCCTTGCGCTTCCGGAGCGCCTTAAGCGCCGTGTTCACCGCCACGCGGGTGATCCACGTCGCGAAAGCCGCTTCCTCGCGGAAGCGCTCCAGGTGCTCGAGAGCGTTCAGAAACGCCGTCTGCGTCGCGTCCTCGGCGTCCTGCCGCTGGCGCAGGATGTTCATCGCAATCGAGTACACCCGCCCCTCGTGCCGCGACACGAGTTCCTCGAACGCCGCAAAGTCGCCCCCCTTCGCGCGGGAGACGAGCGTTGCGTCGTCGGCCGTTGCGGCGTCGTGCGTCTCTTGGCTCATGGGGCCAGCGTCACCTCGCCAAACCGGTCGGGCTCATGCACGTTGGATTCGGGACTCCAGACGTAGACCTGCCGCCCGCCCTTCACAGAGACGACGCGGACGATGTTGAATCGGAGGACGTCTCCGGGCTTCGCTCCGCCGGGAACGAGCATGGCCAGTGGGAACGCCAGGCGGGTGGTCCAGCGGTCGGGGGCCGTGGTGTCGCTCTTGACCACCACGCCGCTGTCCCACTTGCCCTCCTCCTCGCCGTGAACCAGCGCCTCGAAGGCGCCCGTTGGGCCGACGCCGAGCTGCCGGTACGGACGCTTGGGCTTCCTGGCGACGAAGATCTCCCAGTCGTCGCTCGCCCACACCACGCCGTCGGTGACGAGCGTCTTGGGGTCCACCTTCTCTTCGAGCTGCACGTAAAGGTGCGAGCCGTCGTGGGCGAGCCGGCCTTCGAGCTTCCGGTCGGCGGCTCCGCCCTCGCGTTTGGTGAAGCCGGTGAGCACGGCGGCCTTGGCCCACTCAATCTTCGAAGCTTCGCCGCCGGCGTCGGGCATCCGCGGCACGGAGGCCCGGCCCACCTCCGCCCGGGCCCGCGCGAGGAACTTCTCCCGCCCCTGCGTCATGTAGGCCCAGACCTCCTTCTCGAAGAGAGCGACGCGCTGCTTATCAGCGTCGGTGGCCGCTGCCTGCTTCGCAGCGGCCATCAGCGCGGCGAAGCGTGCCATGCGCTCCTCGGTGCCCAGGTACTCCCAGGCGGCCTGCTTCGTCTGGTGGCCGAAGAAGCCGGCGGGGTAGTTCGCGGGATTCGAGTAGGTCTCCTCGATGGCCAGGTAGAGTTGCTTCATCGGGCCTGCGGCGGCGCCATAGTAGCCGCTGAAGTAGTCGTTGAGCAAGGCATCCACGCTCTGCGTCGGGTCGTCGAGCAACTTGCACGTGACGTAGCTCTCGACGTCCTGCCCCCAACCGTTGAAGAAGGCGCCGCGCACCCCGTAGCGGTGGTAGAGCTTGAACCAGCGGTCGATGCCGTGGGCGAAGAAGCCCGGGAAGCAGTGCCACTGGCCGTTGGTGGCCACCTCCTGGGGGAAGCAGTAGTAGAGCCACAGGTAGACCGGGCGGCCCTTCTCCCTCGTGGCCCACGACTTGAGAATGGCGAGATCGTTGTCCTGAATGGCCGTGTCGTGGATGTTGCGGATGTGAAGGCAGAGCTGGACGGCGATGTTGGGTTCGAGCCGCACCCATCGCGGGTGGTAGGCGTACTGGGCGTAGGCGAGGGTGGCGAGGAACTTGTCGGGGTACGACGCCCGGATGGCCCTGGCCACCTTGTTGGCGAAGCCGAAGATGTACTCGCTCGCGTAGCCGTTCGAGAAGAAGCGGTTCTTCGCCGCCTCGTTCAGTTCGGCCTGGCAAACGTCGCACTTGCACCAGCTCCCGTTGTCCATCGGCACCAGGGCGAAGAAGTCGCCGAAGGCCACAGCGTTGGCCTTCTTGCCCTTGCCGCCGAAGTAGTCGCAGGCGTCCTGGATGACCTGCTCGATGAAGGCATCGTGGGTATAGCACATCTGCGGCGGCTGGCCCTCGTAGCCCTTGGCGAAGAACTCGGGCTTCCTCTCGACAAATACCTCGGCCTGCTTGGGGTCGGCCGCTTTCTCCCAGAAGCGCGCGTAGTAGCCATAGAACGAGTGGTTGGCCTGGTACTTCTGGCCACCCAGCCGCATGCGATGCAGGAACAGGCGATTCATGCTCCGCTTGGCGTGGATGTAGTCCCAGCGGTTGGGGAATCGCTTGCGCAGCTCGGGGTAGCCGAGCTGGTCAATCTCGTCGAGCTGCGGCGCCTGGTCGGGCCACAGGCTGCTGACCCTGTTGTAGACTTCGCTCATGCCCATCGGCCAGCCGATGTCGCGGTAGGCGAAGGCAGGCGCGCGACGCACATCGCGGCCGAACACCGCCAGCGAGCTGGTGCGGGGGACCACCGTGCCGAACTCCGTGGGCGAGTACCAGCGCACGCCGCAGAAGCGCTCGAGGAAGTCGTAGACGGCGTAGAGCGTGCCCTGCTCGTCGAAGAGGTCGGGCCACGTCTGGAAGCGGAACGGGTCGGCCTCGTCGTAGGTGACGGGGCCTCGGTCCTCCTTGTCGCGCCCCATCAGCACGACTGTGCGCGGCAGGAAGCGAATCACGTACTCCTGCGCCCTCAGGCTCTCGGCCTTGAGGCCAAGGGCCGCCGTGGCCCCACTCTCGCCAACCAGGATGCGATCGGACCCAGGCTCGACCGGCGCGTCGTCCGTGACGATGGGCAGGACCGCGTCGGTACTCCGGTGGATGTGGCGCTGGAGTTCCATGGCGGCCAGCTTGGCCACCTTGGTGGCGTCCTTGGCGATCACGATAGCCGCGTTGGCCTGGCCGTTCACGGCCATCAGCACCACGTGTTGCCTCCGCCCCCACGGGCCCGAGCAACCCTGAAGCACCAGGACACTGCACAATGCGAGACAAACCCACCATCGGCTCATCGTGTGCTCCGATTCCCGCTGTGAGACCCAACCCTTTGCGACGCAGGAACTCAAGCCAGCGGCGTTCGGCTACATCATAGCCCGCCCAAGATGAATGTCAATCCGCCGCCGGCACTGTCCCAACCCTATCGCCCACGTGGGTTCCACTGCGTGTCAATCAGCAGCCGCGAGCCGGCGATATCGCGCCAGTCGTAGAGCTTGAAGTTCTGGTTCCCGCCCCGGTTGCTGCCGTCCTGCACGACGAGGAACCCGGCGGGGAACTGCTCCGACGTGGGGCGATTGGTCACCGCGATGCCGTCGGTGTCGCTCACGTCGTCAATCCGCCCCTCTTTCGGGTCAATGGTGAGGACATAGCGGTTGTCGCCCTCGCGGGTGTAGACAATGAAACTGTTGTTGCCCTGGCTGGAGACGATCAGGTAGCCCTTGCCGCCCGCGGCGCCATAGAGGGCCAGGCCCTCGACGTCGCGGGTGAGGGCGTGCTCGCCCACCCTGGCCACGCGGGTCGCGCGGTCGCCGCCATCGGGCTCGGCGGCGAACTTCCAGATGCCCACGGCCTCCTCGGCCACGTAGAGGAAGCCCAGCTCGTCGTCGGCGACGCAGCCTTCGGTGACCGACGACAGCTTCAGCTCGCGGACCTTGGCCGCCTTGACCATGCCCGCGCCGGCGTCCTGAAGCTCGTGCTGCTCGATGCGGCCCGCCTTGTCCACGACGATGAGATACGCCTTGCCCGTCTTCGCACTGTGGTAGGTGCAGATGCCGTAGGGCACGCGGTCGCCGAACACGGGGAGCGTGCCGCCAGCCGTCACGTCGCTCAGCGTGCAGGTCTCGGCGTCTATCCGCCAGACCTTCACGCCGGTGGCCTTCGAGGCCCGAGTGGACGCCACGGCCAGGTCCGCCACGCGGCCGCCGAGGGTGAAGCCATAGAGCACGTCCACGTTGTTCGGGCGGCAGCCATCCGAGACGCGTTGGCGTTCGTGGCCATCCATTCCGTAGACGAGCAGCGCGCCCTGCTTATCGGTGCCGAGGATCAGGCTTCTCGCAGGATCGGTCGGGTGAATCCAGATGGCCGGGTCATCCGCCGCATCACCACCGTGGGGCACGGGGTCGGTCGCCAGCCTGGCCTCAGGCCGGACGATGTCCGCCTCGACGGCGCAGCCATGCGCCAAGCAAACCGACACCATTACGCCTGCCAGGTGGAGGCGGCCCGCCAACACCATGCTTGCAGTCCCTTCATATGGCGCCGCCTGCTGGCGAACCCGTTCGAGTGAGCCTGCTCAACCGAAACGTCAACCCGCTGTCGCGATGCTGACGAGACCCGGAGCCCCAATGCGGGCTGCTGGCCGTGGCGGCGCTAAGGTCCGGGCGCCAGTGGTTCCGAGAGGCCGGGAGGCTTGAGCGCTTTGCCTGTGTCCTCAACCCTCCCTGTCTTGTCGTACCACGGGTATGGGTCGGCGAACGTTGAGCAACCGCAGACGGTGCAGACCACCCGATACTTCCCATACTTGTTGACCACACAGCCCCCATAGAATGCTTCCAGGTTGGCTACTTTCCTGTCGGTCTCCGGACTTCGGGGGATCAACCCGTACACGATGGGGACGAGCTTGAGCGCTGCATGACCGTTCGGGCACATGGGCACGCCTGGCAAGCTGGACTGGGAGGTAGTCTGTCTGGGCCAGAGGAGAAAGGCCGCAACTGCACATGCTGCGGCAATCGCGAGCGCTGCGGCCATCAGACGTGCTTTCTTCGCAGCCATCAGCCGGCTACCCATCGTACTGCACTGCCACAGTGACGATCCTGAGCCGACACGGCCGGCTATGCCTCATCCGACACAGCGGCAGGCTCGGCCGGGACGACGAGCCGCTCGTGAAGGAACTCGGGGGCCAGGTCCGCGCCGTTCTCCCACACGACGGTCTCCAACTCGGGGTCCACGCGGAAGGCCCTGAATCGGTCCGGGTCCCGGAGGGGCTCGAACATCTCGCCGTAGAGTTCGTCAGCGAGGTCTACCAGGCCCTCGGCGCCGTCGTTGAACTTGACCCTCACGACGCAACCGTGCTCGTAATGTGCTTCGACGACGTGGAGGATCATCGCTTACTCCAATCCTGCAATGTAGGCCAGTGGGGCGCGGCGCCGGGCGCGCTCCCAGTTCTCCACAAGCTCAGTCCAGTAGAAGGCGATGACAATGCCGAAGAACCTGCTTACGACCGGCACTCGCGCGCCTCACGAAGCACTGGCTTCAACCAACTCCCCACTCTTTACTGTAGCACCTGCTGCCTTGTTGTCAACACACCGCCCCGTCGTAGCGACCTCAATGCTGGTGAGCGAGTCCTGTGGAGTTGTGAAGTTCCACGGCACGGAGGATGGCCGGGCGGTCGGCCTCGGTGATGTCGAGGATGACTTTGCGGGCGGCGACGAGGGGGAAACGGCAGATGGCTTTGTGGCCGATGTTGCGGCCTTCGTGGAGGATGATCGGCTTGCCGCCGTGGCTGCTCTGGACGCGAATGGCGAATCGGCGCACGGCCTCGCCCTTCGCGAGGTCCTCCTGGACGATGACGTGGTCAATGTAGAAGGGGTCCGTGGCGGCGTATTCCCAGCCGCCGTCGCTGAGCCTGCCGTCGGTGAGGGTGGCGCTGGGGCGGCCGAAGCGGTGGCGGATTTCGGCTCCGAACTCCAGCAGGCGGGCGCGGTCAGCGTCGGGCAGCAGGCCGCGGCGGTCGGGGCCGATGTTGATCAGGAGATTCGCCCCGCGCCCGACCGAGAGGTAGTAGAGGCCCATCAGTTCCTCGAGCGGCTTCACGGTGTGCTCGTCGGCCTCTTCGTAGAACCAGTTGCTCCAGCGCATCATGCAGTCGCACTCGGCGGGCAGCCACAGGGGTTGCGACGCCCGCGCCGCATCGGCCACCATCACGGGCACCTTGCTCGCATCCACGGTGTTCCAATTGGGCACGTCGGCGACGCCGCTCTCGTTGCCCACCCAGCGGAAGTCGGGGTCGCCCATGTTGAAGATGAGCAGATTGGGCTGCATGCGGCGGATTTCGCCGATGATGCGCGGCCAGTCGTAGGTGTGGCCCTCGGAGCCGCAGCCGTCGAACCAGAGGATGTCAATGGCTCCGTAGCCGGTGAGCAGCTCGCTGATCTGGTTGAGGAAGTGCTCGTCGTAGGCCGCGGCGTCCTTGAACTTCGGGTTGCCCCATTCAGCGGGCGAGTAGTAGTAGCCGACCTTCAGTCCGTGGCGCCGGCAGGCATCGGTGAACTCGCGCACGACGTCTCCCCTGCCCTCCTTCCAGGGCGTCTGGCCGACGCTGTAGCCGGAGAAGCGGGACGGCCAGTTGGCGAAGCCGTCGTGGTGCTTGCAGACGAGGACGGCGTACTTCATCCCCGCCCGCTTGGCGGAGACAATCCAGTTGTCGCAGTTCAGGCCCGCGGGGCGAAAGCCCTCGGGCGGCATCGGCTTCCCGTCCCAGTCACGGTGGCCCTCGTAGAACGTGCGGATGCCGAAATGGAAGAAGATGCCCATCTCCCAGTCCTGGAACTCGAGTTGCCGGGGAGATGGGAGCGCGGAGGAGAGAGGCAGAAGGCCAGCGGACATCCCTGTCTTCCTAACCTGGGCCACGGCACCGAGAGCCACCCACATCGCTGTCATTCTCGGCAACTGAATCCTACCGAATCGGAGGCCGAGCGGCAAGCGGGATTTGGGTGCGGGCCGGAATTGCAGGTGGCTGCGGGCGCTCCGAAGGAGCGAAAGGGGATCGCGCAGGGCGAGGCTGTAGGCGGGATGTCCACATCCCGCGAAGCCCGCGATGCCGCGCGGGACGGGGACGTCCCGCCTACAGGGGAGGCACTGTTTCGGGGGCGATCTGGTTCCCAGGCGTTGCCCTGGCCTTTACGCTACGCGCCGTTCAGGCGGAAGAGGGGAGCGATCCACTTACATTTCCGGCCCGCACCCGCGGGATTTCGCCTGTTTGACTTTCGCCGGGGTCGCCTCTATACTCAGGCGATACGCGCTTTTCGGTGAAGGAGCGAAGCAGAGCGTGGATACCAAGACCTGCTACGTTGGCCTTGTCGGCTTTGGGACCGTGGGCGCCGGGGTGGCGAAGATCCTCCTCAACGACGCGGCCAAATTGCGGGCCAAGACCGGCATTCAGATCGTCCTCAAGCGAATCTGCGACATTGACCTCACCTCCGACCGCGGCGTGCGCGTGCCCGACGGCGTGCTGACGAACGACCTCGACTCGATCCTCACCGATGCCAGTATCGAGGTGGTGATCGAGCTGGTCGGCGGCACCACGGTGGCCAAGGAGATCACGCTCCGCGCCCTCGCCGCCGGCAAGCGGGTGGTCACTGCCAACAAGGCTCTACTCGCCGAGCACGGGCGCGAGCTGTTCCGCGCGGCGCGCGAACGGGGAGTCTCGATCTCCTTCGAGGCCAGCGTGGGCGGCGGCATCCCCATCATCGCCGCGCTGCGCGACGGGCTGATCGCGAACGACATCGAGTCGATCATCGGCATCGTGAACGGCACGTGCAACTACATCCTCACCCGCATGAGCCTGGCGGGCGCCACCTACGAGCAGGCCCTGGCCGAGGCCCAGAGCCACGGCTATGCCGAGAAGGACCCGCGCCTCGACGTCGAGGGGATCGACTCCGCCCACAAGCTAGCCATCCTGGCCGCGCTCGGCTTCGCTGCCGATTTCCACTACCACGAGATCCACGTCGAAGGCATCACACGCCTCGAGCCGATTGACATCGCCTACGCCGCCGAGTTTGGCTATGCCCTCAAGCTGCTCGCGATCGGCAAGCGGGTGAATGGCGAGCTGGAGTTGCGTGTCCACCCCACGCTGCTGCCCGTCGAGCACCCACTCGCTGCGGTGCACGACGTGTTCAACGGCATCTTCGTGCGCGGCAACGCCGTGGGCGACACGATGTTCTACGGCCGGGGCGCCGGGCAGATGCCCACGGCCAGCGCCATTGTGTCGGACATCGTGGACATTCTGCTCGGCAAGGCCAAGCACACGTTCGAGCGCTTGCGCCTCTTCCCAGGCCGCACCGGGAGCCTCCGCGTCCGGTCCATCGAGGAGAGCGAGTCGCGCTACTACCTTCGCTTCGCTGCGGTGGACCGGCCGGGCGTGCTGGCCAAGATCGCAGGCGAGTTCGGCCGCCACGACATCAGCATCGCCTCGCTGCTCCAGAAGGAGCGGCACGCCACCCAGGCCGTGCCCCTGATCATCATGACCCACCAGGCCCGCGAGGCCAACCTGCGTCGGGCCCTCGCCGCCATCGAACCCCAGGGCATTGTCGAGGGCAACCCGGTCGTTCTCCGGGTCGAAGGTGAACATGGATAATGCGCAGCCTCAAGCCAGCGCTCCGGCACCCGGCGATGCTCTGCTGGCGCAGATTCCGCCCGAGATGCGCCTCACGCGCCCCCTCCAACTCCCCCCGTCCCTATCCGAGTCGGAGCTTAACGCCCGGCTGATTGACCTGGCCTCGCCCAACACGCACCTCGACGAGGCGATCTGCTTCCTCGGTGGCGGCGCCTGGGACCACTACGTGCCTGCCATCGTGGACACCTTGGCGGACGGCCTGCGGCTGTGCCTCGTGACGCCGGACTCGCCGCAGCCGCTGCTCCAGGGGGTGTTCGAGCTCCAAACGCTCTTCGCCGCCCTCGCGGGCCAAGAGGTGGCGGCGCCGTTCGCCGACGGCCCGGCGGCCCTCGCCGAGGCCATCCGCGCCGCGACCCGAGCCACGGGCCGCACCGAAGCCGTCGTCACGCGCACCACGAACCCGCGCTATCGCGCCATCCTCCGCTCGTGCCTTCCGCCGCTTGCCGTGCAGGAGGCCGGCTACCACGGGGGCGTCACCCGCCCGAGCGACGCAGAGCGCCTGCTCACCGAACGCACGGCCTGCCTCGTGTTGGAGCAGCCCAACTACTTTGGCTGCTTCGAGGACCTGCCCAGCCTGGCCGCAGCGGCGCGACGCTGCGGCGCGCTGCTGGTGGCGAAGGTTGACCCCATCGCTCTGGGCATCCTGGCCCCTCCAGGCGCCGACATCGTGGTGGCCGACGCCCAGCCCCTCGGCTCGCGCCCGTGGTGCGGCGGCGACGCCCTCGGGCTTCTGGCCTGCCGAGCCGGCCTCGCCCCCGCCCTTGACGGATGGCGCGTCGAGCGCACGGGCGAAGCGTTCCAGCTTCTCGGCAGGCCGGGCCGCGGTCTGCGGGCCGATCGCGTGCTCCGCCCGCTCGTCTACCTGGCAACGTGCGGAGCCGAGGGCCTCGCCCGGGCGGCCATGCTCTCGACGAGCATGGCCCACGCGCTTCAGCGGAGCATCACCGCCCTCGAGGGGTTCGCGCTCCGCTTCCACGCCCCGTTCTTCAAGGAATTCGCCGTCGAGTGCCACACGGACCCCGGCGACGTCGCCGAGGCGCTTCTCGAGAGCAACCTGCTGGGCGCGCTGCCGCTCCAGGGCGACTACCCTGAGATGGAGCACTGCGTGCTCTTCGCGGCGACCGAGCGGCGGACCACCGCCGAGATCGACCTGGTGCGCCACGCCCTGGAGTTGATGGGCGACCGGCGCGGAGAATCGGGCTTCGCTCTGGATTCCGACGATGCCTAGGCCATTGGTCACTGAGCTCCCACCGCGAGCGCCCGCTGAGCACCTCTTCCCCGAGCCGCCCGAGGCCGCCCTCGAGTGGGCGAAGCAGGTGCCCGCCGAGCTGCGTCGGACCAGCGCGCCGCCCTTGCCCGCGCTCGATGAGGCAGCGTTGCGAGAGCATTTCAGCGCTCTGGCCGCCGTGTCACAGCCCCCCTGGCCCGGGGCGGCAGCGGCCGCCCGCGCCGCCGCGCTCCCCGGCCTGAGCGCGCTCCACCCCTGGCAGCCCCCGCCCACATACCAGGGCGCGCTCGAGGTCCTGCACGAGGTGGCCCGCGCTCTCGCCGCGCTCACCGGCCTCGACCGCTTCAGCCTCCAGCCCGCCTGCCTAGAGGATGCCGAGCGCGCCGCGGTCCGCCTGGCCCGGGCATCGGCCGCGCGCACTCAGCCCCAACGCAACCGGGTGCTGGCACCTCCCGGCAGCCCGGCGCTGAGCCACGCGCGCGACCTGGGCCTTGTGCCCCAGGCGCTCGGGCGCCTGCCCAGCGGCGACCTCGACATCGAGGCCCTGGCCGCAGCCGTGGGGCCGCCCACCCTGCTCGTCGTGGCGAACTGGCTCACGCCCGCCGGCGCCTTCGACCGTGCCCTGGCCGCGGCGGGACACGTCGCTCACGCCCACGGGGCGCTGTTTGGCGTGGACGCCACAGGCCTGGCCCGCTTGGCCGGGCACACGCGCCTTCGCGAGGCCGACGCCGACATCGTCTGGCTCAGCCTCGCCGAGCTGGCTCCCGCGGCCACCAGCGCCGCGCTCGGCGTGCGCGCCCCCCTCACCGACTGCCTGCCAACGCCGCTCGTGGGCAAGGAACGCCGCGGCTACGGCCTCGACAGCGAGTTGCACAACACCATCGGTCCATTGTCCTTCGGGCCGGCGCGCCTGGCCGACGCTCTGCTGGCCTACGTCGCTCTGCGCACCCTCGGCACCGAGGGCCTCCGCAGCCGCGCCGAGGCTCTGGCGCGGAGCCGGCAATGATGGGCATGGCCCTTGCCCCCTCCCGGAGAACCAGAGAGATGAGAGTCGTCGTCAGCGACCCCCTTTCGCCGGAAGGCATCGCCATCCTCAAGCAGGCGGGCCACGAGGTAATCGAGGTGGCCCCCACCCCTCCCGAGCCGCTGCGCGAGGCCCTGGCCGACGCCGCTGCGCTACTCGTGCGCAGCGGCACAAAGGTCACTGCGGAACTGCTCGAGGTCGCGCCCCGTCTCAAGGTGATTGGCCGCGCCGGAGCGGGGGTGGACAACGTCGACCTTGACGCAGCCACCCGCCGCGGCATCGTGGTGATGAACACCCCGGGCGGCAACACAGTCGCCGCCTGCGAGCTCACGATGGCCATGATGCTGGCGCTGGCCCGCCGCCTCCCGCAATTGAGCGCTCGGGTGAAAGCCGGCGACTGGCCCAAGAAGGGCGCTATGGGCACCGAGCTTCAGGGCAAGCGCCTGGGCATCATCGGCCTCGGGCGCATCGGCTCCGAGGTGGCACGCCGAGCCCTCGCCTTTGGCATGGAGGTGGTGGCGCACGACCCCTTCGTGAGCGACGAGCGCGCCCGCAGCCTCGAGGTCCGCCTCGTCTCCCTCGATGAACTGCTGGCCACCAGCGACGTCATCACCGTGCACGCGCCCCGCACGGACGATACCCGTTGCCTGCTGGACGCAGCGGCCTTCGCCCGGATGAAGAGGGGCGTGCTGCTCATCAACTGCGCCCGGGGCGGCATCATCGCGGAGGCCGACCTGGCCGAGGCCCTGCGCACGGGCCAGGTGGGCGGCTGCGCCCTGGACGTGTTCGACAAGGAGCCGCCGGGCGATTCGCCCCTCCTGGCCTTCGACCAGGTGATTGCCACTCCGCACGTCGGGGCCACCACCCGCGAGGCGCAGGCCAGCGTGGCGACCCAGATCGCCCACCAGGTCGTGGCGTTCCTCAGAGGCGAGGCGCCGCGGAACGCCGTGAATGTGCCCTGTTTCGAGCCCGAGCTGCTGGAGACGCTCGGCCCTTACGTGGACCTCGCCTGCCGCCTCGGCAGCCTCGTGGTGCAACTGGCCGAAGGCGGCATCAGCCGCCTCACCGTCACCTACCGCGGCGAGATGAACGAGCACGACGTCCGTCCCCTCACCACGGCCCTCCTCAAGGGTCTCCTGCGCCGCGCGGTGCCCACGGTGAACGACGTGAACGCCCCCGTGATCGCCGCCGAGCGCGGCATCAAGGTGGACGTGGTCAAGTCGGCAGCGCTGGAGGATTTCGCCAACCTGATCGCGGTGGACGCGCGGGCCGGCGATCGCGCCACATCTGTGGCCGGCTCGCTCCTGGCCCGCCACACGCCTCGCGTCGTGCGGATCGACAACTACCGGGTGGATGCTGCCCCCGCGGGCCACCTCCTCGTCACGCGGAACCACGACCGCCCGGGCGTCATCGCCCACGTGAGCACCGTGCTGGCGCACCGCAACGTGAACATCGCCGACATGACCTGCGGGCGCGACTATCCGGGGGGCACCTCGATGCTGGTCATCAGCATTGACAGCCCGCTGAGCGCCGAGGTCCTGCGCGAGATCGAGGCCTCGCCCCTCATCCTGCGCGCCCAGCTCGTCTCGTTGTGAGCCCGCGCCTACCGCGCATGGTACGGCAGGCCGAACGTCTCGGCCACGGCCCGGTTGGTCACCTTGCCGCATACCAGGTTCAAGGCAGCACGGATGGCCGGGCTGTCGCTCGCGGCGCGCTTGAAGCCCTTCTCGGCCAGCGTCAGCAGATACGGCAGCGTGGCGTGGGTGAGCGCGTAGGTGGAGGTGCGCCCGACGGCCCCCGGCATGTTGGTGACTCCGTAGTGGACGACCCCGTGCTTGATGCGGATGGGATCCCCGTGAGTGGTGGGCTCCGTGGTCGCCACGCAACCGCCCTGGTCCACCGACACGTCCACCACGACCGCCCCCGGCTGCATCGTGCGCACCATGGCCTCCGTGACGATGACGGGCGCCTTGGCGCCCTCGACCAGCACCGCGCCAATCACAAGATCGGCCTCGCGCACCTTCTCGCGCAGCGTGTGCGCATCGGAGTACACCGTGGTCACATTGGCCGGCAGAATGTCATCCAGGTACCGCAGCCGCTCGAGATCAATATCGGCCACCGTCACCTGCGCGCCGAGGCCCGCCGCCACCTTGGCCGCGTTGGTACCCACGGTGCCGCCGCCGACGATGAGCACGTGAGCCGGCTCGACCCCGGGCACCCCCCCGAGCAGAATGCCCCGCCCCATCATCGGCTTCTCGAGGTACTTGGCGCCCTCCTGGATGGACATCTTGCCCGCGATCTCGCTCATCGGCGTGAGCAGCGGGTGGCGGCCATCGGGGGTGTGGAGCGTCTCATAGGCAATGGCCACGATGCCCGAGCCCAGCAGGGCCTCGGTGAGTTCGCGCGAGGCGGCGAAGTGGAAGTAGCCGAATACCGCCTGCCCGCGCCGCAGCAGCCCGTATTCCTGGGGCAGCGGCTCCTTGACTTTCACCACGAGGTCGGCCTGAGCGTAGACGGCTTCGGCACCGTCGGCAATCTCGGCTCCGTGCTCGGCATACAACCCATCGTCCACTCCGCTGCCCTCCCCGGCGCCGCGCTGCACGATCACGCGGTGCCCCTTCCGCCGCAGTTCCTCGGCGCCCACGGGCAGCAGCGCCACGCGGTACTCGTCCGGCTTGATCTCCTTCGGCACACCGATGATCACGGCGCTCCTCCTCTGCGGATTGTTCGGGCCTCAATTGGCCGCAGGATTATAGCCTGCGGGCGCTTGCCGGTCAACCTGGTTGACAAAGGCCCGCGCCTTTGCTAGATTCTTGCACAAGCCCGACCCTGATGCTCGGGCGCGAGAGAGTCATGAAGGGACAGCAAGAGTGGTCCAGGCTCGCCTGGCACGGAATCGCCTTCGACGTGCCCGACGACTGGTGCCCCGGCAGCGTCGAGGGCGACTATGCCAATGGCTACCTGCGGGTCGAGGACGAGGCCAGCGTTCGCATGGAGCTTCGCTGGGAGACCCCCCGGCGGGGCGCGCCGAGCGCTCCGGATCTCGTTGACAGCTACCTGAAGCAGACCCGCAGGAAACTGCCGCGCGGCGCGCCGGAGCCGAGGGTAGACAGGGGCCGCGCGATCCAGGAACTGGCCGGCCTCGACCATGAGGCGTTCACCTGGCGCGGCGGTTTCCACGCGCACAGCGTTCTGCTCGTGGCCCCGGGCGGGGCCCGCGTGGTGCACGCCCGCGTCTTCTTCGAGGAGGGAAATGAAGAAAAGGCTCTGGCCCGCCGCATCTTCGGCAGCCTGCGGGTGGGGCCGTACGACGGACTCGAGGAGTGGTCGGTGTTTGGCCTGAGCTTTCGAACCCCCCAGGACTGGCGCCTGGAGCGCAGCTCGCTACGCACCGGCTGCCTCCAGCTCGTGTTCCAGGCCGGCGGCGACCAGCTCGAGGTGGCGCGGCAGAGCCTGGCGGAGTTCACACTACGGAAGTCGTCCCTCGCCCAGTGGCTTGAGGGCTTCTTCATCAAGGCGTTGCGCACGTATCGCCTGTCGAGCGAACCGGCGGAGTACCGGGGGCACCCGGCGGCGCGGTGCACCGGCGTGCAGAGCCTCCGGGCGCGTCCTCTGGCGGCCCTGCGCCGGCGGCGGCACGCGACGGCTCTGGCGTGGCACTGCCCCCAGGCCGACAAGCTCTTCGCCCTGCGGTGCGACAGCACGGCGCCTGACGACCCTCGGGTGGCGGCCTGCGCCGCCACGATCGTGTGCCACTAGCTCGCAGGAAGGGGGCGCGCGCTGAATTGGGCCTTCTGGCGTCGCCAACAGCCGCTCTCGCGCGAGCAGTCGCTCGCCTCGGTGCCTGTGCGCAACGTCGCCATCGAGGAGGAACGCACGGACGACGGCGAGGTCCGGCTGGTGATTCCGTTGCGCGCCCCGCGCTGGGCGTGGCCCCTGTCGCGCCTGCTGTACGTGCCCAAGACCCGGCGCCTGGTGCTCGATGAGATCGGCAGCTATGTGTGGAGCCTGTGCAACGGGGAACGCAGCGTCCGCGAGATCATTCAGGCCCTCTCGCAGCGCTACAAGCTCCACAGGAAGGAGGCCGAGGTTTCGGTGGTGGCCTACCTGAGGCAACTGGCCCGCAGGGGCCTCATCGGCATCGCCGTGCGGAGGACCGACGCGACGCGCGACCCACAGAAACGGTGACGGCTTCCAGCCGAGCCGGAGACCCAGGGATGAATGAAGCGAGAGCGCCCCGGAACGCCCAGTCACGCATCGGCAAGCAGGTCATGCTCCCCTGGAGCAAGGCCATCGAGATCGCGCTCAAGAGCATCAAGGTGCGCTTCTGGCGCTCCATGATCACGATGAGCAGCATCATCCTCGCGATCGCCTTCCTGATGTCCATCTGGACCTCCACGGCCATCACCGCCGCGCTGCACCTGGGACCCCGGGGCGAGATCGACGGCATCAAGAGCCGGCTAGCCACCGTGCGCGAAGCCCTCGCAGGCGCGGCCGGCGCCCCCGCGAAGGCCGAGCTGGAGCAGCGCTTCGCGCGCGACCTGGCGGCCGCCCGCGGTCGGAAGCAGGACGCCATCCGCCAGAGGCAGCGGGCGCTCAAGTCGGCCACCAGCGATGAAGCGATGAGGCTTAACGCCGAGATCGAGGCACTTCAGGCCGCACTCGCCCCGGAGAAGGCTCTCGAGCTCTTGCGCGACTACCTGGGCGACTTGCGTCAGGAGACCGAGGCTGTGAAGGGCCGCCTCGACCCGATCCTCCTCCAGGAGCGCGGCGCCCAGGCCGGGGAGATTGCCGACGGCGCGACGCCGACGCCCCAGGCCGCCCCAGGCCGCGCCGAGGCGACCGCCGGCGGCATCGCCAACTTCCTCCGCTACATGTCGCCCAGCGACAAGTGGCTCGCGGCGCTCGCCCTGCTCGTGTGTTTCGTGGGGATCGTGAATGCGATGTTCATGACCGTGCAGGAGCGCTTCCGGGAGATCGGCACAATGAAGTGCCTGGGCGCGCTCGACGCCTTCATCGTGAAGATCTTTCTGATCGAGTCGGCGCTCCTCGGCTTCATCGGCACGCTTTTCGGCATCGTGGTCGGCCTCATCCTATCCACCCTCCGCCAGACGCTCGTCTACGGCTGGCCCGTGTTCGAGTACTTCCCGCCGGGGTCCATTCTCACGGCGGCGGCGATGGCGGCCATCGTGGGCCTGCTCCTGTCGATCCTCGCGGCGATCTTCCCGGCCCGAAGGGCCGCCCGCATGGAGCCCGTGGCGGCCATGCGCATCGAGGAGTAACCCGGGCCCTTGCCCTCAGAGAAGCGGAACGGAGCGCGAGTCATGCAACAGAACATCGTCCGCACCCGCGACGTGACCAAGTGCTACCGCATGGGCAAGGTGGAAGTGCACGCCCTGCGCGGCGTGGACCTCGAAATCCGCGCCGGCGAGTACATCTCGATCATGGGCCCCTCGGGGTCAGGCAAGACCACCCTCTTCAACATGGTGGGCGGCCTCGACAAGCCCAGCACGGGGAAGGTCTACATCGAGGAGGTGGACGTGGCCCAGCTCGACGCCTACGAGCTGGCCTGGCTGCGCTGCCGCAAGATCGGCTACATCTTCCAGACCTTCAACATCATCCCTGTGATGACCGCCCTGGAGAACGTCACCCTGCCCATGGTCTTCGCGGGCCTCACCACCGACGAGGCCCGCGACAAGGGCGTGGAGCTGCTCAAGGTCGTCGGCCTCGGCGACCGGCTGTCGCACAAGCCCTTCGAGCTCTCGGGCGGCCAGCAACAGCGCGTGGCGATCGCCCGCGCCATGGCCAACGACCCCAGCCTCATCCTCGCCGACGAGCCGACGGGAAACCTGGACATCAAGACCGGCACCGAGATCATCGAGTTGCTCAAGCAGCTCAACAAGGAGAAGAGCGTCACCATCATCTCGGCCACCCACGACCACAAGATGCTCAGCGCATCCGACCGCATCGTGTGGATTCGCGACGGCAAGGTGGACCGCATCGAGGAACGCCGCGACCTGAAGATCGAGGTGGGCACGATCGAGGGCGAGGACTGAGCCCTGGCCCCCCCTCGCCATCGCCGATGCATCCCAGAGAGGCTCACGTGGCCACCCCAGCTTCAGGCCCCGCCTACAGCCCCAACGCCGTACAGGACACGCGGCACGCTCGGCGGCGCTCGTCGCTGATGCTCTTCAGCGTTCTCGCGCTCGCCGCGCTCGCCGCCCTGCTCGCCACCGCTGCCCTGCTGATGGCCCCGCCCGACATGACCATCGGCCAGGCGCGCGCCCGCGGCCTGGGCCTGATCGCGGCCATGCTTGCAGCCGTCCTCCTGATCGCCGCCTTCTGGCAGCGCTATCTCGTCCGCGCGGCCGGCCGCGATTCCGCCATCCTCCAGCGCACCGTGGCCGCCCTGCGGCGGCGCGAGGCCGCCGACCAGGCCGAGTTCACCCTCATGTCATGCATCGGGGACCTCATCGAGGTTTTCACCCGCACCCGCCATCTGGAGCCGATCCTGCGCGAGGCCGCCCGAGTCCTCCAGCCCACGTTCCAGGCCGATGCCCTGGTGCTGCAACTCCACGAGCCGGAGACCGGGCGCATGACCCTCGTCGTGGAGGAAGGCGGCCATCAGCTCGACCTGGGCGAGGAGACGCGCCGCTCGGTCATCGAGGGCGGCAAGTCCATCCTCGCCAACGAGCTCTCCGCCAGCCCGGGCTTCGGCAATCTGGCGCAACGTGGCTACGCCTCGCTGATGGTCGCGCCGCTCGGCCGCGGCAGGCGGAGCACCGACCGCAGCATCGGCCTGGTCGCCGCCCTCGGGAGAGGCCCGAGCGCCTTCACGGGGCATGAGCTGGCCCTCCTCACCCGATTCGCGCGCCACGCCGGCCTGCTCATCGAGAACGCGCAGCTCTACAAGCGGGCCGAGCGCCTGGCTGAGCGCGACGGCTTGACCGACCTCTACAACCAGCGCCACTTCGTGGCCATGCTCAACGCCGAGATTGCCAAGGGAGGAAAGCTCAGCGCCCCCGTCGCGCTGCTGATGGCCGACCTCGATAACTTCAAGCAGTACAACGACGCCCACGGGCACCCCAAAGGCGACCTGGCCCTGCGCGAGGTTGCCAGGATGCTGGCCGAGAACACCCGCCAACGCGACCTCGTGGCCCGCTACGGCGGCGAGGAGTTCGTCATCATCCTGCCCGCCACCGGCCGCGCCGGCGCCCGCCGCGTCGCCGAGGCCATCCGGGCCGAGGTCGAGCGCTTCCGCTTCCCCGACGAGGAGCGGCCCGGCGCGATCACCATCACCATCGGCGTCGCCGTGTTCCCCGACGACGCCTCCAACGCCGAGGCCCTCATCCAGCGCGCCGACGATGCCCTCTACCGCGGAAAGCGCGCCGGCAAGAACCGCGTCACCTGGGCCTCCGAACCCGCTGAGCCACTGCCCCTGGAGGCCGGGCCGCCGGCCAGCCTGCCCTGAAGCTCCCTGCCCCCGCACGCCGCCCTCTCCGCCAGACGTGACCCCCGTCGGACCAAGGGCGAGCGGCGCACTGCGCCTCTTACGCCTTGCCCAACGGCTCTCCCCCCCGAATCTGCTTGCGGGAAACTATCCTGGGGATCGTCAGAATCTGGGCTCATCAGACTTTCGCGATCCCGACGCGGCAGCCGTCGGCGAGCGTCGGACGGCTGCTGCGGCGCCGGCGAGGCCACACCATAAACCTGTATGCAGCAGCGCCTTACGCTCTCCGGCGATTCCCCCTCCCACACTTGCTCATCCCGCAGATGAGCGGGAATGGCCGGAGCCACGAGAATCGCCAATCCTCGCTCATCTGCCCATACCTGCTCACCTCCCCCTCTCAAGGCTGAGCAAGTATGGGCACTGCGCGCCCGCCGGGCACCTGGCAGAGCCCCCCCCGAGGAACCATCGTGTCCGCAAGGATCAGACGTCCCCACTCCCTGCACCAGGCCACTCGGGCCAGAATCGCCAAGCCCTGAAGAGCCCTCGCAGATATAGCCACACTTTGCGTGCGCAGAGGCCCTCCTCGCATCAAGACCTGTCTCACCCAGTCCTCCCAAGTACCACGCTCAGTCTGACAACCCCCGCGACGCGTTCTCAGCACAACACGCAACTGCCCTTCATCACTGAGCTTCTGGATTCGTCTGCCGAATGGCAGAGGCGCGCTTCGCGCGAATCGCCATCCGAGTCGGATGCAGCTCTCCGTCCAGCGACAGCGGCATTCGACCCAGGTTGAGCAACGACTCGATGTAGAAGTCGAAGTAGTCCTTGCCTGGGGCGTCGGTGTTGATGGCCCCCAGGTCTTCGTCGCCGACCACGAGTCGCGTACGCACACCGCCATCGGTGGCCTCAACGAAGCCCTTGGTGCCGAAGATGCGCAGGTGCTCGTTGCCCCACCGCCCAAAGCCCTTGGGGTTCAGGTAATTGGCGATCACGCTCGCGACGCCGCCGTTCTCCAGCGTCATCATCAGCGACGTAGCCATCCGCAGGCCGCCGTCCGCGACCGGGTTGCCGAGCGTGGTCTCCACAGCCTGGACCTCGGCGATCCGCTGGCCCGCCACGTGCTCGACAAAGCGGAGGGCGTGGACGCTCGCCTGGCCGATGATACCGCCGTCAACGTCCTCGTCCTGGGGCCGGCCATCGTGGTACGGATACGATTTCTGAGCGAGGACCTGCACGACAGTGCCAATGGTGCCTGCCGCAACCAGATCGCGCATGGCGAGATATGGCTGCTCGAAGGCGGTGCCGGCCATCTCGTGGAACCGCCGCCCCGTGGCCGACACGGCCGCAATGAGGGCGTCGAGGTCCTCCTCGGCCATCGCGCAGGGCTTCTCGCCGTAGACGTGCTTGCCCGCCTCCATACAGCGGAGGGCATCCGCGGCCTGGTCGCGCCGCCGCGGCGAACAGAGCGAGACAAGCTCAACCTCGTCGTCCCGCAGCAGCTCATCAAGCGCCCTGTAGTGGCGGATGGCGGGGTCGTCCCTGAGCTTAGGCGGCAGGCATTCTCGCGGGAATGCGGCGGCCGCCACAAGACGGGCGTGCGGATGGTTCTCCAGCAGGTGGTGCACCTGGTGGCCGTTCGCCCCGTGGATGCCAACAGCAACCTCGTCGGCCATTGAGCTCTCTCCCCCCTATGTCGCCTGGAAAGACCCTGTGCCGCTGATTATACTAGGCTTGTCGTGCGAATTCCTGTAGCGCCAAGCGTCTTGCTTGCGGCCACGCGTGGCCTCTCGCGGCGCGCTTCGCAACAAGGAATGAGAAGGAGCGTTTGCCATGAGAGCCTTGGGCAGGTTGCTGGCGGCTTTTCTTCTCCCGTGCGCTTCGGCTCACCTGGTGTTCGGCGCAGCATGCACCGCGACGTTCAAGCCGGACATCAAGGGGGGGGCGCTGACGGTTGACCTTTCGGGCATTCCGAAGGACGCGGCGATTTTCCGCGCGGAACTGATGCTGAGGCTGCCTGGGCCACACACGCAACGCTCGCTGGCGCCCACGCAGGTGCATCCCGAGGGCCAGCCGGACAAGCCGCTCAAGTTCATCGCCCCGCGCTTCGTGAGCCTCGACGCGCTGGAGGCGGTGCAGGCCGCGCACAACGCGGGCAGGCCGCTGGCGCTCAAGATCGGTTCCACCGCGGCCGGCGTGTCGCACCTCGAGGTGTCCTATGTCGGCGGCAAGCCGAGGCCCGACAAACTCCCCGCCGCGGCGAACGTCAGGGCGGCCCACCGCAAGGGGCAGACGCTCATCACCTTCACTGAGCCGAAGCTGGAGGCGTTCCCCGAGTTCAAGACAGGGGGCGATGTGAAGGCATTCGTCGCCGAGTTCGCCAAGAGCCACCCCGGCCTTGCGCTCCGCATCTGGCGGAGCGCCGAGCGGATCACGCCCGACTCCATCCCTGAGGCCAAACTCGTCGGCGAATGCGCCTTCTTCTCGTGCTGGAACGCGACCTACCACCAGGACGAGACGGCGCGGAAGCCGCCCGTGCTGTACCGCGTGAGCGACCTCGGCGAGCCGCTGGCCTGGGGCACGGGCGTCTACGCCCACAACCCGGCCGAGGCGGGCAAAGCCTTCTACGCCGTCAGCGTCGCCCTCAACGGCGAGGAGGACTTCTCGCAACTTAGCGCCACCACCGAGCCAGTCGAGGAAGTTGTCGGCCAGGGCGAGCCGGTCCTCCAATGGATCGAGGAGCCCGACCCCAAGGACGGCTGGATGTATCGCCGCGGCAAGATGGCCCGCCTCATCTACACCCGCTGGGAGGCCTGGCCCCACTCCTCGGTGCCGAACAACCCTATTGACTACCTCGTTGTGCTGCCGCTCCAGCCGAAGCCTGACCGGCCAGGAGGCGAGCCGGAGTACAACTCGTTCCGCGTTGACCCCGCGCCCGTGGGGCTGCACCTCCACTGCTGGGGCGGGAGCCTCAACGGCGGCTACGGCTGGTGGTACAACGCCCATCGCGGCGCCGTCCTCATCGCCTCGAACCAGATCCCCTACGACTGGTGGACAGGCTACCACGAGGCCCTGCGAACGGCCAAGAGCTTCGGCGACGGCCACGTCCAACCCTTCACAATGAACCGCATGCTTGACTTCCTCGACTGGGCGGCGAAGCAGCACGCCGAGGCGCCCGACAAAGTGCGGGCGCTCTGGCCGAAGCTCGACCTCACGCGCGTGTTCACCGCCGGCAACTCGATGGGCGCATCGGGCGCGCCCATGTACGCCATTCGCTACGGCGACCGCATCGCCTGGGCCATCGGCTGGGTAGGCGTTCACGTCCCCGAGCTCAGCCCCGGCTTCAGAGGCTCCTACGAGAACAGCTACGGCAAGCGCGACCCCGCCATCACCATGCCCGACGGCAAGACCTCGCCCTGGGACTACTTCAGCGACGTCTGGTGGATGAAGCAGAACCCGAAGGCCGAGACGGGCCTGATCATCGCCTCGAACGGCAAGAACGACGGCGGCATCGGCTGGCCGCAGGCCGTGCAATTCGCCCGCGCGCTTCAGGAGACACGGCGGCCCCACATCTACAACTGGGGCCTCGGCGGCCACGGCACCCGCACCCTCATGGGCTCGAACCTCGACCTCGATGTTCGCACCGACCAATCGCTCCCCGCGTTTAGTAGCTGCTCGCTCGACGGCAACATCGGCACGGCCACGCCGCGGCCGAAGGAGGAGATCGAGGCCGAGCGGAAGCGGCAACAGGAAGAGGTCGCCGCCAAGAAACGCCAGGAGGTCATCGTTGACCCCTTCGACGGCGACCCCCAGGGCGCCTACAACGCCTGGCTCCGCTGGCACACCGACGACATCGTGGACACTGCGGACGCCTGGGAGCTCACCGTCATCCTCCTCGACAAGGCGCCCAAAGACGCCTGCACTGTTGACCTCACCCCTCGCCGCCTCCAGAAGTTCCGCACCCCCAGCGGCGCCAAGTTCACCTACACCGTCACCGACGCGAACGGCGGCAAGCAGCTCGCCGCTGGCTCCGCCACCGCCGACGAATTCGACCTCCTCACCCTCAAACAAATCCCCCTCGTCAAGGGGGACAACCGCGTGAAGGTCCTCCCCTCACGTTGAGCAATCACGACCACGGAGACACGGAGAGCACGGCGAGGAGCCGGCCTGCGCAGGGTGTGCATGCTTGCACGCGGAATCGCTGAAGCCGCGGCTCACACCTGCTTTGCCTTCAGCCTCTTGGGCTTCAACGACACCACACGACCGCCATCCTTCCCCTCGCGGGACCTCAGGTCCTCGGCGATGGCGCGGATGTCGTAGTTGAACTTGGCGGCGTGGGCGTCCCGTATCCGGCGCACCTCTGCCACAATCGGGTCGTCCTTCATCCCAGACCTCCTAGCATCTCCTCCGGTGTGCAGATCACCGGGCACTTGTAGCCGCAGGAGGAGATGGTCGTGCGGATGCCGTCCATCAGCTCCGCATTCGCAATGTGTGTGCAGTTCCACGTCAGGAGGAAATCCATCCCGTGCACGGAGGCGACAGCGATGTGGATGGCGTCGTCCACCGCCTTCGTCGGCAAAGCGTGCTGGATGAGCAGCTCCTCAGAGAGTTGGACGGCCTCTTCGCTCACCGTAAGTCGAGGTACACCGGCCAGCTTCGCCAATCGCTCCCGCGCTGCCTCCGGGTCACCTCCGGCGGCCTCGTCCACGACGAGCTGGGAAACGTGCAGCTCGAAGTCCTTGCGCCGCATGTCCCACCATCGCTTCGTCATCTTCTGCCGTGCGGCCCGGATGACGTCCGCGCTTGGCCGAGCCGTAAGGTAGCTTACGAGTGTGGTTTCAAGGTAGACCTTACGTTTCACCCAATCGCCTCGCTCTTGCGTTCGGTGCCAGAGGAACCATGCGGGCAACTGACCATATTCTACACCCAACTACCCGTCAAGACAAGGTTGCTCAAGGGGGGCGGCGCGCATAGAATGCGTGACGTGGGACAAAGACTACTTCAGGGGGCTTGACATGCCAGAGAAGAGTACGGGAAGCTCGGGGATGCCTCAATGGGCGTGGCTGTTGGTCATCGTTTCACTGCTTCTCGCCGTTGTCACGGCGGTTCTTTGGGTCGTCTCGGCAAAGGATGACTCACTGAGGTGGACCTACGTGTCGGTCATCCTGAGCCTTGCTTCCATCGGTTTCTCAGCGGCGATCGGCTACCACTTTGCTTGGCGGCAGGAAGCTGGCGCCGCACAACACGAGAAAGTGGCTCGTCAGTTCCGGGGCGAGGCCAGAGACAAGCTAAGCGCCATCGAGAAGCTGACCGGCAGTATCGACGCCGCGACTTCGCGGATGGTGGAGCGGTCAAATGCCAGCTTGGACAAGCTGGTTGATATCCTGCCGATCCTTGCTGGGAAGCCGCCGCAGGGTGGCCCCGGTGCGGCACAGGCTACTGAGGGAAGGGCCTCGACGCCACAAGACGTGCGCGCGAAGTTGATTCCGAGGAAACGCCGCATCGCCTTTTGGAGCGGAGATGGCAACGAACCACTCACCCAGGGGCCAACCGGCTGCGCCAGGGCTGTTCCCGTGATAACAGGGATGAAGGCGGGCTGGCCGAAGCCGCCGCCAGATGCGCGGTGGGTAGCGCACAGGGAGCCCCTTGTTGAGGCCGACGCGCGCGATGGCCCCTCTTTCACGATACGTAGGAGCTTTGAGCTACCGAGGGAGCTCGTCCCCGGCTCGGTGAAGGCCATCCTGGTCGGGTATGTTGACGATTTCCTCGACGTTCGGGTGAACGATGCCTACCTTGGTCGCTTCCCTGGTTACAGAGAGGAATTCAGAGTTGACCTGTCAGCTGCACTTGCCCCCGGACCCAACATCCTCGACTTGACGGTCATCAATCGCCGCGGTAAGGCAAACGAAACGGTCGCGGCCAACCCGATGGGCGTGTGCTACAGGGTCGATGTCCTGTACGAGCACTATGCAGCCGAATCTTGACAAACGCGTTCTCTTTGCCAGGGCGCTCTGCGTGCCGCTCTGGCGCTGACGTTGTGGTGCCCCCAATGATGATCTGCAGCCAGCTATAGGTAGCGACCTCGAGATGCGAATGGTTGATCTCCAACGCTTCGTTACGTGCATGGAGTATGGGGCGGTGGACCATGCGCCGTTCTGGGACTGGGGGGCGTGGCCGGAGACGATTGAGCGGTGGAAGGCCGAGGGCTTCAATCCCAATCGCAATCCAGCGGCTATCTGCGACCAGCGGCAATGGGTCGGCCACTGGTTCTTCCCCAATCCGCCCTTCGAGCGAAAGGTCGTCTCCGAGGACGCCCGCCACGTGGTCTACGTGAACCACGAGGGCATTCTGATGATGGAGCGGAAAGACCAGCCCTATAGCTCGATGCCGCAGTTCCTCAAGTTCCCCGTCGAGAGCCGAGACGACTTCCGCCGCTTCTGGGCCGAGCGGATGCGGCCCGACCCCGCCGCGCGGATCGGGGCCGACTGGCGGGAGAGGCTCGCCGCGATGCGCGCCCGCCCCGTGCCCTTCATCATCATCTCGGACCGCTGGGGCGGCTTCTTCGGGCCGCTGCGCAATCTCGTCGGCGTCGAGCGCCTCTGCACGCTCTTCTATGATGACCCGGCCTTCGTCGAGGAGATGATGGACGCCAACGCCGACTTCGTTATCGCCCTGATGGAGCAAGTTCTCGATGTGGTGACGCCCGACGCCTTCGGCCTCTGGGAGGACATGGCCTACAACCACGCCCCCCTCATCTCGCCCGCGATGGTGCGGCGGTTCATGCTGCCGCGCTACCGCCGCGTCTTCGACTTCGTCCGGTCGAGAGGCGTGAGATACGTTGGCCTCGACAGCGACGGGCAGGTGGACTGCCTCATCCCAGTGTGGCTCGACGCCGGGCTGAACTTCCTGTATCCCCTCGAGGTGCAGGCGGGGATGGACGTGGTGGCGGTCCGCCGCAAGTATGGCCGCGCTCTCCGGCTCTGGGGCGGCATTGACAAGCGGGCGCTGGCCCACGGACCCACGGCCATTGACGCGGAGCTGGCCCGAGTGCACCCCCTGATGGCCGAGGGCGGCTACATCCCCCACACCGACCACTCGTGTCCGCCCGACATCGCATTCCGCCACTATCGCTACTACATGGGCAAGCTCCGCGAGGCGTGTGCGCGGGCGGCCAGCTCCCGCACTTGACGGAGCGCGGAGCGTGCGCTAGACTTCTGCGGGTGTGTTCTTCCCGAACACCTGTCTGCACAAGCGTAGAACCATCTGATACATAGGGGGACAACGGTGAAGAGAGCCGCAGGCCTTGCGCTGTGCGCCATCTGCTTGGGCATCGGCCTGTCCAACTGCGTCAAGCAGAGGCAATTCCCCGAGGCCCTCGACCCGGCCGTCGTGGAGGCCGAAATCGTGCGTGCCAAGGGCATTGATCTTGCCAAGGCCAACCCGCCGGCGGAGGCCGTGGCCCCCACGCCTGAGTCGCCGAAGGAGCCCACCATCGCAATGGCCGAGCCACCCAAGGAGCCGGTCGCGCCCAAGCCCGAGCCCCCGAAGGAACCCGCCGCCCCCAAGCCCGAGCCACCCAAGGAGCCGGTCGCGCCCAAGCCGGAACCCCCGAAGGAACCCGCCGCCCCCAAGCCCAAGCCACCCAAGGAACCGGTCGCGCCCAAGCCCGAACCTCCAGAGGAACCCGTGGCCCCGAAGCCCGCGCCACCCAAAGCCGTGCTCAAGGGTGGCCTGTTCCTGGTCTCGCCCGCACTGCGCAAGGTCTATGCAGCGGGCGAGCGGGCCGAGGTCACGCTCGTCGCCCTGCTGGAGGGCGATATCACCACGGCAGCCGCGACTCTGACAATGATGGGCCCACAGGGCGAGTCCTGGACGGCGACCGATGCCCTCGGCCCGCTGTCGGCGGGCCGCCACGCGGTGACGTACGGGATTGACACCGGGTGCTTCGCGCCTGGCTCGTACAAGGTGAGCGCCAGCCTGGGCGAGGAGAAGTCGAACACTCAGGACCTCCTCATCGCCCCATCCATTCCCGCCACCCACTTTCCCCTGGCAGGCTGGCTCTCGAAGCCCCCCAACAGCGAGCTGGATGCATCGCGCTGGAGCAGATTCCTCGGCCTCAACACCGTGTTGGTCGAAGATCGATCCGGCTGGGGCTCGGAGGGCACGCAGACGATGGACACGGCGTTCACGGCAACAAGCCGCGGCCTGCGCGCCCTGCCCGACGCCCGCCCGATGGAGCATGGCTGGGCCGCGCCGCCATTCGTCCGCACCGCCGATCTGCTCACCGCGGCCGGCCTGCGCTGGGTGAATGCCTGCGCCGTGAGCGGCGGTCGCCAGGGCCACCTGATGCCCGAGCGCGAACTGGCCGATCCCGAGGTTGTCAAGGGCGCCATCCATCGCGTCCACCAGCGCCTCCTGGCCGAGCGCCGCTTCCGCAACTTCGCGGGCCTGCTCTTCACGGACGAGGCGCTCTTGCCCCGCATCGGAGCCACCGAGGCGGCCACGCCGTTCGGCGTGCCGAGCCAGCTCGCGGCCTACAAGAGGCTCACCGGCGTCAAGGACGTTCCCTGGCGCCAAGGCTCGCAGAGCTGGGATGCGTGGTACCCCTTCCTGATGTTCCGCGCGGGCATCCTGGGCGAAGCGCTGGCCGCGTGGTCCTCGGCCGCACGTGAGACGGCCCCGAGCGCCGTGGCCACGTCGCTTCTCCATTCGCCCACGGACCTCGCCGACGGCGCCTATCCGCCGCTCCAGGCGCGCGGGCTGCCGCTCATCACCACCACCGCCTCGGTCATCGGGCCGGCCGGCATGATGATGCCGGCCATTGCGGTTGACCTCCAGCGCCTGGGCCACCCCGGCAAGCCCCTCTGGTACATGCCGCAACTCGCCGACGACGCGGACCTGGATGAACTGCGCACGGCCCTCTTCCTGGCCGTCGCCCGCAAGGTGGACGGCGTGGTGTATCCCAAGAGCATTGACTACCATCTCGACCGGCCCGCGCTTGGCAGCGCCGCGGTGGATGTGCAGACCAGCGTCAGCAGCGTGAATGCCCTCCTGACCCGGCTGGGCGACTTCCTGCTCGCCCTCGAGAAGCCGCGCGACGACGTGGCCATCCTATACTCCGTCACCGAGCACATCGCCCGCATCGGTCGCGACCCCGAGAAGAGGCCCGATGCGCCCGAATACCCCTGGACCCTCATCTCCGCCTACGATGCGTGCCTGATGGCTCACTTCCCGGCCACGTTCCTCGCCGAGGAGGAGCTCCTCAGCGGCGGCAAGCTCGGCTGCAAGGTGATCCTGGTGATCGGCCTCAACCGCCTGCGGCCCGAGGTCCAGGCGCGGCTCGAGCAATTCATCGCCACCGGCGGCACCGTGCTCACCGACAGCACCACCAAGGTCGCCATTCAGGGAGCCCGGCCCCTCGGCATCGAGTTCCCCGACCTCAACGCCTACGCCGCGGAACTCCGCACACAGGGCGGAGACGGCAAGACCGACCCCGCGCTGGCACTCCGCGACCTCGCGGTCCACACCAAGCTGCTCTACCCGCTGCTCGGCCAGTTGCGCACCGAACTCAAGCAATGCATCGAGCGCGACTACACGTCGGCCGACCCCGACATCATCGTGTGCGACCAGCGCTGCGGAGCGGGCCGCTACATCCTCCTCGTCAACAACACACAACGGCCCGACCTCTACCGCGGGCTGAAGTGGGAGCTGGCCGCGGCGCAGACGAAGGTGACCTTCCGCGAGGGCAACTATGTGGTCTATGAGGCCACCGAGGGCCGCCGCCTCTTCCCCTTGCGCGAGAAGGGCCACCCCACTCTGGCGCTGATCCTCCCGCCTGGGGCTCTCCGCATCTACGCGCTCCTGCCCGAGGCCATCCAGGGCGTGCGGATCAGCCGCGCCAGCCTCGCCCGCGACGGCCTCAGCCTGGCGGCTTCGGTGCATGGCGAGGCACGCTCGGTCTTCGGCGGAGCCAAGCCCCTGAATGCTGCCGTGCCGATCGAGGTCACCCTCGCGGATCCCGCAGGCATCGAGCGCCTGCGGTTCTACCGCGCCCACACCCCCGCAGGCTACCAGGAGACCCTGCCCTTCCCTCAGACGGGACCGGCAGGCCGCTGGACAGTCACCGTGCGCGAACTCCTTAGCGGGCAGACCGCGAGCGCCACGTTCCGCACGGGCGCCAGCGGGTCGTACTGGGCCAGCCGCCGCGGCCCCCTCGCCGCCTATGACGGCGAAGCGGTGAACTCCCTCCTGCGCTCCAGCGCTCCCTTGCTCGTCCTCGCCGGCACCGAGGAGGAGCTCGCGAAGGCCGAGACCCTGGCCGCCGCGCTCCGCGCCCAGCAGCGGGTCGCCGAGGTCCAGCTCGCGGCCCCGCTGGCCAAGCCGCGCGTCCTCGCCAAGGAGCAGGCGGCAACCTACGTGAGCGCCGCGCCCGATAACGCCCCGACGCCGGACATCCGGCAGCCCGCCATTCTGCTCGGCGAGGCCGCCACCCATCCCCTCATCCAGTGGGTGCACAACACGGGCGTTCTGCCGCGCACGGTGACCCCCGATTACCCCGGCCCCGGCGGCGCGCTCATCGCCAGCGCCCTCTCGGCCTTCGAGCCGGGCGTGCCGGTCCTCGTCGCCGCCGCCGCCGACCCCGCGGGCGTGGACCGCGCCGTCGATGCCCTCCTGGCCGCCTCGCGCGGCGGCGCACCGGCCACGGCGTGGACGCCTCTCGCCGCCTCGCGCCCCGAGCCCGTTGCCGGGACAGCTGCGCGCGCGCCGAAGGCCGAGCAGCTCGCCCTGAGCTGGCAGCACCGCGGCACCGACGTGCCCGTGTGCTCGGCCGTGCCCATCCAGGGCAACGATGCCACGGTCGGCTTCTACGACGGCATGGTCCTCTCCTTCAACTCGATGGGCAAGGAACTCTGGCGCCGGCGTTGCGTCACCCGCACCCGCGCCGTGGCGCGCAGCCTGGACGGCGTGTGGGCCGCTCTCGCCGGCTTCCCCGAAGTCCGGCTCGTTTCGGCCCAGGGCCGCCTCCAGTTCGAGGTGGGCATGGAGGAGACCTATTACAGGGCCGACTACACGGCCCTGGCCGTTTCGCCGGACGGCACGCTCACCGTGGCCGGCACCCGGCGCGGCGAGGTGCTCGCCTATGACCTCCAGGGGAACAAGGTCTTCGCGATCGGAGACAAGGACGCCGACGAGCAGAAGGAGGGCTGGCAGTCGCGCCTCGGCTGCATCAACGCGCTGAACATCGCGCTCCGAACCGGCGTGATCGTGGCGGGCGGCGAGCTGGGCACTGTCGCCCTCGACCCCAAGGGCCAGGAGCTCTGGGCATCGGCCGATCTGAACCGCGTGACCTGCATCGCGAGCACCCTGGGCGAGGAGCAGACCGTGGCCGTGGGCAGCCGGACCGGCGTCGTGGCCTGCGTGAGCGGCGGCACCGTGCTCTGGCGCAACCAGGCCGACAGCTACATCACCGCGGTCGCCTTCCGCGGCGATACCCAGGAGGTGCTCGCCACCTGCCTCGACGGAACCGTGACCTGCTACGACAAGAACGGGAAGGCACTGTGGACTCACCGCGCGTCGCAGGGCTTCCGCTTCGTGGCCTCATCGGCGGACGGTTCGGTGGTCGCCGCCGCCGAGCTCACCGGCAAGGCCGTGCTCCTCAACAAGACCGGCGCGGTCATCGCCGAAACGCCCAACCTGGGCTCGGCCATCACCACCCTGAGCCTGACGTCCGATGGCCAGCATCTCATCGTCGGAACGGCGGCCAACGACGTGCTGGCCTTCCGCCACCGCCGCGCCGTCGCTGAGCAGGACGAACTGTAACAGGAGCCTTCGAATGGAGATGATACGCGACGGCGGCAAGACCATCGTCTGCCCCGAATGCTACGCCCACCTGCACCTGCCCGAGCCGGTCAAGGAGGGCCAGGAGATCGAGTGCCAGCAGTGCCGCGTGCTCGTCGTCATCCAGAGGATCAACGGCAAGCTCACCCCCGTGGCGCGCAAGCCCAAGGACGCCGACGAGGACAAGACCTGGTAGGCCCGGCCTGGGACCGTGCGCTCGGCCCTCCGCCACACGCACAGATGGCCTGATTCTCGCCGGACGGAGGCCGCGAAGCCCATGGGCGCGGGCCGCCTCCAACCGTGCCAGGCCGCCCGAAGCAGACACCGTCGGCGATTGACATTGGGGCGCGCTTGCCTATAATGTGGGTTCCAAACACTTTGTTTCGCGAAGGGAAGACGGTGGAGCGAGCCAAAGCCAAGGCGGCCGCGCTGATCGAGGCGCTGCCCTATCTTCAGCAATTCCGCGGCCGCACCATGGTCGTGAAGTTCGGCGGCGCGGCCATGAACCCGCAGGGCGACCTGGCCGACATCCTCTTCAGCCTGGTGTTCCTGAGCCACGTGGGAGTGCGCCCAGTGCTGGTGCATGGCGGCGGGCATTTCATCAGCCAGGCGATGAAGGAGCGCGGGCTTCAGCCCACCTTCGTGCGCGGCCGGCGGGTGACCGACCAGGCCGCGCTCGCCATCGTAGAAGATGTGCTGATCAACAAGGTCAACGCCCAGCTCGTCGCGAAGATCGAGGAACTCGGCGGCAGCGCTGTGGGCCTTCACTCGCGCCACGGCCGCCCGCTGCTTGGCGAGAAGCTGCTCGAGACGGCCGAGGACGGCACGCCCGTAGACCTGGGCCTCGTGGGCCGCGTCTTCTCGGTCCGCACGGCCCTCATCAACGACGTGCTCGATGCCGGGTGCATCCCGGTCATCGCCCCACTTGCCGTGTCGCTCGACGGCCAGGTGCTCAACTGCAACGCCGACACGGCCTCGTGGAAGGTCGCCGCCGACCTCAAGGCCGAGAAGCTGGTGCTGCTGAGCGATGTGGCCGGCATCCTGCGCGACCGCAAGGACGACAGCACCCTGATCTCCACCCTCACCAAGGACGAAGCCGCGCGGCTCGAGAGCGAAGGCGTCATCGAGGGCGGCATGCTGCCCAAGGTGGACGCCTGCATCCGCGCCGTCGAGGCCGGAGTCCGCAAGGCCCACATGATCGACGGCCGCATCCCGCACGCCCTGCTGCTCGAGATCTTCACCGACAAGGGCGTGGGAACCGAGATCATCCGGTCGAGGGGCTGATGACCACACACGAAACCATCGCACTCTTCGAGAAGCACGTCATCGCCAACTACGCCCGTTCGCCGATCGTTGCCGTGCGAGGCGAAGGGAGTTGGCTGTGGGATGCCGACGGCAAGCGCTACCTGGACCTCTTTCCCGGCTGGGGCGTGAACGGCATCGGGCACTGCCACCCGCGCGTGGTGGCCGCGGTCCGCGAGCAGGCGGGCAGGCTCATGCACGTGGCCAACGTGCCGTTCTACATCGAGGAGCAGGGCCGCCTGGCGGAACTCATAGGCACCTGCTCCTTCGGCGGCAAGACCTTCTTCTGTAACAGCGGCGCCGAGGCCAACGAGGCGGCCATCAAGCTGGCCCGTCGCTACGCCGCCGACCAGGCGGCCGCCGGCTCGCACCCCGTGCGCTACAAGGTCATCACCGCCTACAACTCGTTCCACGGCCGCACCCTCACCACGGTGGCCGCCACGGCGCAACCCAAGTACCATGCAGGCTTCTACCCGCTGCCGCCCGGCTTCGTGCACGTGCCCTACAACGACGCCGACGTGGTGGCCAAGCTCATTGACGCCGAGACCTGCGCCGTCATGGTCGAGCCGATCCAGGGCGAAGGCGGCGTGAACGTCCCCTCGGACGACTACCTGCCCGCCCTGCGCAAGCTGTGTGACGAGCGCGGCGTCCTCCTGCTCTTCGACGAGGTCCAGACCGGCGTCGGCCGCACGGGCAAGTGGTTCGGCCACCAGAACTGGGGCGTCGAGCCCGACATCATGAGTCTGGCCAAGGCCCTCGGCGGCGGGCTGGCCATCGGCGCCATGGTGGCCAAGCCGCACATCGCCAAGAGCCTCGTGCCCGGCACCCACGCCTCGACCTTCGGCGGCAACCCGATCGCCTGCGCCGCCGGCATCGCCACTTTTGAGGCCATCCGCGAGGAGGGGCTCCTCGAGAACGCCGTCCGCATCGGCGAGCACATCAAGAGCCGAGTGAACGCCGTGGCGCGCAAGGTGGGCTTCATCCACGACGTGCGCGGGCGCGGCTGCATGATCGGCGTCGAGCTGGCCAGGCCAGGCGCCGAGATCGTCAAGCGTTGCATGGCCGACGGCTTACTCTTGAACTGCACTCACGACACCGTGCTGCGAATGCTCCCCTCCATGGCGGCCACCGAGGCCGAGATCGACCTGGGGATGGACATCCTGGAGCGGGTGCTGCTGGCAACCGCTTGAGAGGCCACGACTTGGCAACCAAGGCCACCGCGCGAGCCGACGGCCGCCAGCCTGGCGAACTGAGGCCGGTGAGGATTCGCCGCCGTTACACCACCTCGCCCCACGGCTCGGTGCTCATCGAGATGGGGGCGACGCGGGTCTTCTGCACGGCCATGGTCGAGCAGGGCGTGCCCAAGTTCCTCTTCAACAGCGACCAGGGCTGGCTCACGGCCGAGTACGGCATGCTGCCCGGCTCCACCCCCACACGCAAACCGCGCGAGACGGGCACGAACGTGGACGGCCGCAGCGTGGAGATCCGCCGCCTGATCGGCCGCGCGATGCGCGCCGCCGTCAATCTCAAGGCATTCGCCGGCCACACCATCTGGCTCGATTGCGACGTGCTACAAGCCGATGGCGGCACCCGCACCGCGGCCATCACGGGCGCCTACGTGGCCCTGGCCGACGCCGTGGCCTGGATGCGGCGGCAGAACCTCACCCGCGCCGAGCCGCTCACGGCCATGGTCGCGGCCGTCAGCGTGGGCGTCCTCGCAGGCCAGCCCGTGCTCGACCTGCCCTACGCCGAGGACGCCGCAGCCGACGTGGACATGAACATCGTGATGACCGACCGGGGCGAATTCATCGAGGTCCAGGGCACCGCCGAGCACGGAGCGTTCGGCGACGCCGCATTGGCCGGCATGCTGGACCTGGCAAAGGGCGGCATTCGACGGCTCTTTGACTTGCAGACACGGGCCCTCCGCTGGCGGAGCAAGCCGTGGGCATGAGCGGCGCCCGACGCCTCATCGTGCTGGGCAGCGGCAACCCGGGCAAGTTGCGCGAACTGCGCGCGGCCCTGGCCGGCCTGCCCATCGAGTTGCGGGGCCTGGCCGACTATCCCCGGGCCCAACCGCCCGAGGAGACGGGCCGCACGTTCGCCGAGAACGCTCGCCTCAAGGCGGCGGCGCTGGCCAGGCAGCTCGGCCTGTGGGTGCTGGCCGACGACTCGGGCCTGTGCGTGGACGCCCTCGGCGGGAGCCCGGGCGTGCGCTCGGCCCGCTACGCCGGCCCCGGCGCCACCGACGCCGACAAGGTGGCCCGGCTCCTCGACGAGTTGAAGGGCGTCGAGGACGCGCGGCGGACCGCCCGCTTCGTGTGCGCCCTGGCCCTCGCCTCGCCCGCCGGCGTGCTGCTCGAGGTCGAGGGCACCTGCGAGGGCCGCATCCTCTCGGAGCCGCGCGGCTGCGATGGCTTCGGCTACGACCCTGTGTTCCTCTATCCCGAGCTCGGGATGACCTTTGCGGAGATTCCGCTGGAGCGCAAGAACACGGTGAGCCACCGCGGGCGCGCCATCGCCGCCCTGGCTCGAAGACTCCCCGAACTGCTGGGGAAGCAGGAGGCCGACATGAGCAAGCACTTCGTCGGGATTGACCTGGGGGGGCTGAACATCAAGGGCGGCGTCGTCACCCGCGACGGCAAGGTGGTGAGCTTCGACAGCATCCCCACCGAGGGCCAAAAGGGCCGCGACCACGTGCTGGACCGCATCGCCCTGCTCGTCGAACGCGTGATCGAGCAGTCAGGCCTGCCACGCACGCAGATCGCCGGCGTGGGCATCGGCTCGCCCGGGCCGCTGAGCATCGCCCAGGGTCTCATCTACGAGGCGCCCAACCTGCCCGGCTGGGTGAACCTGCCCCTGGCCGCCGAAATCCGCAAGCGCACCAACCTGCCCACCGTGCTCGAGAACGACGCCAACGCGGCCGCGCTGGCCGAGGCCGTGGCCGGCGCTGGCAAGGGCCTCGACTGCATGATCATGCTCACGCTCGGCACCGGCATCGGCGGCGGCATCGTGCTCAACGGGCGCGTCTGGCACGGGGCCGACGACATCGCCGCCGAGCTCGGCCACGTGTCCATCTGCTACGCCGGCCGCCGCTGCAACTGCGGCACCCTTGGCTGCGTGGAGGCCTATGCCTCGGCCACCGCCGTCGTCAAGCGTACCCAGGAGGCCCTCCGCCAGGGCGTCCGCAGCTCGCTCGCCAGGGGCGGCAGACACGACCTGGCCGCCGTCGCCAAGGAGGACAAGTGCGGCCACATCTTCCAGGTGGCCAGGAAGGGCGACCGCCTCGCGAAGCAGATCGTAGCCGACACCATCGTCTACTTGGCCACGGCCATCGGCAGCTTGATCAACACGTTCAACCCCGACATGATCGTGCTGTTCGGCGGCATGACCAAGGCCGGCAGTCAGCTCCTCGCGCCGTTGCGCAAGGAGGTGGCGAAGCGCTGCTTCAAGGTGGGCGCCCGGCGCTGCAAGATCGTCGTGAGCCGACTCGGCAGTCACGCCGGCACCATCGGCTCGGCTCTCTCGGCCATGCAATTGCTGGAGAAAGCCTGAGGACGTATGCGGGGCTCACCCCGATTGCGCCTCCCCCTTTTGTCCCTTGCGCCCCCCTTGCCCCTCGAGGGCAGGGCTTGTCTGGAGAGGGACAGAAGTGACCCCAGTGACCTAGGTGACACAAGCCCGCAGAACCGCAATGGCTAAGCACAACGACAATCCGAATGACCCCCGCGCGCTGCGCCGCCAGGTGCGCGAGGTGGCTGACTCTCTGGCCATCGCGTTCATTCTGGCCATGGTCATCCGCCACTACGTCCTCGAAGTCTTCAAGATCCCTACCAAGTCCATGGAGCCCACGCTGCTCGGCGACCCGTGGAGCGGCGACAAGATCCTCGTCAACAAGTTCGCCTACGACTTCCGTGACCCGCGCCGCTGGGAGATTGCCGTCTTCAAGTACCCCGTGGACACGACGAAGAACTACATCAAGCGCGTCGTCGGCCTGCCGGGCGAGAACGTGCGCGTGCGCTACGGCGACCTCTATGTCAACGGCTCCATCGCGCGCAAGCCCTGGCGCGTGCAGAGGGACCTCTGGCGCCTGTGCCCCCACTCGGGCGAAGCCAAGAGCTGGCGCGGCGGAGACGGCTGGACGCTCGTCGACAACGAATTCACGGTGCTCTGCGACAGCAACTCCGCCGATGCCGAGCTGGTCTACGAGCGCGAGATCACCGCGTACGACGCCGAGAGCACCACCCTCCGCGGCGGCAGGTCACTGCCCTACATCCCCACCAGCGACATCATGGTCGAGTTCCTCCTCATCCCACGCCGCGCCGCCGGAGCCCTGAGCGTGGGCATAGACGTCCTGTCGCCCTCGACGTACACCGGCAGCCCGCGCAAGCTGATGGACCAGTGGGAAGTGACCTTTGCCTTCGACGCCGCCCCGTGCGTGCCCGAGGTGCGAAGGGGCGGCCGCCTGTTCGCCGTCGGCGCCCCGTGCCGCTTCACCCTGGGGCAGCCGACGCTGGTGCAGGTGTGCAACGTCGACCGCTCGCTCCTCGTGCGCGTGGGCGACACCGAGGTGGTGCGCAAGGAGTACGAGCCAGCAGCCACCGTGTTCGAGTGGGGCGCCTTCACCACCGAGGCCAAACTCCAACTCACGTGTAGCGGGGCCGAGCTCACTCTCCGCAGCCCCGCCGTCTACGTGGATGTCTACTACACCGACAACCCCCACTCTTTCGCCGTCCGCGCGCCGTACCAGTTGGGCGCCGATGAATACTTCGTCCTGGGCGACAACAGCGCCAACTCGAACGACAGCCGCGCCTGGGAGAAGGTGCCGCGCAGCTATCTGGTGGGCGAGGCATTCCTGGTCTTGTGGCCCCTGGGCCGCATGAAACTCGTGCGCTGACCCACCCCCAGTCGAGGAATCCCATGCCGCTCCTACATTGCGAAGACCTGGTGAAGACCTACGGCGGACGCCGCGTGGTGGACAAGGCCAGCTTCGAGGTCGAAACCGGCGAGATCGTCGGCCTCCTCGGCCCCAACGGCGCGGGCAAGACCACCTCGTTCCGCATGACCATCGGCATGATCCACCCCAACGAGGGCAAGGTGGTCTTCCGCGGCCAGGAGATCACACGCCTCCCCATGTACCGCCGCGCGCGCCTGGGCATGGGCTATCTCTCGCAGGAGCCCTCGCTCTTCCAGCGCCTCACCGCCCGCAACAACTTGCTCGCGATCCTCGAGACACTGCCCCTCAGCCGCGCCGACCGCCTTCGCCGCCTCGACCAGCTTCTCCAGGACTTCGACCTCGTGAAGGTGGCGGGCAATATGGCCGGCAACCTGTCGGGCGGCGAGCGGCGCCGACTCGAGATCGCCCGCGCCCTCATCACCAACCCCCAGGTCTTCCTCCTCGACGAGCCGTTCTCCGGCATTGACCCCAAGAAGATCACCGACATTCAGAACATCATCCGCCAGCTCCGATCCAAAGGCATGAGCATCCTGCTCACCGACCACAACGTGCGCGACACCCTCCGCGTGACCGACCGCGCCTACATCATTGACCAGGGCCGCATCCTCGCGCACGGCTCGCCCGAGGAGATTGTCGAACACCCCGACGTCAAGCAACGCTATCTGGGCCACGAGTTCACGCTGTGAGCTCCCGGGCTTGCCCTGGCGCCCGGCACCGCCATACAGGAGCCTGGTATGCGGGCGAGGCCTGCCGTTGCCGTCACCATGGGCGACCCCGCGGGCGTCGGCCCCGAGGTCGTGCTCAAAGCCCTCGCCGACGAACGCGTGCGCGCCGCGTGCCGCCCCATCATCTTCGGCGACGACGCCGCGCTGCGCGAGGCCGCCGGCCACCTCAGTCTCCCCGCTGACTGGCAGGCAGTTCGCAGTGCGGCCGTCAGGCCGCATCCTCCCGATCCCTCTCCCGCCGTCCTCGACCTCGGGGGCTGCCCCCCCGGCCTCCTCTTCGCCGCGAAGGCCACGCGCGAGGGCGGCGCCGCATCTCTTCGCTACATCGAGCAGGCCGTCGCAGCGGTTCGCGACGGCCATGCCGAAGCCCTCGTCACCGCACCCATCCACAAGCAGGCCATCGCCATGGCCGGCTCGCCCTTCGCCGGCCACACTGATCTGCTCGGCCACCTCCTGGGCGTCGAGCATCCCGTGATGATGCTCGTCGGCGGCCCACTGCGCGTCGCCCTCGTCACCCACCACATCGCCCTGGCCGACGTGCCCGACGCCCTCTCCACCGAGGCAATCGTCGCCACGGCTCGCGTCGTGGCCTACGCCCTCCTCCGCTTCTTCGGCATCGCGGAGCCGCGCCTGGCCGTCTGCGGCCTCAACCCCCACGCGAGCGACGGCTCGCGCTTCGGCACCGAGGAACTCCGCCTCATCGAGCCGGCCGTCGTCCAGCTCAAGCACGCGGGCATCAACGCCCGCGGTCCCATCCCACCCGACACCTGCTTCCACCGCGCCGTGAATGGCCGCGAGTTCGACGCCGTGGTCTGCATGTACCACGACCAGGGCCTCATCCCGCTCAAGCTCCTGGCCTTCAACACCGGCGTCAACGTCACCCTCGGCCTCCCGATCATTCGCACCAGCGTGGACCACGGGACGGCCTATGACATCGCCGGCCGCGGCATCGCCTCGCCCAACTCCCTCATCGCCGCCATCCTCCTTGCCGTCGAAATGCGCCTGGCATCGGCTCCGTCCCACCCCTGACATCGTGTCCGAGCCACGCCCCACCGCTCCCAAGTCTCAGCGCCTCTCGGCGCTGGGCACGAGCGGGCCGTCGGGAGCGGCCCCCCTCGCGGCGCCGAATCTCAGGGCGAACACGATCAGGCTGGCCGCCACAACCAAAGACAGGTACACGAGGAGCGCCTTGCGCCGGCCGTAGCGTCGGAAAGCACCCGGAACGCCTGCGCCACAAGCTGCCGCCAGGAGAAGGAGAAAGATGCCCAAGATCGGGACGGCAAGTCGCGAAGCCTCCGTGGCGTCTGCGCTCCCGAGCACGGCCCCCACCATGAGGCCCGTGAAGGAGGCAATGAGCAGCCCGGCGATGCAGCCCAAGGCAACCTTGGCCTTTTCTGACCAGCACGTGTCGCTTCGAAGCGCGCCAAGATCGAGCACCACCCGTGCCGTCGAGCCTCCGCAACCCGGGCACTTGCCACTGACCAGGGCGGCGATGTTGGGTCCGCCGAACGAAACAGCCATCTGCGGGTCTTCCGCCATCATTTGCGCTGCGGTTGTGGCCGCCAGGACCGCGCTGCTGTCGAGCACGCCGCAACGCGGGCAAGCGAAGACGCACGAATCCGTCAGGGCCTTAGCCAGATCGCCGGGGGAGACATCGGGTCGGGACTTCTCGCGCTCGGCCTGGACAGCCCCGATGAGGGCCGGCAGTTGGGCCAGGGGAATCGTGTCGCTAGCTACCTTCGTCCACGCATCGTGGCCAAGTTCCTGCGGCGTCATCGCGGCCACTCCAACACCGGGGTCAGGCACCATGGCTCTGCGGCTGGGCCCCCGTCCGGCTTCGCTGGGGCCTCGACTGCGTTCATCCTCCAACCACCTCCCGGACCGACGGGTATGGGATGCGCCAATCAGGCTCCGGGCATAGCCAGATTGTAGCCCGCGACGCGCAGAATGCAAGAGGGCGCGTTCGAGGAGGCAGGCAGCGTGGGCAGTCGAGAACGATGCGCGAGCCTTCCGGAGTGCGGCGACTGGACACCGCATTGGATGACGCAGGCGCGGGTCTCGTGCCCTGCACGGGGCTTCCGCGAGGATGAGCGGGCCGCCAGACTCATGCGCCCCAGGGCTTCAAATGGGGACGAGGGTTGCCGTACCACAGTGGGTACACGCCGGCATCTCATGCGTGTACTGCCGTCGTCCTGTGCTTATCCTCAGCATTGGCCAGACCCAGGGGGAGAGAAGCGCGCGACTCTGGGAGCCTGGGTCAGGGCAGCGCCGCGTAGTTGAGGCAGCGGCGGCCGGTGCTCATCTGGATGTAAGGGGTGGCGCGAATGCGGCGAATGATGTCGGTCGCGTCGGGGAAGTCGGGGCGGACGTAGAAGTGCTGGGTGTCGAACGGCGTCTCGCCGAAGACAGCGGCCAAGGCATAGCCGCGCTTCTCCGCGTAGTTCTTGAGCTTCACGACCATCGCGTCCCACTCGGTGTTGACGACGGGCGGCACGAGGGGCGAGAAGTAGGCGTGGAAGGCGATGACCTCGGGGTTCTGCCTGGCAAGGTACTCGTCGGTGATGCCGCCGTGATGGGCGATCCACGGGTCGTTGAGGCCCCAGGTGTCAATCGCCCGCCATTCGCTATACAGAGGCAGCAGGCCCGCCTCGCTGACGGCGATGGTGTAGCCTTTGCCCCGGAATTCGCGCAGCGCCCGCCCCACCGCAGCGTTGCCGTCGGCATAGAGCACGGGCAGCCGCGACATGCGGTGGTGGTAGACGAGCACGCCCAGAAACACGGCGCCGCCCAGCACGGCCGCCACAAGCCGGCTCCGCTGCGGCAGCGACCGCCACGACGGCAGCCGCCACTCGGTGAACAGCCCCTCGACCAGCGGCGGCCACGCGATGAGGAAGATCGGCTGAATGGCGTACTGGAAGCGCCAGTGGTAGTTCATCTCGCTCGACAGCAGTACCCACAGCCCCACGAAGCCCGCGATGGGGATGAGGGCGAAGACCGCCTGCCGCGCCGTTTCGCGCGAGCGGAACCCGGCAAGGAACGCCAGGGTGAACGGCAGCGAGAACCGCGCCGCGCCCCTCACCGAGATGATCAGGCCGTCCCAGTGCAGCGCCCCGCCGCCCTTCTTGTAGAACGGATTCGGCAGCGGATAGCCGAAGTAGTGCCAGCGCCAGGCGAAGTAGGCGCCGCCCAGCGCCGCGAACACGCCGGCGAACCACGCAATGGGCTCGAGCGACCGTCGCACGCCACGCATGAACACGACGGCAGCGAGCATGAATGCGGCCAGGAACACCCCCTCGGGCCGGATCAGCCCCATCCCAAGGCCGCTGAGCGCGAACAGCGCCGAGGCCCAGCGCGGAGGTTCAGGCTGGGTGAGGCGGGTGGCCAGCACCCAGGTGAGGCACGCGAAGAGAGCGAAGAACGGCGTGCCGAAGCAGGCCGAAGTGTAGGCCAGCCCCGGCCCGACCGCCAGGTAAGCGGCCGACAGCGCGGCCATCCACTGCCGCGACCCGTGAAGCCTGCGCACAGCCTGGTAGATCAGCGCCACGGTGAGCAGGTGCGACGCCAGACCCATGCCGCGCACGGCATCCTGAAGCGACATCCCGGCCCTGTGCAGGCCGGCCACGGCGAGCATGAAGAGGAAGTCCGTCGCTCCGTCCACAGGCGGCTCGCCAACGTTCCACACGATGCCGTGGCCCTCGGCCACGTGCTTCGAGTAGCGCATCAGGATCGCCGCGTCCTCGAACGGCTGCGGCGCCCACACCACTAGCGCCGGCCCATAGGCCGCCGTCAGGCAAACGATCAGGACCGTGATGAAGCCATCGTGTCGCATGCACGGCCTCCGTATCCGCCACTAGGCTAGCGATTGGCGTGGAATATGCAAGGCGAGATGGTGGGTAGGACAGATGGGACGGATAGGACAGATAGGACCAACAGGGCAGGCTCAAGGTTTCCGCGGTCCTATCCGTCGTGTCCGCCCTATAGGTCCTGTAGTTTGACTCCTTCTGCGCGCGCCCCTATAATGCGGACCGCCTCTTGGAAAGGAAGCAGGGCTCATGCGAATCCCCTTTGTGAAAATGCACGGATGCGGCAACGACTATATCTACATTGACTGCCGCGAGCGCGAGTTGCCCGACCCGGCGCGGCTCGCGGTGCGCCTGAGCGACCGGCACTTCGGCGTCGGCGGCGACGGCATCATCCTCATCCTGCCATCGGACGTGGCGGACTACCGGATGCGGATGTTCAACGCCGACGGCTCCGAGGCTGAGATGTGCGGCAACGGTATCCGGTGCTTCGCCAAGTACCTCTACGACCGCGGCCTCGTAAAGGGCGACGAAGCCCGCATCGAGACGGGCGCCGGCATCCGCACCCTGCGCATCTACGCCGAAGGCGGCAAGGCGCGCCGCGTGCGCGTGAACATGGGCGCCCCGCGACTTGACCGAAGCCAGATTCCCATGCTCGGGCCGCCAGGCCAGGCCATCAACGACGAGCTCTCGATCGATGTCCCCGGCCACGGCACCCTCTCCTTCCGCTTCACCGCCGTGTCCATGGGCAACCCCCACTGCATCATCTACGTGGACGACACGGACCGCTGCCCCGTCCCCCTCTACGGACCGCTCATCGAGAACCACCGCCTCTTCCCGAAGCGCACGAACGTGGAGTTCGTGCAGGTGCTCTCGGCCGGCGAGGCGAAGATGCGCGTGTGGGAGCGCGGCTCGGGCGAGACTCTCGCCTGCGGCACGGGCGCCTCGGCCACCTGCGTGGCCGGCGTGCTCAACCACAAGACCGACCGCCGCCTCCTCCTCCACCTGCTCGGCGGAGACCTCGAGCTCAAGTGGGCCGACGACGAGAACGTGTACCTCACCGGCCCTGCCGAGGAGGTCTTCGAGGGCGTGGCCGAGCTCTAGCGCAGGGACCACCGATGGCCCGACGCGCCGTGCGATACTACCGTGCCGAGCCGCCACCCGAGGAAGAGTGGGGGCAGGACTTCGCCACGATGGCCCGCTCGGGCTTCCAGGGCGTCGTGCTCCCGATGCCCTGGGAGGGCCGGCGGGACCCCGCCGTATTGTCGCGTCAGGCCGCCCTTGCGACGCGACACGGACTGCGTGTTCTCGTGGCCCCAACCTTCCGTGCCCGCGCCGAGCAGCCCGACGCCGCTGAGCTGAACTCATGGGCGAAGGCCATGGCCGAGGCATCGGCTGGCTTAGCCGTTCTGCTCGCCGCGCGGGTCGAGGATGCGCCGCCGTGCGACGCCGGCAGGATGGAGTGGGGCTTCGAGGCGAACGGCTTGCTGCCCCACCGCGTGGCCGACCAGGCGGCCGCCTTCGTACAGCACAGGCCCTTCTGGGTCGTCGGCCTCCCGGCCCACACGGCCGAGCAGGTGCGGCTCCAGACATGGAGCAGCCTTGCCGCGCCCGACGCCTCGCTGGTCTACGAGGCCTGGCGTCCAGACCTCGGAGCGGGCCTGGGCATCCGGCCCGGCCTGGCGCGGCCTGATGGCACCCCCAGCCCGCGCCTCGAAGAACTGCTGCGCTTCGACCGCCTGCTCGCCCGCCACCCCGACCTGACGGGAGCGAAGCCGCTCCCCGCGGAGGCCGCCGTGGTCGTCGTGCGCGAGTCCCACCAGCTCTGGGCCGCGAGCGATGACGGGGCAGGTTCTTATTGGGAGGCCATCCAGGGCGCCTACGAAGCGCTCAGCTCTCGGGGAGCGCAGGTCGAGCTCGCGCCGCCCGACGCTCTCGCGCCCTATCCCGTGGCGTACCTGCCGATGGCCCTGTCGGTAGGCCCGGCCACAGCGGAGGCCCTCCGGGCCTATGTGGAGGCCGGGGGCTGCCTCGTGGCCGAGGCGGGCGTGGCCCGCTTCGACGAGCGGGGCGTCACCGCGCGGGAGACGCCCCGCCACGGCCTCTCCGCGCTGTTCGGGGCGCGCGCCTTGGATGCCGCGGCAGCCCTCTCGGGTGACTCGGCCCCCACCTTCTCGGGGCGGAGGGGTCCCTACCCCTGCTTCGCCTGCCGCGAGCCGCTCGAGACCACGGGCGGGCGCGCGAAGTCGACGTTCGCCGACGGCTCGGCGGCTATTGTGGACCACGCGCTCGGGTCCGGCTCCACCCGCCTGATCGGCACCTGGCCGGCCCTGGGCTTCGCTCGCACGGGCGACAGGAGCCACGCGCAGGTGATCCTCGACTCGCTGGCCCTTGCCAGGGTCAAGCAGCGGGTCATCACGACAGCGCCTGGGCCGTGCATTCGGCTGCTCGAGGGCGCGAGCGGCCTGGCCTTTCTTTGCGCCGTCAACCCAAAGGGCGCGACATCGGAGGCCCGGCTGCGCTTGAGCGGCGCGCTCGGGCGCTTCCGCCACGCGCAGGATCTCCTGGCCGGCCAACGCCTACGCCTGCTCAACAACAGGCTGCGGGCCAAGATCGCTCCCTGCGACGGCGTGCTGCTGCGGCTCGAGGCGGCCGCACCCCGCCATCGGTGGCGGAGGGGCGCCGAGGCCTGAAGTCTCATCTGTCGAGTGGAGGGGGTAACCTGGAGCGGCCCGGGCGCTCGCTGGCCGCGCGGATGCGTCGGGCCGCGCCCAGCGCCGCATCGGCTATACCGGGGTCGCTCTCCCCCACGGCGCGGTCGAGGAACGGCAGCGCCTGGGGGTCGCCGATGGCGCCGAGCGCCTCGGCCGCGGCACGGCGCACGTTCGGCTGCGAGTCGCGCAGAAGCCGCACAATTCCCGGCACGGCCAGCCGTGACCGCCGCTCGCCGAGGAACAGGGCGGCGCCCGCCCGCACCGCGGCCTCGCGGTGGCCCAGCAACTGGAACCCCAGCGCAACGCCCTCTCCGCCGGCCAATGCGATCGCGTGGCGCACGGCTTCCGTCGTCAGTGGCTCGCCCCTCATGCCGCGGCGGAACCTGCTATAGGCGTCGTCCGAACCCGAGCTGTTGGCGCGCCGGTCGTCGCGCACCAGAGCGGCCGCGAGGCAACCAACGGCCAGCAGGATACAGAATCGCACAGGCTTCATGGCGGTTGCCGCCGGGCACGGCTCCGACGCGGCGCGCCGCGTCTCACTCCCTCGGGGCGTCGGCGGGCGCAAAGTCGAACCTCAGGATCGAGGCCTCGCTGCGCAGTCGCTCGATGAGCTGTTCGCGCCGCCGCTGGCGCTCGTCGGCCTGGAGCTGACGCTCGATGGCCGGCCGGGCCTCGGCCAGCGACTGGCGGCTCGCAGGCTGCACGCCCGCCACCTTCACGATGACATAGCTGTCGCCCGACTCAATCGGCTCGCTGAACTCGCCCGGTTTGAGGCGGAAGACTGCCTCGTCCAGCGCCGGGATGAGCGAGCCCTTTCTCATCCAACCCTGGTCGCCGCCTCTGTCGGCGGCGGGTCCTTTCGAGTAGCGGCGCGCCAGCAAGGCGAAGTCCTCGCCCTTCTTCAGCTCGGCGACGATCTCGGTCGCCTTCTGTCTCACCGCGGCCTTGTCGCCGCCGAAGTCGGCGGCGCGCAGCACGATGAGCGACACCTGGCGCTGCTCGCGCAGGAGAAAGTCGTCGCGGTGCTTCTCGTAGTAGTCGGCCACCTCGTCGGGGCTGATGGCGCGGGCCGAGTAGAGCGTGGAGAGCATCCGCCCGACCATCAGGTTCTCGCGGATCATGTCGCGGCGATCTTCTGCCCTGATGCCCGCCTTGGCCAACCGCTCCACCTCGGCGTTGACGGCCTCGGGGGGCACCTCGATGCGTCGGCGACGGGCCTCCAGAACCAGCAGCCGGCTCTCGATCAGTGTCTCGCGGGCCTTGTTCCAGGTGGCGCGGTACTCGTCGGGCGAGAGGTCGGGCGCCTCGCGGTACATCTCGGCGACGAGCCCGTCCACCTCGAGCTTCGTGATCGGCTCGTTGTTCACGATGGCGACGATGGAGTTCACCAGGCCGGGCGGCCCGTCCCCCGGCCGCTCCAGCGCGGCCGCCGGCAGCGCCGCCAGGACCAGGCCGGCAGCCAGGCTTGCTATGCTCCGCATGATCCCATCCATCGCACGAGCTGCCGCGGGGCTCCCATCCGGATACTAGCAGATGCGCCGCGGGGTTGTCAAGGTCGCGGAAAACTCTGAGGCGACCCCGGTTTCGCTGTCCGACGGCCCTTGGGCGTGATAGGATAGCCCAGGGCTCCGCTTTGCTCCGCCTTGGGCTATTCCATGTCGCCCCGTCGGGGCTCAGAGGAGGCCTGAGACCAGACCTGGGGTCGCCTCAGGGCGAAAACTGCTTTGACACGCCTCCCACTGCTCCCCTATAATGTGGGAAATCGAGGAGACCGAGCGAGTGAAGAAGGAAGAGGTCGAGCGGCTGGCGAGAGCGAGAATCGCGGGGCCTGTCCACGGCATCGGCCTGGACAACGACGACGGCCACGTCCGCATCACCAAGATGGATAATTTCCGGCTTCTCGGGGGCTCGCAGGAGACGCACGAGCACATGCAGGAGAAGGCCATCAGGTTCAACGAGCGCCTCAAGAGGCACGAGAAGCGCGTCACCGATCTCTCGGTCCGCCAGTTTGTCGAGCTTGCCGGCGAGGTGGGCATGCTCCCCCACCCTCCCGACAAGGCTGAGCCCGAATGACTGGGCGCACCGCAGTTGCACTCGCGGCACGCGTGCGGTAGTCTGGGCGCGCCGCAGACGGGTCCCACGGTTCCACTCCTTCCAGGAGGCATGCACATGAGCGAGAAGAAGGGCATATCGAGGCGGCACTTCATGCAGGGGGCGCTGGCCGCCGGCGCGGCGTTCGGCGCGTTCGAGATCGTGGGCGTCTCCGCGCGCGGGCAGGCAGGCAAGCCACTCTCCGCGGGCCTCGTGGGCTGCGGCAGCCGCGGCCGCGGCGCCGCCATCAACTTCCTTGAGGCGGGCAAGTTCCTCAACACCGAGGTGAAGATCACCGCGATCGCCGACGTCTACAAGGACCCGCTCGAAAAGACCCGCGAGCGCCTGAAGCAGGACGGCCTGGAGATTCCCGACTCGCGATGCTTCGAAGGTTACGACGGTTACAAGAAGCTCCTCGACAGCGGCGTGGACGTGGTGCTGCTGGCCACGCCGCCGGTCTTCCGCCCGCTGCACTTCGAGGCCGCGGTGAAGGCGGGCAAGCACATCTTCATGGAGAAGCCGGTCTGCGTGGACCCCGTGGGTGGCCAACGCATCATTGCCACAGGCCAAGAGGCCGCGAAGAAGAACCTCTCGGTAGTGGCCGGCACCCAGCGCCGCCACCAGCAGGTCTACCTGGCCGGCCGCAAGCTCGTCGAGGACGGGGTCGTGGGCACCATCTGGGGCGGCGCCGTCTACTGGTGCGGCGGCTCGGCCTGGCGCAACGAGCGCCAGCCTGGCTGGAGCGACATCGAGTACATCACGCGGAACTGGATCAACTTCGTGCAGATGTCGGGCGACCACATCATCGAACAGCACGTACACAATATTGACGTGATGATCTGGTTCCTCGGCGCGCTGCCCACCCACGCCGTGGCTATGGGCGGGCGCGCGCGGCGCAAGACGGGCAACCAGTACGACTTCTTCAGCGTGGACTACAATTTCAAGGGCGGCATCCACGTCCACAGCCTCTCGCGGCAGGTCCAGGGCACCTGGAGCCGCGAGGGCGAGGAACTGATCGGCGAGAAGGGCATCGTGCGCAGCGGCCGCGTCGTGCTGCACTCCAAGGAAAAGCCTAAGGTGCCCGAGTTCCCGGGCCACGACAACCCCTACGTGCAGGAGCATGTGGACCTGATCAACAGCATCGTGAAGGGCAAGCCGATCAACGAGTCGCAGGAGGTGGCCGACAGCACGCTCGTCGGCATCATGGGCCGCATCTCGGCCTACACGGGCCAGGCGGTCCGCTATAGCGACGTGGCGAAGCCCGATGGCCAGTACGGCAAGCTCGCGTTCACGCCGGCGCCGGAGGACTTCGAGAAGGGGGCGATCCAGCTCCCGGCCGAGGAGATCCCGATCCCCGGCACGGCCGACGCCTGAGCTCGCTCGAGCCCGCAACCACCCAGGGGGAGCCTCCGCTCGGAAGGCTCCCCCGTTCCATGCCCGGCGCGGGCACGGCGTCACGGCTCGCGGATCTCCACCACGGAGTCGGCCTTCACCCTGCTTTGCTCGACCCGCCGGCGCGAGGGGTAGAACTCGACGGCCACCTCGACCGCCTCCCGCGTGCCGAGGCCGAAGTGGCGCTCGGTGGCCGACGCGGCGTAGTAGCTGTGGAAGCTCTGCCTCCCCCAGATCGCCACTTGCTCGTGCCCCCAGCGCTTCCGGGTGCCCGCCTCAAAGACCTCGATCTTCGCCCCCGCGGCGCAGCGGTTGCCCTTCGCGCCGAGGAGGCGCACGCGGAGCCAATGCTGCCTGGGCAGGTCGTTGCGGAAGACCTCGACGCCCTTCTCTCTGCCTTCAGGGCCTCTGCCGCAAGCGACGATGTCCAGGTCGCCGTCGCCATCCATGTCGCCGAAGCACAGGCCCTCGTCCACCGCCGACCAGGCGCCCGCGGGCAAGCCCCACGCCTCGTTCGCCACCTCGAAGCGGCCTCCGCCCAGCCCGCGGAGGGCGTAGAAGAAGTGGCGCCCGTTGATCAGAAGATCGGGCGTGCCATCGTTGTCCAGGTCCGTGGCCACTGCCCCGCCCCAGTTCGTGTGGGCGAGGCGCAGCTTGTCGCCGCCGGCAATGGCGTCGGGCTTCGCGGCGAACCGTCCCTGCCCGTCGTTGAGATAGAGGGCCAGGCGCAGCGGCGGCTTGGCGCCCTCGATGCAGATCAGGTCGAAGTCGCCGTCAAGGTCGAGGTCGCCGACGCCGTGGATGCTCCCGCCCTCCGGGTTCAGCCCGGCGTCGGCCGTGATGTCGGCGAATCGCAGGTTGCCGTCGTTGCGCAGGATCCGCCGGCCAGGCGGGTTGTAGCCGCGTCGGCTTATCAGGAAATCGAGGTCACCATCGCCATCCAGGTCCACGGGGATCGGGCAGGTCTCCTCCGCGCCGACCTCGATGGGCGTGCCGGGGCCGAACGAGCCGCCGCTCTTGCCTCGGAAGAGGAGGACCTTCCGGCTGTCGCGCCCCCCCTCGTCGGCCAGATAGTCGGCGATCCCGTCGCGGTCGAGGTCGGCGATGGCGCACGCGCGGTTGAAGTGGTCGAGGGTGCGGGGCCGCGTGAAGTTCCAGGCATCCGGCTGGCAGGCGTTGCGGTAGAGGACGCCCCCGGCGTCGTGCCACGAGGCCAGGATGTCGAGCTTGCCGTCCTCATCGAAGTCGTGAGCGAGACGGATCTCGCCGCCGGGGTATGGGAGGTCATCGCCAGCGCGCACGCCGCGGGGCACGGCCAGCTTCGGGTCCACGTAGGTGAAGTGCCCCTTGCCGTCGTTGCTGGCCGCTGCCGCCGGCGAGCCGTGGCCGCCCAGGTGCAGGTCGAGGTCGCCATCGCCATCGAGGTCAGTCAGGTCGATGCCGCTGAGCCACCACTTCGGCACAGTGGCGTAGTGCGCTCGGACGACGGCTGCGACGCCCGACTCCTCGGTCGCGTTGGTGAAGGGCGTGGGGGGTGCCGATGCCGCGAGCAACGGCGTGGCGACGAACGCGCACACGAAAGCCACGGGTCTCACACCGCCCTCCTGCGCCCGGCCGGCTGGCCCATATCCCCCGGCGCGCGGCTCACGGCGTCGGCTTCGTCTCGACTTTGAGCTCGTGGATTGACCAGAAGAGCCCCTCGCTCTTACCCGTCTGCACGATCTTGACGAAGCGGCCGAAGCCCGCTTTGAGGGGGATCTCGGTCACCGCGCCCTTGCCTTCGCCCTTGGCCACCGGCTGGCCCCAGGCCTTGCCGTCGCGCGAGAGATAGACCTCGTAGCCGCGCGGGTAGTCGCCGCCTGAGCCTCTCGTGTCGAGCGTGACCTTTGTGACCACCTGCTCCACGGGCAACTCGATGAGGAACCACTCGCCGCCGGCCATGGCCGCGCCCGTGTCCCAGCGGGTGTCGGCCTTGCCGTCGGTGGCGTTGGCGGCCTTGTCCGAGTTGTGCGAGGCTGAGACTCTCGCGGGGGCCTTCATCGCCTCGGTGACCTTCTTGATGGCGGCCTCGGCCTCGGCCTTGAGGGCTGCGTCGGCGGCATAGGGCTCCAGGGCCTTGAGCACGGCAGGATGCCGCAGTTCGGCCATCATGGCGAGCACCTGCTTCCTCTCCTCCACGCGGGTGGTGAGCTTCATCGCCTCGTCGTAGCGCTTGAGCACGTCCTCGATGGGCCGGTCGCTGGGCAGGGCGAGCATGCGCACGTAGCCGCGCAGGGCAAGCACGCGATAGGTCTCGTTCTTGGTCTCGCGGACGGTCTTGAGCAGGTCGTCGGCAGGCGAGGCATCGGGCCAGTCGGCCAGGGTGCGCAGCGCGGCGTCCTGCACGGAGGCGTCGGTATCGCCCACGGCGGCGCGGACGGCGGCCAGAGCCCTGTCGCCCCCGAAGCGGCCGAGGACGCGCAGCAGGGCGGCCTTGCCGGCCGGGGTGGCCTTGGCGAGTGCCGCCACGAGAGCCTCGGCGCGCCCGGCTTCGTCCTTGAGGTCGCGGGCCACGGTGAGCACCGCGCGCTCCGCGGCCTTCAGCGCCTCGTCGCCCTTGGCCTTCACGAGCAACGCCACGAGAGCGGGGAAGGTCTTGTCGTTGGCCAGCTTGCCGATGGCGGTGAACGCCTCGCGGCGAACCCCCTCGTCCTCGTCTTCAGCGCACTTGAGCAGTTCGGGCACCGCGTCCTCGGCGCGGCGGGTGGCGAGCGTCTTGATCAGCTCGGCGCGGCCCTTGGCGTCGGCCTTCCTCAGTGCGGCCAGGATGGCGGCATTCACGCCGTCGCCCTTCAGCACGTTGAGCGAGGCGCGCGCGGCGTCGGCCTCGGGCGCCTTGTCGCCCGCGGCGGCCTTCACGAGCAGCGGCACCACGGCCGCATCGCCTAGGCTCGCAAAGGCCTGGAGAGCGGCCACCCGCACCCTCTCATCCTGATGCCTGGTCGCGGCGACCACGGCAGGGGTGGCCGCCGTGTCGCCTCGCGTGGCGAGGGCTTCGAGCACGAGCACCTGGGCGGCGGGCGAGAGCTTGGGCAGTTCCGTGGCGAACGCCTTGGTCGCCTCGGCGCCAGGCACGTCGCGGATGAACGACACGGCCACGCCCTGCATCGCGGGGTCGGCGCTCTGGAGTGGCTTGAGGATCAGGGCAATGGCGTCGGCCCCGCCAACGGCTACGAGGCCGCGGAGGGCGGCGGCACGGATGTTCTTGGCCTCCTTGTCGCCATAGAGCGGCTCGTAGATCGCCTTCGCCTTGTCCTTCTGGCCCGCGGCAAGATACGCATCGGCGCAGCGCAGCCAGGCGTCGGTGACGGTCTGGAGCATGGGCTCGCCGGCCCCCGTGCGGGCGGCGGCGAGGGCTCTGGCCGCGTCATCTCCCGCGATCTTGCCCAGGGCGCGGGCCGCGGCCAGCGCGACGGCGGCATCGGGGTCCTTGAGCAGTCGGACCAGCGTGGGCACGGCATCGACGTCGCGCCGCTCGCCCACGGAGTTGACGATGCCCACCAGCGTCGCGCCCTTTGCCGACGCGAGCGCACCGCGCAACGCCTTGCCCGCCTCGGGGCAGGTCATCGGCTGGAGCGCGTAGCGGGCCATGTGCGAGAGCGGTTCGTCGGGCAGCAGCGTGGCCAGCGCGGGCACGCTGGCCGCTGTGCCCATCATCATGAGCTGGCGGCACGCGAAGCTGCGCGCGTCGAGGGTCGCCTGCTTGTCCGCCGCAAGGGCCGCAAGGTGTTTCTCCAGTTCCTTGCGCAGCGCGGGGTCGCCGAGCGACTCGACCGCCTTGCTGGCGATGGCCTGGAATTCGCCGGTCGCCTCGCCCACCTTCGCCGTGCGGATTTTCTGGAAGGGCGCGGGGTCCACCGCGGCGGCCTCGCCACCGGTGGCGGCCAACGCGCCAGCCCACATCACGTACGTAACGAGCAGCCCCGAGGGCAATGACGGCACACAGCGACGCATGGCGGCCTCCTATGCGCCAAGGGAAGGACATGCCTTGGACCCAGAACAGCATAGTCATGCCCGAGCGCAAGTCAAATTCCGCTCGCATTCAATGGACGGGCAGTCGCACCGCACCGCACTCGATGGGCGTGCGATCAGAGCCGTCTCATGGGGCGGGCGGGTCCGTGCGCCCTGCGGCCCGGACCCGCCCGTCGCAATGCACAGCCGCCGCGGAGGAAGCGCCCTAGAGCGTCCAGCCTCTCCGGTACTCGCGGGCGATGTACTGGTTGGCTTCGGGGACGTTGGTCACCTTCATCTGCTCGGCATCCCACACGATCCTCCTGCCGGTGCGGATGGCGAGATTGCCGAGAAGGACCATCTCGGTGAGGGGGCCAGCGTAGTCGGCGAAGTTGGCGCCCGCCGGCTCGCCGCCCTTGCACGCGCGGAGCCACTCCCGGTAGTGGCCGGGCGACCGCGGAATGCTCTTCGCGGGGAGGCTGCTCTTGAGCTCCTGGAACTTCGCCTCCGGCACGATGCGGGCGCCGTCGGCGTAGACGCCTGCCAGGATGGTCGCCTTGTCGCCGATGATGAGCTGGCCGCCGATCCCGCCGGGTAGCTTGCGGTCGGGCTCGAGATCCTTGGGACGTGGCACCGCCAGTTCCTTGGGCCGGCTCTTGTCTTCATAGCCGTCGTTCCACACGACCTTCACGGGCGCCATGTTGCCGCGCGCGGGGTAGTGGAAGGTGATCTGGGACCACTTGGGCGCGGTTTCGTTGTTGACCGGCGAACTCACGGCCTCCATCTCCAAGGTCTTCGCCTCACCGAGCTTGAGCGCCCAGAACGCCGCGTCCATCGCGTGGCAGGCGATGTCCCCAAGCGCGCCCGAGCCGAAGTCCCACCACCCGCGCCAGGCGAACGGGTGATAGGCAGGGTGATAGGGGCGCTCGGGGGCGGGGCCGAGCCACAGATTCCAGTCGAGGTGATCGGGCGCCTGAGGGGTGTCCTTTGGCCTGTCAATGCCCTGCGGCCAGATGGGGCGATTGGTCCAGTAGTGGACCTCGCGCACCTGCCCCAACACACCGCCCCAGACCCACTCGCAGATGAGGCGGATCTGTTCGGACGAGTGGCCCTGGATGCCCATGAGGGTGGCGACCTTGGACGCCTTGGCCTGCTTGGTGATCTCGCGGGCTTCGAAGATCGAGTGAGTCAGCGGCTTCTGGCAGAAGACGTGTTTGCCCATCTTCATCGCCATCATCGAGGCGGGAGCGTGAACGTGGTCGGCCGTAGACACCGTCACCGCGTCAATCTGTTTGTCCAACTCCTGGAGCATGACGCGGAAGTCCTTGAACTTCTTGGCGTTCGGGTGCTCCTTGAACGAGCCTTCGCCCCGCCTCTCGTCCACGTCGCACAGGGCAACGATGTTCTCGCTCGACACGCCGGCCACATCGCCGCCGCCCTTGCCACCCACCCCGATGCAGGCGATGTTCAGCTTGTCGCTGGCCGCCTGCTTGCCCTCGCCGCCCAGCACGTGGCGCGGCACGAGCGTGAAGGCGAAGGCCGACGTGGCTGCTCCGCCCAGAAAGGCCCGACGCGAGACGCAATTGCTCTTCAAGTCCACAGCTCCTTCGCCCCAAGGGAAACGGTGCACGTGATCACAAATTCTACAGAACCTCCCCTGGCGCCGCAAGCAGGCGTGGCGGTTCCGGGCATGCCCCGGTGCCGGGGAGCACCACGCCTCGGCACTCGTCTGCGTCCAACTGTATCATCCGCCACAGGTGATACAGATGGGAGCTTTGGCGATCCGGGGCCTTCTGGGGCCGTTCCTGCCAACTGTATCACCTCCACCCACTCAGGCGTGATACAGTTGGGGCACCATGTTGCAGAAATCCCACACCCGCAGCCGCCCGCTGTCCCCCCAGGTGGCACAGGTGTCGTGCCCGCCCCAGCCACCCTGGGGCGCGCCCCGCCCGCGCCGGCCTCCGGCGGCTTCCTGTGCCTGGGTGCGCTCACTCCCTGCCCGGCCGCGGCTCGACCCGCGCTGCTGGAGGTGGCCACAGACGTCTCGCTTGCCGAAGCCAGGCGCAAACGCAAGCGCGGCGGTTGCGGCCGCATGGCTTGCACGGAGAATCAGAACCGATACAATAGAGTCCAGGAAGGAGAAGCCGCTGCCGTGAGACAAGCTCTCGCCGCACTGCCCCTCGCCTTGGCCATCGCGTCCCACTCGGCAGCGCTGGCCGGTGCGCCGCCCGCGGACACGCCCCGGAAGCTCAAGGGCGACCCCAATCAAGAGTACTTCCTCTATGTTCCGAAGGGCCACGATCCCAAAGTGGCCGCCTGGCTGCTCGTGGCCGTACAGGCAGCCAAAGCTGATGCTGCCGGCGCACTCGGCCTGAGCAAGATCGCCGACGAGGGCGGCGGCATCGTGCTCGCTCCCATCTTCAAGGGCGACTTCCAGGACCCCGACAAGGGCGCGGGCGCCAAGCTCAAGGCTATCCTCAAAGAGGTCCAGGCCGACTTCCGCCTCCAGCCCAAGATCGTCCTCGTCGGCTTTGGCGAAGGCGCCGCCTTCGCCCATCGCTACGCGCTCAGCAACGCCTCGTCGGTCCTCGGCTGCGCCGCGCATTCGGCCGACAAGTGGAACGACCCCAACCCCAATGCCCGCTCCGTGGACTTCCTCGTGACTTGCGGCCAGGACGACAAGACGCCCAACCGCATCGGCGAAGCCCAGAAGTTCGCCAAGGCACTCAAGGACAGGAAGTTCGAGGTCCAGACCCTCTGGCTCAAAGGCGTCGGCCACACCTTCGACGCCAGGGCGCGCGACAAGACCAAGGACTTCTTCTACAAGCTCACCACCGGGCTGAACGCCTGGGAGCGCACCAAGGCCCGCACGTGCGTGGCCAAGGCCGACGCCGCCCTCAAGGCCGGCAAGTTCGGCGAGGCCTACGCCGCCGCCAAGGAACTCCTCGACCTCAAGCCGGGCGACGAATACGTCGCCAGGGCAAACGCCGTGCTTCAGCAGGTCGCCGACGCCGGCAAGGAGCGCCTCGCCAAACTCGACGAGCAGGCCAAGGCGCAGCCCGACGCCGCAGCCGCCGCCTACGAGAAACTCCGCGAGCAGTTCCTAGGCACCCCCATCGCCGCGGCCGCCGCCGAGCGCCTCGATACCCTCGCCAAGAAGCCGCAGGACGAGCCCAGGCCCAAGGAGAGCGAGAAGCCCGAGGCCCCCGCCGAACCCGACCCCGCCAAGATGCGCAACGACTGCCGCGCCTGGCTCGCACTGGCCAACAACTTCATCGCCAACGGCAAGACTTTCGAGGCGCGCGGACTCCTCCAGAAGATTATCAACACCTACCCCGAAAGCGTCTTCGCCGAGCAGGCCAAGGCCAAGCTTGAACAACTCGGTGAATGATCACCTGGCCTCCTACCAGCCCCGGCCCGTCGCGGGATTCTGCCCGGAGCGCATCGTTCTCACGCGGGGCGCAACCGACACCGAGCCACGCAGGGCCTATGTCGAGCGCCTCCTCGCCCTCTTCCCCGACGCCGAGCGCATCGAGGCCCTCGGCCGCACTCACATGCAGCTCGGCGGCCTGCTGCCGAAGGGCGACGCCGCCCGCCGCGAGGCCGGCCGCCGCACGCTCGTCGTCGGTGCCATCTCTACGCCGCTGCGACAGTCGCGCGAGGCGGGCATCGTGTGCCCGAACTACCTGCACGTCTCGCCGACGGCTTACTGCACCTATGGCTGCGCCTACTGCTACCTCGCCGGCTCGTGCTCCACGGTGGTCGCGCCCGTGGCCAAGGTGTTCGTAAACCTGGAAGACGTGTTGGCCGCCATCGCCCGCCGGGCGCGGCGGCTCGCCGAGCCGACCAGCCTCTACATCGGCAAGCTCCAGGACGCCCTCGCCCTCGACCCCCTTACCGGCTTCAGCCGCCTGCTTGCGCCCTTCTTCGCCGCACAGCCCCTCGCCCGCCTCGTGATGCTCACGAAGAGCGATTGCGTCGAGAATCTGCTCGACCTCGGCCACGGCGGCCATTCGGTCGTATCGTGGAGCGTGAACCCAAAGGCCGTGTGCGACCAGTTCGAGGCGGGCGCCCCCTCGCTCGCCCGCCGGCTCGACGCCGCCCGCCGCTGCCAGCAGGCGGGCTACCCCATCCGCTTCATCATCATGCCCATTCTGCCAGTCGCCAGTTGGCGGCAGCACTACGCCGAGCTTGTCGAGGCCATCTTCGCGGTCGCCCGCCCGCAGCGAATCACCCTCGGCGGGATATGCAGCTATGGCACCGCGCTTCGCCTGACGGCGGCAGCCCTGGGGCGCGACAACATCATTGCCCGGAGCATCTCGCCCACGCCCTCACTCGATGGCCGCCGCCGGTTCCCGCGCGAGCTTCGGGCCGAACTCTACCGCCACATCATCGGGGAGATTCGGCGGCGCGAGCCGCACCTGCCGATCGGCCTCTGCCTTGAGGAGCCCGAGTTGTGGCAGGCTTGTGGCCTGCACGCTGCTCAGCCAACGTGCAATTGCGTATGGTGAGGCGGTGCCCTGACGCGTGACCAGAGAGGATGTGCGGTTTGCTGTCAAGCGTCACGAGTCACGCGTCTGGGATCACCCTTTCGGATTCATCATACGGCCCATGAAGAGGATGGTCCCCGACCTGGTGTCGCGGATGAGGAAGAAAAAGGGGTGGTCGGCGCAGAAGACAGGCGGCTCCTCCGGCGACTCTGACTTCATGATCTCCACGGCCGTTGCCGCCCCGGCCTCGGTGCCCTCCTCGTTGACGTCCACGAATGCCTTGTGAAGCACGGCGTTGATCCAGATGCCCCCTTCCGCGCGCATTCCCGTGAAATCTGCCTGCTTGGGGTCGAACGCATCAGCCATGCCCAGAGACCTCAAGGCATCGTCGAGCCGGAAGCCGCAGGTGACGGTGAACCGCGGCAGGATGACGACGACCTCCCGGGCGGCCAGCCCCGAGAGCCACTTGGCCAGGTTACTCCCGGCGAGCGACCTCTCGAAGGCGGGCAGTCCATCGGCCTTCTTCGGCAAGAAGATGACCATTGCTACGTCCCCGCCGCGGTAGGGCAACTCAATGGCCTGGAACTCCGGCCCGTCGGCGTACTTGCAGTGCGCCTCCTGCCTGCGGTGCATCATTGGGACGCTGACCTTCCGCCCGCTCAGCAATGTGAACGGCTCATCCTTCGTGAGTTGCACCTCGAACCGGAAAGCCCACTTGTCCTTGAAGTAGATGGCATTCGTGAGCACCAGGACGGTGAGGTCGCTGAGGATTCCCGACGGGATGAGTTCCTTGATTCGCTCTCGGGTCTGGTCCTCGACCCAACGGTTGATCGACTGGCGGGCGCCTTCAGGCCGCGCGAAGTCCACCTGCCGCAGCCATGCGCCGTAGTGCTTCTCGATCAGGTCGAGGAACTCCTTGCGGAACCCGAAGCCCTGCGGTCCCCAGAGGGCGTTGGCCACGAGGAACTCGTAGTACGTGCCGGCCTTCCGCTCTTTGGACGTCAGGTCGGCGACGAGGGCGGCGAAGGTGGGTTGGAGGCGTTCGGGCGGGAGGTCGAAGCCGCAGGCCTTGGCCATCTGGGCGGCGGTGTTGCCGCGGGCGCCGGCGTAGGTCATGGCCAGCGCGGTCGTGATGCTGAAGGGCGAGAAGAACAGGTTCTCCTCGCCCGTCTTGAGCCGGGCATACAGGTTGAGGACAAAGGCATGCTCGCCCGTCAGAACGGGCAACTGCTTGAGGTCCGCCGGCTTGCGCGGCTGCTCAGGGGCTGTCGAGGAGCAGGAAGGCGCCCATGCTACTGCCGCAAGCGCCAGGGCCAGAACCGCTCGACGCATCGCGAGGCCCTCCTCTCTCGATCTAACCTCCCGCAGGTATTGGAACCTGCGGGAGGTGCTTGCTCTGGCACGCGGGGCGCGGCACGCGGCACGTCACTCTTGTCACGCGTCACGGGTCACGCCTCAGGGGTTCACTTCTTCTCGGGCGCAGGCTCCGGCGCGGGCGGGTCCTTCGGCTCGCGGCCGACGGCCCAGTAGAGTCCGCGGACGACGAGGCGCTGGAAGGCGGGATTCACCCAGGCCTCGCGGCCGTGGCCGAGGCTGGTGTAGAAGACCCGTCCCTTGCCGAAGTCGTGGCACCAGCCCATGCTCTGCTGCTCGGCGCCGCGGTCGATCTTCACCAGCGAGTGCGGCTCGAAGCCCTTGGCGTAGTTGTGGCTGTAGGTCTCGTCCTGAATCTCGAAATCCTCGAGCGGCTTGGTGATGGCGTGCTCCTTGTCCACGATGCGGGTCCAGAACTTCCCGCCGCCATGGCCCTTGAAGCGGCCGCCGATCATCTGCCAGTAGGCCTCGGAGTTCTTGAACGAGTCGGTCGCCGAGTGGATGCCTGCAAAGGCTCCGCCGCCCTTGACGAACTCGATCAAGCCCGTCTCCTGCTCGGGGTCCTTGAAGTTGAGGCCCGAGCCGTAGAAGAGGATGAGGTTGTACTTCTTGATGTGGTCGGCCTTCAGCTCGTTCATGTCGTTGGAGGCCGTGATCTCGAAATCGCCGGTCTTCTCGAGGATCGGCTGGAGGATGGCGAAGTTGCCCTTCCAGTCGTGGCCTCCGCCCTGGAGGAAGAAAAGCTTGATCCTCTCGCCGCCCTGGGCGTTCAGGCCGAAGGCCGCCAGGGGCAGCACGGCCAGCATCCATCGCCGCGTCATTCCGCGTCTCCTTCTCTGTGTGACCCCATCCGTGTCCGCGAACTCCCGAGTAAGTCTACGACTGCGGGCCGGAGGTGTCAAGTCGCCGGCCCATCACCACTGGTTCCTCACCGCTACTGGCTTGCCCGTGGCGGCAGACTCCACAGCGGCAAGGCAGGTGGCCACGGTGCGGGCGCCCTCGCGCTCGTCGAGTTCCACCTCGGTGTGGTCGAGTATGGCGCGGGCCAGGGCATCCATCTCGGCGCGCTTGTTGTGGCTCGCAACGTCCACAGGCACCGCTGCGAAGCGCTGGTGGCCAAATGCCTTCTCGCTGGCGACTTGAATCTCGGGCGAGGTGTTGTCGGCGATGATGGTGCCGCGAGTGCCGTAGAAGACGCTGCGCATGGTGTAGGGGCGCTTGACGCCGATGCCGCAGAAGACTTTGCCCAGCACACCGCCGCGAGCGAATTTCATCGTGGCGATGGTGCAGTCGTCCACGGGCCAGTCGGTGAGCACTTTGCGATTGGCATAGGCGAACACCTCGGCCACGTCGCCGCCGATCCAGCGGAGAAGGTCCACCGCGTGGCAGGCCCCGCCGAGAAACGGGTGGCGGACGCGCACCGGGTCCACGCGCCAGCCGCCCACGCCCTTGATATGGGTGTAGTCGTGGGCGTACTCGGATTCGAGGAAGAACAGGTCGCCGATAAGCCCCTCGACGATGAGACGTTTCGCCATCACGAAGCCGGGCGCGAAGCGGCACACCTGGCCGACGAGGAACTTCGCGCCCGTTTCGTCGACCGTGCGGACCACCAGCTCGCACTCCTCCAGGGTCATCACCATCGGCTTCTCGCACAGCACGTGCTTGCCTGCGCGGAGGGCGGCGCAGGCCTGCTCGCAGTGCCATTGGTCGGGCGAGGCGACGAAGACGATGTCAATCTCCGGGCAGCTCACCAGGTCGCGGTAGTCGGTCGAGGCGACCTGGGCGCCGCACTCCCTCGCGACGGAGCGCAACAGCGCCTCGTCGGTGTCGCACACGCCGTACGTCTCGACCAGGGAGCTGCCCTCCCACTGCCGCGGGTGGCCCGCGCGGAGGCCGATGGTGCCGACCTTGAGGCGTTTCACGGGCGTCTCCTGTCAGCGGCCGTAGCCAAACGACCGGTTGCGGTTGCGGCGGCGACTGGGCGCCTGGGTGCGCGGCAGGCGGCGCTCGCCCGGGCCGCCGTGCGGGTGCTCGCCATCGTCGTCCTCGCGGTGCCGGGCCTTGCGCCAGGCCTCGTAGAGGCGCTTGTCGGCATCAATCAGCACCACGTGACGCAGCGTGGTGGTCTTCGCGGCAGCGAGGGCGTCCAGCATGGCGCGGGCGGCGTCGGCGGGCGACACCTTGCCCATTCGCACCCCGAGGTCGGGGATGGCCAGGCTCTCGCAGCCCAAGCGGTCGGCCGTCTCGATGGCGGCCCGGGTGGCCTCCGCGATGTTCTCGGGCGGGATGCGCTGGCGGGGCCGCTTCATGGAGACGGCGTGAATGACGTAGCGGAAGGGCAGGCTTCCCGCCGTCGTCGCCACGGCCATGCCCACGGGGATGGGCGCTTCCGCGATGGCCTCATCCTCGATGGCTTGGCCGCCCGCGCGGCGAATGGTCAGCGACACGCCTTCCACCATCGCCCCTGTGGTGTTCGACGGGTTCACGATGGCTGCGGCCTTCACCCGCGTGATGTCGCCCTTGCGAATGTCAACGGAGGCCCGACTCACGTGCGGCTCCTTGCGGCTGCTCTATGCTGCCAACATTCAGGGCGGCTGTCAAGGAAGGACGAGCTTGCAGTTGACTCACACCGCTCGCGCGGTGTAAGCTCTGGACGGTGACCGAGCAACGCTCCCAGCAATGAGGAGGTGGCTGTCGGCATGGCGACGACTATGGAGACCTCTAGCGGGCTGGCCGCGACGACTCCCGAGTTGCGGGAACACGTCCGGCGGGATGCCGCGCCCTTCTCGGAGCGGCTGCTGCTGGTGGCCGAGGCGTTCCGCGAGAGCGAAGGTGAGGTCTATCGCGGGATGCGGACGGCCAAGGCGACCCGGCGCATCTTCGAGAAGATGCCGATCAAGATCCGCCGTGGCGAAATCCTGGTGGGCTGGCACCCCAACAGCCACCCAGACGAGGCGACGAAGAAGGCCATCCAGGACGCCGCGGCCTATCTCCGCACGCAGACCTATTGGGTGTCGGCCTCCGAGGGGCACATGGCGCCCGACTACCCGACGCTGCTGCGCGACGGCATTGGGGGCACGCTGCGCCGAACGGAGGAGCTTCGCTCGCGGCTCGACCCTCTCGACCCCGGGACGCCGCAGAAGCAGGCGTTCTACGATTCCGCCCGTCTCTCGCTCGAAGCCTTCCAGCACCTCATCCGCCGCTACGCCGACCTCGCCCGCCAAATGGCCGAAGCAGTCATCGTGGGCGGCGTGTCCGCACGCCGCGACACGTGGGGCGATGGGATTGTCGCGCTTTCGCGCGAAAGCGCGACAGTCCAACGCCGCGGACCGCGGGATGGGGACATCCCGCCTACAGGGGGTGACGCTTGGTGGGCGAAGGAGCTGCGCACGATTGCGGCGGTCTGCGACCACATTGCCACCGAGCCGGCCCGCACGTTTCGAGAGGCGCTTCAACTGATGTGGTTCCTCTACCTCGCCGTCTGCCTAGAGGCGAGCGAGAGCCACCACTGCTTCGGCCCGGGCCGCCCTGACCAGTACCTCCTCCCCTACTACCTCCGCGACCGCGAGGCGGGCATCCTCGATGACGCGACGCTCAAGGCCCTCCTCGACCAGCTCTTCATCAAATGCAACGAGTTCGAGGGGCGCGGAATGTCGGCTGTCATCCTCGTCCTCGGCGGCCGCAAGCCCGATGGCTCGGACGCCACGAACGAGCTCTCCTACAAGTTCCTCGAGGCCTGCGGCCGCGTGAGGATGTACTTCCCCGGCTGCGACATCTCGTGGCACCGCGGCCTGGACGCCGAGTTCATGCGCTGCTGCGTGGCGCTTCTGCGCAACGGCAACGGCCAGCCCGCCTTCTTCAACGACGAGGTGATCGTCCGCGGCCTCGTCCGCAAAGGCATCCCCTTCGAGCACGCGGTGGACCACCTGCCAAGCACGTGCACCGAGACCTCCATCGCCGGCCGCACCAACCCCTGGGTCGCGCACCCCTACGTCAACATCGCCCAGTCGCTCCTTCACGCCCTCTTCGGCGGCCAGGCGCCCGGCGCGAACGAGCCCAGTCGCCCCCACACGGGCCTGCCGCAGACCTTTGCGGAACTGAAGGACGCCTTCCTCCGCCAGCTCGAACACGACGCCCATCAGGCCGTGGCCCGCGCGCTCCGCGACCAGTGGCACGCCTCCATGTACCGCCTCTTCCCCCTGCTCTCGTGCTTCATCCAGGGCTGCCTGGAGCGCGGGCGCGACATCGCCCAGGGCGGCTCCCTCTACACCTTCCTCCAGCCCGAGGCGGTCGGAACGTCGAACGTCGTGGACGGCCTGGCAGCGGTGAAGGTGCTGGTGGAGGACGAGAAGCGATTCACCCTCGACGACTTCCGAGCGGCCATCCGCGCCAACTTCGATGGCCACGATGACCTCCGCCGCGCCATTCTGCGCGACTGCCCGAAGCACGGCAACGACGTGCCGTGGGTCAACCAGCTCTTCGCCGACGTGGCGGGCGCCTGGTGCACCTATCTCGAAGGGCACACCAGCCTTTTCGGCAGCCCCGTGCTGCCAGGCTTCCTCGGCTGGACCGTGTGGATTCACTTCGGCGAGCAGACGGCAGCCACGCCCGACGGGCGCCTCGCCGGCCAGCCGCTCGCGCACTCGCTCGCCCACCGCAGCGGTGTGAAGGTCAAAGGCTTCCCGTCGGTCGTGCTGTCGGCCTCGGGCCTCGACCACTCGCGCGGCCTCGGCGGCATCACCTTCAACGTCCGCTTCGGCGCTAACTCGCTCGCCGCCCACGGCGGCATCGAGCGACTCCAGGCCCTGATCGAGGCGGCGATGGACCTGGGCACGTACCAGGTGCAGGTGGACCTGGCGAGCAGCGAGGTCCTGCGCGACGCTCAGGCGCACCCTGAGAACTACACCGACCTCCTCGTCCGCATCGGCGGCTACCTCGTGCCCTTCACCCTCCTGCCCCCGAAGGCCCAGGAGGACATCATCGCCCGCAGCGAGCTGGAACTGTGACCGATACCGCTGCCCTTCGCGCCCAACGCGGCCTGCTGTTCGCCGTGGACGAGACCGCGACACACGACGGGCCGGGGCTGCGGATGTCGGTGTACCTCAAGGGCTGCCCGCTGCGGTGCGTGTGGTGTCACAGCCCCGAATCCATCGCGCCGAAGCCCGAGGTCGCCTGGTACGAGGCCCTCTGCCGGAAGTGCGGCGCCTGCGCCACCGCTTGCCCCGAGAAGCTCGCCCCCTGGTTCGAGCAGATGCCCGAGCATCGCGCCCGGTGCCGCCAATGCGGCGGATGCATTGAAGCGTGTCCCGGCGATGCGCTGGAACTGAAGGGCTATGAGACGACGGCCGGCGAGGTGGCCGACGCGGCCGAACGGCTCAGGCCTTTCTTCGCCCGCAGCGGCGGCGGCATCACTCTCACCGGCGGCGAACCGACCCTTCAGCCCGATTTCGCCGTCGCCATCGCCGCGCTCTGCCGTGGACGTGGCGTCCACGTGGCCGTGGAGACCTGCGGCTGCACGGGTTGGGAGCGCCTGGACCGCCTCGCCGACGCAACCGACCTGTTCCTCTACGATCTGAAGGACGCCGACCCCGCCCGCCACAGGCGGAACACCGGTGCCGAGCTGGCCCCCATCACCGATAACCTGCGCCGCCTTATCACCCGCGGCGCCGATGTGATCGTCCGCGTCCCGCTCATCCCTGGCTGCCACGACTCGCCGGCCGATGTGGCGGCTATCGCCACCCTGGCCCGCGACTGCGGTGCGCGGCGCCTCACGCTCCTGCCCTTCAACCCTGCGGCCTCGGGCAAGTACTCGTGGCTTCGGCGCCCCTATCCCCTGCCGGAGGCCCGACCGCAGAGCGCCGAGGCACTTCGCCGCCTCGAGGGCATTGTGGCCGATGCGGGGCTCGAGGTGGTTTCCCCGTAGACGCTCGTGCGGCATGTCCCACTGGTCCGACGTGTCCGACAGGTCAGAGAGGTCGGACCGACTGAGCAGCCCGATCCTCCCTTGCGCCCTTCTGGACACGCAGGTATATTGGGCGCGCAACCCGGCCCACGCCGCCACGGGAGACCACCGTGATGAGAATCCTGGCCATCGCCCTTCTCTCCGCGTCATCGGCGGCCCTGGCCGCCGCGTCCGCACCCGCCCCGCCGCTGGTTGACCCCGCGCCCTTCAAGAAGGCCCTCGAGGGGCACGTGGACACCAAGCTGCGCGGCATGCTGGTGCACGAGGAGATCGAGAGCCATCTCGACACGCCGATGAAGATCGAGGTGCTGGGCTTCGAGGAACTCCGCCCCCGCGGCCCCGTCGCCGAGGCCAGTGCCAACGTCGTTGTAAGGTCCGACACGCGCGAGGGCACGGGCACATGGAAGGTGGACTTCGAGCTGAAGGACGGCGCGTGGCAGGTGACGAGGATCGGCATTCCCGAGCAGAGCTTCGGCGCGGCCAACTATGCGATGGTCATTCTCTACCTCGGCGGTATGCTCGCCATCGGCTGGTGGACCAGCCGCCGCATCTCGGGCACGCGCGGCTTCTTCATCGCCGAGGGCAAGCTCAACCACATCGTCGTCGGCATCTCGCTCATGACCACGTACCTCTCGGCGTTTACGATGATGGGCCTTTCCGCCTCGGCTTTCAGCAACAAGGACTGGACGTGGGCCATCCAGCTCCCCTTCCTCGTCATCACCGCATTCGTCATCACCCGGTTCGTGCTGCCCCGCTACCGCGACGCGGGCGTGATCAGCGTCTACCAGTACCTGGAGCAGCGGATCCACGTTTCCTCCCGACTCCTCGCGTCGCTGACGTTCATCCTCTTCTCCGTCGCCCGGATGGGGCTCGTGCTTTACCTGCCCGCGCTGGCGTTCAGCATCATCACAGGCTTCCCGCTGGTGTGGACGATCGTGGTGATGGGTGCCGTGGTGACCGCCTACACGGCCATCGGCGGCATCGAGGCGGTGATCTGGACCGACCTTGCGCAGGCGTTCTTCATCGTCCTGGGCGCCGCGCTCAGCGTGGTCTTCGTGCTGGCCGACACGGGCATGGCCGAGTTCGCCCGCGTCACGGCCGCCTTTCACAAGTTCCGCCTCGTCGAGCCCGGATTCCCCAAGGCCGGCCTCACCCAGGTCGTGGCCCTCTGGCTCGTGCTCGAGACGATCTTCCAGACCATCCGCATTTACGGCACCCAGCAGGACATGACCCAGCGCTACATGGCCACCGCCTCGACGCGCAAGGCCAACGCCAGCGTCTGGATCGCGATCCTGGCCTACATTCCGCTGGGCTTTGCTTTCTACTTCATTGGCTCAGCGCTGTTCGCCTATTACACAACGGTGCCCGATGCCACGGTGCCTGCCCTGGTGGCCAACGGGCGAGCCGACGCCATCTACCCCTACTTCGTCGCCAGCCGCCTGCCGGCGGGCCTGGCGGGCATCGTCATCGCCGCCATCTTCGCCGCCGCCATGTCCAGCATTGACGCCTGCATGAACTCCAGTTCCACGGTGTGCATCGAGGATTTCTACCGCCGCTTGAGCCGCGTCGAGCGGACGGACGAGCATTACCTCAAGGTCGCCAAGGGCCTCACCTGGGCGTGGGGCATCCTCGCCACACTGATGGCCCTCTCGTTCATGCAGATCACCCAGGCGCAGGACGTGTGGGCGAGGGTCATGGGCATCTCCACCAACGGCGTCCTGGGCCTCATGGCCCTGGCGTTCCTCCCGTGGCGGGTGCATAGGGTTGCAGCGGTGACGGGCTTCCTCGCCAGCTACGTGTGCCTCTACTTCATGATGCAATCGTCTCTCACCTTCCTCTTGTGGCCCGTCGTCGGCAATACCGCCTGCTTCCTTGTCGCCCTTGCCGCCAATGCGGTGATCCGCCTCGGCGCGGGGCGGCGTGGCCCACAAGCCCGTTGACTGCGTACAGCCCTTGCGCTAGCATGAGGGTGCCGGGGAGAGTCCACCGTGCCTGCCAGTGGATTCCTCGGGGGGGTAGGCGCCCCGTGCGTCACGGCAGGGTACAAGGAGCATTCGATGGCAAGGAGCGCTTTGGTCTGTGCAATGGCGTTGGCGCTCGCTGGATGGGCCTCAGCCGCACCTATCGAGATCTTTGGTCTCAAGAGCGACAGCGGCGGCCTTGGCGGCCCGTTTCGCATCTTGCGCTACGACGTCACGGCCAACTCCTTCTATGACTGCGGCACCATCATCGGGGCTTCCACCAACCTCGCGATGAATGCGAGCCGTCGCCTCTTCTACATGTATCCGTTCCCCACCTTCACCCTCTATCAGGCCGATCTGGACTCGGGCAACAACCTGATCAACCAGCAGGTCCACGACACGCTTCCCCCCAGTCTGAGCATCATTGACGGCTTCACGATCGGGCCCGATCAGAACCTCTACATGACCGGCTACGGCCACAGCGAGATCTACCGGTACATCGTCGGCTCCGGCAGCGGCACCGTGACCACCGAGGTCACGCTCCAGGGCGGCGGCCAGAGCGGCGACGGCAGCGAGTACCGCTCGGACCTCGCCTTCGACCCTATCACGGGCTACCTCGTCGGCATCGGCATTGCCCCGGGCGGCGTTCGACGCACGCTCTTCCAAATCCCAGGCAACCTCGTGATGAACGGCGTCAACGACAACTACCCCTGGGAGTACTTCGGCGGAAACTCGTCGCCCTGGGCCTCGCCCACCTTCGACCTCGGCAACCCCGCCAACCCCGGCGGCCCGCTCGGGCCCAACCCCGATGGCGTGGCGTTCGACTTCTCGACCGGCGCCCTCTACCTCTCGGGCGACGGCGAGAAGTTCTCGCTCTGGGACCGCAACAACGCGACGCTGACCTACTACATCCCAGACCCCGGGAGTGGCGCGGACACTGGCATGGGCTTCGACCTCGCGTTCCAGCAGGCCAGCAACATCCCGGAGCCGGCCACAGCCATGCTCGTCGTGCTCGGGGGCTCGATGCTCCTGCGTCGTCGCAGGTACCGAGCCTGACTGAGGGGCGACCGATGCTGAGATGGGCGGCAGCGCTGCTGGCGTGCGTGGGTATGCTCGCGGGCGCACAGGCCGCCGCCGAGCGGCTCCCCTACACGATCGTGGACACGGCGCAGGACCGTTGCTACGATGGCCGAGCCGAGATCCCCCATCCGAGGAGCGGCGCCCCCTTCTACGGCCAGGATGCGCAGTACCAGGGCAACGCGCCCGCCTACAAGGACAACGGCGATGGCACCGTCTCGGACCTCGTGACCGGGCTGATGTGGCAGAGGGACCCGGGCGAGAAGAAGACCTTTCGCCAGGCCGTGGCCGGCGCCGCCAGGTGCCGGCTGGGCGGCCACGACGACTGGCGCCTCCCCACCATCAAGGAGTTCTACTCGCTCATCCAGTTCACCGGCACCGACCCCGACCCCCGCAGCACCGATCCAGGCCGCCTCAGGCCGTTCCTGGATGCCGCCACCTTCGGATTCAGGTATGGCGACCCCGCGAGGGGGGAGCGCATCATGGATGTGCAGTACGCCACCTGCACCAAGTACGTCAGCACTACGATGGGCGGCAACGAGACGATGTTCGGCGTGAACTTCGCCGACGGCCGCATCAAGGGCTACCCCTCCGGCGCCCTTCCGGGACGCGGCGAGAAGGCCTATTGCGTCCTCTATGTCCGCGGCAATCCCGACTACGGAAGGAACGACTTCCACCACAACGGCGATGGCACGATCGCCGACAGGGCCACCGGCCTCGTGTGGCAGCAGGCCGACAGCGGCAAGGGCATGAACTGGCAGGAAGCCCTCGCGTATGCCGAGGGCCTCACTCTCGCCGGGCACTCCGACTGGCGCCTGCCCAACGCCAAGGAGCTTCAGAGCATCGTGGACTACACGCGCTCGCCCGATGCCACGCAGTCGGCGGCCATCGCCCCGGTCTTCGGGGCCACACGCATCCTGAACGAAGGCGGCAAGCCCGACTACCCGTGCTACTGGACGAGTACCACTCACGCCGGCGCCCGCGGCGCCGAATCCGCCGTGTACATCGCCTTCGGCCGGGCGCTCGGCTGGATGGAAGACCCGCGGACCCGCCAGGTTGCCCTCCTGGACGTGCACGGAGCAGGCGCGCAGCGCAGCGACCCCAAGGATGGCAACCCTTCACAGTTCCCCCGCGGGCGCGGGCCACAGGGTGACGTCGTGCGCATCGCAAACTTCGCCCGCTGCGTGCGGGGCGGCGGCGTGACCTTGCGCACCCAAGGCCCGCCTGTCGAGGCCGCCCAGCCTGCCAGGACGCAATCGGTCAGCCCCTGGATGCGACGCGAGGACAGGAATGGGGACGGCAAGGTCTCGCGCGAGGAGTTCGGTGGCCCGCCAGAACACTTCGACCATTTCGACCGCAACCGGGATGGCTTCCTCACCGAAGACGAGACCCCCGGCGGCCCACCCCCGCGCCCCGGCCCGCCGCGGTGAGGCTCGTGGTCAGACTGACCGAAGCGCGTGGCGGCTACCGCCTGATGTCGCGCACCCGCCAGCCCTGATCGGTCCTCTCAAATGTGACGGTCCAGGTGGGCTTCATGCCGTAGAGGTCGTCCTTAGTGGCCATGCGGACCTTGGCGGTAGCCGCCTCGCCCTGAACCTGGATGGACTCGAAGGCATCGGGCTTCATGTCCATGGAGCCCACGCGCAGATGCTCCTCCAGCGCCGCCTTGAAGGGGGCCGGGTCCAGACCAGGCTTCTTCTCGCCTCCGCAGCCAAAGGCCAGCGCGGCGGCGACCAGCAGCAGAGCATGCCGGATGTGCGCCATGGCGGGATTCTCCTGTTGCACGAGGTCGGTCGCATGCTGGCACCGCGAGCCTCCGCCGCATTATACCCCCAGGCTCAGCACCTCGCAAGAGAGCGCGGCCGGCGGGGCGGATCGCGAGGATTCCGGTTCTTGAGGCTCTAGCGGTCTCCGCTCGACCGGCCTGGTGCAGGGTGCGGGCATGTCTGCCCCTTGCGGACCTGGCGGGTCCTCCCAGGAAGGCTCGGCCGAGTGTCTCGCGGGCCCGCCGCGCCCATACTTGCCCAACCTTGAGAGGAGGAAGTGAGCAAGTATGAACAGATGGGCGAGGATTGGCGATTCTCGGGGCTCCGGCCATTCTCGCTCACCTGCGCGATGAGCAAGTGTGTGAGGGGGAAATGCCTGCACACCGTAAGGCATTGCGGCCTCTGTGGTTATGGGGTGGAACTCGCTGGCGCTACAGCGCCCGTCCCACTCTCCCCAACGGCGGCCACGTCAGGATTGCTGTTCCCTGATGGGCCAGAATTTTCCTTGACCGCCCGCGGCGCGATGCTATAATTCGGGTCTCTGCGCAACATGCGCCTGGCTTCGTTCTTCCTCGAAAGGAGGCCCTCGTGGCCGTGAGCAGGCTGCCGTACTCGGCCAAGGACCTTTTCCGCCGCGGCCCCCAACTCACATACCGTGGCCGGAACCTCGACCAGATCGCCTTTCCACTGGGCGGCATCGGGACGGGCACGATCAGCCTCGGCGGCTGGGGCCAACTGCGCGACTGGGAGATCATGAACCGCCCGGCCAAGGGCTTCAGCCCGCCCGATTGCTTCTTCGCCCTCAAGGTGCGCGAGGAGGGCAAGGAGCCCGTCACGCGAGTCATTCAGGGCCCCGCCGGCGGCGACTACGTAGGCGGCGGCCACTCGATGCCGCGCAACGCGGGCGAGGGCCTGCCCCACTTCGACCAGGTGTCGTTCAAGGGCGAGTACCCCTTCGCCTACGTGCAGTTGCGCGACCCGGCCTTGCCCGTTCGCGTGACCCTCGAGGCCTTCAACCCGCTGATCCCGCTGAATGACAGGGACTCCGGCATCCCGGCCGCGATCCTGCTCTACCACGTGCGCAACACCTCGCGTCGCGACATCGCGGTGACTCTGTACGGCAACCTCACGAACATCGTGGGCCACCCGGACGCGGAGGGGCGGGTGAACGAGGCGCGCGAGGGGCCCGGCTTCGCCGGCCTCTACCTCACCACGAGCAAGTACGATGCGGCCTCGCCCCAGTTCGGCTCGATGGCGTTGGTAACAATGCGGGAGGAGGCTGCCGTGTGCCCGCGGCACAAGAACGGGCTGGCCAAGCTCTGGGAGGCGCTGGCCTGGAGCGACGAGTTCCCGCCGCGGCCCCACCCCGAAGCCACATCGCACACAGGCACGGTGGCGGTGCACGCGACCATCCGACCCGCCTCGGAGATCGTGATCCCCTTCTTCATCGCCTGGCACTTCCCGGTCGTGGAACACTGGCAGAGACGCCGGGCGGAGAACGGCGCGGAACGCGCGGCCACGTGGCGCAACTACTACGCCACGCAATGGAGCAACGCGTGGGACGTGGCCGAGCACGTTGTGTCGAACTACGACCGCCTCTACGAGGAGACCCGCCGCTTCCACGACACGCTCTTCTCCTCCACGCTGCCGAGCTATGTGCTCGACGCCGTGAGCTCGCAGCTCTCCGTGCTCCGCACCACCACGTGCCTGCGGCTCGAGGACGGCACGTTCTACGGCTTCGAGGGCTGCAACAACGCCTCGGGGTGCTGCGAGGGCTCGTGCACGCACGTGTGGAACTACGCGCAAGCCCTGCCTTACCTGTTCCCCAACCTCCAACGGTCCATGCTCGACGCCCACCTCACCTGGTCCATGAGCGACGACGGCTTCATCCAGTTCCGCATGCCGCTGCCGCTCGGCACCCGGGCCCAGGCCGGCTTCGTGCCGGCGGCCGACGGCCAGAATGGCCTCGTCATGCAGGTCTACCGCGAGTGGCTGATCGGCGGCGACGAGGCCTGGCTCCGCCGCCTCTGGCCCCTGGTGCGCAAGGCCCTCGAGTTCGCCTGGAAGTACTGGGACGCCGATCGCGACGGCGTGATGGAGGGCGTGCAGCACAACACCTACGACATGGAATGGTGGGGTCCCAACACCATGACAGGCAGCCTCTACCTGGGCGCCCTGCGCGCCGCCGAGGAGCTGGCCCAAGTCGTCGGCGACGCCGAGGCTGCCGCCACGTACCGCGCGCTCTTCGAGAAGGGTTCGGCCTGGACCGATGAGCACCTCTTCAACGGCGAGTACTACGAGCAGAAGGTCAACCCCAAGGCGAACGACCTCTGGCCCGAGCCCTACAAGAGCGTGAACGACCGCGGCAAGGACGATCGTTTCCCCGACTGGCCCAAGTGGCAGTTCGCCAGAGGCTGCCTTGCCGACCAGATGATCGGGCAGTGGGTCGCCGCGATGCTGGGCCTCGGCTACCTGTACAAGAGGGCGAACGTCCGAGCCGCCCTCCAGGCCATCTTCCGCCACAACTGGCGCCGCACGCTCCACGACCACCCCTGCACCCTCCGCATCTACGCCGTCAACGATGAAGCGGGCCTGCTCATCGCCACCTGGCCGCGCGGCGAGCGCCCCGGCCACGCCTTCTGGTTCTGCGACGAGGTCTGGTGCGGGATCGAGTACCAGGTGGCCAGCCACCTGCTCTACGAGGGCATGGCCGAGCAGGGCCTGGCCATCGTCAAGGGCGTGCGCGACCGCCACCGCGGCGATCGCCGCAACCCCTGGGACGAATTCGAGTGCGGCCACCACTACGCCCGCTCGATGGCCAGCTACGCGCTGCTCACGGCCCTGAGCGGCTTCCGCTACCACGCCGCCTCGCAGACCATCGGGTTTGCCCCCCGGGTGTTCGAGAGCGACTTCCGCGCCTTCTTCAGCGTGGCCGAAGGGTGGGGCCTCTACGCCCAAAAGATCCGCGGGCGGGAGAAGGATCTGACGATCCGCGTGGACTACGGCAGCCTGACGCTGCGCCGTGTCGTCACGCCGCTCATCAGCCGCAAGGCCACCGAGGTCGCCGTGAGTTTCGTGGGGCACGCGCGCGGCGCCACCGTGGAGCGGACCGCCGACGGCTACGCCATCGTGCTCGATCGCCCGATCGTCATCGGCAGGGGTGAGTCGATCAGAATCACCTTGTCCTAGCGGCTTCTTTCAGGTATAATAACCGCGCGGCCGAGCCGGAGGCTTGGCCTCTCCAGACGGACAGGCTCCCCTTCATCGCTCGTAAGTTAGGCTTGCCGGCCAAGTTGACCCCGCTGTGCCAATCCCTAGGCCGTTCGGGAACCGCCGTCAGAACAACCACAAGGAGACACACACATGTTAGGATGCCATATCGGACGCAACTTCCAGGTCACCGTTGCCGGCGGCTCGTACCAGGACGGCCTCACCACGGTCATCCAGGGGGCGCCCCCGGGCATGCTCCTCGCCGAGCAGGAGGTCTACGCGGACCTGCTCCTTCGCAAGCCCGGCTCCGACGAGCTATCGTCCCCACGCAAAGAGCCTGACCTCCCAGTCATCTACACGGGCCTGAACGCCGCCGACACCGTCGAGGGCGCCGGCAACCGCAACCACACCAACGGCACCCCCATCACCATCCTGATCCCCAACCTCGACCGCCACTTCATCCACGTCAAGCAGTACCAGGACACCAACCGCACGCCCCGGCCCGGCCACGCCTCCTACGCCTCGTTCATCAAGTACGGCCCTGACGACGACGCCGTGGGCGCCGGCTTCTTCAGCGGGCGCTACACCGCCACCATCGTCGCGGCGGGCCACGTGGCCAAGAAAACGCTTGCCCTTTTCGGCATTGAGGTCTTTTCGTACATCCGCGAGATGGCCGGCGTCCGCTGCGGCGACCTCGCCCACGATGCCGCCCTCGCCTACACCCAGGCCTACAAGCGCATGCGCTGCGACCTTGACCCCTTCTACCAGGAGGTCTACGTCAAGGGCCGCATCACGATGGACATGCGCTTCCTCGAGAAGGCCGCCGTCCTCGCCCAGATCGAGGGTGAGATTGACGCCATCCGCGCCAAGGCGCCCCACCTCTCCCCCGAGGCCGTCCGAGCGACGTACGGCGTCCACCACGTCGTCAATTGCCCCGACCTCGACGCGGCCCAGGCCATGCTCGATGCCTGCAACCGCATCACCGCCACCGGCGACTCCTCGGGCGGCATCGTCGAGGTCGTCGCCACCGGCGTGCCCACAGGGCTCGGCGAGCCGGTCTTCTACAAGCTCGACGCCGAGCTCGGCCGCATGCTCGGCATCGGCGCCGTCAAGGGCGTTGAGGTCGGTGCAGGCTTCGCCGTCAAGGACATGACCGGCATCCAGTCCAACGACCCGATGCGCAATGAGGGCGGCAAGGTCGTCTTCGACTCGAACAATGCGGGCGGCATCACCGGCGGCCTCACGACCGGGCAGGCCATCGTCGCCCGCCTGGCCGTCAAGCCCACGCCCACGATTGACAAGCCGCAGCGCACGATCGACAAGTACACGCTCGAGAACCGCGGCCTAGCCGCCATCACGCGCCGCGACCCGACCATCGTGGGCCGTATCTGGCCCGTCGCCGAGGCCTTCACCGCCATCCTCCTGCTCGACCACCTCATCGCGCACCTCGGCTACCAGGCCATCCGCGACCGTTCCTACGCCGCCACGGGACGCACCGCGTGAGAGACGCCCAGACCGACGCTGACCCACCACTCGCCCAGGCCGTGTTCCTGGATCGGGACGGCACGCTGATCGAGGACCGCGGCCATCTGGCTAGCCCCGACGACGTGGTCTTCTACCCCCAGGCGGCCCGCGCGCTCGCGCGGCTCAGGGGCCGCTTCCGCCTCTTCATCGTCACCAACCAGCGCGGCATCGCAGAGGGCCTTCTCCGCCCCGAGCAGGTGGAGGCCGTCAACCGCCACGTCGTCGCGGTCCTCGGACAGGCTGGCATCGCCATCCCCCGCGTCTACACATGCCCCCACCGGCGCTCGGATGGCTGCGCTTGCATCAAGCCCAACCCGTACTTCCTGCACCGCGCCGCGCGGGAGTTTGGTCTCGACCTCGCCCGCTCGTGGGCCGTGGGCGATCATCCGCACGACGTCGAGCTGGCCCGCCGCGCCGGCGCTCGCGGCCTTTACGTGCTCACCGGCCATGGAGCCAGGCACCACGCGGAGCTGTCCCCCGACACAGTGGTCGTGCCCGGCATCGCCGAAGCCGTTGACTGGATTCTCGCCCATTCCTGAGGAGGCACGCCTCATGGCCCTCGAGCGCAATGCGCGGGGGGACCGCCCGCGGGTCGCCCCTTCCGCCTGCCTTCACCCCACGGCGACCGTGATCGGCAATGTCGTCATCGGCGAGAGAGTGCTCATTGCCCCGGGCGCCGTGCTCCGCGCCGACGAGCCAGGCCCTGACGGCGCCGTGAGCCCCATCCTCATCGGTGACGAGGCGAATATCCAGGACGGCGTCGTCATCCACGCCCTCGGAGGCACAGCGGTCACCGTGGGGAACGGCAGCTCGATCTCGCATAGGGCCATCCTTCACGGGCCCTGCCGCATCGGCCCTCGGTGCTTCGTGGGTTTCAACAGCATCGTCTTCAATGCCACCCTGGGCGACGGGGTCATTGTCCTGCATCACGCCCTCGTCGAGGGCGTGAGCGTGCCCGACGGCCTGTACGTGCCCGCGGGAAGCGTCATCCGCGCTGTGGCCGATGCCGCCCGCCTCTCCCCCGCCCCGCCGGACCTCGTCGCCTTCACCGAGCGCGTGCGGCAGATGAACCTGCTCCTCGTCGCGGCCGCCGCGCCCCGCCACAGCGGATGACGCGCAAGCCCCATTGCATCCGCGCCGCTTTTTTCCTACAGTACGTCCGTGTTCACTGGCCACTCGGCCTCCGCTGCCTACTGGGTTTCTGTTGCGGAAAGCCTCGGAACGAACAAGACTTCGCAGCGACGTAGCCGCGAGCGTCCCGCTTGCGGCTCCACGGGGTTTCTCGACAAGCGGGACGCTTGTCGCTACAGGAATCCGCCACAGAAGCTACTTGGGAGAACTGCAATGGCCTACCCGGTGAAGTGGTACCCGTTCACCTGCCACCCTGTGTCCGATTCCTGCTGGTCGCTCTCCGTCGGCCCCGACGGCCGCATCTACGCCGCCGCCTGCTGCGAGCACCTCCCCGGCGGGATCGTCAAGCCCGTGCGCTACAACGAGGCAACCGACTCGATTGACGCGCTGTTCGACATGGACGTGATGGCGAACGACCCGCACGACAGCGGGCGCGCGACGCAGTGCAAGATTCACTACAGCTTCGCACCCTCGATGCACGACGGCGTGATGTTCATGGCCAGCCACCTCTCCGGCCCGCCGATCGACCGCCCGGCCTACTCGCCCTGGATGTCGTGGAACGACCCTGAGAGGTGCTTCCGCGGCGCGGCGCTGCTCGCCTTCGACACGAACACCGACACCGTCCTATGGTCCGACACGCTCATCCCCAAGGAAGGCTGCCGCTGCCTCGCCCACGACGAGGAGCGTGGCCTCCTGTATGCCCTGAGTTACCCCCGCGACCACCTGTTCGTCTACGACATCGCGAAGCGCCAGCGGCGCGACCTGGGCCGCATCGGCTCCGTCAACGCCCAGGCCCTCTTCCTCGACAGCAAGCACCGCGTCTGGACCACCTCCGACTACGGCCGCCTGATCCGTTACGACCCCGACAAAGACAGGATGGAGACCAGCCCCTACGTGCTCCCGCACAACCCCGAGTTCCAGACCGGCTGGCACAGCGTCTTCTACGACGCCTGCGCCTCACCCGACGGCAAGGCCATCTACGCCGTCACCTGGATCGCCAACCCGTGGCTGATGCGCATCTGGCCCGAGGAGGGCGACTGGGGCCGCGTGGACGACCTCGGCCCCGCCACCCAGCGCCGCGACACCACCATCCCCTACTCCACCGGCCTCGACCACTGCGGCGGGCTCACCTTCGCCGCCGACGGCATGCTCTACTACGTCGCCGCCCGCTGGCGCGACAAGGTGTACAACCCTCTGTCCGAGGGGCACAAGGACCAGGAGGGCGTGGTCTGGCGCCTCGACCCCAGGACGCTCGAGCGCGAAGAGGTAGCGGTGCTCGAGCGGCCCGACGGCTTCGCGCAATACGTCTCGCGCGGCGCGGTGGACCACAACGGCGACCTGTTCTTCGGCCACTGCTGCGGCCCGCAGCCGGTCGGCCTCTTCAAGGTCACGCTGCCGCCCGACCGCAAGCGCCCGAACGCGCACCTCCCCATCCGCATGTGGGGGTAGCCGCCTGTCGGACCCTTCCCGCGCGGCACGTCGCCGCCTCGCGGTCAGGTCTCCATGGTGCGCATGAGCGCGACGCCCACAATACCGAAGAGCAGGATGGGCAGCCACGCCGCGAGCGCCGGCAGGCCGGCGAGAAGGCCGTTGGGGCTCTGGCCCGAGAGCTGGGCAATGTAGTTGACGAAGTAAAAGCACATGCTCACCAGGAGGGCCAAGCCCATGCCCACCCACGTGCTCTTCCCGCCCTCCTGCTGGAAGAGGAGCGGAATGGCAACGAGGAGCAGCACGAAGCTCGCGAACGGGAACGCAATGCGGCTGTGGAGGACGACCAGCAGCTTCTGCCGCAGGGCCGGCGGCGAGTCCCGATACGTGAGCAGCTCGCGGAAGCTCTTGAGCGTCGGGTCAGCCTCGCTCTTGATGAGGTCGGAAGGCGGGACGGCAAAGGGCAGCGGGTCGCCGTCGTAGAGGATCTCGTCGCGTTTGGTCTCGGTCACGTAATAGGTTCTGGCCCGCCCGAGCCATACCCTGGGCTCTTCGCGCCAGAGCGCGGCTTGAATGGCGATGGGCGCCTGCGCATCCTGGCCGCGCAGCGGCGCGGTGAGCTGGGCGTCCACCATCAGGCGCAGCGAGCCCTTGCGCTCCCACGAACTGAAGGCGATGGCCACCGGGGTGCCCAGGCGATCCCCCTCCAGGCGCACGGGAGCAACGGGTTCCGGCTTGCGTGGCATCGGGTACGTCGTCGCGCTCTCCTTGGTTGTCAGGCTCTTGTACTGGAACGGTTTCCAGGCGCCCTGCGGGTCTTGGGCCTCGCCGCCGGTCAGGAAGATGGAGCGCTCGACCCAGATGCCTGTGGCGTTGCGGATTCGAAGGGCATCAGGTCCCCGGCCGGAGGCGGGAGGCCCCGTGGGATGCGCCTCAAGCCCCGTGACCGCGAAGCCGGGCATCGAGTACTCGAGTTGACGCACCCAGATGGTTGCCTTGGCGGCCCGGTCGTACGACGCGAGGTCCTTGTACGTCTCCTTCTTCGAGCCATCGCTCCTCACCTCAACTGTTCCCGGGGCGAGGAGGGGCACCAGGAGTTCCTGGTTCGCCGCCGCCAGCCCCCCGATGGCCAGCGAGATCAGGAGCACCGGGGCCAGCGCGCGGTTCAGACTGATCCCCACCGCCTTGATCGCGTTCAACTCGTTGTACCGCGCCAACCGGCTGATCGCCAGGACCCCGGCCAGCAGCGTCACCAGTGGGAAGAACTGGGTGAGAAGCGCCGGCACCTGGTAAGCGTGGTAGACGACGATCCAGCGCAGGAACGCCAGAATCGTGTCCTGCTCCAGGAAGTTCTCGAGCTTTGCGAACGTGTCAATGATCACGTAGAGGAGCACGATGGCCACCAGGCTGAGCACAAAGTGCCACACGAAGAACAGGCCGATGTAACGATCGAGCCGACGTCCCAGCACGGTCGAGTTCCCCTCAATGGCGGAACAGGCGCATGAGCAGCGCGAAGCCCAGCCCCGCCATCAGCGCGTCCGGCGTCCAGAGCGCGAGCCAGGGCGGGAGGCGCTGCTCGAGCGATAGCCCTTCGCCTCCCACGATCATCGCGTAGAGCAGCAGAAACACGAGGATGCCCACGGCGAAGGAGGCCAGGCGGCTCTGCCGCCGCATCCAGACGCCGATCGGCACGCCCACAAAACACAGCGCCAGCACAGAGAAGGCCAGCGCCTCGCGCAGCCGCACCTCGGTGAGCAGGTGGATGATCTCGCGCTCCAGGTACTTCCTCGTCCCCCTGCCCGCGGCAAGATCGAGCCGCCGCTCGGCGACCCTCGCCAGGAGCTGGCCTGTCGTCGAGTTTCCGCGCTTCTCGAAGTTCACCTCCGCGTCGGCGACGGGGATCTCTTTCACCTGCTCGTCGGCGGAGATCTCAATCCACTGTCGCGCGCTCCGCCCGGGCAGCACCATCACACACTGAGCGTGCTCAAGCACGATGCGGATCTTGCGCCGATCCTTGTCAAAGGAGTAGCGGGCCCGTTCGGCCCGGTAGACGTTCACCTCCGAACTCGCCTCATCGTCGGTCCCTGTCTTCGTAATGGTGGCATGCGAGGGGGCATCTCGCTTCTTCTTCCTGTCCTCCCGCGACTTTTCTTCCTCCTTCTTCGGCTCAATGACCACCACGTCTCGCAGTATGTTGCCGTCGACTGCCTCAACGTATACCTTGCTGCCTCCTATACTTGTGGTGATCTCGCGCCCGAGGAGCGACATGCGGAACGGCTCCCGGTAGAAGATCCGCCTCAACTCGCGGTCCTTGAGGATCATGCAGTGCGGCACAAGCGTATCGTTCAGCGGCATCGCCAGGCTCGTCAGCACGAGCCCGAGCACAAGGGCGGGATAGCAGATGTAGCGTAGCGGAACACCGCTCGTGCACAACGCCGTGATCTCGTTATCCGCCGACAGTCGCCCGTACGACATCACGCAGGCCGACAGAGCGCCAGCGGGGATCACCCAGGCATAGAGATGCGGCAGCATGTAGGGGATAAGGCTGGCCAGATCCTCGATGCTCACGCCCAGCCGCAGGGGCCGGTAGAGCGCGCCCAGAAGCATCATGCCCACCAGGGCGGCGAAGCTGATGATGAAGCTCCGCACGAGCTCCCAGAGCACATAACGATGGATGATGCTCAGCATGGCCGCGCCAACCCGTTGCAAAACCGCGCCTGCGGTGCGCCACCCCACCGCCGGCTCGCCCGTGTGCCACCCCGGTAGCCGTATGCCTGATGCGGATCACCTTGATTATACCAGATGGCCGAAGCCTTTCCAAGCGCCACTTCCCCCGCGCGGCTGCTCCCTCCCCGCCGTAGTCGCAGGGGCCTTCCCTCTAGCCCAAGTTCGTCAGTTCGGGGGCCGGAAGGCCGCGATTTGGCGATTCTCGGCCTTCCGGATCAAAAGTCTAGACTACATGGCCGATCAAGTTGTTGAGCCGGCCCAAGCCACTTCGGCCGGCCCAGGCGCTCCGGGAGCACCAGGCCCAGCCGATCAAGGAGGG